>Ga0209283_10000057_pt1 | contig 49006 bp, 42 predicted proteins | sample CZO8metaG_2_FD_188354 | JGI IMG/M metagenome (GOLD analysis project Ga0209283, IMG submission 188354) | Vadose zone soil microbial communities from the Eel River Critical Zone Observatory, Northern California, USA - CZOApr15con2H1.8 metaG... | ecosystem: Environmental > Terrestrial > Soil >...
CCGGTTTCCGCCAAGGCCCTCGCTACCCGCCGGATGCATGATACGCCCGCCACTGACATTGACGCCACTTTAGTAAAAGCGGGTCCGCCGGCCGGTTCTCCGCCATGCGCAGAGTTTTTCAGCAATCTGTTAGAATCTAATTTATATAAATTTTCCCTGTAACGGGGGTTCCTTGATGCCTGATGTAAAGCACGCACGCCTTATTATTCTCGGTTCCGGCCCCGCCGGTTATACCGCCGCCCTCTATGCCGCGCGGGCTAACCTGCAGCCGGTGTTGATCACCGGCCTGGAGCAAGGCGGCCAATTGATGACCACGACCGACGTGGACAACTGGCCCGGCGACGTCGAAGGCTTGCAAGGCCCCGACCTCATGGACCGCATGCGCCGTCATGTGGAAAGGTTTAAAACCGAAATTATATTTGACCATATTAACAAGGCGGAATTGCAAACCCGGCCGTTTAGGTTGACCGGCGACTCCGGCGTTTATACCTGCCACGCCCTCATCATCGCCGCCGGCGCGTCGGCGAAGTATCTCGGCATTCCCTCGGAAGAGGCATACCGCGGCAAAGGCGTGTCCGGCTGCGCCACGTGCGACGGCTTTTTTTACAAAAACCAACCGGTGGCGGTGATCGGCGGCGGCAATACCGCGGTGGAAGAGGCCTTGTATATGTCCAACATCGCCTCGCAGGTTACCGTGGTACACCGGCGTGACAAGTTCCGGGCCGAAGCCATTTTAATCGATCAACTGACGGAGAAAGCGAAAAAAAGCGGCAATATCCATATCGAGTGGAATCATGAACTCGACGAGGTGCTGGGTGACGCCAAGGGCGTGAACGGCATGCGCATTAAAAATAAACAAGGCAAGACCAAAGAAATCCCCCTGCAAGGCGTATTTATCGCCATCGGCCATACTCCCAACACCGGGCTGTTTGAAGGCCAGTTGGAAATGGAAAAGGGCTATATTAAAACCCGCAACGGGCAGGAAGGAAATGCGACCGCAACCAGCATACCCGGCGTATTCGCCGCCGGTGACGTGCAGGACCATATCTATCGCCAGGCGGTCACCTCCGCCGCCAGCGGTTGCATGGCGGCGCTGGATGCCGACCGCTATCTGGCCAGCGTGAATTTATAGCTCCCGAAGGAACCGAAAGCGCGTACACTTATCCAATATGGATGAGGTGGATGATGTCCAAACCCGATGATGAACCAATGAAGGAACTATTCCGTCAAGCGATAGGCGATGTGCGCCCATTAAAACAAGACAAGGTTGCGCCGCCTAAGCAGCGCCGTAAACCGGTGCCGCAGCAATCTCTGCGCGACCAACAGGCAGTGGTGGAGAGTTTGTTGGTGGATGAATTCGATCCCGAGCTTGAAACCGGGGAAGAATTATTATTTGCCCAGCCGGGCTTGCCGCACAGCGTGTTACACAAGTTCCGCCGCGGCCATTTCCTGGTCGAGGCCGAGCTGGATTTGCACGGCCGCATTGTCCCGGAGGCGCGCGCATTAGTGAACGATTTTTTACGCCAAGCGCGGAATAGCGGCCGCCGCTGCGTGCGCATCATCCATGGCAAAGGCTTAAGTTCGGCCGGCAAAATTCCGGTGTTAAAGGGGAAGGTGAATGTCTGGCTACGACGGAAACAGGAGGTGCTTGCATTTTGCTCCGCGCGTCCCGTAGACGGCGGCACCGGCGCGGTTTATGTCCTGCTCAAGCGTCATTGAGCCGCGGAGGCTGGGCTTTTCCAATTACCGCCATTATTTTTTTGCTCAATTCTTCTATTTGATACGGCTTGGCGACTTTTTCGGAAAACCCATACGCCTTAAAATCAGATAGGACCGGATCGTTGGAATAACCGCTGCATACGATTGCCTTTATTTGCGGGTCTATTTCACGCAATTTCTGCAGCACGTCCTTTCCCCCCACACCGCCTGGAACCGTTAAATCCAACACGACGACGTCAAACGGCCGACCCGCTTCTTTCGCCTTGCGATAACGTTCGATCGCCTCATTTCCGTCCCGCGCACATTCGATTTCATAACCGAATCGCGCCAGCATCTTTCCCACAAACTCGCGAATCGAGGCCTCGTCATCCAAAAATAAAACCTTGCCTTCGCCGGCAAGCGAGGTCGACTCTTCAACGGGTTCCGCCGGCATGGGTTGTCGCGACGCAGGCAAAAATATGAAAAAGGTGGTTCCTACACCGGGCTCGGATTCGACGGTAATATGGCCGTTGTGCTTATTAATAATCCAATACGACGTCGCCAAACCGAGCCCACTGCCTTTCGCCTTGGTGGTATAAAACGGGTCGAATACCTTCGAGAGATGCTCCTTGGGGATACCGATCCCCTGATCCCGCACCGATAACATGACGTAGTCCCCAGCCGGCAGCGGCAGGCCTTGCCCCTCCTCAACCCGCACATTCTCGCCGGCGATCGCGATCGTCCCGCCTTGCGGCATCGCCTGCTGCGCATTAATAATAAGGTTATTGATCACTTGGCCGATTTGACCTTCATCGACATCAACCGCCTTGAGGTCGTTGGGGAAAGAGATTTCGCCATGGATATTGGAGCCATGCAGGGCAAAACGGGCGGAATCGCGCAACAACTCGGCGATGGAAACCGTCTTGGTAACCGGCACTCCGCCTTTAGCGAACGTGAGCAGTTGTTGCGTCAAGCCTTTGGCGCGCAAACAGGCTTTTTCCGCCTCCGCCAGTCCTTTATAGGTTTCGCTATCGGGATGCAAGGTGATCTTACTGAGCGAGATGTTCCCCATGATGGCGGTTAAAATATTGTTAAAATCATGGGCGATGCCGCCGGCAAGCAAACCGATCGATTCCAATTTGCTCGCCCTTAGCATCTCCGCCTCCGCCCGCTTGCGCTCGGTAATATCATAAAAAGTGACGACGGCGGCGACGATACCCCCACTCGCATCGCGGATGGGCGCTGAAGAAGCGGATAAAACGCCGCGCGTATTATCGCCGCGCAAATAGTCGATCTCCTCGTCGGTTACGACCTCACCGGTGCGGATAGAACGCGCTAACGGCAATTCTTGCGGCTGGTAGGGGCGCCCGTCCGGGTGAAACGCTTTGTACTCGCGGTATCCTTCTATCTCGGCCGCGGGAAGGAAAGGGTGGCGCAAGATTCGATCCACTTGCGCGTTGCCCAAAATTAGCTTGCCGGACGGGGCCTCGGCGATAATGACGCCGGCGACCATCTGCCGCAGCACAGCTTCAAAACGTGCGCGTTCGGCTTGCAGCTCGTGGAACAAACGCTCGCGCTCTTCCTCCGCCTGCTTGCGTGCGGTGACGTCAGTAATCATGGTGCGGCATTGCGCCCCGTGTTTAACATCCGACGCCAGGATACTTCGCAGATGGGCGTCGAATGTCGACTTTTTCTTCTTTATTCTGATTTCGCAAGCTTGCGGTTGCTTGGTTTCAAAAACTCGCTGGACGTGGGCGCGGAATACCGCGTGATCCTCCTCAGCCACATAAAAGAAAAACGGTTTTTGGATCAGCCTGCCTCGCGCCGTCGCTAACAGCTCAGCGCCGATCAGGTTAAGCGCCAAAATCAGCCCGTTTTCGTCAAATGTAAAGTAAGCGGCCGGGGCAAAATCGTACAGATCGGCATAAGTATGGCGCGATTCTTCCAAGGTGGCTTGTGCGGCCGCCAACTCATCATTTTGCATCTCCAATTCGATTTGATGCACTTGCAGTTCATGGATCAGCTTTTGGCTGTCCGCCGGCAGCCGCTGGTGCGCGTTTTTACCTTGCTGAAGTTTTTCTTCCGCACGCTTACGGTAATTTGCCGATATCTGCTTTTTCATGCGAGTCTTTCCTTCCCTTACCAGCACATCGCTTTTTGCTAATTAGGCCTTGAATTTATTAACCTTTCCGGAGCGCCTTTCCATGAACCTGCGGCCGGAGGCCGCACCGACTTTCCCTCTCCCACCGGGAGAGGGTGGCCCGAAGGGCCGGGTGAGGGAGAGACCGCCCGGTTCATGGGCACAATTCGTGGCAGAAACGCGGCCAGGCGGTCTCTCCAGGCCGGGCCTCAGTCCAATGCATTGATCGCTAACAAGACCAGCTCATTTTCGCCTGCAAAAATCTCTGTCGCCGGCGTCAATTTGCGCACAGTTATACTCATTCTTTGATTAACAATAGGAAAATATTGCTCGATTTTCAAATCCTCAACACCGCCATTCCGCCATTGGCCCTGTTGCAGCAGCCCTTTCAATGCCGGAATATTCCACTCGCTTCCCAAAGCGTAAATAGACCGGTTGAGCGTCTCTGGCGGCGTTAGCCGGAATATGCGATAAAAACCCTCGTTTGCCGCGATAATCTGTAAATTTTTATTGAGGACCAGCACCGGCTCACTAACCAGCGACAGGATATTATGAGCGTAAGCCAAAGCCGCCTCCTTCGCCAGTTGCTGTTTCTTAAACCCGGAGATATCGACAAAGGTAACGACGACGCCGTCGATCACATTCTCCATGGTGCGATAAGGGAAAATCCGCATCGAAAACCAGTCGCCGTCTCTGGTGTGTAATTCCTGCTCCTTGAAAACCAGCGTTTTAAGAACCTGGTTGATATCATCGACTAAATGCGGATAAACCAGATCAGGCGTAAGGTGGTTAATTGGACGGCCGATGTCGCTTGAGATCAAGTTAATTACCTTGGCTACCGCCGGGGTAAAACGCTTAATCCTGAGCTGATTGTCCAGGAAGATCGTACCGGTATTTGTGCTGTTGAGCAAATTGACCATGTCATTATTAGCTTGCGACAATTCGTCCAGCTTGGTTTGCAGCTCGGCATTGACGGTCATCAGCTCTTCGTTGATCGATTGCAGCTCCTCGCGCGAAGTTTCTAACTCCTCATTGCTGCTCTGCAGCTCCTCGTTGGTGGATTGCAGCTCTTCATTGGTCGACTTGAGCTCTTCATTCGAGGTTTCCAATTCTTCGATCGCTCTCTGCAACGATTCCTTAGTGGAATCGAGCTCAAATTCAAGATCGTAAAGGCGCTGATCGGAAGTTGAGGTGGTCTTGGATTTTTTTGCTGGCTTATGCTGCGAAAGCTGATTGACATCCTCAAAAATCACCATCATCAATCCCTGCATCGACTCTTGCTGAAAAGGCTTTACGATTAAATTAACGCTAAACTCCCGCCCGCCTTCCTTAATTACCACGTTCGGATGCGCCACCGTGGTATGCCGCTTGAATGCTTTATGGATCGCGCTTCGCAGTTCGATGCGTATATCCTCGCGCGCCATCTTCAAAATGTTGAGCGTCGCCTCGCCTGTTGGCGGCTCGAGGAAACGGCTGGTGTGACCGTGAAAATGGATGATGTCGTCCTTCTCATTGATGATAACGCAAGAAGGCGTATAGCCTTCGAGCAATAGCTTTTCGCTAAGTTGGACCACGTTGGTATGGCCAAGTGATTTAGCAGATTCCTTTTTCCGCCTCTCTCCTTTAATCAGCGGCACAGGCGGAAACTCCACGCTGGCCCTGAGCGCGCTTTTGCGCTGGAAGATCTTCCATTTTTTATCAACCAGGGAAAATAAATCGGCGAACTCGCCGATGGTCTCGGAGGGACCCAGCATGAGAAACCCGCCCGGATCTAACGTGTAATGAAACAGGGGCAATAATTTCTTTTGCAACGGAAGACCCAGATAGATGAGGAGGTTGCGGCATAAAATCAGATCCAGTTTCGAGAACGGCGGATCCTTCAGGACATCTTGCTTGGCAAAAATAATCATCTCGCGGAGCTGTTTTCTGATTTGATAAGTGTGGCCTTCTTTGCTAAAGAAATGCCGCAGCCGATCCGCCGATACATCGGCGACGATGGATTCCGGATAGGCGCCGATGCGTGCGAATGCCAAGGCTTGTTCGTCGATATCGGTGGCAAAAATGTGAATTTTGAAATTTTTAGATAAGTCATTCATTGCTTCAATCAAAACCATGGCGACCGAATAAGCCTCTTCACCGGTGGAGCAGCCGGTTACCCAGACGCGTATCGGCGTCTCCGCGGATTTAGGCTGGAGGATGCGAGGGATAACCTTTTGTTTAAGGACTTCGAAAGATTCAGGATCCCGGAAAAAATTGGTTACGCCGATCAGCAGTTCTTTGAACAGCGCCTCGATCTCATGCTTGTTTTGCTGAAGATAGCGCAGGTAATCTTCCACTTTTTTTATTTGATGCACCGCCATGCGCCGCTCGATCCGGCGATCAATGGTATTGCGCTTATAATAAGTAAAATCATGCCCGGTACGAGACCGCAGAAGGATAAATATTTTTTCCAAATGGGTCTCGCCAACCGCCTCAGTTTCAGCCACCTTAGAGACATAAGGATGCCTGACATACCGGACTAGTTCGGCCGGCATTTTTTTCGCCGGCAACACATAATCGATGCAGCCGGTGACAATGGCGCTGCGCGGCATGCCGTCATATTTAGCCGTGCTTCCTTCCTGGGCCATGGTCATGCCGCCGGCTGCTTTAATCGCCTTCACCCCGAGACTGCCGTCGGTGCCGGTCCCGGAAAGGACGATGCCGATCGCCTTATGGCGCTGGTCTTCGGCGAGCGAACGGAAAAAGTGATCGATCGGCAACCTAAACCCGTGCGGCAAACTGAGATCTATTAAATGCAGCATGCCGTGCAACAAGGCCAAATCCTTATTTGGCGGGATGACGTAGACGCAGTTCGGCGCGATACGCATGCCGTCTTTTATCTGGAACACCTGCATATTCGTATGGTGCTTAATCAGATCGACCAGGATACTGCTATGGTCGGGATCGAGATGCTGGACGATAACAAAAGCCAGGCCTGAATCGTCCGGCATGTTTTTAAAAAAATGCTCCAGCGCCTCCAATCCGCCGGCGGAAGCGCCAAGCCCGACAATACAAAACCCGTTGTCCGCCGGCGGCAGGTAAGACTCATCGTTCGAGGAAGAAGCACGCCGCGTAGCGGACTTTTTAGGGCCTTGTTTCCGCTTTTTGGGCTTAGTTATCTTTTTATTTATCGTTAACTTTTTGATTAGCAGGGTGCTGAAAAACTCGTTTTTCAGCACCCTGCGGTGCGGTATAGGGACGTACCGCCATTGTTCAAACACGCTACGTGTTTGAACAATGAAGCAAAGCAAAAACCGCGCTTTTTGCTTTGCGTGTTGAAAAAGGCCACGGATGGACTTTTTCAACAACCTGTTAGTCACTCCCTGACATGAGGCTGGAGATCATGCATGGAGGCTCTGCGGTGAGAAGGCATGACCGACATGGCAGCGGTATTGGACCAAATTGTTTTCCTCCGCCTCGGTCATCGAGCCGCCGCACTCCGGGCAAGTAATGTCCGAACGTCTAGTCATTCTATGCTCTTTCTCCGGCAGTTCCATCTCCCCTGATGCAATTCGCCCCTCGTTCGAGATCGCATCGTTGGCAAGCCGCGCCAATAGAGGAGCTATTCCGGAAAGCGGCAAAATAGGATCGAGTTTTAGCTGCCTAATGGCGCGGACCTAGTCCATTAGCCGAGGTTCACGCACGAGATATTCCTTGATGTATTTTCCTTTTTCGATATACAGCTCTATGCTACTGTAACTCCGTGATTATTCTTGATTCAAGGATGTTATACGTCAAAAATGATGTAATTCACCCCATCGTGGGACGCATATTTATAATTAGCCTGTAGGTTGGGGTAAATGAAATGATCCCCAACAAAATCTTAACCTCATGACGTACAGGGAAGTACTAATGCCGCGGGAGGCGAGATGCCGGGAGCGGCTATTGAATGTGTCGAAATGAACTGGGCGAATTTTATCGGTGGTGGATTTTTGCTAGGGTGCGGTCGCTCCAGCGCGTCCCTGCGCCCGCGGCACTTGTGCTTCCTGCACATCGCAAGCTCACCCCAACCTACCGTGCTGATGATTAAACGCGCTTTGAATGTCTTAGGCCTTCTGATATTGCTTGGTTATCCGTGGATAGCGAGCGCAAGCTCAGAGGCAGGGTTAGATATCACTTTCGGGTCGGTGCGGGTTAGAGTCATCTATAGCGTTGCGCTCGACTACGAACAGGGTGAGGATTGTATACGTGATCCACAATGTCTCCTCTTCGATATCATTGCGTTGTTTCAGTCTCGCGACTTAACTAAGATAAATCGAGAAGAGATATTGCAGTTTGACCTATATCAAAGCTCAAAGAAAGCGGGGAATTTTTTGTCCTTGGTAAAGGACCCTTATGAAGGCGGTAATTACAAATCGTTGTACGACGTTTCGGCGGAGCAAGATTTAAAACAACAGATTATGTCGTTGCTGGAGCGACATCTTAAGGTGTCAAGCACAAAGACAAATCAGCCAACTTCAATAAAACTGTATAGATGCGTTCGAGCAAAAGACTGTAAAGACATACTCTTTGGATCCTTCCCATCAGAAGAAATGCATAGCGGTTATTGTGCGGCCATGGATAATGGATGTGACCGGGACTTTGTCAATGTTAGTCGCAGAGACATGACAAAATATTTTTCTCGCATCCCGTAAGTTAAAGGAAAGCTCGTAGGTTGGGGTGAATGAAATGATCCCCAACAAAATCTTGGCCTCATGACGTACAGGGAAGTACTAATGCCGCGGGAGGCAGGATGCCGGGAGCGGCTGACGTACAGGGAAGTACTAATGCCGGTCGCTTCCGGCGTCCTGCCTCCCGCGACACTTGTGCTTCCTGCACATCGCAAGCTTACCCCAGCCTACTGCGCTTCCGCCGAAAGTACCGGGCTAGCTGCAGGCAGACGTACCAGAATGCAATGTAGACGGCTAGGTTGGCAACCATGACCCATAAACCCCACAAGGACGGTCCGAGTCCGGTGTGGACACCCTGTGGGTATGCGATACCAGCTATCAGCGCACCAGTCACAGTTACGGCGTCGATTACCCGGTTTTTGGCTTCGCTGTATGGCAGATATGCTTCCATCATTCCGATCACCACTGACGTGGAGATCCCCAGTGCCAACGAAATGAGTAGAAGTCTCTTATGCATAATTACTGTGGCTCCTTCTTATTTGTCGTCTTGCGTCGGCGTAGTAATTGCCTCTTGAGCCGTCAGGGACAGCCCACATTTTCACAAAAGCCTGTTTAAGTGAGTTCCTTAATTAATGATCAGAAACGAGTAAAACCACGACGTGCGCGGCGATGCCTTCTTCCCTGCCGATAAAACCAAGCTTTTCGGTGGTCGCGGCTTTGATGTTAATACTGCTAATGGGAACGTCGAGGTCGGCGGCGATATGGGCGATCATTTTTTGCAGGTAGGGCGCGAGACGCGGCGCTTGCGCGACAATAGTGCTGTCGAGATTGACCAGCGACCAGCCGCGCGCCGCCATCATCTCATGCACTTTGCGCAGCAATTCGCGGCTGGCAATATTGTTATATTGCTCATCGCTGTCGGGAAAATGGCGCCCGATGTCGCCGAGCCCGGCCGCCCCCAGGCAGGCATTGCAGATGGCGTGGATCAGCACATCGGCATCGGAATGACCGGCAAGGCCTTTTGCGTGCGGAATATGCACCCCGCCGAGAATTAAATTGCGCCCCGCCGCCAGCGCATGCGCATCATAACCCTGGCCGACTCTAATCAAACCGTTTCTCCTGCCTTCTCGTTTGGCAGACCTTCTCCTGCCTGCCGCCGCAAATACAGTTCCGCCAACGCCAAATCGTCCGGCAAGGTAATTTTAATATTATCCGGATGCCCGGCAACCAAACGCGGACGGATGCCCACATATTCCATGGCAGAGGCCTCATCGGTAACGGTAATACCCTCTTTTAATGCGCGCTCGATAGCGCGCGCCAGCGAGCCGAGGCGAAATATTTGCGGGGTTAACGCGCGCCACAAGTCGGTACGCGCGACCGTCTCAAGGATATGGCCGGCTTCGTCGGCGCGCTTGAGCGTATCGGTGATCGGCACCCCCAGCACCGCGCCCTCGTCGTGTTGGCCTATCGCGCGAATTAAATTATCGATGTCGCTATGGCGCAAGCACGGGCGCGCGGCATCGTGCACCAACACCCAATCTTCCGGCTTGGCATGCCGCGCCAATACCCGCAGCCCGTTCAATACCGTCAAGGCGCGGCTGCCGCCGCCCTCGAACGTGCCCAATAGGCGGGGAAAACGGCAATTAAGCGCGGACCAATAAGTATCGCCGGGCGCAAGGCCGACCACGACCCCTTGCAGACGCGCATGGCTGCACAGGCGCTCCAGGGTATGCAAAATCACCGCACGGCCGCGCACGGGAAGATATTGTTTGGGGCAGGCGGCGCGCATGCGGGTGCCGCCTCCGGCCGCCGGCACTAACGCCCAGAATCCGGATTCAACCGCGGGTAAATTCAAGAGGTCCTAAACATTTATTCGATATGCGTGCGGATACGATCAAACGCGATCTCGGGAGGAATGCCTTGAATGGCGGCAATTTCGTGCGCCAGATAATTACTCGCGGTTTGTAATAAACGGGCTTCCTCGAAAGAAAGGCCCTTCTCCTGTTTCCAGCGCGTCAAATCACGCACCACCTCGCCTAACTCTAAACAACTACCGCCATTAATTTTGCGCTCCAAGTCCTTGTAGCGCTCGGCCCAATTTCCGGTTGCGCGATGCATCGGCTTGGCCGCCAACACCTTAAATAATTCTTTAAGGCGCTTGCCTTGGAGCAGAGGCCGTATGCCGTTTTTCTGAATATTGGACTGAGGGATTCTGATGACCGCCCGGTTTTCGCAGATCCGGATCACAAAGCACTGCTCCCATTGGCCGTTGATGTAAATGTCTTCCATGGCTTCGACAACGCCTACCCCCGCTGCGGGATAAAATACGGCGTCACCCACCTTAAAATCGGCCTTTTTCATCCTAACGTTCCTCCAAATTTTATTTATAAAATGCGCGTAACTTATTGAACCACATTGTTATCTGCAATGAAATTATGCGCATAAAGTGGGCCTAAACGCAATCCCGGGGCAGGCAATAAACCCGAATTAGAGTAAAATGGCGCATTTTTATGTAAGGAAGAGGCGTGCCACCTCCTCAGATTGCGTCAGCAACCCAGGAGATTTCCCCGCTATATCCGATTCTGCCCTCGCAGCGCGGTGAAACTATTATCTGGAACCGGCTGTTCGGCAGCAGCCGCGGCCTGGCTATCGCCCAGGCGGCCCGCGCCCACCCTGACCCGCTGCTGGTCATTACCGCGGATGCGCGCACTGCGCAGCAATTGGAAGACGAACTGCATTTCTACTTAGGCGGCGAAGAAACCGCGCCGCCGGTGTTACCGTTTCCGGACTGGGAGTCCTTGCCGTACGATGCCTTCTCGCCGCACCAAGACATTATTTCCCAGCGCCTGTTAACGCTTTATAAGCTGCCGGAGCTTAAGTCCGGCATCATCTTGCTTTCCGTCGCCACCTTGATGCATCGGCTGCCGCCGCGCGAGTATGTCAGCGCGCACAGCTTTATATGGGATGTCGGCGATACCTTGGATCTCGACGATTTTCGCCGGCAGCTAATGCGTTCGGCGTATCAAAGCGTGTCGCAAGTCATGCAGCCGGGGGAGTTTGCCGTGCGCGGTGGACTGATCGATTTATTTCCTATGGGAAGCAGCAAGCCTTATCGTATCGATTTATTCGACAACCAAATTGAATCCATCCGCGAGTTCGATCCTGAAACTCAACTTTCCGGAAGTAAACACCGCGCCATTCACTTGTTGCCGGCGCGCGAATACCCCTCGACACCGGAAGCGTCGCAAAAATTTCGCCAGGCCTTTCGTCTGCATTTCGAGGGCGATCCGCAAAAAGTCGCGCTTTACCGCGACGTGAGCAAAGGCTTAAGCCCGGCCGGTATCGAATATTATCTACCTTTATTCTTCGACCAAACCGCGACTCTGTTCGACTATTTGCCCGCGTCCACGCTTTGTCTTACCGAGCAAGCGGCGCCGCAATGCGCGCAGCAGTTCCGCCGGCAAGCGGAAGAACGCTACGCGCTGCTGCGCCACGACCGCGAGCGCCCGATCTTGCCGCCGGCGATGTTATTCCTCGATTCCACCGAACTGGACGTGGCGCTTCAAAAACTGCCGCGCATCGAGCTATTGCCCCCGGCATCGTCCGCTACTGTTACAGGCGCGATCATTAATTTTTCCACGCAACCTCCGCCGATTCTGCCGGTCGAGCATAAATTTACCAAAAGTGAATCAGGCTCCGAGACCATGCACGCGGCTTTATTCGATTATTTGCGCAGCTATCGCGGCCGCATTTTAATGGCGGCGGAGACCCCCGGCCGCCGTGAAGTATTGCGCGGCCTACTGCAAGAACATGGGTTTCAGCCGGTTGCGTGTGAAAATTGGCCGGCCTTTTTGCCGGCGAAATACAAATTGGGGCTCGCCTGCGCGACGTTGGATAAGGGTCTATTACTGCAAGACCCGGCTATCGCCGTCATTACCGAGCCGCAACTTTATGGTGAACGCGTATTACAGCGCCGGCGCAGCCTGCGGCAAGTGCGGGATGCGGCGGCCGTCATCCGCAATCTCGCGGAACTTAATATCGGCGATCCGGTGGTGCACGAGGAACATGGCGTCGGCCGTTATCGCGGGCTGCAAATATTAGACGTAGGCGAAGGCGTCACTGAATTCTTGACGCTGGAATACGCCGGCGGCGACAAGCTTTATATCCCGGTAACCGCGTTACATCTGGTAAGCCGCTATACCGGCACCGATCCCGACCGCGCGCCCTGGCATAAACTCGGCGGTGATGCCTGGGAGAAAGCGAAACAGCGCGCGCGAGAGAAGGCGCACGACGCGGCGGCGGAGCTGTTGGAAATTTACGCCCTGCGCGCGGCACGCAAAGGCCATGCGTTTGCCGCGCGCGGCCATCAATACCAGGCTTTCGCCGGCGCCTTTCCATTTGAAGAAACTCCGGATCAAGAGAGAGCCATCGAGGAAGTGTTAAATGACATGGAACAGGAAAAACCCATGGATCGTTTGGTGTGCGGGGATGTCGGCTTCGGCAAGACCGAGGTCGCCATGCGCGCCGCCTTTATCGCGGCGCAGGACCGGCATCAAGTCGCGGTGCTGGTGCCCACCACTTTGCTCGCGCAACAGCATTTCCAGAATTTCAGCGACCGCTTTGCCGATTTAGGCATCAAAATCGAATTGCTTTCCCGCTTCCGCTCTAAAACCGAGCAGACCCGCGTCCTCGCCGGCTGTGCCTCCGGCGGCGTCGACATCGTCATCGGCACCCACCGTTTGTTGCAAAGTGACGTGCATTTCAAACGGCTGGGGCTTGTGATTATCGATGAAGAGCATCGTTTCGGCGTGCGCCAGAAAGAGCGCATGAAAAAATTGCGCAGCGAGGTGGATGTGCTGACCCTGACGGCGACGCCGGTGCCACGCACGCTTAATATGGCGCTGTCCGGCCTGCGCGATATCTCGCTGATCGCGAGCGCGCCGGCGGAGCGCCTGTCGGTCAAGACCTTCATTACCCAGTGGAGTGATGCGCTGATCCGGGAGGCATGTCTGCGCGAAATGCGCCGCGGCGGCCAAGTATATTATCTGCATAACGAAGTCAAAACCATCGAGCGGGCGGCGCAGCGATTACAGACGCTGATGCCGGAAGCCGATATCCGTATCGCCCACGGGCAGATGCCCGAGCGGGAGCTCGAGCGGGTTATGCTCAACTTCTACCATCAGCGCTTCAACATTTTAATCTGCAGCACGATCATCGAGACCGGCATCGATGTGCCGAACGCCAATACCATGATCATCGAACGCGCGGATAAGTTCGGATTGGCGCAGTTGCATCAACTGCGCGGGCGTGTCGGACGTTCGCACCATCGCGCCTACGCGTATTTGTTAGTCCCACCGCACGCTGCTATTACGGCCGATGCGCACAAGCGCCTGGAAGCCATCGCTTCCTTGGAAGATCTCGGCGCCGGCTTCGCGCTCGCCTCACATGACCTTGAGATCCGGGGCGCCGGGGAACTATTAGGAGAAGCCCAGAGCGGCCAGATCGACGAGGTCGGGTTTGCGTTTTATACCGAATTATTAGACCGCGCAGTCGCTTCTTTGCAAGCGGGCAAAGAATTGGATTTGGAAAAACCGGATCCCCGGTTTGCTGAAATCGATTTGCACGTGCCGGCGCTGCTGCCGGAGGCATATATCCCCGATCCGCATATGCGCCTGATTTTATACAAACGCATTGCCGGCACCCACAATGAAAACGAACTGGATGATCTGCAAGCGGAAATCATCGACCGTTTCGGGTTTTTACCGCAGCCGGCCAAAACCTTGTTCAAAGTCACCGCGCTTAAAATTCAAGCCCTACCTTTAGGGATACGCAAAATCGACGCCGGGCCGAAAGGTGCGCGCATTGAATTTCACGATCAACCGAATATCGATCCGGCCGCCTTGATCCGGTTAATTCAGTCGGAGCCGCACAAATTTAAACTGGACGGGCCGAAACGGTTGCGCATTTTGCAGGATATGCCGGACACCGAAAGCCGCACTCAAGCCGTACAGTCGTTGCTCGCCACGCTCGCGCCGGCAGCGTGAAAGACCGCCGTCAATTGGTAAATTTCTGTCCGGGAAACAAAACCTCCTCGTAACCAAACAGGCGCATATCCTTAATTCGCATGGGATACAAGATGCCGTCCAAGTGGTCGCACTCGTGCTGCACCACGCGCGCATGAAACCCGGACGCTTCGCGTTCAATCGGCCGGCCACGTTGATCGAAGCCGGAGTAACGCAGCCGGGTATAGCGGCGGACGACGCCGCGCATGCCGGGCACACTCAGACATCCCTCCCACCCCTCTTCAGTTTCTTCGCTCAAAAACCCGATTATTGGATTGATTAACACCGTGGTGGGCACCGGCTCCGCCTCGGGATAGCGCGGGTTCGCCTCCACACCGAAAATCACGACACGCTGGGACACGCCGATTTGCGGCGCCGCCAGCCCGGCGCCGTTTAATGCCGCCATGGTATCGAACATATCCGCAATCAAGGCATCAAGCTGCGGCGTATCGAACTCTCGCACCGGCTGGGCGATCTGAAATAACAATGGATCGCCCATTTTTAACACTTGTCTAACCGCCATCTATTTACCCATTCCTATTTATAGCGATACTATGGATCTGTAATATTCATTATTATAAAGGAAATACCTGTGCCGCGTATTTGGTCCACGCTTTTGTTTTACCTGCTGTTTGCAACAAGCATCGCCGCGCAGCAGACAGGAAAGGGCCCGTCAAGCGAGAAGGAAGAAAAATCCTACGAAATCGAGGTGGTGGTGTTCGAGAATAAATTGCCCGAGCTGGCTGGCGATGAACAATGGGCGCCGCTTAGCCCGCCGGTGATTGCCGGCCTGAAGGATGCGATCGAGCCGAATGATGCCCCGGCTGCCTCCTCTTCATCCCCGGCGCCGAGTTTAGCGCCGGCGGTTGCGGCCCTCGGCCGTGATCCGAGTTACCGTATCCTGGCGCATAAACTGTGGGTGCAAACCGCCGAGGCCGAAAAAGACGCGAAACCCGTGCGCATCCGCAGTAAACAGGCGGGCGAATTGGATGGAGTAATGAAATTGTATGTCAGCCGGTTTCTACACCTGGAAGTGGATTTACTATTCCGTGGCGAGAATACTGCCAATCTTAACGCCACCGCCAACCCATCAGTAACCGTCGTCGCGCCTGCGGGCGAACAGCTCTATGAAATCAGCGAAACGCGCCGCGTTAAAAGCAAAGAGATCCATTATTTCGACCACCCGAAATTTGGCCTGGTGGTGCGCATCACGCCCCAATCCAATAAATGAAGAAAAGCACTACGGCTTCATCTTAAGCTCAGCCACCGCCTTGCGCACGGTGATTTCCGCCTGACTGCCTTGCGGCAAGCTCGCCAGCAATTTTTCCCAAAAGCCCAAGGCCTGGTCGCGCCTGCCTTCTTTATAGGCGGCAAGGCCTAACACCCATAACGCGTCTTGCTGCGCAGGATCGAGGCGATGAAGCTTTTTATACAGCTCCACCACCTGCCCCTTGGGCTCGGTCGGCTGTTCGCTGTACAGCAGCCAGGCATAGTCGGACAGAATGGCGATATTCTCCGGCGCTAATTTATACGCCTTGGCGTAGGCCGTGACCGCCTCGGCCTTGCGGTCAAGCACCGCGTAGGAGCGGCCTAATTGCGCCCAGCCTCGCGCGTCATCCGGCTGCGCCTGCAGGCGCTGTTCCAGCCGCGCCACCATTTCCAAAACCTTTGGCGGCATTCCACCGCCGGCCATCTCTTGCGCCTGATTTTGTTTAACGCCGGCAAACAAAGTCAATGCCGCTTGCTGTTGCCGGACGTAAAGAGTTAGCGCCATCAGCGGCAGCGCCAGGATAACTAAAGCCAGCATCCATCGCGGAGACTTTTTCCGGCCCAGGTCTACCATAGACGGCTGGTCCGGATCCGCAGGTAAAGGGTTCAGGGTTTTTAACACTTGCGCCAATTCAAATTCCAGACGCCGCTGTTCCGTACCTGCCACTTGCGCATCGACACCTTGATCGGTGCGCTCTGCATCCCATTCATCTAATTGCGCAATCAGACGGTCGCGCACCGCGGTTAATTCATACCGCCGTGCGACCGCCTCATTGCGCGCATCCAAGGGGCGCAGTAAAAACCAGACAACACCGATGATTACCAAGCCTGCGGCTAATACTAACAGCACCATGATGGTTATTCCGGCCTTCTCGTTTGATAGATTTTTTCCTGCCCGCGCACGGCACGCACCCGCGCCTGATCTTCCGCCGACAGCGCCGGATAATCCCTTGCCGGCGCTTGTAACCGGCGGCGGAGAAAAAGATAGGCAGACCCGCCCAAGATGATCAGCAATAACGGCGGCGCCAGCCACAGCAGTGCGCCGGCCTGATCGAATGGCGGCTTCAGCAAGATATAATCGCCGTAGCGCTCGACAAAGTAGGCGATAATCTGCTCGCGCGATTTGCCCGCCTGCAATTGCTCGCGGATAATGGCGCGCATGTCTTTCGCCAAATCCGCGTTGGATTCCGACACCGGCTGATTTTGGCAGACCGCGCAACGCAGCTTGCCGGCGATATCCAGCATCTGACGCTCGAGCGGATCTTCCGTCACTTGCGCGGCGGATAGCGGCGCTGCCCATAGGACTAACAAAAAAAGGATTTTGCGCATAGGTTAAGACAGCGAAGCCGGCACGGTCGCCGGGCTACGGATCATGCGTCTGACTCTATAGCTCAGAGAAAACCCTAAACCCGAAATAATCACCATGCCGCCCAGCCAGATAAACTGCACCAACGGATTCACATACACCTGTACCCCCCAGCGCCCGCCCTCCGGCTCGGTGATGATCGCATACACATCGCGCAGTAAGGTGGAATGGATGCTCGCCTCCGTGGTCGGCGCCTCTTGCACCGGGTAACGCCGGCGTTCGGGCGCAAGCGTATAACCACTATTCAATGACGTAAACTGCGCCTGCACCGCGAGGTAATTGTCGCGCCGGAACTGCTGTACCCGGTCGAAGCGCAGGCGCTCGCCGCCGATCTCCAATATATCCCCCGGCGCCATCATGACCGATTTCTCGAGGCGGAATAGGCCGGAACCGACCAAACCGATAGCGATTAACATAATACCGAAGTGCACCACCATGCCGCCATAATGGCGCTGATTGCGCAAGATGGTGTTAACCATCGCAAGCACAGGGCCTTCATGCGGAAGTTGCCGCCGCCGCTGCTTAACCGCCCGCACGAAGTCAGTGGCAAGCATGCCCAAAACAAAACCAACCAAGCCGACGGCGACCGGGCCGGTCCAGTAGAGCGCGGGGAATACCAGCCACATTAAAACAGCGACGGCCAAACCGATGATGGCGGGGAGCAAAAGCCGCCGGCGCAACTTATCGGCATTGGCCTTGCGCCAAGGTACCAACGGAGCGATACCCATGAGCAGCATGGCAAGCAAAAAAATCGGCACCATGACCGCGTTGAAATACGGCGGACCGACGCTGATTTTAGCCGCGGTCAGCGCCTCCAGCGCCAACGGGTATAAAGTGCCCAACAATACACACGCGCCGGCCAGGGTAAAGACCACGTTATTCCAAACAAAAAAGGATTCGCGCGACAAAACCGAAGTGATATTTTCCTCCGCCTGCTGATAACGCCCTTTGCGCAGAAAGATACCGAAGGACACGCTTAACACCAGGATCATAAAGAGCAGGATATAAGCGCCGCGGCCAGGATCGACGGCGAACGCGTGCACCGAGGACAAGACGCCCGAGCGCACCAGGAATGTACCCAATAACGACAGCGCAAAGGTGGTGATGACTAAAAATAGATTCCAGGCGTGCAGCATGCGCCGGCGTTCTTGCACGGTAATTGAATGGATCAGGGCGGTCCCCAGCAGCCAAGGCATAAACGAGGCGTTCTCCACCGGGTCCCACGCCCAATACCCGCCCCAGCCTAATTCGTAATAAGACCACCAGGCGCCGAGGATAATGCCGGTCGTTAAAAACCCCCAGGCGATCAATGCCCAGCGGCGGATATGGCCGATCCATAACTCGCTGTTCCAATTCGTCAACAGCGCGGCCATGGCAAACGCATAGGGCACGGAAAAGCCGACATAACCCAAATACAGCATCGGCGGATGAATGACCATGCCGGGGTCTTGCAATAAGGGATTCAGGTCGCGCCCATCGACCGGCACCGGAAATACGCGCAGAAACGGATTTGACAAAAACAAGATAAGCCCGAAAAATCCCACCATTAGCCAGCCTTGCACGGCGAGGATCACCGGCAGGCGTTCCGGGTAACGCCGGCGGCCGTGCCAGACGACAAACACGGTGAATAGCGTCAAGATCCATACCCACAAATACAGCGATCCTTCGTGCCCGCCCCACAATGCCGCGACCTTATAAAACAGCGGCAGTTGCGAATTGGAGGTCATCGCCACATACAGCACGGAAAAATTGCTGGTGACAAAGGCGTGGATCAACGTGAGCCCGCCGAGCGTAGTGAGCAGAAAAACCAGAATAGCGGCGTTGATGCTGATATCGGCTAAGGAAGGCAGCCGCAGCTTATGCGCCAACAGCGGCGCCAAGCCTTGCACTAAGGCCACCGTGAACGCCAAATAAGCGGCAAAATGCCCAAGCTCGATTAAGTTCAATGATAGACTGGATAACATGGAGAGAGCGGCGCTAGATTAGGTTGGCAGCAGTAGCTACTATGACCCTTGGTTAGTTGCTGGACAAGCGCCGGATTATACTGGAAGAAAGACCCCATAAAAACCTTCGTTAAGCCCGTTGATGCACATAAATACCCGCCCTGCCGCCGCCGGTTTATTCCGAAGAATGGCGGCGATCGTCTATGACAGCCTGTTATTGGTCGCGGTGCTCGTTGTCGCCGCGTTGCCGTTTGTCATCATTACCGGCGGAGGCCGGCAAGGCCTGCTGGTCCACCGTTTGTTTCAAATCTATCTGCTAGGCGTCAGTTTTGTATTTCTCGCCTGGTTCTGGATCCACGGCGGACAAACGCTCGGTATGCGCGCCTGGCGTTTGCAAGTGCGGCGCACGGATGGCGGCACGCTAGGCTGGCGCGATGCCGGCTTGCGCTTTTTCAGCGCCCTGCTTTCTTGGCTATGCTTCGGTCTCGGTTTTCTTTGGATCCTCATTGACAAGGAAAATCTCGCCTGGCACGACCGGCTTTCGCGCACGCGGGTAATTTTGTTATCGAAGCCGGAGACAAAACGTGACAAGAGTCATTAGCAAGTATTACTCTTTATGAGTAATATTCTTACGAAGCAATCTATGCGTATCACCAGTAAAGGCCAGGTTACTATTCCTCTCGAGGTGCGCCAACGGCTCAGTCTTTTGCCTGGTACTGAAGTGGAGTTTACGGTAAAAGGCCGTAGTGTCATTCTAAAGAAGGCGGACAAGTCCATGCGCCGGGGACGGCGCTTGCTGGCGGCTATGCGCGGCAAGGCGTCCAGCCGTTTAAGCACGGACGAAATCCTGTCCTTGATGCGCGGTGATTGACGCGGGCTACGGGAGGGACGCGTTTGTTATCGAAACCTAAGCGATAAGTCTTGAAAAAACCTCCACTAAAAAAAACCTCCACTAAATCGGTACGCGCAAGCGGTGAGCCCGCTCAGATCCCATGGGTAACTGATGAGTGGATATCAGGCGCCGATGACTACGGTTAACACCGAATGGTTCTGTGAGGGTGTATGCCTCGTTTCGGGTTAGCTAATGGGCAATTTCTTTTCCCACTTTTCCCTCAAGCCAGCACTATGTTTAAGGAGGACACTGCTGCATCGCCATTGAACCCCAAATCACTATACCGGGTGGGGAGACAACAATATCTGTCCCACAAACCGGCGGCATTTGCGGCCAGGTGTTGCCCATAGCAGATACCGTGCCGCTATCTGCAAACACGACCACACCATTGGTATTCATGAGGGTATTATTGGATATCTCCATGGCCCCGGAAGCAACAATAGCCACGTCTAATGCAGTAGGAGCATTCTCGATCTTAAAACCCGATACCCTGGAACCTGATGCGCCTACTATGGTTGCGGACGTGAAGACGCCTACGGTGGTCATAAGCGAGCCAGTACCCGTGATGATGGTAGAAGTAGTACCGTTATCCCCTTTGTTGGGTACATCACCGATAAGCATCTGGCCGGGCTGCAGCACCAGGGGAAACATCTCTGTGTTTGCGCTGTTATAGGTGCCAGGCTGGACTATGATAGTTGTATTTGGACCGGCAATGAGCAGGGCATAGGTAATGGTCCTAAAGGGCGCACTGCTCGTCCCATAGTAGAGCGAATCGAATCCTTTAACTTCGTCCACATAGAACGATGCACCCTGCATTGGTTGCGGTGCGCCATATCCGCCTCCCCCACCGCCACCATATCCGCTGCTACCACAGGATGCCGTTATGGCAACGGTAAGAAGAAATAGCGAAGACAGTAAATATCCTATGACAGCCCCTGATTTAATCAGGGCGACGCCTGCACTTCTTTTGTGTTTCATATTGTTCCTCCTTTTTCATCATTACCAAGTGTGTAGATAAATGAGAAAGGCGGCGTATCCTTTCGGTTGCATTGTTAACCCGCAAACCCCCTTGCCGCCGGGGAAAGCAGGCGCCGCCCATGAAACAGCAAAGCACGAACAGTCAGCCGGTGTCAACGGTTTGCTGCCGCCCTCACCGGCCAGTATCCGCCTAGGGAAGCTCTGATTAAGTCGTATTTGTCATTCCGAGCGTAGCGCGGAATCTGTTAAGGCCATTGAAAAATCAAGATTCCTCACCGCCTAACGGCGGTTCGGAACTACAACTTGACCAGAGCTTCCCCAGACCTGTTACGCGACGCGCCGCAACAGCAAAAGCGACAGCAGGAAAAACAGCAACGTCGGCAGGAGTACTCCTATGACCGGCGGGAATCCGTGCAGCAGGCTGTAAAAACCAAAGCCCCGGTTCAACACGAAAAATGCCAGCCCCAGCATGATGCCGATGAACAAGCGGAAGCCGACGCCGGCGCTGCGCGGCTGGCTGAATACAAACGGAATCGCCAGAATCACCATCACGGCAGTAGTAACGGGCGCAATGATTTTGTACCAGAAGGCCAACTCATAACGCCCGGTTTCCTGTTGATTGTGTTTAAGATGCTGGATGTAACGGTATAAATTCCAGGCCGATAGGGCTTCCGGGCTCACGGTGAAAACGGCGAGGACGTTGGGGTCCAGAATTGATTTCCAGGTGTCGAACTGCAGGTAGCGGGTTTGAATTCCATCTTCCGCAATCTGGCTTTGGCTGACCCCGTGCAAACGCCATGTGCCGTCTTCATACCTGCCGCCGTCGGCATAGGTCTGGATGCGCAGATGTTTTTGGTCATCAAACTGATAAATATTAATGCCTAATAAGCTTAAATCAGGAAGCACTTCGCCGATGCTGATAAATATTGTTCCATCGCGCAGCCATACGCCGAAATTCTCCTGCAGAATTCCTACCCGCAATGCCTCGGCGCGCCCGCGCTGCGCCAGATTTTCACTGGCTGGGGCAATGAACTCGCCGATTAATACCGCCACCAGCGCGAACGCGACGCCTATTTTCATCACCGACAGAACTATCCGCATCAGCGATACCCCGCCGGCGCGCATCGCGACCAATTCCGAGCCTATCGCCAGCGAGGATAGGCCCAGGGTAGCGCCTAACAAGGCGGCCATGGGAAAAAGTTCATAGATCTTTCGGGGCAAGGTTAACACCAGATAGCGCATGATTTGGTAAAAGCCGAACCCGGCCCGCCCCAGGTCGCTTAACTTATCGACAAACTCGAAAAACGTGAATAAACCAAGCAGCACGATGAACACCAACAAAGTGCTGGAGAGTAGGCTGCGCCCGATATAACGATCCAGAATCGTCATGTGTTTTTGTGGAATCGCGTTATCGCCGGCAATAAAGGCTTGTTATAGGCGCGGCGAAAAATTAAATACGCGGTCAATAGCGCGAAGCCGGCATGCACCCACCACAACCCGAGGCCCACGGGTATGCGCTCCTGCATGATCAGGGCTTGGGCGACGCCGAGCAGATTGGCGTAGATAAAATAAATCAATATCGCGGTGAACAAATTGGCGAACCGGCCGCGGTGCACATCGGTATAGGCGAACACCAACGCCAAGGTCGCGAGAATGAATAATGAAATCGGTTTCGCCAGCCGCCATTGCCATTCCGCGCGCAGCAGACGGTCATCCGAGGCGAATAACTGGCGTGTCGGGAGTTCGCTCAATCCTGCCACCGGATTGACGGGGATTTGCGGCTCAATGCGTACTGCATAGGTTTCATAATGTAAAATCTTGTAATCGGCGTGGCCGGGAGTACCCTCATAACGCGTGCCGTCGCGCAGTACTAGAAATCGGTCGCCGGTCTTTTGATTGGTAAATTCATAACCGCTTTTCGCTACCAACACTCCGCGTTTGCCAAGCTGCTCGTTGCTGACAAATATATTTTCCAGAGTGGCATCTTTATTCACCCGCTCGACATAAAAAACACTGCCCCCTCTTCGGGACCGGTTAAATTCGCCGGCCGCGACGCCGAATTCATACGGACCGGTATTTTCGCTTTTCACCTTATCAGTAAGCGAGGAAGCCAGCGGGGCAAAATAAAACGATACCAGCGCCACCATGCCCGCCGCCCATAACGCCACCACCCAGGTGGGGCGTAAAAAGTGCAGCAGGCTGATGCCGCAGGCGGCGAGCACGGTCATCTCGCTGTCCCGATACCAGCGCCCCAAAGTCATGAGAATGGCGATAAAAATCACCAACGGCAATATCAGGCTGAGGTTTTTTACCGTCTGCAGCCCGAGCAAGACGAAAATAATATGGACCGGCAATTGCCCGGTTGCGGCCTTGGCAAGCAGGTTAACCAGACTGATGACGACGTAAAGAACGACAAAGACGACGGTTACAATGAGTGAGGTTTGGCTGACTTCGCGATAAAATGCGCGATCAATAATCGCGCTGCGCATATTCGCCGGTTTTTTTGACAAAAGATAAGCAAACATTAGAGAATCTGTAAGAGCGGAAGCACGTGCTTACCCGACGGAAAACGCTGGAAGAATCCTCGGCGCATAGGGCGGGCTCTCGAGCTTAGAGAAAAATTATATAAACTATATAACATTCTACTAGGAAGAAACGCATGGAATTCACCGTCAATAGCCTTACCGCCGATAAACAGCAAAGCAGCTGTCTTGTCAGCGGCATATTTGAAAAAGGCAAACTGTCCGCCAGCGCCGAGCACATCGATAAAGCATCGGGTGGCATGCTCTCCGCCATTTTGCAACGCGGAGACCTGGAAGGCAAACCGGGCCAAACCCTGCTTTTATATAATGTGGCAAATATCGCCAGCGAGCGGGTGTTGCTCGTAGGCCTCGGCGAAGACCAAGAGTTCGGCGATCAACAATACCGCGACGCGGTCGCAAAGTCGATCTCTGCCGTTAACGAGCTTGGCTGCGCCGACCTGTGCAGCTACTTACCTGAACTCCCGGTCAAGGCGCGCGACCTGGCGTGGAAAGTGCGCCAAGCGGTGGAGGTCGCCAACACCACGTTGTACCGCTTTGAGCAACTAAAAAGCAAACCGCCCAATGCGCGGCATGCCCTGCAGCGGGTCGTGCTGGCGCTGCCTGCGGGCAGCGATGTCCGCACAGCGGAACAGGCGGTAACTCAGGGCCAGGCGATCAGCGCCGGCATTACCTTGGTAAAAAATCTCGGCAACCTTCCCGGTAATATTTGTACACCCGGTTATCTCGCCGACCAAGCGCGGCAACTGCAAAAACAATACGGCGTGAAAACCACGGTATTGGAACAAGCCGACATGGAATCGTTAGGCATGGGCGCGTTATTGTCGGTGGCGCGCGGCAGCCACGAGCCGCCAAAGCTGATTACTATCGAGTATAACGGCGGCAAAAAAGGCGCGGCGCCGGTCGCACTCGTCGGTAAAGGCATCACGTTTGACTCCGGCGGCATTTCCATCAAGCCGGCGGCGGCGATGGATGAAATGAAATTCGACATGTGCGGCGCGGCGAGTGTATTAGGCACGATTAAAGCGATTGCCGAGATGAAACTGCCGCTTAATGTCGTCGGCGTGATCCCGAGCGCGGAAAACCTGCCGGGCGGCAGCGCGACCAAACCGGGCGACATCGTCACCAGCCTGTCGGGGCAAACCATTGAAATTTTAAATACCGACGCAGAAGGACGCCTCATTCTGTGCGACGCCTTGACCTATACCGAGCGGTTCAATCCCGCCGCGGTGATTGACATTGCCACGCTCACCGGTGCCTGTGTCATTGCGCTCGGCAATCACGCCAGCGGCCTGATGAGCAACAATGACGCGCTCGCCGCCGAACTGCTGGAGGCCGGTACGTATACCGGCGACCGCGCGTGGCAACTGCCGCTTTGGGAAGACTACCAGAAACCACTGGAAAGCAATTTTGCCGACATGGCGAATGTCGGCGGGCGCGAGGCGGGCGCTATCACTGGCGCCTCCTTCCTCGCGCGCTATACGAAGAAATTCCATTGGGCGCACCTCGACATTGCCGGCACCGCCTGGAAAACCGGCAAAGAAAAAGGCGCCACCGGCCGGCCGATGGCGCTGCTCACGCAATTCCTCATTAACCGCTGCCGGAATCAGCGGTAATGACCCGGATCGATTTTTATCTACTGCAAAATCCGGAGCCGGACGGAAAAAAGCAGCTAATATGTAAATTGGCGGACAAAGCCTACCGGCTCGGCCATCAAGTCTACATATTGACTACGAGCGAGGAGGAAGCGAGACAACTGGATGACTTGCTATGGGTCTTTAATCCCGGCAGTTTTGTGCCGCATGGTTTACTTGGAGAACCAGACAAAGTGCGGTTAACCGCATTACCGCCTATACTTATCGGCCATCAGGAATCGCCGGATACCCGCTATAACGTATTAATTTCATTGTGGCGAGAAGTGCCGGGGTTCTTTAGCCGTTTTGAGCGATTGGTAGAATTGGTCGGTCATGAGGAAGAGGAGAAGCAGCGCGCACGCGCCAAGTTCCGTTTCTATCGTGACCGGGGTTATCCGTTGGAAACACACAACATGTGATCGCCTCCTGTCGCCTTATGAAAAAATCCACCGATAAACCCAAGCACACCCCGGCTGCCAAGCATACGCTGGAAGAAGTGCTGCGAAGCCTGCAGGATTTAGTGCGCAATGAACTCGCGGAAAATAACCCGGAACAAGCGCACGCCGGCGTTAAGCCGGCAGGCAGAAAAGCGAAAGTGGAAAAACCGGCGGTCCAGCCTGAACCCGCCAACGCCAAGGCAGAAGGCTCGCCTCCGGGCGGAATACAGGTAGAGCTTCCATTTTCGCCCGGCTCGGTTCCCACACCCGCTGTGGCGGCGGAAAAAGTTGAACCGCAAGGCAGCGCTGTGCGGCAACCCCCGGCAACCTCCCTCCCGCCTTCTAAATCGGCGACAAAAAAACCAAAACCGCTGGAGCAGGCGGCAATAAACTGGGATGCTGAGATTCCGGTATTGAATGATGCTATTCCGGTGTTACAAAACGTCGTCATGCCCCCCTCCAACACCGCCAAAGCGGCATCGCGGCCAATTTCTGTATCTCCCTCTGAACGGGCGCGCGCAATCGCTGCGCGGGCGGTAGCGGAACTTAATATCGAGTTGCGTAAAGCCGGGCGTCCCGCGCTCGAGCGTGTTATGATCGAAAAATTGGAATATTTGCTGCGCGAGGCGCTCGAATCTTCAACATCCGAATAATTCCAAATAATAAAGGCCGGAGCCGGACCGGATCCCGCTTTAATTAACGTTGCGGGAAGCATACTTTCCCGCGCTTTTGTTTATGCATTACACTCACCGACCATGAATCCACCGAACGACAATCCCAAGCCGTTGGAGAAAACCTACGACCCTCACGCGTTAGAAGAAGGTATTTATCAAACCTGGGAGCAAGGTGGAGAACATCCACCAAACGAGAAGGCCGGTTATTTCGCCCCGCGCGGCACCGGTCCTGCTTATTGCATCATGATCCCGCCGCCGAATGTCACCGGCAGCCTGCACATGGGCCATGCGTTTCAAGATACCATCATGGATGCCCTGATCCGCTATCACCGCATGCGCGGCTACAACACCTTATGGCAAGCGGGCACCGACCACGCCGGCATCGCCACGCAAATGGTGGTCGAGCGCCAATTAGAGCTAGAGGGCAAAAAGCGGCACGACCTTGGACTAACCCCAGACGAGGCTCGCAAAGCGTTTCTGCAGCGGGTGTGGAAGTGGAAGGAAGAATCCGGCGGTATGATTACGCGCCAATTACGGCGCATGGGCGCTTCCCTTGATTGGTCGCGTGAGCGCTTTACCATGGACGAGGGCCTGTCGCACGCCGTCACCGAAGTGTTCGTGCGCCTGTATGAAGAAGGCCTGATTTATCGTGGTAAGCGTCTGGTGAACTGGGACCCGGTGCTACAAACAGCAGTTTCCGATTTAGAGGTTATCTCGGAAGAGGAAGCCGGGCATCTGTGGCATATCCGTTATCCGATTGTAGGTAGCAAAGACTCTCTTGTAGTCGCCACCACGCGTCCGGAAACTATGCTGGGGGATGCCGCGGTGGCGGTGCATCCGGATGATAAACGCTATGGCAAACTGATCGGTAAAAAAATCAAGCTGCCGTTGACCGGGCGCGAGATTCCCATTATCGCCGATGAATACGTCGATCCGGAATTCGGCTCCGGCTGCGTGAAAATTACGCCCGCGCACGATTTTAATGACTACCAAGTCGCAATCCGCCATAAATTGCCCTTCTTCGTCATCTTCACACCGGATGCGAGGATAATAAGTGACAAAGACTGGCCAGCGTATCACAAACTCTACCGAAGACATGACATGTCAGGGATAACCAATGTTATCGATATGGCAGTTGATATTGGTATCCCGGAACATTATCGAGGCTTGGACCGATTTGAAGCGCGCAAACAGATTGTTGCCGACCTCAAAGAACAGGGCCTGCTGGAAAAAGTGCAGGACCACAAGCTCATGGTCCCGCGTGGCGATCGCACCGGCGCTGTAATCGAACCTTATTTCACCGACCAATGGTATGTAAAAGTGGCGCCGCTCGCCGCCGAGGCGGTTAAAGCGGTGGAGGATGGGCGCATTCGATTTGTGCCGGAAAACTGGAGCAAGACTTATTTCGAGTGGATGCGCAATATTCAGGATTGGTGTATCTCGCGCCAGATTTGGTGGGGACACCGCATCCCGGCCTGGTACGACGATCAAGGCAATCTTTATATAGGCCGCAGTGAAGAAGAAGTTCGAAAAAAGCACAAACTCGATGCCAAGCTGAGCCTGAAACAGGACGACGATGTGCTCGACACCTGGTTCTCCTCGGTGCTGTGGCCGTTCTCCACTCTCGGCTGGCCGGAGCAGACACCCGAATTAAAAACCTTTTATCCCACCAGCGTGCTGGTCACCGGCTTCGATATTATTTTCTTCTGGGTCGCGCGCATGATCATGATGGGGCTTAAATTCACCGGCGAGGTGCCGTTCCGCGAAGTCTATATCCATGGCCTGGTGCGCGATGCACACGGGCAGAAGATGTCGAAATCCAAGGGCAATATACTCGATCCGCTCGATCTAATTGATGGTATCGGGGTTGGGGAGCTTGTGATCAAACGCACCACAGGACTCATGCAACCAGCACTGGCCGGGCGTATTGCAGATGCCACGCGCAAAGAATTCCCGAATGGTATCCCGGCGTACGGCACCGACGCCTTGCGCTTTACGTTCGCGAGCCTCGCGACCCAAGGGCGCGATATTAAATTCGACCTGGGGCGCATCGAAGGCTATCGCAACTTTTGCAACAAGCTTTGGAACGCCGCGCGCTATGTATTAATGAATACCGAAGGCTATGACTGCGGACAACAAAACAACGAAGTTGAGCTTAATGTTGCCGACCGTTGGATCATCTCGCGCCTGCAGCAAGTGGAAGCGGATATGGAATTCCATTTCAAGGAATACCGCTTGGATTTGGCTGCGCAAACGATTTATGCCTTCGTGTGGGATGAATATTGCAGCTGGTATGTAGAGCTGTCAAAAGTCGTGCTGACTTCACGGGAAAGCAATCCGCCGGCGCTGCGCGGGACACGCCGTACGTTAGCGCGGGTGCTCGAGGTGATCCTGCGCCTGTTGCATCCGATCACGCCGTTTATCACCGAGGCGATTTGGCAAAAGGTCGCGCCGCTTGCCGGCAAAAAAGACGACAGCATCATGCTCCAGCCCTATCCGAAATCCCATCCGGAAAAAATCGACCCTGCCGCCATCAAAGAAATGGGCTGGGTGATGGCGGTCATTACCGGGGTGCGCAACATCCGCGGCGAGATGGACATTGCTCCTTCCAAACCGCTAACCGTCCTGCTGCAAAACGGTTCGGACAGAGACCGCGAATATCTGCAAATGAATAAACCGTATTTGACCGGTTTGGCGCGGCTCGAATCCATTAAATGGCTGGAATCCGGCGAAGAGCCGCCGGAATCGGCGGTCGCGCTGGTCGGCAATATGAAAGTGTTGCTGCCGCTATCTGGTCTAATTAACAAGCAGGAAGAATTTCTACGCTTGACCCGTGAGCTAGAAAAAATTCAAAAGGATCTCCGCCGATCCGAGGGGAAGCTTGCTAATCCTAGTTTCTCTCAGCGCGCACCCCAGGAAATTGTTGAGCAGGAGCACAAACGCATCGCTGAATTCAAGGCAGCGGAGAAAAATCTATGGGAACAATTAAATAAAATTAGGGGGTTGCCGGATTAATCTGAAAGAGAATTCCATCTACAACTCCCGCGCCAGAATAAGAGCGTCTTCACGCCCACGCCGTGCGGGATAATAATTCTTGCGCGCGCCGATTTCGTTAAAACCTAAATGAGTATAAAGCTGATAAGCGATTTTATGCGAGCGCCTGACCTCTAACAGCGCGGTGTGCGCTTTTTTCCGGCGCGCCAGTTCGAGCAAATGTTCTACCAGCTGCCTGCCTAAACCGCGCCGTTGATATAGCGGATGAACGCAGATATTCAATAGATGGCATTCGCCGGCCGCCACCGACATGACGCCGTGCCCGATAATATTATTGGGGATTTCGATCACCCGGCAGTCATAACCGACGCGCAAGCAATCGCGAAAAATACCTTCGGTCCAAGGAAATTCGTAGGCCGCGTGCTCGACCGCCATCACTGTTTTAAGATCTTGCTCCTGCATCCGGCGTAGGTGGAACAGGCGGGAGCCGGTTACGGCTGCGCGCGAACCGGCATGTACGATCCCAAAGGCTTTGGACGTCTGGCTCATGAGGCCTCCATAACCGATTTGGCCAGGCATAGGTCTTCCCATACCTTGCGTTTATCAATCGGGTTGCGCAATAAGTAAGCGGGATGATAGGTGACAATCAACGGAATCCCATGATACGCCAGCCGCTTCCCGCGCAATTTACTCAGCGCCATATCCGTTTTCATCAGACTATGGGCGGCAAATCGGCCCATGGCAATAATAATCTTCGGCGCGATTAATTCAATCTGGCGCAGCAGATAAGGCTCACAGCATCCCACCTCGACACCCTGGGGATCACGGTTATTCGGCGGACGGCATTTTAAGACATTCGCGATATAAATCTCCTGGCGCTTTAGGCCGATGGCAAACAGCATGGCGTTCAGCAATTGTCCGGCGCGCCCCACGAACGGCTCACCTTGCCGGTCTTCTTCCGCCCCCGGCGCCTCCCCGACAAACAGCCACTGCGCGATTTTATTGCCGACGCCGAACACGGTTTGCGTGCGGTGGGCGTGCAAGCTGCACTTCGTGCACCCCGCCACGGCCTGTTCCAAGGCCTGCCAATCCAGCGCCTGAATGGCCAATGGAATATTGGTTTGCGGCTTGACTGATATAACCGGCACGCGCGCAGGCAGCCGCTCTAAAAGCGCTGGTGCGTTATCACAACTATTGGAATCAGAGGCGAGGGATTCTCCGGAGCCTGGCACTACCGCGGCGCCAATATTACGCCGCTCCCATATTTGGATCCCCATCGCCGTTAGATATTGACGGCGACGGACCACATCATCTATCGTCATAGACTTAAGTATATCTCTCCCCTTTAAGGAACGATATTCTTTAAAGCATCTTCTCCCGAGTACGGCTTGCATCTTCCCTATTGGAAGGGCGGCCTGGTTCCAGGGGCACATGTCGGCTTAATTTTTGGTTGCTATTCTTAGTAAACTCTGAAAAAGTCCTCCCTGACATTTTCAGAGACGAAAAACGAAAAGTGTGATTTTCGTTTTTCTTCATTTTTCAATTACTTGCGTAATTGAAAAATGGCGGCACATCCCTATGCCGCAGGAACCTCTGACTTAATCAGAGGTTCCTTAACCAATTCCTAAGCGGAGCCGTTATGGATTTAGAACAGGAAAAAGATCGCAGCGCAGAGTGGTTCGTGCCCGCCTTCGGCCCGTTAAAGTTCAGGATTTTGATCGGCCTGCTGTTTCTCCCTTATACCGGCATGGTGCTTGCCTTCACGGTCATTGGGTCGGCGATGGCGGAGCGAATCCATTGGGATCGGGTGGGCGCGGTTTTGCTCATTTATTTTTTGGCGCTTGGTATAAGCGCCCACGCCTTGGACGCCGCGGGCAGCAAAGGCGCTAAACCCTGGGGCGCGGTTTTCTCCGAAAAACAGCTTTGGGCGCTTGCCATCTCCGCTCTCATCCTGGCCTACGCCATCGGCATCTATTATATGATCCTCTATACCCCCCTGCTTTGGATTATTGCCATCCTGGAAGGATTTTTCCTGCTTGCTTATAACTTGGAGTGGTTTGCCGGCCGGTTCCACACGGATACGTGGTTCGCCTTTTCCTGGGGAAGTCTGCCAGTGCTTGCTGGCTATATTCTGCAGACCAATCGGATCTCAGTCCCGGTATTATTGGTGGCGGCTTCCATGGGATTCCTAAGCCTGGTAGAAATCAAGGCGTCGCGTCCTTATAAAGCGATGAAGCGCGCGAAATATGGCGTGGAACCAGGGCAGATCCAGGTCCTCGAATCCATTTTAAAAAGCATCAGTTTAAGCACAATTTTGCTTGGCGTTGGTTTGCTGGGCTGGCGATGGATGGGATAGTGATGCCGCGCAACGTAAAGGGCGATACGAAATTTGCTGATTACTGGCGATCCATCCGAACCCAACTCGATCAGGAACTGATGCGTTGGGTTAGCGAGTTTTCGCGCGATTTTTCCACAGAGCCGCCTGAACCGATGCGCCAGGCGCTGGAGGACGGTAAGCGGGTGCGAGGCTGTCTAACCTGCCTCATTAGCCAGGCTTTAGGGGGGGGAATAACCGCGGCAATCCCGCGCGCCGTGGCGATCGAATGCATCCAGGCGGCCTGCTTGATCCACGACGATTACGTCGATCAGGACACGACGCGAAGAAATCGCCGCGCGACCTGGACGATGGAAGGCCCGCGCAAGGCGGTGCTGCTGGGCGATATTATCTTTGCCACCGCGATTCAAAAAATGTTTGAACTAAGCCGCGCAGATGGAATAGTGATTGCACAGACCATCGCAACCATAGCCAAAGGCGCCTACCAAGAACCATTAAACCCGGAGGATTTTGCCACGGCGATTGCTAATAAAAGCTATCAGCCTGAGACTTATAATCAAATAATCCACCTTAAGACCGGAACCTTGTTCGGCGCCGCCGCAAAATTAGGCGCGATTGCCGCAGGCGCCTCCTTAGGCACGGCCGCCCATGCGTTTGAATTCGGCGCGCGATTAGGAGAAGCCTATCAAATTATGGATGATCTGCACGATATTTTTGAATTGGAGCAGCAGCGCAACAGCCCGCAAGTCAAAATAACATCCATTGTTCCCGCCCTGCTCTACTTCTTGCCTGTGGACGGCCATGACCTCGTGCGCCTCCTTAAGAAACAGGAAGCGCGCGCGGGCTGGATTGAAGAAGCGCTGCCGAATTTGAAGAGGCGGATGAGAGATGAAATCAGCGTCCGCTTAAACCGCGCGGCGAATGAGATCGAGGACTTCCCCGATAATTCCTATACGCGCCTGCTGCGCACAGCACCCGCGGAAATAGTGCACATGATGGAGGTGCAGCCTGTTGCTATCCCCGCGGCACCAAATATTATCTCCGGGCGGTAATAATGGCGGAACCATAGGCAGTTAAATATTCCATGCGGATCGCCTGGAATCCATGTTCTTGCAGTGCCTGTATTAATTCCGAAACCCAGCGGCTCTTCTCAATAAGATCCGGCAAGCCATAGTAGATCTCGCGCCAGGCGGGATAGAGGCGGCTTCCTAGCCGCTGCAACAGCCAAAAATAACAGCGCCAGATCCAAACCAAGTAGGCCTTAGGCGGAAAGGTGAAATCATGCATGATCAGCAGCCCATCCTTCTTAAGAAGCTCTCTTAGAGAGGGGATCAGGCGCTTTAGGTCCGCGTACTTGGCAAGATAAGAAGAGGTCACGCAATCGAATGCCTCGCGTGAGCGATAGTCCTCGGCGCGGCTAAGAACGAATTCCACATTCCGGCTGCCAAACTTTTGCGCCTTCTCGCACGCCAAGGTCAAATACTCATCGCGCAGCTCGACTCCCACCACATGGCAATTCGGATGGCGGTTTGCGATCGCGAAGGTGGAGATGCCGGTGCCGCAGGCCAGATCAAGCACCCGTGTAGAGTAAGGTGGGATTAAATCCACAATCTTGCGTTTCCACAGACGATCTATGCCGAGGGTGGCGAAGTTAACCATAAAATCATAGCTCTCGCCTGTCCCGGAAAAGAAACGTTGAACGAGTTCCAGTTTTGGATCCTGCATGAAGTGATTCCTATCCTTTGGCTGAATGCCTCTATTTTGACAAACGCAGACGCTTTACCCGCCCTGCGATCCCGCTCGCTTATATCATCTGGCTCGCCTGCGGGTGAGCGCGCTCCGCCGGCAAGATAAGCTTATTCAAGGCATTGAGATAGGCCTTGGTCGAAGCAATAACGATATCCGTGTCGGCGCCGTGGCCATTGACAATGCGCCCGGCCTTTTCCAAACGCACCGTCACTTCACCTTGGGAGTCGGTGCCGCTGGTGATGTTGTTAACCGAGAACAATTGCAACTGGCCACCGCTTGCCATTATCTCTTCAATCGCCTTGAACGCCGCATCGACCGGGCCGCTGCCCTCGGCGCCCGCTTGTTTCTCCTCGCCGTTAACCGAAAGCGTAAGCGTTGCATAAGGCTTAACGCCGGTTTGGGAACAGACTTTAAGCGCTACCAGTCTTAGCGATTCATCAATATGCTCAAGGCCTTCTTCCGTGACTAACGCCTGGATGTCTTCATCGAAGATTTCGTGCTTTTTGTCCGCCAAATCCTTAAAACGCGAAAACGCGGAATCGAACTCCGCTTCGGATTTGAATTCAATTCCGAGTTCTGTTAAGCGCCCACGGAAGGCGTTGCGTCCAGAGTGTTTGCCCAAAACCATGCGGTTAGCGGCCCAGCCCACATCCTCGGCCCGCATAATCTCATAGGTCTCACGCTTTTTAATGACGCCGTCTTGATGAATGCCGGACTCATGCGCAAACGCGTTGGCGCCGACAATGGCTTTATTGGGCTGCACGGCAAACCCGGTGATATTCGATACCAAACGGCTTGCCGGTACGATCTGGGTGGTATCGATGCGCGTGTCGCAGGTGAACATATCGCGGCGCGTACGCACCGCCATGACGATTTCTTCCAAAGCGGCATTGCCGGCGCGCTCGCCCAAACCGTTGATCGTGCATTCCACCTGGCGCGCGCCGTTCATGACCGCGGACAAGGAGTTGGCCACGGCAAGGCCAAGATCGTTATGACAATGCGCGGAAAATACCGCCTTGTCGGAATTCGGCACGCGCGCACGCAACTCGGCGATCAAGGCGCCGAACTGGTGCGGAAGATTGTAACCGACGGTATCGGGAATATTCACCGTGCGCGCACCGGCATTGATTACCGCCTCTACGATGCGGCACAAAAAATCGGTCTCGGAGCGGCCGGCATCCTCCGGCGAAAATTCCACATTATCGGTGTAGCGGCGCGCGTACTTCACCGCCTTTACCGCCTGGCGCAACACGTCTTCCGGCTGCATGCGTAACTTTTCCCGCATATGGATCGGCGAGGTGGCGATAAACGTGTGGATACGCCCGGACCTGGCCGGTTTAATCGCCTCGCCGGCGCGGTCGATATCGTTGTCCAACGCCCGCGCTAAGGCGCAAACCGTGCTGTCATGAATGGCGGTGGCGACCGCCTTGACCGCTTCGAAGTCATCCGGGCTCGCAACTGGAAACCCGGCCTCGATGATATCTACGCGCATGCGCTCCAGCACCTTGGCGATGCGCACCTTTTCCTCGCGTGTCATGGACGCGCCCGGGCTTTGCTCGCCGTCGCGCAAGGTGGTATCAAATATGATTAATTGTTCGCTCATTACACTGCCTCCAGGAATATGTCTTGTTTACATCACCAAAACCGGTGATATAGGTATTCGGACTGTTTGATATGCGTATTCTTTTCCTCGCCAGGAATTAGGATAGAGGTTTATGCGCTTGCGCGCAGCAGTCGCAGGGTGAGCAAAAGCGGGGAGAAGCAACCACGCATATTCCCGCATGCCCCCGTTTCGGGGGCATGCGTAGCATGTATAGATACAAATGCGCGCTGTAGTGAAATATCCATAAGTATTACTATAAGCTTAAAAAGCCCTAAAAGTCTACGGCAACCGCGCCACCCGTTTTTCGCCGGTGTGCCGGGATTTTCTAATTAATGCACCTACCGGCCCGGAAATAGCGTAGACCAAGAAAACCATAAACAAAACCTGAGGCGGATCAAGCGAAATTAACACAAACAGCAAAACCACTACCAGGACCGATATAAACGGCACGCGGCCTTTTACATTCAGATGCTTAAAACTGCGGTAGCGAATATTGCTGACCATGGCCACGCCGGCGAACACGGTGAATAGCAATGCGGCGATACTAATCTCTTTGCCCGGCACGCCATAGCTATATAGCACCCACACCAGGCCGGCCAACAGCCCCGCGGCGGCCGGGCTCGGCAATCCTTGGAAAGACACGCGCCGGTCGACCGTCGTTTGCACATTAAACCGCGCCAGCCGCAATGCGGCGGCGGCGGCATAAATAAATGCCGCCAGCCAACCGAGCTTGCCCATATCGGCCAAGGCCCATTCGTACACAATTAAGGCCGGTGCGAGACCGAAAGAAACCATATCCGCCAAGCTGTCGTATTGGGCGCCGAATTCACTTTCAGTGTGGGTCCAGCGCGCCACGCGACCATCCAGGCCATCCATCACCATGGCGATAAAAACCGCAATCGGCGCGCTTTCAAAGTGACCGTTCATCGCCTGGACGATGGCATAGAAGCCGGCAAACAGGCCAGCCGTGGTAAATAAGTTCGGCAATATATAAATGCCTTTGGCGTACTTTTCGTCCATCAGGGATCTCCCATATCTCTTTAACATTAATGTAGCAGAATTCCAACGATATCGCTGCCCGCCTTAACTTTATTCCCCAAACTAACCCTTATCTTGCTGTTAAGCGGTAAGTAGATATCGACGCGTGAGCCGAAGCGGATAAAACCATAGCGATCACCTCGGTTTAAGCGATCAGCAACCCCTACATAACACAGTATACGCCGTGCAATAAGACCGGCAACCTGCACTACGACAATATCCTCGCCGTCGTCGGTCTTTATCCAAAGCGCATTGCGCTCATTCTCCGCCGAGGCTTTGTCTAACGCGGCATTGAAGAATTTACCTTGGCTATACCAGCGTTGCTGAACCACCCCTGTTGCCGGGCTAAAATTCGAATGCACGTTGAACACGTTCATGAAGATGCTGACACGCAGCGCCAGGCGCTTGAGATACGGATCATAGGCTTCCCCTATCGCAATCACCCGTCCGTCCGCCGGGCATACTACCGCCCCCGGTTCCAACGCAACCTGCCGCGCAGGGTCGCGGAAAAATTGCAGCACAAAAATACCGAACAACCAAAACGGCGCGGCGGCGGCGAAGCCTGCGAAGTAATGCACGCCTGCCGCCAGCGCGATGACGAGCACCGTATGCGGCCAGCCTTCGCGCGCAAGAAGCGGATATTTATGGTTCGCTGTTTGCCGGTTTTCGGTCGATCGTACGGGGAAAGGCGTGGTCAATTTTTCGCCTTATCGACAAGCTTATTGGCCCTGATCCAGGGCATCATTTCACGCAGACGCGCGCCGACTTGCTCTATGGGATGTTGCGCGGCCTTGGCGCGCAATTCCGGAAACCGCTTGCCGCCGGTCTCATTTTCCGCCACCCATTCGCGCGCGAACTCACCCGATTGAATCTCTTTCAGGATCTTTCTCATCTCGGCCTTGGTTTGTTCGTTGACGATGCGCGGGCCGCGCGTGAGATCGCCGTATTCCGCGGTATTGGAAATGGAATAGCGCATGTCGGCGATGCCGCCTTCGTACATCAAATCGACGATGAGTTTGAGCTCATGCAGGCATTCAAAGTAGGCCATCTCCGGGGCATAACCGGCCTCGACCAAAACTTCAAATCCGGCCTGGACCAGCGCGGTGGCGCCGCCGCACAATACCGCCTGCTCGCCGAACAAATCGGTCTCGGTTTCTTCGCGAAAGGAGGTTTCAATCACGCCCGCGCGCGTGCCGCCGATGGCGGCGGCATACGATAATGCGAGCGCCTTCGCCTTGCCGGAGGCGTCCTGGTGAATGGCGATCAGGCTGGGTACGCCGCCGCCTTGGGTAAACGTCGAGCGCACTAAATGCCCGGGGCCCTTGGGCGCGACCATAAACACATCCAGATCCTTGCGCGGCTGGATGCGGCCAAAATGGATGTTAAAGCCGTGGGCAAACGCCAGCGCCACACCTTTTTTCAGATTGGGTTCAATATGCTCTTTATAAAGCGCCGCCTGCTTCTCATCCGGCGCCAGAACCATGACCACATCCGCCTGCGCAACCGCCTGGGGGATGGGCAACACCTTAAGTCCGGCCTTTTCCGCCTTGGCCCAGGAACCGGAGCCTTCGCGCAGACCGACCACCACTTGAACGCCGTTGTCTCGCAGGTTATTGGCATGGGCATGACCTTGGGAGCCATAGCCGATGATGGCAATCTTCTTGCTTTTAACCACGGAAAGATCGGCGTCTTTATCGTAATAAACTTTCATATTGTCCTCGGAGATTTTTACTATTTAGGTGTGAAAGATAAAAGTCACGCGCGCAGCGCTTTCTCCCCGCGCGCGATACCCATGGCGCCGGAGCGCACCACTTCCAGAATATTGGCGCCGTTTAACGCCTGGATAAAAGCGTCCAGTTTCTCCGCCACTTCCGTCAGTTCAATGGTATAAGTCGTATCGGTGGCCTCGAGAACGCGTGCGCGAAAAGTCTCCGCCACGCGCGCCGCCTCATCGCGCTTAGGTCCCACTGCCCTGACCTTAATAAGCAACATTTCGCGTTCGATATGCGCACCCTCGGTCAAATCCATGAGTTTTACCACATCCACGAGCTTGTTCAGTTGCTTAATAATCTGATCGATGACCTCATCCGAGCCGTGCGTTACCAGCGTCATGCGCGACAGCGTCGGGTCCTCGGTCGGCGCCACGGTAAGCGATTCGATATTATAACCGCGCGCGGAGAACAACCCGGCGACGCGCGACAGCGCCCCCGCCTCGTTTTCCAACAAGATAGAAATGATATGCCGCATTATTAGGCCAATTCTCTGTCGGTCGACAAATGCATTTCATGGTGGCCCTTACCTGCAGCGATCATCGGGTAAACATTTTCCGTCTGATCAGTAATGAAATCCATAAACACCAGCCGGTCTTTTAACTTCAAGGCGTCCTTGATCGCGCCTTCGACATCTGCGGGTTTATCAATATACATGCCGACATGCCCATAGCTCTCGGTCAATTTAACGAAATCCGGCAATGCATCCATATAAGAGTGCGAATAACGGCTTTGATAGAAAAATTCTTGCCACTGCCGCACCATGCCCATATAGCGATTATTCAGATTGACAATCTTTATCGGCAAATCATATTGCTTGCAGGTCGACAGCTCCTGGATACACATCTGAATGCTGGCCTCGCCGGTCACACAGGCGACAATGCTGTCCGGATAGGCCAGCTGCACGCCCATGGCCGCCGGCAAACCGAACCCCATGGTGCCTAAGCCGCCGGAATTGATCCAGCGCCGGGGCCGGTTGAATTTATAAAACTGCGCGGCCCACATCTGATGCTGGCCGACATCGGAAGTAATAAAGGCATCGCCGCCGGTCGCCTCGTACAACTTTTCCAGCACAAATTGCGGCTTGATCAGCGCGCCGTTCTGCTCATATTTAAGGCAATTGCGCGCGCGCCAGGCATCGATTTTTGTCCACCAGGCCTTGAGCGCCGCCGCATCCGGCGCTTTCCTAGCCGCCTTCAACGCCTTGATGAGTTCTTTCAATACCTTGTCCGCGCTGCCGATGACGGCCACCTCAACCGGCACATTTTTCGAGATCGAAGAGGGGTCGATATCGATATGGATAATGCGCGCAGTCGGGCAAAATTTATCCAGATCGCCGGTGACCCGGTCGTCAAACCGCGCGCCGACAGCGAGCAAGACATCGCACTCATGCATCGCCATGTTAGCTTCATAAGTTCCGTGCATACCCAACATGCCGACAAACAGCGGATCGGTTGCTGGAAACGCGCCAAGTCCCATCAAGGTATTGGTGCAAGGAAAACCGAGCCAGCGGACTAACTCGGTCAGCGCCTGGCTGGCTTCACCCAAAATCACGCCGCCGCCAGTATAAATCATCGGCCGTTTGGCCTGAAGCAATAATTCGGCGGCGCGCTTTATTTGCTCAGGATCGCTCTGGGTGATGGGCGTGTAAGACCGCATTTCCACTTTTTTGGGATAGGCATACTCCGTTTTGTGGGCGGTCACATCCTTGGGGATGTCTACCACCACCGGACCCGGCCGGCCGGTGGTCGCGACATAAAACGCCTTTTTAATGGTAGTGGCTAAGTCCTTCACATCCTTAACCAGGAAATTGTGCTTCACACATGGACGGGTAATGCCGATCGCGTCCACTTCCTGGAAAGCGTCATCGCCGATCAAGTGCGTCGGCACCTGGCCGCTAAAGACAACCAGGGGAATAGAATCCATGTAGGCGGTGGCGATGCCGGTCACGGCATTCGTCACGCCGGGACCGGAGGTCACCAGCACAACACCCGGTTTGCCGGTCGCGCGCGCATAGCCATCCGCGGCATGCGCCGCGCCTTGCTCGTGGCGCACGAGGATATGCTTTAGCTCGTCTTGCTTGTAAAGTGCGTCATAAATATGCAAAACCGCGCCGCCGGGATAGCCGAAGACAAACTCCACGCCTTCGTCCCGTAAACATCGAACAAAAATTTCCGCGCCGGTTAATTCCATAGACTCTTGATAAACAGCCAAATTAGGATTTCCTTTTAGTCCCATATTTAAATCCCATATTGAGAAATATCGCTAACCATTGAGAATATCGCAACTGTGGACCGATTTTCGGGTATAAATAGAAGCAGGGTCAATAGGTGGGCCACAAAAAAGCCGCTTTGGACCCGCATTTATCGCGGTTTTTATCGCTTAAATCCACCGCAGGTAATATTGCCAAACGAAGTGAACAACTCTTTAACCTATTAGAGGCGCGGCTCCGTTTTCAGTTCCGCACCTAAAATAGGTACGGCGGGTTAGGCGCGAAGCGCCGTAACCCGCCGTCGATCGGCCGCCGCAAGCTTACTCCCCCTACTCCCGACGCCAAGTGGTGTCAGCCGCGGTGTCTTCTACGATCACGCCGTGCGCCTTCAATTCATCACGAATACGGTCCGATTCCGCCCAATTTTTGTTTTTTCGAGCCTCAGCCCGCTGGATAATCAATTTAGCAACTATTTCGTCGCTTAGATTAGCCGTCGTCACAGCCCCCTTACCAACGATCCCCTTGGCCTCAACTCCTGAAATAAGAGCGGTAATATCCCGTCCAGGATTTCCCTTGAGGTACTCTTCAGGATTGCTTTGCAATAATCCCACTATCCCGCCAAGTCGGCGCAGCACGCCGCTCAGCGCATTTGCCTGGGCCATATCTCCTGCGGACTTAGCGCGATTGACGGCGTGCCCGAGTTCCGCCAGCTCCGCGAATGCCTTCGGCGTGTTGAAGTCATCCGCCATCGCGGCATGGAAGCGCGACTCGCGCTCGCCACCGTCGGCATTCGACTCCGGTGTAAGGCCGCGCAGCGCGATGTAAAGGCCATCGAGCGCGCTCTTGGCGGCGCGCAGGTTTGCATCTGAGTAGTCGAGCGGGCTGCGGTAATGGCTATTAAGAATAAAATAGCGTACCGCTTCGGGTTCGCGGTATTTTTTTAATACATCACGCACGGTGAAAAAGTTACCCAGCGACTTGGACATCTTTTCGTCATCGACGCGCACAAAGCCGTTGTGCATCCACACATTCACGAACTTTTCGCCGGTCGCGGCCTCGCTTTGCGCAATCTCATTTTCATGATGCGGGAATTGCAGATCCATGCCGCCGCCGTGAATATCGAAATGATGGCCCAGGCAAGCCGTGGACATCGCCGAACATTCGATATGCCAGCCGGGACGACCCTTGCCCCAGGGCGAGTCCCAACTCGGCTCGCCGGGCTTGGCCGCTTTCCACAATACGAAATCGAGCGGATCGCGCTTGGCCAGATCGGCCTCGACCCGCGTCCCGACCTGCAAACTATCGAGCGATTTCCCCGACAGCGCGCCGTAGTTCGGGAATTGGCGCACCCGGTAATAAACATCTCCGTTGTCGCCGGCATAGGCGTAACCTTTATTGATTAGCGTTACGATCATATCGACAATATCGGGCAGAAACGCCGTGGCGCGCGGCTCGGCATCGGGCGGAAGCGCGCCTAGCGCGGCGGCGTCTTCGTGCATCGCCTGAATAAAACGCTGTGTTAGTTGATCGATCCGTTCGCCGTTGTCGTGCGCCCGCTTGATGATCTTGTCGTCGATATCGGTAATATTTCGCACATAAGTCACCTGATATCCGCGCGCGCGCAAATAGCGCGCAACCATATCAAACACCACCATCACCCGCGCGTGACCCAGATGGCAATAGTCATAGACCGTCATGCCGCAGACATACATGCGTACACGGCCGGGTTGGATCGGAGTGAATGACTGCTTGCGTTTAGTCAGGCTGTTATAAATACTCAACATCACTATTCCGTACTTTTAATTATTCACGGGCGTATTTTAACAATCGCTTGCGGGCGCGTTCAAAAGTAATCAGTGGTAACAATCGCACCATTTCCGGTCCATCCAACTCACCGGTTAGCGCGGCGCGCAAGGGCTGAAACAAAGCCTTGCCTTTGGCGCCGCTGCTTTGTTTTAAATGTTCGCTTAACGTCTTGAAGTCGGTGGGATGCCGTTCTAAAGCGGCGAGTGCCTGAGTAAAAAATTTCGCCCCGGTCTGCACGATGACCGCGCGCGCCGCCGGGTTTAACTCCCCATCATCGCTGAAGATAATGCGTGCCCACATTAATGCGTGCTCGGGTAGGGAAATGTTAGGACGCACGGTGGTTATAAACTCGCTGCGCTTATTTTCCGGAATCAGCGCATGCGCCGCGGTTCCCATCCACTGCCAAAGTTCCGCTTCCGAGGCATGCAAAATGGCCTCATGTTGCCAGTGCAATAATTGCGCGGCATCATAGCGCGCCGGCGCGCGGCCTAACCGGGTAAAATCGAAATCAGCCGCGAGCCGGTCCATATCCAGATAGGCGTTATCCGCATAGCTATGTCCCAGCCGCGCCAGATAGTTATTGATTGCCCGCGGGAAGAACCCGCTCTCGCGCAGCTCTTGCACACTGCGGCTGCCGTGGCGCTTGGATAACGGCGCGCCGTCATCCCCGACCACTAAGGCGATATGCGCGTATTCAGGCGCGGGCAAATTCAACGCGTTTAATAACAGAATCTGCCGCGGCGTATTGGTAAGATGGTCTTCGCCGCGCAGCACCAGCGTCACGCCCATTAGCGCGTCGTCGATGGCGTTGCTGAAAAAAAACGCCGGCGTGCCGTCCGAGCGGCGGATAATAAAATCACCGATATCATCGGTAAGAAAATCCTGGGGGCCACGAACCTTATCGTCAAACTTAACATGCGAACCCGGCGGCACATGGAAACGCAGGCTCGCCGGCTGGTTCTTGGCCAGTTTCGCCTCCACCTCGGTCTTGCTTAAGCGATAACAACGCCCGGAATAACGCGGCGGCCGCCCGGCCGCGAGTTGCGTCTTGCGTGAAAGCGCTAATTCCTGCGCACTGCAAAAACAAGGATAAGCCAAGCCGCGTACTTCTAAATCAGCAAAGTAACGCTGATAAATCGGCAGGCGCTGCGATTGCAAATAAGAGGTTTCTTTATTATCAGGCGGGCCGGCATGGGTCGGCCCTTCCTGCCAACCCAGGCCCAACCAATGTAAATCCCGCATGATCGCCTGGGCATAGCTTGTCTGGCTGCGCTCCTGGTCGGTATCCTCGATGCGCAATAAAAATATCCCTTGGTGTTTCTTAGCCAGCAGCGCATTGAACAATGCCGTGCGGACGTTGCCTAAATGCAACAGGCCGCTGGGACTCGGTGCGAAACGGGTTTTAAAAGGCAAAATACGCATGCGCGCGCATGGTATCGTAAAGCACCCCATTAAACAAAATGGCAAACAAAATCCGCATAAATAAATTGCGCCTTACCGGCAACTCGGCGAGAATGCGAGTTAAGAGCTTGTTAGGCACCCTTCATATCAAAGGAAATCACGCCATGATCCATATGCATACCACTTATGGCCTCATCACCTTGGAATTGGACGCGCAAAAAGCGCCCAAGACCGTGGCTAATTTTCTCACCTACGTGCGCGAAGGGTTTTACGACGGGACTATTTTTCATCGGGTCATCGATAATTTCATGCTCCAGGGCGGGGGGTTCCTCCCCGGCATGCGCCAGAAGCCCACCCATACTCCGATCGAGAACGAGGCGAAAAACGGGCTGCGCAATGCCCGCGGCACAATTGCCATGGCGCGCACCAGCGAACCGGATTCGGCGACCAGCCAGTTCTTCATTAATGTCGTGGACAATGATTTCTTAAACTATACCGCCGCCACGCCCGCCGGCTGGGGCTACTGCGTATTCGGCAAAATAGCCGACGGTATGCAGGTCGTGGATCAGATCAAGGGCATGCCGACCAACACTAAACTGAATCATCCGAATGTCCCGGTCACCGATATCGTCATTCAAAAGATCGAGGTCATTGACTGACGCGCTAAAGATTTGATGGCAACCTTATTTATATCCGACCTGCATCTATCTCCGTCTCAGCGCCCGGCAGTGGTGGATTTATTCCTAGGCTTCCTCAGCAAAACCGCAAGCCAAGCCGAGGCGCTGTATATCTTAGGGGATTTTTTTGAATATTGGATCGGCGATGAGGCGGTTTTCGATAGCGAGTTCCAGCCGATCATTCGCGGCTTACAGCACCTCACCCAAAGCGGCGTACCGGTAAGCCTCATGCATGGCAACCGGGATTTTTTACTCGGGCAAAAATTCGCCCAGGAAACCGGCTGCCGACTATTGGCCGATCCGACTCTGATCGACCTTTATGGATATAACACTCTATTGATGCACGGCGATACCTTGTGCACCGACGATATTGAATACCAGCGCTTCCGCACCCAAGTGCGCAGCCAAGCCTGGGTCGATTCGTTTCTTACCCGAAGCGTCGTCGAGCGCAATGCCCTGGTGCGCGATTATCGCGAGATGAGCAAAAACGCTATCAGCGCGAAAAAACCGGAAATCATGGATGTTAATCCACAAGCGGTATTAGAGGTCATGAAACAGCACCAGGTTCGGCATCTCATTCACGGCCATACGCATCGCCCGGGGCAACATGAGTTTCCGCTGCAGGGACAAATCGCCCGGCGCATCGTCTTGGGCGATTGGTATGAGCAGGGTAGCGTACTGCACTGTGACAATAATGCCTGGGTATTGGAAAACATCGCTTTAAATAGCTGAAGGAGGCTCTGATCCAGTTTATTGCCGTCATTCCGAACCGCCGTTAGGCGGTGAGAGGGAATCTTGATTTTTCAATAACCTTAACAGATTCCTCGCTGCCCGCATCGCCTGGTCCTTGTTCAAGCACCAAACCGTGTTCGACCCAAAACGCGTGGCCACCGCTTGACAAGGAACCATAGAATCTCGGAATGCCAAATATGACTTAATCAGAGTTTCCTAGCATATTGTAACTTTTTTACCGTGGACAGATCTGGCGTCAGCCTACTCGAGCGGCTCCTTGCGACGTTCGGCCAGCGCGACGACGCCGCTCTCAGCGGTAATGCCTCTGCGCCGGCGCTATGTTTTCCCTGGCTCATCAGGTAATTAATCGCGTCTTTCTTGAGCACGATAATGGCTAAAGTTTTCCGGCAACCGAAACAGCGTTTGATCGCTGCGATAATGTTCATCGTAGTTGATTAACTGTCTGACATTGCCGGCCATATCTTCCTGCCGAATCGGAAACCCCTGTTCTAAATGGCGGGTGGGCAAAAAAATATGATTGGCGAGGTCACAAGCTGATTGCATTTCCTTCGGCGTATGTTTCATGGCGGCGGCCTGCTCCCCCGCCAAAGTTTGATGATATTCACGCAACGCCTGCAATGCTTCCGCGAGCAATCCTTGTACGGCAAATACGTCGTAACAACGTGCCTGATTGGTCATTAACCGATAGTGCTTAACCTTTTTCCCACCGACATCAGGATAAGAATCTTTATCTACACGCATCTCATGCTTAAAAAGTTTAGGCGGCGCGAGATCGATCTTTAAGGGAGTAATCACCAGGATGGTTTTATCGGCGCGGTTGACGCTGTAGATCGCCGCCTGTGCGCGGTCGAATAAAATATAATCGCCGGCGTCGTTTCCCTCATCGATGCGCAGATACCTGGGAGTAATTAACATGCGTGTCTGAAAGGGTTCGCCGCCCTGCTCTTTTTCCGAGAAAAATAAAGCGATGACAGGCAGCGTTGGGGCGCATGCCGTGAGAAACAGCGGTATTAAAAAAGCCCAACAGCACCATACAAAAGGATAAACGCTACTACTAACGAATCGCATCCAGACCGCGCTGCAAGTCTTGTTTCAAATCCGCCACATCCTCCAAACCGACCGCTATGCGGATCAGGCCATCGTTGATGCCGGCGGCGGCGCGCGCCTCGGGTGAAATGCGGCCATGGGTCGTGGTCGCCGGATGCGTGATCGTGGTTTTAACGTCGCCGAGATTAGCGGTGATAGAGACAAGCTCGGTGGCGTCAATAAAACGCCACGCGGCGTCTTTGCCGCCGGCGAGTTCGAACGATAACACCCCGCCGCCGGCAGATTGCTGGCGCGCCGCGAGCTTATATTGCGGATGTGATTTCAGTCCCGGGTAATAAACGCGCGTTACCGTAGATTGCGCTTCCAGCCATTGCGCCAGTGCGAGGGCGGAAGCGGCATGGGCGTGCATGCGCAAGCTCAAAGTCTCCATCCCTTTTAAAAATACCCAGGCGTTGAATGGACTCATGCTGGGGCCGGCGGTACGCAGAAAACTGTACACTTCGCCGCCGACCAGCGCCTCACTGCCGACAATCGCACCACCAATGCAGCGTCCCTGTCCATCCAGGTATTTCGTTGCCGAATGCACGATGAGATCGGCGCCTAAATTTAACGGCCGTTGCAGCGCCGGGGTACAAAACACATTGTCGACGATCAATAATGCGCCCCCGGCACGCGCAATTTCGGCAAGCGCACTGATGTCGGCGATTTCGGTCAGCGGATTGGATGGGGTTTCGATAAACAGCAGGCGCGTACGCGGGCGCAGCGCCTGTTTCCATTCTTTAGGCTCGGTTAAGGAAACAAAGCTGAACTCGACGCCAAAGCGGCCCAGGATATTCTGGAATAATAAAATGGTCGGGCCGAATATGCTGCGCGAGGCGATGACATGATCACCGGCCTTGAGCAAGCTCATACAGACGGTCAAAATCGCCGCCATGCCCGAGGCGGTGGCGATACAGCGTTCGCCCTCTTCCAGCGCCGCCAGGCGCTGCTCGAAAGTGCGCACAGTGGGATTGGTAAAGCGGGAATAAATATTCCCCGGCTCTTCCCCTGAGAAGCGCGCCGCTGCCTGCGCCGCGCTCTCGTAGGTGTAGCTCGAAGTAGTAAAAATCGGCTCGCTATGCTCTTGCTCGCCGGTGCGGGTGTGCCCGGTGCGCACCGCGCGGGTGGCGAACCCCCACTGCTCGGAATCGTCGTGTGGCATAGTTGTATCCTCGCTCAAGAATTCAGTTTAAAGGCGGCTAAGGCTTCGCCGGATGCGGGGCATAAAAAAACCCGCATTGCTAAAGCGGGCATTCTCGCTTTAGCTGGATTTATTACGCGCCCGCAAGCTGAAGCTCAAATCGGCGCAATCGTCAGGGACACCCTATACCACACCCGCTTGGCTGTCAACGGTCAGGAATAGTTGTGCAATTCCGTGGAAACTAAATCATTGGACAGGTTTTTCTCCTTAGCGGCGTCGCTGCGTACTTGTTCAATCCGATTTAGGTAGGCCGCATTCACGTCGCCGGTCACATAGACGCCATCGAAACAAGAGGTATCGAATTGCGTGATCCTAGGATTGCCTTCATGCGCGGCATCGATCAAATCCTGCAGATCCTGGTAAATCAGGCGATCGGCGCCGATCTCGGCGGCGATTTGCTCGATAGTGCGGCTGGCGGCGATTAATTCATGCACTGAGGGCATATCGATGCCGTAGACGTTCGGATAACGCACCGGCGGCGCGGCGGAAGCGAAATAAACTTTTTTCGCGCCGGCCTCGCGCGCCATTTGAATGATCTGTTTCGAAGTGGTCCCGCGCACGATGGAATCATCCACCAGTAAAACGTTCTTGCCGCGGAATTCCAAATCAATGGCGTTGAGTTTCTGGTGCACCGAATGTTTGCGTTGGGCCTGGCCGGGCATAATAAAGGTACGGCCAATATAACGATTTTTAATAAATCCTTCGCGATATTTTAAGTCCATTTCATTCGCCATTTGCAAGGCGGCGGTGCGGCTGGTATCCGGGATCGGTATCACCACATCGATGTCATGGTCCGGCCACTCGCGCAGCAGTTTGCGCGCCAGCCTCTCGCCCATGCGCAGCCGGGTTTTATATACCGCGATACTATCGATAATGGAGTCCGGCCGCGCCATATATACATACTCAAAGATACAAGGCGTATGCCGCGGCCGCTCGGCGCATTGGCGGGCATGGACTTGGCCTTCCAAGTCGATAAAGATCGCCTCGCCCGGCTCCACATCCCGCACCAAGTCATAACCGAGCACATCCAGCGCCACGCTTTCCGAGGCGATCATATGCTCCGTCCCTTGATCGGTCTCGCGCTTGCCGTAAACCACCGGGCGGATGCCAAATGGATCGCGGAACGCGAGGATGCCGAAGCCGACGATCAGCATAACGACCGCGTAAGCGCCGCGGCAGCGGCGATGCACCGCGGCCACGGCGCGGAAAATATGCTCGGGGGTCAATTGCAGCTTGCCCACAGCCTGCAATTCATGCGCGAATATGTTGAGCAGCACTTCAGAGTCGGAAGTCGTGTTGAGGTGGCGCAAGTCTTCGCGGAAAATCTCCTCTTTCAATTCCGCGGCATTGGTTAAATTGCCGTTGTGCGAGAGCGCCAGGCCGAACGGGGAATTGACATAAAAAGGTTGTGCCTCGGCGGATGAGGCGCAGCCGGCGGTGGGATAGCGCACATGGCCGATGCCCATGTTGCCCTTGAGACCGATCATATGGCGCGCGTGGAACACATCGCGCACCAGCCCGTTATCCTTACGCAGATAGACGCGCTGTCCATCGCTGGTAATAATGCCGGCGGCGTCCTGTCCCCGATGTTGCAAAACCGTCAGCCCGTCATAAATGGCCTGATTAACCGGGCTCTTCGCCAGGATGCCGATAATGCCACACATAGAGAGGAATCCTCCAATGCTTAAAGTGTAAGTCTAGCGGTAGCTGAAGTAGTGAGCAATATCCGGGGGAAAGAAATTCAGCACCCACAGCGCCAGCGATTGGAAATAGCCGGCTAAATACGACTCGTGCCACCATGGCTCGCGTGGAAACGAGGACAGGGCGGCCAGCAAAAAAATGATCACGATCACCGCCACCCCGCGCGCCGCGCCGAATAATCCACCCAGTACATGGTCCGGTGTTTTTAATCTGCCTTCAAAAAACAACCGGCGCACGAAAAACGCCGCAATCGCCGTCAGGATAAAAACCGTCCCGAACAACACCACAAACGCCACCAGCCGGCGCAAAATGGGATCCTGAATGCTGTTAATGAACCAATCGGCAACATCCTTGGCGAACAGCCAGGAGACGGCGCCTGCCGCCGCCCAGGCCAACAAA
>Ga0209283_10000060_pt1 | contig 47455 bp, 50 predicted proteins | sample CZO8metaG_2_FD_188354 | JGI IMG/M metagenome (GOLD analysis project Ga0209283, IMG submission 188354) | Vadose zone soil microbial communities from the Eel River Critical Zone Observatory, Northern California, USA - CZOApr15con2H1.8 metaG... | ecosystem: Environmental > Terrestrial > Soil >...
TATTCGAGGCGCGCGCCCGAGCTGATTCCAGCCGCGACCAGCGCTTTGATGGACCTGTACGCGTCCGGCAAGATCAAGCCGTTGATATCCGCGCGGGTCCCCCTGGCACAAGCGCCTAAGGCGCTCGCGATGGTCGCGGGCGGCAAAAGCACCGGCAAGGTGATCCTCACTGTCTGACCCTGGGGCGCCGGCCCCACCCGAGAATGTGGAGCCGCCACCAGCGGAGCCCGTAGAGCCATCTCCACCCGAGCCGGTGGCGCCGGCCCCGCGTCCCCGACCTCGGTTTCGCCATTACCGGCCCGCGAGCGCCGGAATTGCGGTGGCGTTGATTCTGCTGTTGCTCGTGGTCGTCGTGGGTCCACCCGAAACGACGTCGCCTCCTGTGTCGGAAGTGCTCTCCACCGACCAGACGCTCAGCTTCCCGATCGCGCGGGACGTCTCGGACCTGGACCCAGCACAAATGTCTAGCCCCACCGACGTCGACATCTTCCGCAATGTCTTCTCCGGTCTCTACAAATTCGACCAATCCCTCCACGAGGTACCAGACCTCGCGGTTGGACCGGCGGATCTTTCGCCCAACGGGCTCACATATACGTTTCACACCCGGCACGACGCAGTCTTCTCCAACGGCGACCCTCTCACGGCGGACGACTTCATCTACAGCTGGAGCCGCGCCGCCGCCAAGCAGGGCGATTTCGCGGGACTCTTCTCGCTGGTTGCCGGCTACAACGCGGTGGCGAATGGCCGAGCGACCGCGCTCAGCGGGCTGGCGAAGGTTGACGCGTACACGTTCACGTCGACCCTCACCAAGCGAGCCGCTTACTGGACGACCCTCGTCGGGCTGTGGCCGTTCTGGGTCGTAGATCGCAAGGTGATCGCGTCCGCGGGCGAGGACATCTGGTTCACCAAACCGGAGACGCTGATCGGAACCGGCCCGTTTCGCCTCACCGCCCGCGCGGCCGGCCAGTCGCTGAATTTCGAGCCTGTGCCCGCCTGGTTTGGTGGCAAGACTGGAGCTTTGCAGCGTATCCACATCGATGTCCTGGCCGATCAGCAGGCTCAGATGACGCGCTATGAATCCAATGCGTATAGCCTCATCGGGTACGGCCGCCAGGGCCTGGCGCCCGCGGATGCAGTTCGTTACACGACCGATCCGAAGCTCAGCGCGCAACTCCAACTGGTTCCCGCCGGCCTCACCTACTGGATAGGGTTCAACCTCAAGACGGGACCCTTCGCCGGGATCGACGCCGGCCGCGCCGGGCGCCACGCATTCAGCACGGCGATCGACCGCAATGCACTTGCCGACGCTCTTTGCTCGTCGGGCACCAGCTGCACGCCGGCCACCGGCGGGCTGATCAGCAAGGGGCTCGACGGCTACCTCGGCGATGGGACCGATCCGGGGGCGAAGTTCGACGCCGTCGCGGCCAAGGCCGAGTACCAGGCCTGGGATCCGAGCGGCGCCAAGGTCAAGGGGCTGGTCTACACCTACGACACGAACCCTTTCAACAAGGCCGTGTGCACCAACCTCACCACCCAGTGGCAGCAGAACCTTGGCGTCACCGTGCAGTGCGTGGAGGTCGACCGCGGGAACTATTTTGACAACCGCGACGGCCACTGCGCCTACAGCGCGTTCAGGCAGAGCTGGAGCGCCGACTACAGCCACCCGCAGGATTGGTTCGACTACCTGTTCCTGAAAAACTCGCCGTCTAACGGGTCGTGCTACTCCAACCCGGCATTCGACACGCTGGTCGCGGGAGCCGACACCAAGCCGCTGCCGATCGCGCTGCTCGATTACCAAACCGCCGGCATCATGCTCATCAACGATTCGATCCTCGGCGCGCTCGTGTACGGCGAGCAGCAGTACCTCGCTCATCCTTATATGAAGGGTGTCGGCGGCAATGCGCTTTATGACTTGGAGTGGCGTCAGGCGCGGATTCTGAAGCACTAGGGCAAACGCAGCGCCTTGAGGCCGAATTAGGCCTCTGAACAATTGTTCGCCCTGGGGCGTCCTGCTAGGCTTGACACCGCGCGGCGAAGCGCAACACAATTCAGCTTGGCCGATTTGGCCGGGAGTAAGACCTGTCGCCGGCGCACTCTCGCCCCGGACCCTTCCGGGAAGAAGGCTGCAGGAATCGGAAACGGCTCATGCAAAGAGCCGAACCTACAAGAGGGGTGCGCGTATGCAACGGTTCCGACACTTAATTCGCCCGATTGCGGCGGGTTTTGCAGGAGCGCTGATCGCAGCGGCCTGCGGGCCGTCTCCGACGACTACTGGTCCTCCGACGGTTTCGCTGACCTCGGACTACAAGGCCATCAAGGGCACCACGGGAGGCAAGCTCACCTACTCCGATTGGCAGAAGGTGGACAACCTCAACGCCTTTGCGTCGTCCTCGGCCGCTATCAGCCAGGCCACGGACGTCATCTGGGCCTGGACCTGGACCTTCGACCCGAAGGGCAAGGCGGTTCCCGACCTGGTCAAGGAGATTCCGTCCACCGACAACGGCGACGTCAAGAAGATCGATGCCACGCACATGGACGTGACGATCAACCTGAAACCAGGTCTGAACTGGAGTGACGGCTCGCCAATCACGGCCGACGACCTCAAGTTCACGATCGACACGATCTGCAACCCCAACGCGAGCTTCGGTGGCGGCACTACCGGCTACGACCACATCGCGTCGATGGACGTCAAGAGCCAAACCTCACTGGTGCTGCACTTCGGACCCGCCCTGACCAAGGATTCCAAGGACTCGTCCGGCGCACCTGCTTATCGCTGCGGACTGTCGGACAAGCTCGACAGCGGCATCTACTCCCCGTTCATCTCCATCATGAACTTCCAGCCGATGCCCAAGAAGAAGCTGGGGAGCGTCGACCCGGGCACATGGACCACCAACCCGTACTTCACGCAGCTGCCGGATCCGACCAGCGGGCCCTACAAGGTCAAGTCGTACTCGCCAGGGCCGGCCGCGGTCGTGATCATGGTCCCGAACACTCACTATCACGACGGACGCTCGGGCGCAGACTTTTTCGCCGACGGTCCGTACCTGGACCAGCTGACATACAAGATCTACGGGAGCACCCAGGCGATGATCGCCGGCCTGGCCGCCGGTGAGACCGACATCGGCCTCAACCTCACCGTCTCCGATGTCCCGGCTCTGTCCGCCATCACCACGCGCAAGACGGCTGTTGTCACCGGCCTGATCAGCGAGTGGCTCACGTTCAACGAAGGCAACAACACCAAGGGCTGCGAGGCCCAGAAGTTCGCCGCCACATGCGGCACGACGACGTTGTTCGCGAATGATCGCCAGCTTCGCGAGGCCCTCTCGAAGGGAATCAACAAGGACGCCGTCAACACGATTCGCAACAAAGGCCAGGGCGGCGTGATGAACACCATGTTCTTCGCCGGGTTCGGAACCACCTGGTACGACACGGCCAAAGAGCTCTACAAGCAGGATGCTGCCGCCGCCAACGCGGAGCTCGACGCCGACGGTTGGGCCAAGGGCTCAGACGGGATGCGCTCCAAGGGTGGCAAGAAGCTTGCCTTCACCATCACGACCACGGGCGGCAACCAGGCCCGTGTGGCCATGGAGCAGGAGATCGTCAAGGACTGGGCGGCAATCGGCGCCCAGGTGACGCTGGACAACTGCGCCACCAACTGCTTCGAGGACTTCCCCACCGGTGGAACTTTCTCCACCGGTCAGTACGATATCTCGCTCTTCGCCAACAACTGGTCGCCGGATCCGGACATCATGTGCCTCTACATGCAGGCCAACCAGATCCCGTCATCGGCGAGTCCTTCCGGCAACAACTGGGGCCGCATCAAGAACCCCGCCTACGACAAGGCATGTGCCGACGAGGAAGGTAGCCTGGACGTTGCGACCCGTATCGCCGCCTTCAAGCGCATGCAGGACGAGATGCTCAAGGACTGGTCATTCATCGGTCTCGAAGTCAGGCCCGACGTGAACGCTTACGCGCCCTACGCCGGCAACTTTGCGATCAACCCGACCAGCGGTCTGAGCGTCTGGAACTTCGCCGACCTATTCCGCGTAAAGAGCTAAGGCACAGGCTCATCTGGAGAGGAGGCGGCTTTCGGGCCGCCTCCTTCTTCGTTATTCGGCGCTCGGACGGAGGTGGATTACACTTGGTCGGGCCATGCTCGGCTATATAGCCCGTCGCCTCTTGCAATCGGTACCCACGCTCTTTCTGATCAGCATCGTGCTGTTCGTGGGGATGCAGCTGATTCCGGGCGGCCCGATGCAGGCTTTCGCCTTCAACCCCCGCATGAGCCTGGCCGCGCGCGAGGCGATCATTCACCGCTGGGGCCTCGATCAACCGATCTCGGTCCAGTATGTTAAGTGGCTCACCTCAATGCTGCGTGGTGACTGGCAGTACTCGTTCTTCGCCGGGCGGCCGGTGAAGGATCTGATCGCCGATCATCTGCCCGCGACGGCCCTGCTGATGGGCACGGCCTACATTGTTCAGGAAGCGCTGGCGCTTCCGGCCGGCATCCTGGCCGCCCTGCGGCGGTACTCCGTCTTCGACACCTTCGTCACTTTCTTCGCTTATGTCGGCTACTCGATGCCGACCTTCTGGCTCGGTCTGATGCTGCTGATGCTCTTCGCCGTCTTCCTGCGTGTTCTCCCCGTGTCCGGCGTGGTGGATCTAAACCTGACCGGAGCTCCCTTCCTGTCAGGGGACTACCATGACTGGTTCTTCCAGCATCCGGTGGTCGGCGTGCTGGACGTCGCCCGCCACATCATTCTGCCCGCCACCACGATCGCAATCGTCGGAATCGCGGTGGATTCTCGATTCATGCGCGCTTCGATGCTGGACGTCCTGCACCAGGACTACGTCCGGACAGCGCGCGCCAAGGGACTCCCGGAGCGGGCGGTAGTGCTCAAGCACGCTCTGCGCAACGCGCTCCTGCCCGTCATCACCAGCATTGGCCTGCAGGTGCCGCTCCTTTTCTCAGGAGCCATCGTCACCGAATCGATCTTCTCCTGGCCCGGCATGGGTCAACTCTTCTTTCAGGCGCTGACCGACTTCGATTACACGCTGATGATGGGAATCCTGTTCGTGTCGGCCGTGCTCGTGGTCCTCGCCAATCTCATCGCCGACGTCACCTACGCCCTGGTCGACCCAAGGATCTCCTATGCTTGATCCGCGCACGGTGCTGGCGCCCTCCGATCGCCCGGCCTTTGCCGAGGGCGATGAGGTTGGCGTCAAGCAGTTCAGCTTCCGCGAGCTCACTGTTCGCCGCTTCAGGCAGCACCCAACCGCCAAGTGGGCTCTTCTCGTCCTCGGCATCATCGTCGTCGCTTGCTACGGCGCGCCGCTCTGGCACCTCCTGTTCCCTGGCTGGATCCAGGGCATCGGGGAGTTCCATCTCGAAGACGTCGAATCGCCTCCCTCGTTCAAGCACCTGTTTGGCACTGACCAGTACCTTGGCCTCGACATCTTCAGCCAGGTTCTGTACGGCGGACGGATATCGCTGGTGATTGGTTTGGGGTCGATGGCCATGGCGACGGTCATCGGTGTCGCATGGGGCGCGATCGCCGGCTATTTCGGAGGCTGGCTCGATGCCGTCCTGATGCGCGTGGTCGACGTCTTCCTGACGATTCCGGTGCTGTTGACGATCCCGCTGGCCTCCAAGGTGTTCGGCCACGCCGACACGTTGACCATCATGATGATCTTCGGGTTCCTGAGCTGGCAGTCGATCGCCCGCATCGTTCGCTCCACCTTTTTGTCCCTGCGTGAGATGCAGTTCGCGGAGGCGGCAAGGGCGCTTGGGGTCGGTCCGATGCGGATCATCTTCAGACACCTGCTCCCAAACTCGGTGGGGCCGATCGTGGTTGCCTTCACATTAGGAGTGGCCTTCAACATCGTGCTGGAGGCTTTCGTCAGCTTCCTGGGGTTCGGTCTTCAGCCGCCGATCTACTCCTGGGGTTCGATCATCAGCAACGCCCAGGGCGATCTGATCAATGGCAACTGGTGGTGGATCACTTTCCCTGGCCTTACGATCACGGCGACCGTGCTCTGCATGAACTTCATCGGGGACGGGTTCCGCGACGCGCTCGACCCCAAGATCGTCAACAACTGAGCTCGAGTTCTAAGTCTCTCCGGCAAAATGGCACGCGACTTGGTGGCCCCGGTACTTTTCGCTTAGCGGCGGTTCTTTTTCCGCGCAGATCCCCTCCACCGTCCCCTTCTTTTTCGCGAGGGGGCAGCGGGTCCGGAAGTGACAGCCCGAGGGTGGGTTGAGCGGGCTCGGCACATCGCCCTGCAGGACTGTCGGGTGCCCACGCTGGTCGGGATCGGGCTCGGGGATCGAAGAGAGCAGCGCCTGCGTGTAGGGGTGCAGGGGATGCGCGTACAGCTCGAGGCCTGATGCCAATTCCACGATCTTGCCGAGATACATGACCGCGATTCGGTCGGAGATGTAAGCCACGACCGCAAGGTTGTGGGCCACGAAGATATACGTGAGGTTGAATTCGTTTTTCAAGTCGACAAGCAGATTCAGCACCTGAGATTGGATCGAGACGTCCAAAGCTGAGACAGGCTCGTCGGCAACGATCAACTTCGGATTCAGAGCGAGAGCACGGGCGATGCCGATGCGCTGGCGCTGGCCGCCAGAGAACTCGTGCGGGTAGCGGTTCGCATGCTCCGGCCGCAGCCCGACCCGCTTCAGAGTGTCTTTGACGATCGCCTCCCTCGCGGCTCGGTTGCCGCGGTGGTGGACGACCAGTCCTTCGGCCACGATATCGCCGACCGACATTCGAGGGTTGAGCGATCCAACCGGGTCCTGGAAGATCATCTGCATCTCGGCGCGATAGTTCTTCATGCGACGTCTCGACAGCTTGGTGAGGTCGACGCCCTCGAATTCGATGGTCCCCGATGTCGGCTCGATCAGGCGAAGGATGCTTCGGCCCAAGGTCGACTTACCGCAGCCTGACTCGCCGACCAGTCCCAGTGTCTCGCCGGCCTCGACTTCGAGGTCGACACCGTCCACCGCCTTCACAGTGCCGGTCTGGCGCTGGAGGAAGCCGGTGCGGACCGGGAAATGCTTTTTGAGCCGGGCGATTTTCAGGATCGGGCCCTTCTGAAGCAGCACCGGGGAAGCGGCCAGCGGTGCGCCGGCGCTCAATCCACCGATCCCAGGCCGGCCGAACTGCGAACCGGCTTAGGTCGCGGTCCACCCTCGCACAGCCAGCACCGGGACTGCTGCAGTGCGCCGACGTCGAACAATGGCGGCTCCTTGGCGCACAGCTCCCAGCGATAGTCGCATCGCGGAGCGAAGCGGCAACCAGGCGGCACCCGCAGCATGTTGGGAACCACGCCTCGAATCACTTTGAGCTTCTGGCTCTGGGTCATACCCAGGCGTGGAATCGACGCCAGCAAACCTTCGGTGTAGGGATGTTGCGGGGAGGAGAACAGCGGCCGGACCGGGGCGTGCTCGACGATCTGACCGGCGTACATGACACACACCTCATCGCAAACCTGGGCGACCACTCCAAGGTCGTGAGTGATCATCAGGATCGACATCGCGAACTCCCTCTGGAGGTTTGCCATCAGCTCGAGTATCTGGGCCTGGATCGTGACGTCGAGGGCCGTGGTGGGCTCGTCCGCGATGAGGAGCTTGGGGTTGCAGGAAAGCGCCATGGCGATCATCACGCGCTGCCTCATGCCGCCTGAGAGGTGGTGCGGATAGTCGTCGACTCTTCGTTCCGCGGCTGGGATGCGAACCACCTTCAGCATCTCGATCGCCCGCTTCCAGGCCTCCTGACGGTTGACTTTGAGGTGGAGCTGGATCGTTTCCGCGATCTGGTCGCCGACGGTGAACACGGGGTTGAGGGAGGTCATCGGCTCCTGGAAGATCATCGCGATGTCGGCTCCGCGCACATGGCGCATCTCGTCCTCTTCGATGTCTGTGAGGTCTCGACCATCGAAGAAGACGCTCCCCCCCGCAACTCGGCCTGGGCGCGAGATGAGCCGCATGATGCTCAGGGCGGTGACGCTCTTGCCGGAGCCCGACTCGCCGACCAGGCCAAGCGTCTGGCCGGACTTGACGGAGAACGAGACCTTGTCGACGGCACGCAACACGCCGGCGTCCGTGCGGAACTCGGTCACGAGGTTCTCCACCCGGAGCAGGTCTTGAGTCATAGTTCGGAAAATATACCTTCAAGGTTCACAGCGCCGAGGCCCCAGGCCGGGTGGCCGGTTCCCCCGGCGTGGCATGATCGGCCGGTGAGTATGGTCGGGCTGGGCCGGCGGAGGCTGGAAGGCGGTGAAAAGGTGACCGGGGCGACCCGGTTCACAGCCGATCTCGACGTGGCGGGCCTGCTTCACGTCCAGCTGGTTTTGAGCCACCTGGCGAGCGCTCGGATCCGTAGCATCGACGCTGCCGCGGCGAGATCGGCGCCCGGAGTATTTGCAGTGTTCACCGGGGCTGACCTGGCGCTGGCCGGCGCCGCGGGGCCAGAGCAGCCACTGGCGGTCGGCCGCGTGTTCTATATGGGCCAGCCGGTGGCGGCGATCATCGCGGTGAGCGAGGCCGCGGCTGTGGACGCGGCGGCGCTGATCGAGGTCGACCTCGAGTCGCTCCCCGCCACCGTCGACGCCGAATCCGCCATGAAAGAGGGCACCGCGGCCGTGCTCGATGCTCGGGAGGAAGGCTCCGAAGAGGACGCGGCGATCCACGGGGCGGCGACGAAGTCCGAGTCCGAGCCGCTGCGCCGGCCGCCGAACGTCTCGGCGGTCGCGAGCCTCAAGCGCGGCCATGTCGCGCCGGCGATGGCCGGCGCCGACGTTGTCATTAGGGAGACTTATCGCCTGGCGGGCGTCCACCACTCGCCCATGGAGCCGCACGTTTCGATCGCGCGCCCCGAGCCCGATGGCGGGATGACGATCTGGGCGCCGACGCAGGGACCGTTTCAGGTGCGCGAGGAGATCTCCAAGCTCCTCGAAGTGCCGGCGCAGAAGGTCCGCGTCGTGCCGATGCCGGTTGGCGGCGGCTTCGGCGGCAAGGTTTCACTGCTCGAAACGCTGCTGGCCCTGCTCGCCCGGCGTACGGGCCGTCCCCTTCGCCTGACGCTGACCCGGCAGCAGGAGTTCGCGGTCGCGCACCCGGCGCCGGCGGCGGTTTTCGACATCGAGCTCGGCGCCAGGCGGAACGGAAAGCTCGTGGCGCTGCGGGCCCGGTACCACTTCGACAACGGCGCGAGCAGCGGTTGGCACGCCGGGATCACAGGTTCGTTCCTCGGAGGGACGTATCGAATCCCCAACTTCGAGCTGACCGGATATGAGGTCGCCACCAACAAGACGCCGGTCGACGCGTATCGGGCTCCGGGCGCTCCCCAGGCGTATTTCGCGCTCGAGTCGGCCATGGACGAGTTGGCGATCAAGCTCGGCATGGACCCGATCGAGCTCCGGCTCCTGAATGCGTCGAAGGAAGGCGACCCGGACGCTCAGGGGGAACCGTGGCCCCGAATCGCCATGTTCGAATGTCTCGAGGAGGCGCGGCGGCACCCGATGTACACGGCGGCCTGCGGACCAGGCGAGGGCGTCGGTGTCGCGATCGGGTCGTGGGGCGGCGCGCGCACGCCGGCAGCGGCGGGATGCCGGGTCGAACCGGACGGGACGCTTTCGGTGTTGATCGGGACGCCAGATGTCAGTGGCGCCACGACCGGGCTCGCCATGATCGCCGCGGAGGCGTTTGGCATGTCGACGGACAAGGTCAGGATCGAGACCGGTGAGACAGGCACCGCACCGTTCGGACCGATCGCCGCCGGCAGTCAGACCACGTATAGCATCGGCGGCGCAGTGCGCGAGGCCGCCATCGAGGCGCGGCGCCAGCTGCTCGAGATTGCAACCGAGGAGCTGGAAGCGGGACCCGAGGACCTCGAGATCGTCGACGGCCGGGTGGCCGTGCGCGGAGTCCCTGATCGATTCGTCGAGATCACCCGGCTCGTGACCCTCAGCACCGAGTTCATGGGTCGGCACAAGCCGATCCAGGCCACCGGTCGGTCCGCGGTGCTGAGCGCCTCGCCACAGTTCACGGTCCAGATCGCGCGCGTTCAGACAGACTCCGAGACCGGCGCCTTCCAGCTCACCGCTTTCGCCGCCATCCAGGACGTGGGCAAGGCGATCAACCCACCGGAGGTGAAGGCGCAGATCCACGGCGGAGCCACCCAAGGGCTCGGTCGGGCATTCGGCGAGCAGCTCGCGTACGACAGTGACGGACAGCTGCGCACGGGCAGCTTCCTCGACTACGAGCTGCCGACCGCCGACCAGATGCCCGACATCGACGTGCGCCTCATCGAGGTCCCCTCACCAGTGGGACCGCTGGGGGCCAAGGGAGTTGGCGAACCACCCGCCATCCCCGGCCCGGCCGCGCTCGCCAACGCTCTCGCGCGGGCGACCGGGATCCGCGTGCGCGAATTGCCGATCGATCGCTCAGCATTCGTCTTTGAGGCGCACCCCAGTTAGCCGTAGTTTGAGCATCGCGCTGGACGCCCCTGCATCCGTCGACAGAGGGAGTCCGGGCTCATCGATGCGAGCCTATATAGCCCACACCTTGCCCGACTGCTCGCCGATCGTCGTCTGCAATCGCGCTCCTCGTGAGCCCAGGCCGGAGGGTGGGTTCAAGCGCGGAGCCGGTGGTGTGATCACGGCCCTACTCACAGAGGCCGAGGCGATGGAGGCGGATTGGGTCGCGGTCGCGCGCAATGACGACGAGCGGCAGCTGGCCACCAGCCACGGCGCGATGGTCACCGTCCCCCTGCTGAACTCGACGGGCCGGCTGAACTACGCGATGCCCACCAAGGAGCAGTACGACATGTACTACGGGGTGTTCGCCAACCCCGTGCTGTGGTTCATCCAGCACTACCTCTGGGACCTCGGCAACGAACCTGTCATCGACGACCGCATCCATCAGGCGTGGGCGGAGGGCTACATCGAGGTCAATCGCCAGGTGGCCGCGAAGGTGGTCGAGGTCGCCCGCAACGCGCCGAGACGACCCCTGGTCCTCGTCCACGACTATCAGCTGTATCTGGTCCCGCAGCTGGTCCGCCAGGCATTGCCCGGCGCGATGCTTCAGCACTTTGTGCATGTGCCGTGGCCGACGCCGCAGTACTGGAAGGTGCTCCCCAAACCGATGCGCGACGCGATTCTCGAGGGGCTGCTCGGATGCGACATCGTCGGCTTCCAGTCCAGCCTGGATGTGCGGAATTTCCTCCTGACGTGTGAGGAGAACGCTGGGCTCCAGGTCGATGAGCGGGAGCGGGCGGTTTTCTACGGCGGCCGCGTCGTCTACGCGCGCCATTACCCGATCTCGATCGACGTCGCGACGACGTCGCGGCTCGCGGCGTCACGCGGCGTGAAGCGTCAGGAGCGCGACCTGGCGTCATGGCGGCCGCCACGCTTGATCTCCCGCATCGACCGGACGGATCCGTCCAAGAACATCGTCCGGGGATTCATCGCCTATGACAAGCTCCTCCGCTACCACCCCGAGCTGCGGGGCGAGGTGCAGTTCTGGGCCTTCCTGCAGCCATCGCGCCAGGACGTGGCCGTCTACAGCCGCTACCTCCGGCAGATCCGCCAGACGGTTGGTCGCATCAACAGCGAGTTCGGCACCGAGACCTGGCTCCCTGTCCGGTTGGAGATCGGCGAGAGCGAGCGCAAGGCGATCGCGTCGCTCAAGAACTTCGACGTGCTGGTGGTTAATCCTGTCTATGACGGGCTCAACTTGGTCGTGAAGGAAGGCGCGCTCGTCAACGCGACCAACGGGGTGATCGTCCTTTCGGAGAATGCGGGCGCCCATGAGGAGCTGCAGGCGCACGTTCTGTCGATCAACCCGTTCGACGTCGAGGCGACGGCGGCGGCGCTGTATGCGGGGCTCACCATGGGTGTGGAGGAGCGACGGCGGTTGAACGATGGCGCGCGCGAGGTCGTGCGCACCAACGACATCACGCGGTGGATCAGCAGGCAGGTGCAGGACATTCGGGACCTGGTGGCGACGAACCCGCGCTCAGCGAGCAGAGAAGCCTAATTTGCCTTTTCGCCTCCCCGGGTGGCGGGGAGGTGAACTCGCCTCCCGACGTAGTGGGGAGGTCGGCCGGCCCGCGAAGCGGGCCCGCCGGGTGGGGAGTCGCAGATTTCCAATTATGGGGTCGGCATTTCGCCTCCCCACGTAGTGGGGAGGTCGGCCGGCCCGCGAAGCGGGCCCGCCGGGTGGGGAGTCGCAACTTTCCAAGGTCGGCCCAGCACCCTCTTAACAAGCGACCTTGCTTGGAAGGGATCGAGCGGCGATCGTAGGCCGGTGCATTCGCCTGAGGTCGCTAACGCCCGCTGGTTGCACAACAACATGTCCGAGACCGAGCGTCCGTTTGGTCGCGCTTGCGCGGCAGGCAGGTTGGGGGCTACAAGTTTCAGCGCCAGGTCCCCGTCGGCGCGTACGTCGTCGACTTCATGTGCGTCTCAGATCGCCTCGCGATTGAGGTCGACGGCGCAGGGCATGAAGACGAGGACAAGGACGAAAGCAAAACCAAATTCTTGCAGGCCCACGGCTTTCGCGTGCTTCGGATCCCGGTGAGCCACGTCGATGAGTCAATTGACGACGTAATTCACGGAATCTTTTTGGAGCTGGCTCACCCCACGCGCCTGGGCTAGGGCGAGTCCCCACCCGGCGCGCTGCGCGCGCCGACCTCCCCGCGGAGCGGGGAGGCGAAAGCCCACCTCCCCACTGCGTGGGGAGGCTATTAGGCCCAGGCGGCCAGCATCTGCAGGAACGCCGTGGCCTGGTGCGGGCCGTCCAGGACCAGGTCGCACCGCACGAAAAGGTTGGCCGGGACCTCGGGCGAGCTCACCCCGATGCACATATGAGGGATGGAATGCGCGCTGAGCACTTCGAAGGCGGCGCGATCGTTCTCGTCGTCGCCCATGCAGATGACGCCGCCGGGATCGACCTCGTCCAGCAGCGCCGCGAGCGCCGTGCCCTTCCCGGCAAAGGGCGTGTGGACCTCGATCACCCGGCGCCCCTGGGCGCCGGAAAGACCCGTCGACTTGAGCAGCGGGCGGAGCAGCGCCATCGCCTCCTCGCCTGTGATCTGAGCGGCGCGCAGGTGGACGGTCGTGCTGGCCGGCTTGATCTCGATCCTTGCGCCTGGGATGGAGGCCACGAGTTTCGCAGCCTCCGCGTTGAATCGTTCAAGGGCACGCTTCTCGTCAGGAGTCAGCGGCGGAAGCCCGCTGTCGCCGATGAGACGCACGCCGCTCACCGGCACCAGCCGCGGCAGTTCGGTGCTGGTGCGGCTGCTGAGAACCACGACCTGCTTCAGCGCGAGCGAAAGGCGCCGCAAGGCATCGAGCGCATCCGCCACCGCGACGGTCTGGGCCGGATCTGGACCGATGTCCGCAAGCGTGCCGTCGAAATCCGTGACAAGCAGGATCTCTTGCGGGGAAATGGCTGAGACCGGCGATCTTCGCCAGACATCCGAGATCTCCTCGAGTTCCGCGCGCACCACCCTAAGTTAGATCTGCGGCTGGTGACGCCGCACGATCCCGGCGAGCTCCGCGCTCGGTGGCAGCGTGCCGAACGTCCGGCCTCCCCTGGAGTCGAGACGCGACGCGCAGAATGCCTCGGCGACCGCGGGATCGCCGTGACGGACCAGCAGAGACGCCTCGAGGACGACCGCCATCAGCTCCACGACCCTCCGTGCGCGAGCCTCCACGTCGGTTTGGTCTGACAGCTGTCGCTTGAGCTCGTCGACCGCGTCGTCCAGCCTTGGGTCCGATCCGCCAGCCTCTTCGACCTCATCCACGAATGCCGTCACCGCCTCAGGCTCACGAGCCATCGCGCGGAGCACGTCCAGGGCGTTGACGTTTCCCGATCCCTCCCAGATGGAGTTGAGTGGCGCCTCGCGATACAGGCGCGGCATGATCGATTCCTCGACGTAGCCATTGCCGCCATGACATTCGAGCGCCTCGGAAACGACCGCGATCGCCCGCTTGCACGTCCAGTACTTCGCGACGGCGAGAGCCAGACGCTTGAACGCCGCCTGCTCCGGATCGGAGGCGCGGTCGAATGCGCCGGCCAATCGCATCATCAGCACGGTGGTCGCTTCCGACTCCACCGCGAGGTCGGCGAGGACGTTCACCATCAGCGGCTGCTCGCTCAACAATCGCCCGAACGCGCTGCGGTGGGCGGTGTGATGGGTCGCCTGAGCGACCGCCTGGCGCATCAGCGCGGCCGAGCCGATGACGCAGTCGAGGCGGGTGTGGTTGACCATGTCGATGATCGTCCGCACTCCTCTTCCCTCTTCCCCGACCATCACCGCCCAGGCGCCATCCAGCTCGATCTCGGCCGATGCGTTGGAGCGGTTGCCCAGCTTGTCCTTGAGCCGCTGGATGTGGAAGCCGTTGCGCTCGCCGTCGTCGAGGACGCGCGGCAGGAGGAAGCACGACAGCCCGCCCGGAGCCTGCGCGAGGACAAGAAACGCATCGCACATGGGCGCTGAGCAGAACCACTTGTGGCCGGTGAGCAGGTGCGCGCCGTCGGCACCAGTGGGAACGGCTCGGGTCGTGTTGGCGCGGACGTCCGAGCCGCCCTGCTTCTCGGTCATCGCCATGCCGACCAGCGCGCCCCGCTTGCTTGCAGCCGGCCGCAAACCCGGGTCGTAGTCGAGCGTGGTGATGAGCGGCTCCCAGCGCGCGGCGAGCTCGGCTTGCTTGCGCAGGGCGGGGATCGCCGCGTAGGTCATCGAGACCGGGCAGCCATGCCCGCCCTCCACCTGGGACCACACGTAGAAAGCGGCCGCCCGGGCCGCGTGCGCTCCCGGTCGCGGCTCGCGCCACGGCAGAGCGTGGAGCCCGTGGCCGATGGCCACCTCCATCAGACGGTGCCACGCGGGATGAAACTCGACCTCGTCGATGCGGTTGCCGAAACGGTCGTGGGTGTGAAGCTGCGGAGGGTTGGAGTTGGCCTGGAAACCCCAGGCGATCGCCTCCTCGGTCCCGGCGAGCCGGCCGAGCTCGTGGACCATGTGGTGCGCCCACCAGGCGCCTTCGCGTTCGAGCGATTCGCGTAAGGGCGGGTCGGATTCGAAGAGGTTGTAGTTGACGAGCGGAGGTGGTTGGTTGGTTACCTCATGGGTGCCTGGCGCCACCGCTAAAGGCTAACGCTGCGCCCGCTGGCGGCTACGTCGGCGCTCGCGATTTCGCGCAGCGCGGCCAGGTGACGGTCGAACGTTCGCCGACCATCCCTGGTGATTGAAAGCCATGTTCTTCCCCGCTTGCCAACGAAACCCTTCTCGACCTTGATGTAGCCCGCCTGCTCGAGAGCGCTGATCTGCTTCGACAGCATCGAGTCGGTGACCTCGACGTGATCTCTGACGAAGCTGAAATCGACCTTGCTGGCCGCCGCCAGGAGGGCCACGATCGAAAAGCGAACCGGATGAGCCAGCAGGTCGTCCAGCTCGTGCCGTGGATGGCTCACCTGCGCCCGATCAGCCAGGCCGCGACAAACAGAGGGATGACAGCCATCACCACGCTGCCGCCAAAGTGCATCCCTGGCTGATGCGGCCCCCACCACCCGGTGGCGATGCTCACCCAAATGACCGCGCCATTCCAGGCCAGGAATGCCGCCACAGAGCCAAGCAGCCAGAGAATGCCCGTGCGACTCCAGGCTCGAACCCGCCAGGCGAGGTAGATCGCGGCGGCCGACCCGCCGACGAAAATGGGGAGGATCCAGAGATTTCCTTGTCGTGGGTCGCCACTGAGGAGTGCCCCAATCGCCAGATACATTGCCGCCACCACCAGCAGCGCCGGCCGGAACTGGCGATCAGAACGCCGAACCGCCGCGGCTCGTCTGTTGGCTTCGTCTAACGAAGCACGCGCGTCTTGTGGAGTCGGCGATGAATCGGTCATGCCGTCCAACCTAGCACATACTTTCCATGTTGGCAAGTACATGCCAAATTGGACTATCCGTTGAGCTCGGCCACCACGCGGAGTTGCTGCTGGCGCTCTTCGGGGTCGAATGTCATCGGCGAGACGATCAGGGTATCCACGCCGGCGTCGCGGAATGCCCGCAGCCGTTCGCGGGCCCGGTCCTTGGGTCCCGCGATCGTGGTCATGTCGATGAGCTCATTCGGGAGCGCCTCCATCGCGGCCGCCTTCTGGCCACTGAGGTAAAGGTCCTGCACCTCCCGCGCGGCGTCCTCGAACCCGTACGAAGAAACGAGGCGGTTGTAGAAGTTCTGCTCGCGCGAGCCCATGCCACCGATGTACAGAGCCAGCACCGGACGCATGGCGTCACGCGCGCTGGCGATGTCGTCGCTGACGAGCACGTTGACCTGGGGGCAGATTCGAAAATCGTCGAGCGTGCGCGCGCCACGAGCCGCGCCTTCTTCGAGCGGCACCCGCAGCTTGGACACATGCTCGGGCGAGAAGAACACCGGCAGCCAGCCGTCCGCGATCTCGCCCGCGAGTGCCACGTTCCTGGGGCCGAGCACCGCCAGGTAGATGGGAATGCTTTCCTGGACCGGCCGGATGGTGAGCTTGAGCACCTTTCCGGGCCCGTCGGGCATCGGCAGGTCGAGCGTCTCCCCGTGGTACTCGACCTTCTTATGCGCGAGCGCCATGCGCACGACCGCGACGTAGTCGCGCGTCCGCTCGACCTGATGCGGAAAGCGCACCCCGTGCCAGCCCTCGGAAACCTGCGGGCCCGAAGTGCCGAGGCCGAGCAGCATGCGCCCGCTGGAGAGCTGGTCGATGGTCGCGGCCGTCATGGCCGTCATCGCGGCGCTCCGGCCCGGGATCTGAAAGATTCCGGCGCCCAGCTTGATGCGGCTCGTGCCGGCGGCGAGCCAGGCCAGCACGGAGGCGGCGTCAGAGCCATATGCCTCGGCCGCCCAGATGGAGTCGTAGCCGAGGTCTTCCGCGGTGCGCGCGATCTCGAGCTGCTGGGCCGCGGTGACCCCCATGCCCCAGTAACCGATGCTGATCCCGAGCTTCACAAAACCTTCCTTGCCGCCGAATCCAATCGACTCCCAACGAGTGTATTGTCGTCTGGGGGGTCGCTTATGGGCCCCGGGGAGGTTTGCGCATGGATTATCAAGGTCCCGGTTTCGTCGGATTTCACATGCTCTGGGTCCTGCCGCTGATCCTGCTCGTGGTCGCGGGTGTAACGGTGCTGGCCATATGGGCGATCAGGGAATCGGCGCGGCCGCACCCCGTCGGTCCCCCACGCATGCCCATGGACCACATGGCGGCCCAGGCGCCCCGCGAGACCCCGCTCGAGATCCTGGCCCGCCGATTCGCCTCGGGCGAGATCAACGCGGAAGAGTACGAGCGCGCGAGGGACCTGCTCGGAGGCGGCCCGAAGACCTAGAGCGACGCCGAGGGCCTGATCAGTGCCCCCCGCTCACGAGCAGGAAGATCAGGAAGGCGTTCAGGCTCAGGATCACGCCGACCACGAGCGTCGCGATCCCCGTCGTCGACGCCTTGTTGACCAGCGAGCCCATCAGGTCCCGGTCGCGGCAGAACAAGAGCAGCGGGATGAGCGCGAACGGAATCCCAAACGACAGCACGACCTGGCTGAGCACCAGCGCGCGCGTCGGATCGAAGCCGATCGCGATCACCAGCAGGGCCGGCGCCATCGTGATGGCCCGCCGGAGGAATAGGGGAATCCGGCGGTGGATGAAGCCCTGCATCACAATCTGGCCGGCGAGCGTGCCGACCGACGAAGACGAGAGACCCGAAGCCAGCAGGCCCAGCCCGAAGAAGATGTCGGCTCCATGGTCGAGCGTGTGGCCCAGCGCATGGAAGGCATCGTCGAGGCTCTGGACGTGGATGTTGTGCGCGTGCAGCGCAGCCGCGGCGATCGTCAGCATCGCAACGTTGATGATGCCCGCGAGCCCCATCGCGATGATCACGTCCCACTTCTCGAAGTTGAAGATCTTCTTCTGCTCCGCATCGGTCGCCCCGACGACCCGCCGCTGGGTCAGGGCCGAGTGCAGGTAGATCACGTGCGGCATCACCGTCGCCCCGAGGATGCCGACGCCCAGCAGGACGCTCTCGGTGCCGTCGAACCGCGGCACGAGCAGGCCGGTCGCCACCGCGCCGACCGACGGCCGTGCGAGGACGACTTCGAATGCGAACGCGGCCACGATCACGCCGACCAGCGCGGTGATCACGGCCTCGAAACCGCGAAAGCCGCGCGACTGCAATGAAAGGATCCCGAACGCGGCGAACGCCGTGATGATGCCGGCGAGCAAGAGCGGGATGGCTGGGAAGATGAGGTGGATGCCGATGGCGGCGCCGATGAACTCCGCGAGGTCGGTGGCCATCGCGATGACCTCGGCCTGGACCCAGAGCCCGACCACGACCGGGTAGGGAAATTTCAGGCGGCAGACCTCGGCCAGGTTCAGGCCGGTGGCAATGCCGAGCTTCGCGCTCATGGACTGGACGAGCATCGCCATGAGGTTGGCCGCGAGAACGACCCACAGCAGCATGTAGCCGAACTGGGCGCCGCCGGCCATGTTGGTCGCGAAGTTGCCGGGGTCGACGTAAGCCACCGCGGCGACGAAGGCCGGTCCGAGGAACGGCAGCAGGGCGCGGAGCCCGTGGGTCTGGCCGGCCAGCGCCTTCTCGGCGGCGCGGAGGACACGCTCTTCGCCAGGCAGGGCGACGACCGCCGGCGCGGCCCTCACCAGCTGCTTGGGCCGCGGTTTCTCGATGACCGGGCGGGGCGCCAGCTTGGCCAAGCGCTAACGCCGCCCCACGAAGATGGCCCGGGCCAGCCCGAGTGGAACGCTCACACGGCGGCCCTTGATTCGGACCTCGATCGGGCCTTCGTACTGGCTCGGCGCCACGACCTCGATGCGCGTGCCGGGCAGGAGACCTCTGCGTTCCAGCTCGCGGAGCTTGGCGGGATCATCGTCCGAGACGACCTGGACGATCACCTTCGCGCCGGCGCGACACTCGGTCAAGGCGCGATCGCTGGGCGGCCGCACCTTGCCGGTCAGGCTTGGGATGGCATGGCCGTGCGGGTCGAGCTCCGGGCGCCCGAGCAGCTCGAAGATTCGCTGCTCCATCCGCTCCGAGATCACATGCTCGAGTCGCTCCGCCTCTTCGTGGACCTCGTCCCAGCTGTAGCCGAGCACTTGGACCAGGAACATCTCAAGAATGCGGTGGTGCCGGACGAGTTCGAGCGCCACCTTCCTGCCCTCGCGTGTCAGCTGCTGACCCCGATAGCGGTCGTGCTCGACCAGACCCTGGGCGACCAGCCGCGTGACCATCTCGCTGACCGACGGCGAGGAGATGCCGAGGCGCTGGGCCAGCTCACGAGTGGGCACAGGTCGGGTGTCGCCGTGCAGGTGGTACAGGGCCTTGAGGTAATCCTCCTGGGATTGAGTGAAGGCGCTGCGTCGTGCGAGTTCGACCACCCTAGGGTGACCTAAGTATCCGCGTCGATATGCCTATCACAAAGTGTAGGGTAGCCTAACTTTACTTCACGACGCAACGACCTTAGCTAAGTTTGGCTTTGGAGGGTTCCCTACTCCCTTCACCCGCGGCGGGAGCTCCCCACATGGTGGGGAGCCCAGGGGAGGCCAGGGGAGCCTAGGCGCAGGAGCCCGTGGAGGTCGACGCCGGGTTGTAGGTGACGCCTACGTTCGGGGTCACCGTGATGTTGCTGTTGGACGTGAACACCACCACATAATCCGCGCAGCCCTCCGCTGCGTGGAAGTCGTAACTGACGGTGGTCACATTGGTCCAGGTGTTGTAAGGGACACCCGAATGGTGCATGCAGTAGTGCGTAGTGCCGAAGCCGTTCTGGGCGCAATCGATCGCTTTGACGAAGTCCTCGAGCGTGAGGATGCTGATCGACATCGGCCCGTTCGATGTGGCGCGCAGGTGGTAGGTGAACGTGTCCGGGGCGCCGCCGGCCAGGTAACCGATATCCGCGGTGATCTGCTGAGGCACGTTCCAGATGGTCAGGTTGGGGTGCTCGAGCTCGGCACGTACCGTGGCCAGCTCGCCCAGGGTGGCGGTGAGGTTCGTCTGAGTGGTGAGCAGCTGCGCCTGCAGCTGCTTGCTCTGGCTCTTCAGCGCCTGGTTCTGCGCGTTCAGCTGGTTGGCGGCGTTCTGAGCGTTGGTGTCATCCAGATAAAGGAGTGCCACCCCGCCTGCCGTGAAAAGGAGCGCCGCGGCCAGAGCCGCAGTCCACATGCGGGGTCCGAGGTCTCTGGGGAAGCGAACCGGACGGGGCGGACGGACCGCCGGCCGCTGCCCCACCGGCCACGGCGTGGCGTCGAAAACAGGCGGGGGCGGGGCCTCGGGAGCCGTTTCGGTCTCGGCGCTGGTGTCGTCCATGTTGCTCGAATTGATCATCCCACGCTCACGCTTGCCCCGGTCTCGGGAAGGCGCCCAAGACGGACGCGATGCTCGACGGGGTTTCCGTCTGCGTGGCAATGCTGTACGTGAACCTGTTCAGATCGGGCTGGATGGCGGGGCCGATCCCGCAATTGACCCCGCAGGGCGCCTCCTCGACCAGAAACACCGTCCCGGAATTCAGGAATATCGGCGACGACCGCAGGTTGGGAAGCTGGCCGCCGGCCGTCCCGCCATGCCCGTACAGCCACACGTGGGGCGTTCCGCTCGAATCGCGGACGGTGAACGCGAGGTAGTCGTCGCGAGCATCGGCGCGCGGACGGATCCAGGCCAGCTGCTGGCCCATCGCCTGGGAGCGGTTGCCTGCGGGCCCGGTCGAGTCCCACACGTAGACGACCGAGGCGTTCGGCTGGCGGAAGTAAAGCTTGCTGCCGCTGCTGCCCCAGGTCGCCATGGTGGCGTTCGGCTGCGTGAAGACGACCCCGGAGCGGCTCCAGACGACCAGGTGATCCCCGCCGCCGGTGAATGTCTGCTCGAAGGCGAAATATGCGCCGTCGGGCGAAAAGCCGAGGAAGGCATCGTCCTCGCCGGGGTTGATGCCACGCCCCAGCACCGCGCTGAATGACATCAGCTGCCGATCACCGGCGCCACTCAACAGGTGCACGTTGACCGCCGCTGCGTCGGACGTGACATAGACCAGCTGGAAGTGGTCCGGACTCCATGCATGAAGACCGTCCATGAAGCTGCCACCCGTCCCGCTCGTCGCCACGGCGCTGGTCCCGGTGAACAGATCGAGCGTGGCAATGATGCTCGGCGCGGGCGAGCCGGGGCCGCCCTGCGTGGCCGACCACGACACCATCCCCTGATCGACCAGCTGTGGCGTCCACGAACCGGTGAGCGTGCAGATGGTCCGCGGGTGCACCGGATCGGTGACGTCGGCAAGCACCGTGTTGCTCGAGCCGCGCATGGTGAGCAGGGCTTCTTGCGCGGCAGGCCCGCCAGAGCAGCTGGCGTGCATGGCGGCCCAGGACGGAACGGCGACCGAGCTCGGCGATGGGATTGGACTTGGCAAGGGGGCGGGTGTCAGCGATGGGCTCGGCGACGGGCTGGCTGAGGCGCTTGCGAGACCCGTCGGGGACGGGCGGTCGCGCGCGGCCGCGCCGCCGGCAGGCGCACAGCCGCCGACTGCGAACATCGCTACGACCGCCACCAGCCTGATCCCCACGGGGAATTGGAACGCACGTACGCGCGCGGATGTTACGCCTGGACTCGCGTGCACGCCGTTCACAATAAGCGCGCCGGTTTCCGGCCTCAATTTAACGTGGGGTCCCCGCGAACTCACGGCGAAGCCTCAGAGTTCGTGGGGATTAGTGAGCGGCGGGGTTACAGAATGAAAGCGGCGCTGGTGGTGGTCGTGGTCGCCGTTTCGGCGTGCTTGGACGCGCCGACCCCCCTCACCGCCGACGTGAATGCATCCGCATCGCAGACCTCGACCGTCGGCGGCCGCGCGCAACTGGTCGTTGTCGTCACAAACACGGGACCCACGATCCCGCACATTGGCCTCACCTTCATGTCTGCCGACAAGTGGTACGAGCGGCACACGGTGACCGACCCAGGCGCATGCACAATCAACAGCGACTATTCGGCACTTGATTGCGGCGACCTCGCGGCGGGTGCGTCCGCAACCTACTCGCTAACGGGCACCGCGAGTCAGGCCGGCACGTTCCATTACGAGCTTGCCTTGCGCGAGCTGGTGCAGCCCTTCCATTACGTCAACGACCACCCGGACGGGGCCGACGTGCAGGCCTGGGACGAAACGATCAGCAGGGCCTGAGGCCCCTGCTAGCAGGCCTCGAGAATTGGTGCACGCCCGCCTTCAGAACTGGTGCACGCCTGATTGAACAAGGCCATTGGCGGGAGCAGGCTCGAGGGCACAGAGGGCCCATGGCTAGGCCCCATCAATGAGCGAGGTCGGCCGATGAGAAAACTTCTAGTGGCTGCGCTGTTTACTGTTGGTTGGGGTCTGGTCGCGGCGGTCCCGGCCGCTGCGGCTGAATCACACACTCCGTTCTGCGGGTTGATGTCCGGCGCACCGGTGCTGAATTGCACCTTCACCGAGACCCTCCAAGGCCAGGTCACGGTGGATACCGCCAACGTGAATCCCTGCTCGGGCGTCGTCGGCACTGCGACCATGGTCACCAACTCAATCGTCCACGTAACCGTCAACGGGGCGGGAGATGTCTGGATCACCGAGACCGCGACGTCTCATTTCACGTTCGTGCCCAACCCGCCCAACGCGACCGGTGCTCCCAGCTACAAAGGGGAGTTCACGTTCTGGTTCGGCGGAAGCTTTAACAACCAGAACACCGTTGTCACCGATATCGGCAACATCGTCGTCAACGGATCCGATGGATCGCAGATCACGTTCCATGTCGTCACACACTTGAGCATCAGCGCGTCCGGAATCGTGAACAAATTCCAGATCATCAGCGCTACCTGCCCGTAACGCATTTGATGAGGGGGCGGCCACAGCGGGCCGCCCCCGCCGTGGATGTTTACGCGAGGCGCACCGAGCCGTCACCGGCCAGGGTCCAGTCAGGGTTGTGGGCGACCTCCCACACGTAGCCGTCCGGATCGGCGAACGCGCCCGTGTAGCCGCCCCAATCCGCGCGAGCGGCTGGACGGACAATCGTCGCGCCCGCTCGCTGGGCTTCGGCGAGCACTGCGTCGACCTCCTCCGGTGAACGGACGTTGTGTGCCAGCTCGATCCCCGGCGCGCCGTGCCCGCCGAGCGACGTCCACAGCGCGAAGACCATTCCACCGGCCTGGAAGAAGACGATTTCGTCATCGGGCTGCTGGGCGCCGGACCATCCGAGGGCTTCGTAGAAAGCGCGGGCGCGGCCGAGGTCCTTCACGCCGAGCGTCACCAGGCTGATCCGCTGTTCCACCGGCCAAGTATCGTGCGCCGCGGCCCGCGCTCTAGGCGATAAACAAACCGACCGTCGGTCGGTTATAGTGAAGCAATGGCTCGGACGGTCAACCCGACCCTCCGTACGGTCCGCCGGGACGCGTTCCTCGATGTGGCCCAGCGCCTCGTCCAGACCAAGGGTTACGAGGCGATGAGCATCCAGGACGTGCTGGGCGAGCTCGCAGCGTCGAAGGGGGCCTTCTACCACTATTTCGATTCGAAGCAGGCGTTGTTGGAAGCGGTGGTCGAGCGCTTCGCCGACGGGGCGATGGCCTCCCTGGCACCAGTCCTGAGCGATCCCGAGCTGCCGGCCCTCACCAAGCTGGCGAAAGTCTTTGCCGGCATCGCCACCCTCAAGGCGGAACAGAAAGACCTGATGCTCGCGATCATCGAGGTCTGGAACTCGGACGACAACGCGATCGTCCGGGAGAAGGTCCGGCGGCTGTCTGAACGCATCATGGTGCCCCTTTTCTCGGCGGTCGTGAGGCAGGGTGTCGACGAGGGCACGCTCAAGGTCGACTCGCCAGACGAGACTGCGAGGGTCCTCGTGTCGCTCATGCAGGGCTTTCAGCTGCAGGCAACGGATCTTTTCATCGCACGCCAGGCCGGCACTGTCAGCTTCGAGGTCGTGCAGCGTGCAGTGGCGGCCAACACCGAGGCGTTCGAAAGGATCCTCGGTATTCCTAAGGGGTCGGTGAAGCTCACCGACGAGCCGACCCTTCGTTTCTGGTTCGGCTAGCAGAGAGAGGAAAACATGGCAGCGATCATCGAAGTCGAAGGACTGACCAAGACCTATGGCGGCAAGCGCGGCATCGCCAACGTCTCGTTCTCGGTCGAGGAGGGCGAAGTGTTCGGCTTCCTGGGCCCGAACGGTGCGGGCAAGACGACGACCATCCGGCTGCTGATGGCGCTGTTGCACGCCGACGCCGGCGCCGCGCGGATCGCGGGACTCGACTGCTGGAAGCAATCGCTGGAGATCAAGCGCCTCGTCGGATACTTGCCGGGCGAGCCCGCGCTCGATCCCAACCTGACCGGCGGGCAGATCCTCGAGTACTTCGCGAATTTGCGCGGAGGCGTCGATCAGTCTTACCTCAAACAGCTGATCCAGCGATTCGATCTCGACACCAGCCGAAAGTTCCGCCAGTACTCGACCGGGAACAAACGCAAGGTTGTTTTGATCCAGGCCTTCATGCACCGCCCGCGCCTGCTGATTCTCGACGAGCCGACGAGCGGACTCGATCCACTGAACCAGCAGGAGTTCGATCACATGGTCAAAGAGGCGCGCGACGATGGGCGCACGGTGTTCCTCTCGTCGCACGTTCTGAGCGAGGTCGAGAAGACCTGCAACCGCGTCGGGATCATCCGCGCCGGGAGCATTGTCCGGATCGGTGACGTGGCCGAGGTCAAGGCCATCAAGCGATACGAGATCACGATCACGTTCGCAAGCGCGGTTCCGGCCGAGACGTTCAGGACGCTGGAAGGTGTGGCCGACGTGGAGACGCTGGACCACGGCCATGCGGTGCGCCTGGCAATGCAGGGGTCCGCGGACGCGGTGATCAAGGCGGCCGCGCGCTTTCCTGTCGTCTCGCTCACCAGCTACGAGCCGAGCCTCGAAGACATCTTCCTGCGCTACTACGAGGCCGACGGCGTGCCCGCGAAGGAGGCGCAAGGTGTGGTTTAGGAGCGTCTTTCTAAAGACCCTTCGCGACTACCGGGTGGCGATCCTGGGCTGGGGCATCGGAATGGGGCTGGTGGTGGTGTCGCCGATGGCGAGCGTGGCCGCGCTGGTCACGACGCCACAGGCCCGGGAGCAGTTGATCAGCATCGCGCAGACGTTCACCTGGAACGCCGACGCCATCGCCGTCGACACCATTGGCGGCTACGCCACGTTCAAGATCGGCACCTTCATCTTTTTGATCGCCATCTGGCCGCTGCTGGCCGGCAGCCGGATGCTGCGCGGCGAGGAGGACCGGGGCTCGATGGACGTGCTGCTCTCCCTTCCCCGCCCCCGGTTGCGTGTCGCGCTGGAGAAGCTGGCGGCGATGTGGACGGCGCTGCTGGTGATGGGCGTCCTGATCGGTCTGCTCGCATTCGCCGGCGGCAAGAAGTTCGGCGCCGACTTCGGCCTTGGTGAGGGCCTGCTGTTCGGTTTGAACCTCGCGTTGATCTGCGCCGTTTTCGGCGGCCTGGCGCTGCTGATCTCACAGTTCACGCAGGAACGAGGCCCGGCGGCGGGCTGGACCGCAGCCCTGCTCCTCGTCTTCATCGTCCTCGACATGGTCCACCGCGTGGTTCCCAACAGCGAGTGGATCTCGCGCCTCTCCCCCGTCTACTACTACAACCTGAGCAAACCCCTGGTGCCGGGTCATGGCGTTGATGTCGGCGGGATGGTCGTCCAGCTCGTCCTGGCCGCGCTCCTCAGTGGCGTGGCGCTCTGGCTCTTCGCGCGCCGGGACGTTGGCGGGACGGTGGCGCTGCCGCGCTGGCTCCGCCTGCCGGAGCGCCAGCCCAGCCGGGCGCTACCAGTTGGAGACTGGTCGCTGCGCTCCGTCTACGCGCGCAGCCTGGGCACGATCGCGATGCCGACCCTGTGGTGGACCCTGCTGATCGCCGGCTGGGCCGGCTGGGTGGTTTACGTCGTTCAGCTGATGGAGACGAAGCTCTCCAGCTTGCTGTCCGGCTCGCCCGCCATGATCAACCTGATCAAGAACCTCGGCGGTGGTGACGTCAACGTCAACGAGGGCTTCTTGAGCGCGATGTTCATCTTCCTGCCGCTGTTTCTGATGGCGTTTTCGGTCACCCAGGTCAACCTCTGGTCGGCCGACGAGCAGGACGGCCGCCTCGACCTGGTGCTGGCTGCGCACCAGCGGCGCCTCGGGGTGCTGCTGGGTCGATTCGCGGCGCTCGCGACGGCCACCGTCGTCATCACGGTGATCACCCTGCTCGTTTCATTTGCGTCCGCCGCCGCGGCGGGGCTGAGCCTCGATGGGGGCAACCTGGCAGCGGCGACGCTGGGAATGATCCCACTCGGGCTGCTGATCGCCGCCTTCGGCTACCTGGCGTCGGGCTGGCTGCGCACGGCGGCGGACACAGGACTCTTGAGCTTCGTGCTGGCGGCGTGGTTCTTCATCAGCTTCATCGGGCCGGAGCTCAAGCTTCCCGACGCCACGCTCCGCCTGTCGGCCTTCTATTACTACGGCACTCCGCTTCTGCATGGGTTGTCGCTGACGTCCGTCTTGGGAGTAATCGCTGTCGCAGCGGTAGCCTTGTGCCTCGGCACGCTGCGGTTCATCCGCAAAGACATCGCCGTGTAGGCGCTAAAGCGCGCCTGGGATCGTGCCCCCAAAGAAACCCTGAGCCTGGATGGGTGTCGTGGTGAAAGCCCGAGCGTCCACGATGCTCAAGTCCGTGTTGGCGGCCCTGAGGACGACATGCGTGTTGTCTATCCATCCAACCGGCGTTCCGGAGTACTGGGTTGCGATCTGCGTCCCGTCTTGGACAACGAGAGTGACGACCGTCGGACTGCCCTGGCAGTCGGCGATCATCGCACCGTCGGGAGAGAGGGCGCCGCCCCCGCACCCGTGGTCCGCCGGCGCGGGTCGCGTCGTACCGCTCCAGTCGGAGACCTGATAGTTCGGGTAGTTGACGCACACCGTGCCCGCCGGCACCGGTGGGGTAAAGGCCGTGTAGCCATCACATATGGTCGCGAGCCGCGTCCCGGTGGAAGCGTCGGCGACGTGATAACCGCTCAAGGCGTAGATGAAACCATCAAATGCGTTTTGCGGCGGCGTGTCGATGCCGACCGCGATCACCAGGTGGCCCTGGTGCCAGCCGACGGGCCACTCGAGCACACTGCCTGACGAGAAGAGATCGATGTGGTGGCCTCCACCTGTCAGGTCCTCGACGTAAAGCCGCGTCTTGGCCGGATACGGGTAGGTGATGACGGCGACCGCGATCCGGCTGTCGTCTGGACTCACGGAGAACACCGCGGCGGACTTCGAATCCACGGATATGGTCGTCGCTGCCCCGCTGGTCCCGTCCGGCCGCAGGAACATGACGCTGGAGTCGCCGTCCAGGTAGTAGAGCCGCGAGTTGGACGCTGAGATGTTTGGCATCTGGACCAGGACGCCGCCCGGCTGGCTGCGCTTGCGGCCGGCGGCCGTAGCCGCCACATGCCCGTCTACCCCCACGAGGCTGATGGAGTAGGTGGCCCCGCCATCGAGGATGAAATCCTTTACGACGACGCCCAGCGGCAGCCGCACATTCGGCGTTGGAGAGGGGGACGGCCCGCTTGTGGCACTGGGCGAAGCGCTCGTGGTTGCAGTTGGCGAGGCCGTCGGACTTGGATTCGATCCGCTCGGCCCAGTTCCACAGCCGACGACCAGGACGATCAACGCGGGCGCCGCCCACCGCATATGAGGCAAACGTAGAACACCTGCAGCCGTTACGTCGAACAGTGCCTACGGACGCGAACCAGCCGGGAGTACCTCGAGGTTGATGGTGCTGCTGCGCGGGCCATTCGAGTTCCAGGACAGCCGAAACGTCCAGCAGCCCGGCGTCGGCACGTCCGTGATGCTTGGTCCGCCCGGAATCGTCACGACAGGCTGCGACTTGCCCAAGGGATGACCTTCGACCAGCACGTTGCCTCCGGACGGGCTGTCCTTGGCTTCCCAAAGGACCTTGTTCTGACTGCCATCGACCCGAGGGCTGGTTCCGGCCACGAGCTGACTGGCGAACAGGTATGCGAGGGTGGTGTGCTCCGTCCCGAACGCCCACGGCACGGGCCACGGTGTGCCCTTCGCATGACTCCAGCCACCTTGCGCCCAGAGCGGTGGCTCGGCATCCGTGAGCACGGTTCCCGCGCAACCGCCATTAAAGGAATGAACGGCGGCTTTCGGACTCAGTTGAACCTGCGCTGGTGTCGTTGTAGACGCCGTGCATCCGGCAGCCAGAATCAGGAGTAGAACAGCAAGTCGAGCCTTGCCCTTGCTTTTGTGATCCACAACCTCAATACACCAGCGAGTCGGAGATCGTTCCTTACAGTCGCTAACCCGGCATCGGTGTGCCCGTGAGCTCCTCGCAAGCCGCGAGCAGTGCATCCTGGACGGTCGCGTCAGAGGCGGCAGGGTGAATGCGCTGCGGCTTCTTGTGATAGAAGTACGCGCCGCTCACCATCGCACCAGAGTCCTGGCTGACCGCAAGCCACGCCTGCGTTTCGGAGCCGCGGTCGAGATCGTCAGGCGCGCCCCTCCCGCCCATCTTGGTGGCGACCCAACCTGGGTCGACGGCATTGGAGAGCACGCCCGGCCAGCGCCGCGCCAACGCAAGAGCGAGCACGGCGTCGAACAGCTTGGAGTCGGAGTACGCCTGAGTCCCGTTCCATCGCCGGCGCTTCCACTGCAGGTCGGCCAGGTCGGGATCGCCGGCGCGATGCATGCCGGAGCTCAGATAAATGAGGCGCTTAGGTTGTTCTATAAGCGCCGTGAGCACGTAAGGGGCGAGCACGTTGATGGCAAAGATGTGCTCGAGACCGTCGACCGTCTCGATTCGGCGTTCGCGGTCACCGACTCCGGCGTTGTGAATGACCGCGTCGAACGGCCCCAAACGATTGGCCTGATCGGCAAGCCCACGCGTCTCCGCGATGCTGGCGAGGTCGCCCACCACCGCACCATGTGCGTTCGGCGCCGCGGTCATCGCGTCTCGGGCCCGCCCCTGGTTGCGAGCGTGGAGGATTACTGCGTGGCCGGCGGCCAGCAATCGCTGCGCGGCCATCAGGCCGAGACCGTCGGAGGATCCGGTGATCAGCACCTTGCTCATGGACCAACCTCACGATAGTCAAAATAAATACGTGGCTCCTCAAGGAATCGACGAATACCTGGCCGGGCTCGATGAGCCGAAGCGGGCGACGCTGCAGACGTTGCGGCAGAACATCCGCGGCCTCATCCCGGACGCCGAGGAATGCATCTCGTACGGCATGCCCGCGTTCCGGCTGGAGGGAAAGGTGATCGCCGGGTTCGCCGCCTTCAAGAACCACCTCGCATACCTGCCTCACAGCGGGTCGGTATTCGGAGAGCTGGCCGATGATCTGGCCGGCTATGAGAGCACACCAGGGTCATTGCACTTCCCGATCGACCAGCCTCTTCCGAAGGCGTTGGTCAAGAAGCTCATCGCCACTCGCCTCAAGGAGGTCCGCGGGCGGGCGAGTGACCAGGGTCGATAAGGTCCCGGCGGCGCGCCCGCGTTCTCTTGGCGAGACGCTCTTACGCTCGTACAGGCTCGCGCACGAACGGTTGTTGAAAGCCGCGGAAGAGATGTCTCCCGAGCAATTTGCGTGGAGCGCGGGTCCAAGCCTCCACTCGGCCGCCTGGCAGCTTTGGCACGCCGCGCGCTGGGACGACGTTTTCGCCTCCTACTTTCACAGAGCCTTGGCTCAGGAACCTCGTACGCAGGTATGGGAGCGAGACTCGCTGGCGGATCGGTGGTCGCTGGCCTCCGGCTCGTTGGGCCGGCGCGACACAGGAACTGAGTTATCGGACGAGGCCGCGGAAGAGATTCGGTTCCCGGCTCAGGAGGAGGTCGTCGGCTATGCCAGACTCGCCTTCGCATACGCCGATGAGGCGATCGAGCTCATATCCGATGATCAGCTGCTTGCGCTTCCGAAGGTTGAACCGGATGGCGACACGAAGCTCGACAACGTCCTGATCTACCTTGAGCACCTCAGCCGCCATCTCGGGATGATCGAGTCGATTCGCGGGCTTCAGAAGTCGGTCAGCTCTTAGCCCTCTTCACGATCCGGTACTTGATGTGCGTCACCGCGGGCGAGGCGACCACCTTGACCGGCTCCAGAACCGAATCGCCGACATCCTCGAGCAGCCGCTCACCGGCCCCCAGGATGACGGGGACGATGTGAAGGTACAGCTCGTCGAGGCTGCCTGCGGCGAGATATTGCCGGATGGTGCTGGCGCCGCCGGCGATTGCCACGTCCTGATCGCCGGCAGCAGCCTGAGCTTGCTCCAGCGCGGACTTGATCCCGTCGCTGACGAAGGTGAACGTGGTGCCGCCCGGCATCGGCAGTGGCTGGCGCGGGTGGTGCGTAAGCACGAAGACAAGCACGTGGTAAGGCGGCTCATCGCCCCACCAGCCCTTCCACTCCTGGTCCCAGCGACCTGACCCGCCCCCGAACATCTTGCGGCCGATGATGTAGGCGCCGACGCCCCGCATGACCTCGTCGGCGACTTTCGAGTCGGCGCCCTCCGCGCCTCCTTCGTCTCCTTGCTGCCGGCGCCAGCTGGAGGTCGCGAACAACCAATCGTGAAGGCGCATCCGCCCTCGCCGATGGGGTGGTCAAGACTCTGGTTTGGGCCGGCGACAAAACCGTCCAGCGAGATCGAGATCTGGCAGGTGACTTTCCCCATGCGCCTAGCTTGGGGCAACACCGATTAGTTTTGAGTTGAGGCTAGTCTAAAGACATGACGACCAAGCAGGAGGCTCAGTCCTTGAATGCAATGATGGCGACGAAAATCGGGACTTTGAACGTGCCTGGCGCCAACCTCTATTACGAGGTTCGCGGATCAGGTCCGGTGCTGCTCATGATGCCGGGCGGACCGGCTGACGCAACTGCGTTCAGAAGCATCGCCGGCCAGCTTGCCCCGCACTACACCGTGGTGACTTACGACCCGCGCGGCCTGTCCCGGAGCAAGCTCGACGGCCCGTTGGACGAGAAGCGGATCGTCGAGGTTTTCGCGGACGACGTACACCACCTCCTGGCCGCTGTCACCAATGAGAAAGCCGACGTGTTTGCCAGCAGTGGCGGGGCTGTGATCGCCCTCGAGCTGGCCCACGATGGCGGGCTGCAGTTGGCCGAGAGGCTGGGAACGCCGGCGGTCGTGTTCCCCGGTGCGCATGGTGGTTTCGGGAGCCACGCTGCTGAATTCGCGGCCAAGCTCCGCGAGGTATTGGAGGGTTGAGCGCCGCTGTGAATACGTCGCCCAAGAGCATCGATGCCATCACGCTTTTCGTGGAGGACTTGGAGCGGTCGAAGGTCTTCTACCAGGAGGTCTTCGGCCTCCCGGTGATCTTTCAAGACGAGAACTCCGCTGTATTCAGATTTGCCAACACCCTGATCAATCTGCTCGAGATCCCGGCAGCGCGCGATCTCATAAAGCCTGGAGTTGTCGCGAGCCCGGACGCCGGGTCGCGATCCCAATTCACGATCCCTGTGGACGATGTGGATGCAGCCTGTGCCGAGTTGGCAGCCCGCGGCGTGGAGCTGCTGAACGGCCCGATGGATCGCCCGTGGGGAGTCCGCACGGCGTGCTTCACCGATCCGGGTGGCCATGTCTGGGAGTTTGCGCAGCCGTTACGGGAATCTCCCTAACCCCTGAGGTGTCGTAACCCCAACCTGGACTTCCGGGCTTGTCCTGCCCAACCCGGGACCGTAGCCCCGAGCCAACGGGATCACCGGAGCCCATGATGGCGATGTGAATCCGCTCGCGGCCATGCCCAAAATTCCGAGTTGGATTGGCGCTTTCGGCGCTTGGTCGCTGTGGGCGGCCATAAGTGTCATGGCCATCGGCACCCTGACGGTGGCGGCGGTGGTTCCAGGTCTGCCCCCGGCACCTAACCTCCTGTTCCCCGCCGTGGTCATCGTCGTGTGGGCCTCGGTGGGGGCGTTGATCTCAAGCCGGCAACCGGCCAATGCGGTGGGTTGGATGATGCTGGCGATTGCGCTCGCATTCGTATTTGAGGAGGCGGCTATCACCTACTCAGCGCTCGACGGCGGCCGCCTGCCGGCGGCGGCGGCGATCGCCCGGATCGGCTCGTCGGGCATTCCGGTCGGCGTGACGCTCAGCGTGACGTTCTTGCCGCTCCTCTTCCCTGACGGGCGTCTGCCCTCACGCCGGTGGCGACTGGCCGCATTGGCGGTCGCGCTGGTCGTCGTGAGCGCCCTGCTAGCCAGGGCATTCACGGGCGACGCATCACAAGTAACTCGAGCGATGCTCTTCGGGGTCGGGCTGGCAGTCGCCGCGTGCGTCGGCTCGCTGGCGTGGCGGTATCCGCGAGACGACGGCGAGCCGCGAAAGCAGATGCAATGGCTGTTCTACGCCCTGACCCTGAACGCGGTCGTGTTTCTGATCGTGATCCCAGGGACGCTGGTGCTGCATCTGCCGCTCGACCCCCGAATCGGCGCGGTGATGAGCCAGCTCGGCGCCCTGCTCATCGCGGGCGCGATCGGGGCCGGGGTGCTGAAATATCGCCTCTACGACATCGACCTCGTCATCAACCGAACCGTCGTCTACGGCCTGGCGACGCTGCTCGTCGCCGCCGCCTACTTCGCCCTGGCCACGACCGCAAGCGCTTTGATTGCCCAGCGCTTCAGCGTCGGCGTTTCCGTTGTGGCTGCGGTGCTGGTGGCCGCACTGTTTAGCCCGGTGCGCGAGCGGCTGCAGCAGAAGGTTGACAGCGTCATGTACGGCGACCGCCATCGCCCGGCGACCACGATCACCCGGCTGGGAGGGCACATGGCCCGGACCGATGCGGCCGGTGGACTGCTGCCGGGACTCGCCGAAACGATCGCAAGCTCTCTGCGGGTCCCTCACCTGGGAATCGAAGTCAGGCGAGAGGGCGTGGTCGCCATGAACGCCGTGTTCGGATCGGCCAATGGTGTCGAGCCGGCACGGGTGCCACTTCGGTTCCGCGGCGAAGAGATCGGTCAGCTGTGGCTTTCACCACGACGAGGTGAAAAGCTGTCTGGAGCAGACTTGAACATGCTGGCCGACCTGGCGCCGCACGTCGCCCTCGTTTGCAAGTCCCTCCAACTGATGGATGAGCTCCAGGCTTCCCGCACTGAGCTGGTGACCGCTCGGGAGGAAGAGCGTCGAAGGCTGCGGCGCGACCTGCATGACGGCCTCGGCCCAACGCTGGCGGCTGTTCTCCTGCAACTTGAGGTGGCCGGCGAGGCGGCGCATACCGATCCGTCGGCGTTGGGAACCCTCATTGCAGAGCTCAGGCTGCAGGTCCAAACCACCATCGGCGAGGTTCGCCGCATGGCCTACGAACTTCGACCTCCCGCTCTTGACGAACTAGGTCTTGTGTCGGCCGTCCGTCAGCGCGCGGCCCAATTCTCAGGCCCGCTCGCGACTCGGCTGAACGTCAGCGTCGAATCGAACGGAGAGTTCGACCGGCTGCCGGCAGCGGTGGAGGTGGCCGCCTACCGGATCGCCACAGAAGCTCTCACGAACGTCGCCAAGCATGCGCAGGCGCGAACATGCGTCATCCGGCTCGGCTCGATCTCCGGCGAAGTGGAGGTGGATGTGGCTGACGACGGCACTGGCTTGGCCTCATCGTCCCAACCTGGAGTTGGAATCGCCTCGATGAAGGAGCGTGTCGAGGAGCTAGGTGGTTCTTTCTCGATCGGCCCGGGCCCCCAGGGCGGAACGCGCGTTGTGGCGCGGTTGCCGCTTGCGGCGGTTTGACGTCGATGGACATCATTCGCATCCTGATTGCTGATGACCATCCGCTGTTCAGAGACGGATTGCGGAGCCTGATCGGTTCATTGCCGGGCGCCGAGATCGTGGGTGAGGCTGACACCGGATCCGCCGCCATCGAGCTGAGCGCCCAGCATCAACCCGATGTCGTCGTTATGGACATCCACATGCCTGGCATCAACGGCATCGAAGCCACCCGGCGGATAGTGGCCGACAGCCCTCACATCGGTGTGTTGGTGCTGACGATGTTCGAGGACGACGAGTCGGTGTTCGCCGCCATGCGCGCGGGGGCCCGTGGCTATCTCCTCAAAGGCTCGAGCCGGCGCGAGCTCCTACGTGCGGTCGAGGCGGTCGCCGATGGCGACGCGATCTTCAGTCCGGCCATCGCCGGCCGGATCCGGGACTTCTTCGCGGGCAACGTAGGCACCGCCTCGCGCGCGATCTTCCCGGAACTGACCGAGCGGGAGCGCCAGATACTCGACCTGATCGCCAAGGGAGAGGCCAACCCCGTCATTGCGCGCCATCTCTCGATTTCGGAGAAGACGGTGCGGAACAACGTCTCCAACATCTTCAGTAAGCTGCAGGTCGCCGATCGCGCCCAGGCGATCGTGCGGGCTCGGCAGGCGGGCATGGGCTGATCCCGCGCTGGCGCGGGACACAATCGGGGCCGGCGCCTCATGCCTTCGGGACGGCGGGACAGGCAACGTGAGGGCGTGCCGTTTACCGTCTCGACCAGGAGCAACCAAGTGAACCCATCCGCATCGCAAGAGACCCAGAACCTTTGGCAGCGTCTCCCAGGACTCGCGCAGCTGACAGTTGGCCTGCTTGTCGTCAACGCTGTCTTCTATGTCGTCGTAACCGTGCTCAACGGCAGCGTGATCGTGCCGGTGGTGGTCCTCTTCGCGGTCGACATCGTCGTCGCCATCGCGATCGTGGCGACCAGGGCACGATGGCTGCTGATCGTCGCGGCAGTCTATTTCGCTCTGGGTGTGCTTTCGGGCGGCGGCCAGCTCATTCATCCTTCCGGGCAAGCCGACGACCTGGTCAACGCTTCGATCCTCGTGTCTCTATCCGTGGTTGGCATTGCGAGCGCCATCGGCGCCGCGATCCGCGGCTCCCGTCGCGATGCGCAATCCGCGGCGTGACCAACAATGCCTGCTGACATCTTCACAAGCGGCCCAATGCGTTACCTGAGCTGAGTAGAGCGCGGTCAGCAGCGGGCCGTAATCGACAATCCGTACAAAACGCTCTTAACTACGTCTGAATCTGGCCCGCATAGGTTCCGGCCGATGAGAAACGTTCCCTTGAACACCGTGGTACCAGCAAAACCGCCCACCAACTGCGCGGTTGAAACCGCAGCGACCTGGACGTTCACGCCAGCTGGATGGGCTCCAGGGAATACGGGAGCCGAGGTTGCCCAGCCTCCCGATACTTCGCGCGGCGAAGCCGCCCCAACTTTAGTTGCCGAAGCGAGTTGACCAACGCCCACAATTGCGAGCGCAAGAGTGAGTCGTGCTAGTGTAGCGTCCGACATATAGCTTAGCCATAGTGCCGGTTGCAGTTCTAACAAATTACCCAGGCTCGAGACGGGCGCCCAGCTGCGTGAGCAGGCCGAGCATGTCGTACTGGACCCACGACTCCACCCGTCTGCCGCCGACGATGCGATCGATCACGATCCCGGTCAGCTTGATCCTTCGCCCCGTCGGTGCGATGCCCCGGAAGACACCCAGATGGCTGCCCGTCAGAGTCAGGCAGGTGACTACCTTGTCGTCCCTGACCACGAGCGAGTCCCTCGTCCGCTGCTGGTCGGGGAACGCGGTCCGGAACTCGGCGATCCTCTGCTTGAACTCTTCCCGACCCTCTTCCCCGAAGCAACCGTGAGTGACATAGTCTTCGGAGACCAGGCGGTCCACGGTCTCCCAGTCCCCGTGGCTCCATGCCGCCTCGGCGATCTGACGGTTGACGACCTCGATGCTGTCCACACCCGGCATGTTAACCACCTGAAGAACCCCAACCCTTGATCCACGCCGGCAATCGATTGGCACCGCCTACCTAGCAAGTGTCTGACATATAGCTTGCCAATAGACCGAAATTCCTTTAGCCTTCATCATGTGGGCCGCGTCGCCTCCTATCGGTCTTGCTGACGAGCAACGGCGGGTGCTCGAAGGATGGGTGCGGGCGCCGAGCACGCCGCAGGGATTGGTGCTCCGCTCGCGGATCGTGCTGATGGCCTCCCAGGGAGTCGCCAACCACGCCATCGCCAAGGCCGTAGGTACCAGTCGACCTACCATCCAGCTCTGGCGGGAGCGTTTCAGCCAGGGCGGCCTCAAGGCCCTCACCAAGATCAAGAAGGGGCGCGGGCGCAAGTCGGTGATCGCGTCCGAGAAGGTGAAGGAAATCATAGAGGCGACCTTGCACAGCAAGCCGCCGGGAGCCACCCACTGGAGCTGCCGCACGATGGCCAAGGCGATGGGAGTAAGTCCAGACACCGTGAATCGGATCTGGCGTGCCCACGAGTTGCAGCCCCACCGTGTCACAAGCTTCAAGCTCTCCAGTGACCGCCGCTTCGTGGAGAAGCTGACGGATGTGATCGGGCTCTACTTGAATCCGCCCGAACACGCCTTGGTGCTCTGCGTGGATGAGAAGAGCCAGATCCAGGCCCTGGACCGGACCCAGCCCGGCCTGCCCCTTAAGAAGGGACGCTACGGGACCATGACCCACGACTATAAGCGGCATGGCACCGCTGCCCTTTTCGCGGCCTTAAACCTGCTGGAGGGGACGGTGGTGGGCCAGATCCATCTCCGCCACCGTCACCAGGAGTTCCTCAAGTTCCTGGCCCGGCTCGATCGCGAGTTCGTCAAAGACCTTGAACTACACGTGATCCTGAACAACTACGGCACTCACACCCACCCGAAGGTCAAGGCATGGCTGGCCAAGCACTCGCGCTTCCAACTCCACTTCATCCCTACCGGTTCGTCCTGGCTCAACCTGATCGAGCGTTGGTTTGCGGAGCTCACCAACAAAGCCATCCGGCGCGGCTCCTTCGCCAGCGTGGGGGACTTGGGGGTGGCCATCCATGAGTTCCTGGACGCTTCCAATCGTGACCCCACGATCTATGTCTGGACGGGGTCAGCCGAGACGATTATGGAGAAGGTGGCTCGTTGCCAAGCCATTCTCCAGACGAGACACTAGAACGAGCCTCATGTTTACCCTCCTTCAAGGGAAGCTGTTGGGTAGGAACCTGCACTTTCCAGGTGAATCCGAAGGGTACGCCCTGTTCGACTGCGTAACGTTGCGGCGATTATCGACGGGATGAACTGGGAGCTCCGCCCGCCGCGCCTGGCTCGATCAAGTATCGGCTTTGGGATGATCGCTTCGCGAGACGAGGCCCCCGCTCCGGCTGGCTGCATTCGGGTAACCATCGTTCAGAGCCTGGCGCCATAGCCGAGTGAGCTTCTCCGTATCCAGCGCAAAGTAGCTTTCCCGGCCGACATCTGTTGCGAAGAAGCTGATGGCAGGCAGGTTCCAATTCCGGTCGTCTCCAAGAAGTTCATCGGTACTCGAAGGATCGACCGGGTCTCCGAAACATCTGATTTCGACCAACCCGTCTCTGACCATTGAGGGGAGTACTTCTCGAATCACCATGTCGGCGGCGAGCTCGTTCAGCCAGTACTCGTCCTCGGTTGCGAGGTCGAGGACTACAAGCTGCTTCCAATTGAGGTCATGCGGGATCACTGCCACACGACAATAATCGCCGGAACAGTGTGCATTCTCAGCTTTGGTTTAGGGCTGGACGGCCGCATTCAGTTATGGAGCTGACGGCACCCGATACATAGGCGAAGTAGCCCAAGCGGGACGCTATTCGAACTATCTCGACCGACTCCAACGTTTGAACTCTTAGATCTCGTCGAGTTCGAACCGCCGACCGTTTGGCAAAGACCCCCGTGAGCCAAAGGGATCCTGCTCGGTCGCTCAGGCCGGAGTCCTGTTGGCTTCGGCGACAATGCCGTACCGAGTCAACAAGGCCCGGCTGAGCTCGAGCATGATGCGGGGAGCCGCGTCTTCGGCCACGCCCGCCTGAAGCAGTGCCCGCCAGAAGGGGAAGTCGATCACCGCCTGGAGCGCAGATACGAGCTCTTGCGACGGATCATGGTCTTCCAGCGACGCCCGGATAAGGTTCGCAAGTGTGGCCTGCTGCGCGGATACGACTGCGCCTAGCTCGCGTACGAGGTCAGCCTCTCGCATCGCGGCGTGAAACCACTCGCGCCCGCGTGCGTAGCATGCGCAGTCGTCGCGAATCAGCACCTCCAACCGCTCGAGTGGCGACCCAAGCTCCGCGAAGGCGGCGCGGGCATCCTCCTCGGCCAGCGGCGCAACCGAGTCCACGAAGGTCCGAGCACAGGCCGGGATCAGCTCGCTCAGGGACCGGAAATGTCGATACACCGTGACTGGCGAGACGCCGGCCCGTACGGCGATTTCCTGCCAGCTGGTGTCCAGGATGCCCCTCTCAGCATGGAGCCCAATCGCGGCCTCGATGATTCTGCGATCGGTCTGAGCGAACGATTCCTCTCGATTGCGCATGGCGTAGCGGCGTGGAGACATGACTAGGTACTTGACGAAACGGGTTGTTTCATGAAATTATTGCACCAATCTCAGTCACCGATTTTAGGAGTAGCTCCCATGAACAATCAAGCGTCTGATCCAGGCGAGGTCGTCGTGGCAATGGTCGAGGCTCTGGTTGCACATGGTGAGCACACTCTCGACGTGCATCCCGGAATGGAGCACCTCAAGCGCCTGTGGCCGTCGGTCAAGCAGGCGTTCCCCGACTTTCGAGCTGAGGTTCAACAGCAGCTGACTCAAGGAGACCGAGTCGCCAGCCATTGGGTCTTCAGCGGAACGCACAGCGGCACCCTGTTCGGCATACCTGCAACGGGAAAGAATGTTCGATTCCAGAACTTGAGTATTGCCAGGGTGGTCGACCAAAAGGTCGTCCAGTACAACAGCGAGACCGGTTGGCTGGATTTTCTGATGCAGGTCGGCGCCCTCCCCATGAAAGAGGTCAGTCGATGAACACGACGGATTACCCGACAAGCTCGGAAGCTCAACCTGATCGGTTCGGTGTGCTTTCAGCACACAACCTGTTCACCCTCGATGGAGCCCTGGGCATCATCTTTGCGATTGCTTTCATGGCCCTGGCGCCGCAACTGTTGGCTTTTTATGGAATCGGTGTTTCACCGGGCTCCGTACTGATGACGCGCCTTGTCGCCGGCTTCCTGCTGGCTGCCGGCATCACTCAGCTCGGCGCGCGTGGTGCGGCTCATTCGGCTGTGGGCAGGAACATCACGCTTGGCTTCCTCGCGACCAACTTTGCGGGGGCCGTTATCGTCGCGATGGCAGTCGCCTCCGGTGCGGCCAACCTGTTCGGGCTAGCTTTCGTCGGGCTGTTCCTTTTCGAGGGTTTCTGGCGGGCCTACCTCACGCTGCGTGTCACCCGGCGCGGGCTCGTGCGAGGCGCCTAATTTCCGCGCCTACTGTGCTGGCGGCAGAAGAATTGGCCCGTTGTTGAGCTAGGCGACCTGGTTCTTTCTGCGTATTAGACCGGCACTGATATGCTGGCGGCAGGCGAGTGCGACGCCGCTTATCTCGCCTAGGAAGCGTCCAAAGTTGCTCCAATTCGACGACAAAACTGCACGTGGCCTCCGGAAGATGTATGAGGCTCCCTATGCTCGCGAGCGCCGGCGGCGAATCCGAGCCGCGCTAGCCGTCCGTCCAGGTGACGCCATCCTCGACCTCGGATGCGGGCCGGGCTATGTGGCCTGCGAGTTGGCCGAGGAGGTGGGCCCCTCAGGCTCTGTCACGGCGGTCGACTCCAGCCCAACGATGCTGGCTGTGGCTGCAGCGCGCGCTGCTGAGCTCGGGTTTCAACAACGCATTCAGTTCCTCGAGGGTGATGCGGCCAGACTTCCGGTGGACGCCAAGGCCTTTGACGGGGCGGTCATCGCCCAGGTTTACGAATATGTCGCTGACATGGCGACTGCACTTAAGGACCTGCACCGAGCCCTCAAGCCGGGCGCGCGTGTGGTCGTGTTCGACACCGACTGGGACTCCGTCGTCTGGCACTCGTCCGATGCCGGCCGCATGCAAAAGGTCCTCAAGGCCTGGGAAGGGCACCTGGCCGACCCGGTCCTTCCTCGCACACTGGGAAGCAAGCTGGAGGCGGCCGACTTCGACGTAACTTCTGTTGACGGTGTGGCCATGCTCGACAGCGACCGAGCCAACAGTGGCTTGCGCGCGCTCGCGGACCTAGTGCGTGATTTCGTTTCCGGCCACGGCGGAGTCAGTGCCTCAGAAGCCAAGGCCTGGTTCGATGATCTGGAGCAGGTAGCCAAACGCGGTGATTACTTCTTATGCGTGACGGGCTTTCTGTTCACCGCTACCCGTCGCTAGTGCTCTGCTAGATAAGGAACTTGACGTCCGCAGTATCGCCAACCGGCCGTGACACTTCACCGGAATGCGTTCGGTCGCACAAGAAAGTGTGGCGAGGCGTCGTCAGAACTGGACGACCAAGGGTTCTGGTAGCCCAACGGGACGCTATTCGAACCGCCTGGACCAACTCGAGAAGGCGCCAGCTCACCTAAATCGCCGGCTTGAGAAGGGTGTTGATCAGAGCATCCCCCAGCCACTCCTCGTAGCGGGCTGGCGTCCAGCCTCTCTGGAAGACCAGATCGGTGTACGGGCTGGGGCCGCTCAATGCCCAGATAACCGCTGCCGCTTCTGACCCGGATATGCCCGTGCGCAGTCGGCCTCCCCTCTCCAACATTGCCAGCACGCCGAACTGGGTCATGCCCAAAAATCGTTGCTCCTCTCTCTCGCGATAGCGCGCCACCAGGCCTGGGTCGCCCGACTCTCGCATGAAGCGGAGTAGATCGGCGCATAGCTCATAAATGAGGCGGTTGACGCGGGCGCCGGTGCGAAACCAGACTTCGGGATCGGCCGTCTCCCGCAGGGGCTCGAACAGCTCCAGTGCGTCGGCGACATGAGGGAACCCGACTTCGATGAGGGCTTGTGCCAGCCGCAGCTTGGTACCGAAGATCCCGTACACCGTCTGGTAGGCCACGCCGGCTTCCCTGGCGATGTCTTCCATCGTGACGCTGCTGTAAGTCCCGCTCGTCAGGAGTCGCCGAGCTGCGTCGAGGACGCGACCCCGTGTCATCTGCGCCTGCTCTTTGCGCAGGGCCCCGTTGTACGGACGACGCCCCTTGACAGTCTTGATCATTGCGAATAGGCTACCACTATCAATCAGAGATTGCCTCTAGTCAAGGGGGGGCGTCCCCTTAAAAGGTGGATGGGATGAGCAAACTTGGCCGGTTTTGGAATTGGCTCCTGCCTGGGCTGATCTGTCTTTGTCCCATGGGGGCGCTCGCCTATTACAACGCCAGCGCGACGTATGCGGCGCCAAATCATGCGGCAAGCATCCGACGGCGGGTCTCAGTTTCCCACCCACTGCCGGGCTCGACAGTTATCCCCCTCGCCCGCTCGTGAGCAGCGCATCTCAGGCTCAGTTGGATGTGGTAATCATCGGTGGCGGCATCCAGGGCCTCGTCGCCCTCAACGCACTGGTCGAGAAAGGCTACTCATGCGCTTTGGTAAGCGACGGTGATTTGGGATCCGGCCAAACGCTTCATTCACACGGCTACCTCAATACCGGTTTTGGCATGTTCGGTCCGGAGCTGCCCCGCGCCTCAGTCGATGTAGTCCAGCCGTACCTGGAGAAGCGCGGCCTCGAGCTGAGCCATGACTGGGTCTTGATACCGCCCGCGAGCATGCCATTCTTTGAGGGCCTCCCCACCGCCACATTGCCCAGCGGTTTCGCTGCGCCGTCGGATCTTGGAGCGGTGAGACTGCCCGACCGCAGCCTTCCGAAACATCGTCTTGTTGAGATTCTGAGCGAGAGCCACCACGACCGGATTCTTCGCGGGCATGCCACGCCGCGCTGGAACGGCACGCAGGTGGAGGCGGTGTCGGTGCGTCTACCCGGCACCCGGGGAGGGGTCGTACTTTCGACCAAGGCGGTCGTTGTCGCTGCAGGGTGCGGCAGCAAACGATTCCTACAAGGGCTAGTTGGCCAAACGCCGCAGACCGAGCAGATCAAGCATCGACGGGTCCACATGATATGTGTTCGCGCGCCGCGTGGCACCCTACCGACCACAAGCATCGTAGCCATGCCCCTCGGCTTGATGCTTGCGGCTCATGACCAACCGAACAACGTCGTGTGGTACGTCACGCCGGTGGAAATGGGCGGACCGTCGTACGACGACATTCCTGGTGACGCGGCAAGTGACATCGATCTCGAGATGGTTTATCGAGGTTGCGCGACTCTACTGACTCTTTACCCTCGACTGCCCGAAATTGATGGTCTCCAACTCGGCTGTTACGCAGGGTATCGACAGGACGTCGGCGACCGGCCGGGAAACCGGATGTGCGAGCTAGTGGAGGGAACCAAAAACGTGGTCGTCGCTCTGCCGTCGGGGCTCGTGGGCCCCTGGCTAAACGCGACCAGGATGTGTGAGATTCTCAGTGAGCTCGTCGATCCAGGTGGCAGCCAGCCGCCACTGACCGGTGCGGGCGTCGGCGTCCGAGTCGGCAGCGCGGTGGAAGATCGCCCGGACTTCGGATGGATGGGGTGGGAAGAGTGGTTGCGGAAATTCCCACAGCTTTCGGTTCAGGCCTCCCGGGAAAAGTAGCCCAAGCGGGCCGAGTCTCCAGGAAACCCAGGGCGATTCAGCCAGCGCCCGACCACATTGCCGATCGCGTCACGAGCCGCTTCCTCCGTATGCGGCGCTATGCTCATCTCGTCACGTACCGGAACGGTGCGTCGCGGCAGCGATTAGGCTCCGGACTTCCTCAGGTCCGAGCCGGTGAGAGACGCTCGATCTGGCTAAACCAATCCGACCACGATCACACTGGATCCTTGGCCGCACACTGTGCTCCTGGTAATCGAGCAGGTCATCGCCGGCCCCAACGAGGGCGCACCAGCCAAGTTCGGTGACCTCAACATGATGGTCGCCGCCGGCGGGCAGGAGCGGACACGCGAGGAATGGGTAGGAGCTGTTCGCCAAGACTGGCTGGCGGCTCGACGAAGTACGGCCCGCCGGCCCATCTTCGATCCTCGTCACCCGACCCGCCTGACCGCTTCAACTGGCATGGTTCAGAAGTAGCCCCCGTGGGATTCGAGGGTTCGGTAGCCAGGCAGCCAGAATGATCATCACCGTTCCGCACTGGTTGGGTCGGCGGCTTCGAAACCCTAGGATGCGATGTAATGCGCGATGTGCACAAGGACATTGTTGGGACGTGGCGGCTTGTCAGGGCTTCGGCTACCACCGCCGATGGCAAGATCGAGCGCGCACCCTTCGGGACGGGACCGACTGGTTTTCTTATTTACACCGTCGACGGGACAATGGCTGCGTTAATCAGCTACGGCGGGAGGAGTCTGCTCTCGGACGACCGCGTGGCCGCGCCAGGCGAGGAGCGCGCGCAGGCGTTCGCGACATTCTTTGCGTACGCGGGCCGATACGCGCTCGGGGACAACCAGGTTATCCACCACGTTCAGCTCGCATCAGTCCAGAACTGGGTCGGGACCGAGCTCGTCCGCGTCCTCGAACTCGAAGGCGACCAACTGGCGCTTCGAACGCCGCCGATGGTCGTAGGTGGTTCGAGCCTGATCACCGATCTCCTGTGGGAACGCGACCATGGAGACCAACCTGAATTGTCATGAGGCAGTGGTTGGGCTCTTCCCAGAAGGAGGGCAAACATCCGAAATCAATGTTCTGGTAGCCCCGGCGGGATTCGAGGCGGAAGTTACGAAACCGCCCGTGATCTTTCGCTGAAGCCCCGGCGGCATTCGAGGCGACAGTTGCAATACCTGCGATTAGGTTCGCCTAGCCAGCGACGAATCCGGATGCTGAATAGACTCGTTGAGTGACTGCTGCAGTCCCAAGCGAGAGCGCCCCCGGCGCAGCCGGTCCGACCCCAGACTCGATTACCTATCGCTTCGTCCATTACCGACTACTGACCTTCGCGGTCTTCATCCCGCTCGGCGTCGCCGGCGTCGCCATGCTTGTGAACCTCGTAGCGGGCGGAACCGGACCGCCTGCGGCATTTGTGGTTCTGTGGGTGGCGGCCTACGGATGGAATGTTTACTGGTGGCTGTTTCGAATCGCAAACGAGGTTGGCGTTGTGCACGGCTCGACCCTCCGGTGGCGGTCTATCACGAGAACCCGCGAAGTACCGCTGGCGCGCGTCGAGGGTATACAGACTCCATATCCGCCTTTCGGTTTCGGGCTTAAGAGGATCGTCGTCGACGGCGATCGCTCTCCGCTCATCATCGCCAACCAGGGATACCGAGATGTGGTCGCAATGATCGTGCAGTTCCGACCCGACCTCGTGGTTCCAAACACCTGGTATGACCGGTTCTACGAGCGATTCGCGAAGCGTTCCGTGCGATGGCGCAGGGTGTAGGAGGTCGGCCGCGCGAGTGGTTGCTCTCGAGCTCGACGGCCGCGATTGTGGCATCGGAAATGGACTCAACACCGAGTCCCAGGCGGTTAAGGGAAGCGAATCGTCCGCAGGTCGAGGCCTCGTGACGGTGTTACCGACGAAATTCAAGACCCCGGTTATCGGCTGGTCGTGATTCGCAGCTGTGCCGGAACCGGCGCACGCGCCAGCCGAACAAGTGTTCTGGTAGCCCTAGCGGGACGCTATTCGAACCACCTTGATCCTGTCGAGAAGCTATTGGAAGACAAGACGTTTCCGGTCAGTCGCGAGTCCCGCCTCTAACCTGGGTCAGGCCTGGCGACCCGGGCATATCGAGTCATACGTTGGCGCGCTCCGACTTATGGTTACGCCATCGGCAATGGCGGATGGTGGCGCGAACAGCATCGATCCGGTGACCGTTGCGGTCACGTTCAAGGTGAAGCCCGGTCGCGAGGCAGAGTTTGAGCGCTGGGCGCATGAGATCACGAGTGCCTCGAGCAAGTACCCCGGGCATCTTGGCGCGAGCTGGATGCGCTCCGGAGCCGCGTATCACGTCGTCTACCGTTTCGCGGATCATGCCCGCTTCCATGACTGGCATGAGTCGGCGGAACGTGCCAGTTTCCCTCACGCGACTCGGTCCCATTGCCACGCTTGCGAAAGACGAACACCTGACAGGTCTGGAAACCTGGTTCGAGTTGCCAGAACGGCCACGCCGGCCCGCCCCACCGCGCTGGAAGATGGCCATCACCACCTGGGTGGGTGTCTTCCCATTGCTTGCTCTCCTCCAGTGGCTCATCAGCCCGCGACTTGCCAACTTGCCCCTCATCGGGCGGGTGATGCTGCTAACCCTCATCGTCGTCGGGCTGATGACGTACGTGGTGATGCCTCGACTCGCGCGGATTCTGCAGCGATGGCTCTACCCAGCGTCGTAAAGGCTGGCGGTTGACCAATATCGCGGGCCCCATGAACGTCGGGTCGGAGCCGGAGTACGCGTGAACGGCACCGTCCGCTCACCTATCAACGGGTCGGAAGTAGCACCAGCGGGATTCGAGGCGCGACACCTACTAAGCCGCGCCTTATCTTCAGATGAGGACTAGGAAGGCGGCTCTACGGGCACGTCTTCACGGAAGTGTCGGGCCGGCCTACACTTGGCGCCGCGCCTGCGGCTTGGTCTGACGGGAGGTCATGAACGTGAGTACAAGCCGCTTCACGAACCTGGTGGGCTGCACCCTGCCCGTTCAGCTGGCCGCCATGGGCGGGGTGGGCACCACCGAGCTTGCGACCGCCGTCGCCGCGGCCGGCGGCCTGGGCATGGTGCCGGCGGGTACGCAACCCGCCGCGGGTTCTTGCGGTGTCAACTTTCTGATGCCGTTCGCTCCATCACTAGAGGACATCGCGGCCGCCGCCGGCCAATGCCGCGTGGTGGAGTTCTTCTATGCGGATCCTCGCGCCGACGTCGTGTCGGCGGCGCACCGTGCCGGGGCCCTCACTGGTTGGCAGGTGGGATCGGCGGCCGAGGCGGTGGCGGCCGAGAAGGCTGGCTGCGACTACGTTGTCGCTCAGGGCACCGAGGCGGGCGGCCATGTGCGCGGCACTCAAAGCCTCGACGAGGTGCTGGAGCAAGTTCGTTCATCAGTGCGCATCCCGGTAGTCGCGGCGGGCGGGATCGCGACGGCAGAGCGTACTGCCGCGGTCATCAGATCGGGGGCCGATGCGATACGGGTCGGCACGCGCTTTGTGGCCTCGCCGGAGTCAGGAGCGCACCCCGATTACGTGCGCATGGTGCTTGCGGCCAGCGCTGACGACACCGTGCTCACGGAATGGTTCAGTGATGGTTGGGCGAACGCGCCCCATAGGGTGCTGCGATCGTCCGTAACTGCGGCTCAAAAGTCCGGGTGGAAGGCGACCGTACCTCCCTACCGTGGCGTCGATCGGGACCCTACCGACATGGCGATGTATGCGGGCATGGGCGTCGGCGACGTCAACCGCAGCCAGCCGGCGGCCGAGGTGGTCGCAGATTTGGTGCGGCTGCTCTGATCGATACGCCTGATAGGCGCAGCCAGGGCGGCCTCCAAACGCAGACCGGTCAGAAATAGCCCAAACGGGACGCTATTCGAACCACCTGGACCAACTCGAAAGCTTTGAGCGCCGGACGAGTGGCCGTAACTCGCGTAAGTTGCTCGGCAATGCCCGCAAAGCAACTGAACCCGGACGCCAGGCCTGAACGGCGCAAAGATCCGCTGCAGCTAGCGCCGCAGTATCCTGGATGCGGGTCTGGCCACGCTCAGCCCATGAAGTGGGGCGACGTTTCCTGGTGAGTGATCGGTCGATAGCTAGATGACACCGCTCTTCCTTTCTCTATATCAGGCGGTCGTCTTCTGGGTCATCTTCGTCCTCTACTTTGCTTCCGTCTTGATGTTCGCTATCAGGTATGGAAGAAAGGCGGGGAAAAACAGGCAAGATCCCACGCCGTTGATTCTCTTCGCAATCGTAGTAGTCATAGTGATCGGATACGCCCGAATTGGCGTGCTTCCTAACTGGCTGTTCTATCCCGGAGAAGTGCTCCTCATCGTGGGAGTGCTTTCACGCTTTGGTCATATGCGCTTCTAGGCCGTTACCTTTCAGCGCACGTGCAAGTTTCGCGTTCATCGGGCTCGGATTGGCCTTGCAGTCGTGGGTTTCACTTGTGGCAATTCTCGTCGTTGCGGGCGGTTTGCTTGCCTACCGAATTCGCAACGAAGAAGAGTTCCTGGCTGCCGAGCTGGGAGACACTTATGTCAACTACATGAAGAGAACGAAACGGTTCCTCCCTTTCGTCTGGTAGCTCACCTGCGATGCGAGAAAGTTCGGGAATGGCCCCCGGGTCAAGCGCCTAAATGCAGCGCCAAGAAATACACGCTTCAGCCAGGACGGTTCACTTGGGCGCTAGCCTCCACCAGGCGTTTCAGATTCGCCAGATCACGCCCCCAGCCCCAAGCGAGCAGGCTGGCAAGCATTCCTTCGAACGGTCGGATCCCTCTTTTAAGGTCCATCTCGGCTACACGCGTGATCCGCGTTCCCTCCTTACGCGGCTCGAGCGTGA
>Ga0209283_10000061_pt1 | contig 46838 bp, 58 predicted proteins | sample CZO8metaG_2_FD_188354 | JGI IMG/M metagenome (GOLD analysis project Ga0209283, IMG submission 188354) | Vadose zone soil microbial communities from the Eel River Critical Zone Observatory, Northern California, USA - CZOApr15con2H1.8 metaG... | ecosystem: Environmental > Terrestrial > Soil >...
GCCAGCGGGCCGGAAAGGCCCCAAAATCGCATCGTGGGGCCGGGCCGCGGGATGATCGTGGAAGAGGGCGGAGATGCGGCTGTGGGCACGCCACGAGCTATTGTTAGTACAAAGGCCCGCGTCCGCCTCCAGGGAGATGGCGACATTATGACTAACATATAGCCCGCTGCTTCTCAATGGCTGGCTGCCCTACTTAGACATTGCTCCGGGCGCAGGGAGGGACGGGGCCGGCTCTCCATGCACGACTTACTCGCAGCATGGGGCCGCGTTATCTGGGAGGATAAGCGCAGGCTCGGACCGCAAGCGGTTCACAGTAGTTCAGGAAATCGACGGTCGTATTCTTCCCAGACCGATCGGAAGATCCGGTTCCACACATCCTGATTTGCACGACTAAACAGCGGCTCTTGCGACGATCGAACCGTTTCCAAAGCCTCTTCGACAAGAGGGTCCGTTGGCCATCGTTCACGGAGGAGCTCGAGTTGTTTCATTTCCCACCGTACTCGCTGGTCTGGTTCAAAGTCTCCCAGCGGATGGTGGAGAATCTGCAGCCAACGAGCGACGCGGTCATCAGGACTCAGTCCGGCCATCAGGGCAAGAAACTCCTCTTCGGCTTCGAGTTCGCCTGCATGAGCTGCCTCGAGATAACCAACTAGGACCCGCCCGGGAGTGGTGCCAAACCTTCGAAGGTAAAGGCGAACCGCGGGATAGACCGTTAGTGTGTAGTCTGACTGGCCGGCCCTCGCCTGCCTCCGAAGTTCCACAAGGAATGCCTTGAACTCTCCTTGGTTCGCCCTCTCTGCAAACCGGGAAAGTTCGTGACGATATCGCTCGTGCGCTCCGTCATCATTTGGAGCGTGCCACCCTGTTGCCAGTTCAAGCACTCCTTCCCTATTCATCGCCCGGCCTCAGCCCTAGAGGTCCACGTGGCCGAGGGCAACATGGACAGGTTGCGTCACCCTCGGCCCGGCGTCGGACAGTCACGCGTACATCCCCGCGTGGTACGTGCTCGCGGACGTCTGGGCCGCGGTACGCACGTCTTGGAATGCCTGTCCGAGGACGAGCTGACACCGAATCGCCGTGACTACCAGCTCTTGGATTCCATCCGCGACTCGTTGCACGGTCTCGGGCCGCTCGTTCTGGATGACGATCTTCTGCTCGAGACTGATCCTGCGCACTTCAGGAGGCTTTTTTGTCTCATCGAGTTGGAGGAGAAAACCCGAACGGCCCTCAGCCATCTCTCGTTTTAGGATTGCGAAAAGGGTTTGCTGGATTTCCGGCGGCTCCTTCGCGAGGAGTGCCGCGTCTTTTGGATCGACATCCATCGGATAGACAATGAGAGTGTAGCCTGCTTGCTCAATCGCAAACAAATTGTGCGTCCCGTGATGAAGGGCGAGGATTGGGATCTTTTTGCCCTTCTCGTCTTCGGCCTCGGCCCTCTCCGGCTTAAGCTCGAGTTTCTTGGCGATTCGTTTCAGATTTTCAAACAACGGCTCACCGGAGCCGCGGGACCTGCTCGAAGAAGCCCACGCGGTCCTTCTCATAGAGCCTGAGCATCTCTGTTAGCCGTTCGACGTCGATGTGGGTTACGTTCGTCCCCGGCAGCTTTAGGAAGCCGGTTGTCTCGGTGACCGAGGTCATGGCATCATCCGATGACCCCTCGGGGCTATTTCTACGTTGCGGCCTGGCTACGCCAGGGGGAAGGCTGCCCCCAGAGGGGCGCGGACCCTCGGACGGATAACGGCGACCAGCCGCCCTGATTGCCCCTGATAATTCTTATTCTTCAGGGAGCACTTTTCGCGCGTACCGTTCCTTCGCGACCCGCTCGGCCAGGGACTGGAATGCGTTCTCGACGTTGACGCCGGCCTTCGCCGATGTGAAGTGGAACGGACTGTCGTAGGCGCGGGCGGCCTGGACCATGTCGTCCTCGCTGATTTGGATCTGGTCCTTCAAGTCGATCTTGTTGCCGAGGAACTCGATCGGAATCTTGCCGGTCACGCTGTAGACGCCCTCGATCCAGTCGTCGAGGTCCTCCAGGGTCTTCTTCCGCGTGACGTCGCAGACCGCGAGGATCCCGCGGGCGCCGTAGAAGTACGCTTCCTTGAGCAGCTCGCGGAAGCCCTTCTGGCCCATGATGTCCCAGATCGTCATGTCGATCTTGAGCTCGCCCGAGCCGTCCGGGGACGAGGACGTGAGTTCCTTCTTCGAGACCTTCGTGCCTAGCGTCTGAATGTACTTGTCGTCGAAGTTCTCAAGCACGAATCGGCGGATGAGAGAGGTCTTGCCAACCGCGGCCTCGCCAACGAGGCAAACTTTCACTTTCATCCGCTTGACTTCCATGAAGAACCGCCCAGCACCGTGGCATAGCCTGCGAAGCCCGCTTAAAAGTTATGGGAGTGTTATCACCGACGATACATCGGACTCGTGCACGAGGCGATGCGTCTTCGTCCGCCTGGCATGGGCGAAGGGTTTTGTATTTTCGACGTCATGTCGTCGACGAAGGCGCGACGATGTGTGACGAATACTACGACGCGCGCATGAAAGCGTTCTGGCGGGCGCTCGCGGAAGAGGACGAACGAACGATCGACGAGAAAGAAGACGAACCGATCGTGCAACCGCTCGTCCTCGAGATCGCCGAGCCGCACAAAGCGAAACCGAAAACGCTCGCCCGCTAGTCGGTTCGAGCTTGACGCCCGCGAACGAATTCCCCACGAGGCGCAGCCTCCTGCTCCAAAGAATTATATACGGCCCCTCCATAGGGACGGCCCAACGCGTCGACCAGACGCTCCCGGGCAATCCCTTCGTGGATCCCGGAAATGCGGGCCCGATTCTTCTGGCCTCGCAGGCAGCGTCACGGTGTCGCGACCGAACGCCCGCGGCTCATCGTACGCGAGGAGAGACCACTCTCCGCGGAGGAGTGGCGCATGCCGAAGGAACACCGACCGAGACACGGATCGATGGGCTTTTCGCCCCGCAAGCGGAGCGAGAGCCCGATTCCGCATTTCTCGAGCTGGCCCGACATCGACGGCGGCACGCCCCGGCTCCAAGGGTTCGCAGGATACAAAGCGGGCATGACCCACGCGATTGTGGTCGACTACCGGCCGACCTCGACGACCTCGGGCCAAGAGGTCCAGGTCCCCGTGACGATCGTCGAGGTGCCGCCGATGCGGGTCGCCGCGGTCCGATTGTATCGGCGGGTGCCGGAGGGACTCAAGACTGCCGCGGAGGTGTGGGCGGCCCAACTCGAGAAGGAGCTTCGCCGCGTCTTCCCGATTCCCAAGGATTACGACGCCGAGCAGGCCTGGTCAAAGGTCGACGCGACCGCCATCGACGAGGTCCGGGTCATCACATACACGCAACCGTCGCTCGTCACCGGCGTCCCGAAGAAGAAGCCGGACCTGATGGAAAATCGGGTCGGCGGCGGATCGATTGAGGACCGGATCAAGTACGCACGCGGACTCCTGGGGAAGGAGATTCCCGTCACCGAATTTTGCCGCGAGGGTTCGATGGTCGACGTCGCGGCGATCACGAAGGGAAAGGGCTGGAAGGGCCACCACACGCGCTGGGGCACACGCCTGCTGAGTCACAAGAACTCGAAGCACCGACGGAACATCGGCACGCTCGGAAATTTCCAGCCGGGCTATGTGCGACCGACGGTGCCGCAAGGCGGCCAGTTCGGCTACCATCAACGGACGGAGTACAACAAGCGGATTCTGAAAATCGGAGACAAAGCGGACGAGGTCACGCCGGAAGGGGGCTTCCTCCACTACGGGAATCTGAGGAACCCGTTCGTCCTGCTGCACGGATCGATCCCAGGGCCCACGAAGCGCCTCATTCGATTCCGCGATGCGGCTCGTGGCGGATACGTGAAACTCGAGAAATCCCCGGATCTCACGTACATCTCCCGCGAATCGAAGCAAGGGGTGTGACGCCGTGGCGGATTCGGATGAGAAGAAGGGCGCTTCGAAATCCGCGGAAGCCGAGCCCGCACCCAGACGGCGCCTACGGTCTCCGAAGGCCGCGAAACCAACGAAGGCCTCGAAGGCGCCGAAGGCCACCAAAGAGAAGGAGAAGAAACGAGAGGCGCCGGAGGTCAAGCCGGGTCAAGTTCACGTCTACTCGCTCGATGGCGACATCGTCAAGACAGTCGAACTCCCGACGGTCTTCCGGTCCGATGTCCGCCTGGATCTAATTCGACGCGCGGTGACCGCATTTCAGGCGAACCGCCGACAACCGTACGGACCCTCGCCGATGGCGGGCATGCATCACTCCGTCCGCTGGTCGGGGAAGGGACAAGGCGTGTCGCGGGTCCCGCGTCTCCGGGGCACGATGACCGGAGCCCAGGCGCCCGGCACGGTCGGCGGCCGCCGAGCGCATCCCCCTCGCCCGGATAAGGTGTGGGTCAAGAAGGTCAACGAACAGGAACGGCGGCTGGCCCGCAACGCCGCGATCGCGGCCGTGAAGGATCCTCGGATGGTCGCGTCGCGCGGTCACCGGTTCCCGGAGGACATCACGCTCCCCGTCGTGATCGAGGACGGGATCGAGACGCTCACCCCGGATAGCGGCGCGACCCGCGAGGGCCTGAAGATCCTCAATCATCTCGGACTCCTACCCGACGTGGAGCGCGCGAAAGACGGACGACACATCCGCGCCGGTCGCGGGAAGATGCGCGGGCGGCGGTACCGCCAGCCTCGGAGCCTCCTCGTGGTCGTGAAAGAGGCCGGAAACGTCCGACGGCTCCTGGGAAATCTCCCCGGCGTCGAAGTGGTCAACCCCGCAGCCTTGAACGCGGAGGTCCTCGCACCCGGAGGCGCTCCCGGACGACTCACGGTGTTCAGCGAAGGGGCGCTCGAGGTCCTCAGGAGTTGGCCGTCATGAAGCCCCACGAGATCCTCATCCATCCGTACGTCACAGAGAAGACGCTCAACATGCTGCAGGGCACGCCGGCCCAGAACCTGAAGGACGGCAATCGCCTCGAATTCCTCGTCCGGCGAGAGGCGACGCGGACCGAGGTCAAGAAGGCGTTCGAGGAGCTCTTCGAAGTCAAGGTCGCCAAAGTCAACACGTTCGTCCGGAAGGACGGCAAGCATGCGATCATCAAGCTCAAGGCGGGCTTCTCCGCGGAGGAGATCGGCATGCGGATCGGGGTGTTCTGATGGGAAAGAATCTTCGTTCCCAGAGACGCGGTCGCGGCACCTCGCCGACCTACCGGTCCCCGAGCCACCGTCATCCGGGCCTCGTCACCTATCCGCACCTCCGCGGTGCCGGCGTCGTGACGGACATCTTCCAGGCGCCCGGTCACACGGCGCCCCTCGCGCGCGTTCGATTCGACGGCCAAGAGGTCCTCATGATCGCGTGCGACGGACTCTCGATCGGCCAGCCGGTGACCCACGGCATGCCGAACGTGGACCGCGGGAACACGTTGCCCCTCCGCGAGATTCCGGAAGGCACGCTGGTCTACAACATCGAAGCGATGCCCGGGGACGGCGGGAAGTTCGTGCGCGCCGCCGGGACGCAGGCCGTCGTCGTCAGCCAGGGCGAACGCACGGTCGTGCAGCTCCCCTCGGGACAGTTCCACACGTTCCATCCGGATTGCCGGGCGACGATCGGCGCGGTCGCGGGAGCGGGCCGCGGAGACAAGCCCTTCACGAAGGCGGGCAAGAAATACTTCTCGTACCGCTCGTTCAGCAAGGCCGTCTTCAACGTCCGCGGTGTCGCGATGAACCCCGTGGACCACCCGCACGGGGGCGGGTCCCATCAGCACGTCGGGAAGCCGTCGACCGTCGGATATGACGCTCCTCCGGGCCGGAAGGTCGGCCGGATGTCCCCGAAGCCGAAGCGGCTGAAGGCGAAACGACGGAGGTCCTGACGATGGCGAGGAAGCAGATGGGTGGGCTGGCCAAGGCTGCGCGACGGAAGCTGCGAAAGCGCGCGGGCCTGGTCGAGACCCGGCGCAAGAAGGAGTTCACGTACCGTGGGTACACGCTCGATGAGATGAAGGCGATGACCCTCGAAGAAATCATCGAGCTGTTGCCCGCCCGACCGCGGCGGTCGTTCATGCGCGGCATCGACGAGGAACGCTTCACGTTCGTCGAGAAGGTCCGCGCGAACGGGACCGAGGAGGCCGTGCGCACGCACTGTCGCGACGTCCCGATCCTCCCGGACTTCGTCGGCAAGAAGGTCGCGGTGCACAACGGGAAGGAGTTCGTGACGGTCGAGATCAAGGCGGAGATGATCGGTCATTACATCGGCGAGTTCGCGATGACGCGCAAGCCGGTCACACACAGCGGACCGGGCGTCGGGGCGACGCGATCGTCCAAGTTCATGCCGCTGAAGTGAGGGTTCGAATGACGAAGTTCGGGTACACGGTCGAATACAAGATCGAGACGATGGCCCGAGCCTACGGCCGGGAGCTGCCGCTCGCCTGGAAGAAGTCCGTGGAGCTCGCCCGCCAGCTCCGCGGGAAGACCGTCGACCAGGCGCGCGAATACCTCGAGAAGGTGATCGCTCTCAAGCAGCCCGTCCCGATGAAGAAGTACAATCGTTGGGTCGCGCACAAGTCTGGCACCGGCCCAGCGCGCTATCCGGTGAAGGCGGCGAAAGCGTTCCTCACGATTCTTGAGAGCGCGGTCGCGAACGCGGAGTTCACCGGGAAGGAGGATCCCGACGCCATGGTCATCAGCGTGATCAACGCCCACAAGGGCGCGACGACGAAAGGCTTTCGTCCGCGGGCGTACGGGCGAAGCGGTCCGTGGAACCAGGACACCGTGAACCTCGAGATCGTCCTCGAAGAGGTGGCGTGAGATGCCGGCCGAAGCGAAGGTCAACCGGAAGGACAAGCGGATCATCGTCGAGAACGTGCGCCGCGTGCTCTTGAAGGAATACCTGATGAACGAGACGCGCCGCGCCGGCTTCGGCGGCCTCGATATCCAGCGCACGCCGATGGGGACACGGGTCACGCTCCTGGCCGAGCGCCCGGGCCTGGTGATCGGCCGGAAGGGCGGCGCGATCAAGGCCCTCACGGAAGCGGTCGAACAACGGTTCCGCTTCGACAACCCGCAGATCGAAGTGCAGGAGGTGGCCAGCCCCGCGCTGAACGCCCAGATCATGGCCGAGAAGCTGGCGAACGCACTCGAGCGCGGCTGGCACTTCCGACGCGCGGGTCACTCGACCGTTCGGCGGATCATGGAGGCCGGGGCGAAAGGGTGCCTCGTCGTGATCGCGGGCAAGCTTACCGGCCAGCGGCATCGGAGGGAGAAGTTCAAGGCGGGCCACATCAAGTACTGCGGAGAGCCGCGGAACCTCTGGATGGACCTCGGGTTCGCGTCCGCGAAGTTGAAGCCCGGGATCATCGGCGTCACGGTCGAAATCATGGATCCTCGGGCGAAGCTGCCCGACGAGGTGGAGATCAAGAAGCCGACGGCCGAATACCTCGCCGCCGCGGCGGCCGCGGCACTCGAACCGATTCGGGCACCGGAACCAATCGTCGAGGTTGCGGCCGTGGCCGGACCCGGTGAGGACGAGTCCGTCGAAGAGCCGGAACCGCTCATCGTCCCGGAGGAGCCGGATCCGGCGAAGAAGGTCAAGAAGAGCAAGGTCGCAACGAAGCGGCTGAAGAAGGTCGCCAAACAGGTGAGCGAACTCGGCGTCGACGCCGACGTGGGGACGAAAGGAGGCGACGAGCCGTAATGGCGTTGCTCCGGACGAAGGAGATCCGCGCGATGGACGCGGAGACGATCGCGAAGAAGCTCACGGAGCTTCGGGACGAGCTCATGCACGAACGCGGCGTCGCCGCCATGGGTGGCGCGCCGCCGAACCCGGGCAAGATCCGGGCGCTCCGCAAGAACATCGCCCGCATCCTGACGATCATGCGTGAGGAAGAACTGGCGGGAGGCGCGGGGGCTCCGGCAAAAGCCGCGGCCGCGAAGCCTGCGCCGGCGGGAGATAAGACGTGATGGCGAACCTCCGCAAGCACGAGCTCATCGGCCTTCGAGTGGAGGTCGTCGACGCGTCCGACCCGAGCCAGGAGCATGTCCGCGGGCGCGTCGTCGATGAGACTCGCAACATGCTTGTGGTCGACGTCCAAGGGGAAGAAAAACGGATCCCGAAGCATGGGAGCCGATTCCGTTTCGACGTCCCCGGCGGATTCGAAGTCGACGGAGACGAGATCCGGTTTCGCCCGGAAGACCGCGTGAAGAAGGCCCGGTGAAACGAGATGGCAGAAAAGAAAGCGCAGAAGAAGCCGGTCACCCCCGCCGCAGCCGCCAAGCCCGTCGGCTCCCCCGCGCGAGACGTCGGGATCGACGTCCCCGTCCCGACCACGCCATGCACGGATGCGAAGTGTCCGTTCCACGGCCGACTGTCGGTCCGGGGACAGACGCTCGAAGGCGTCGTCGTGTCGACCAAGATGCAGAACACGGTCGTGATTGAGCGCCAGTATCTCCGGTTCATCCGGAAGTACCAGCGCTACGAGAAGCGGACGCACCGCACGAACGTCCACGCGCCGCCATGCCTCGGACTCCAGGTCGGTCATCGCGTCCTCGCGATGGAGTGCCGGCCGCTTGGAAAGACGGTTCACTTCGTCGCGATCCACAACCAGGGGGTCGCCGGATGAAGGGACTTCCCGGACGGCAGACGCGCGGCCTGCCGAAAGGCGCGCGCCTCGAGTGTATCGACAACACCGGCGCGAAAATCGTCGAGATCATCGAGGTCATGAAATACCGCGGGGTCCGCAATCGGATCTCCAGCGCGGGGATCGCGGACCTGCTCGTCGTCACGGTCAAGAAAGGGACGCCGGAGACGCGCAAACAGGTGATGAACGCGGTCGTCGTCCGCCAGCGCCGACCGTTTCGTCGGCCGGACGGCATGATGGTCCAGTTCGAGGACAACGCATGCGTGATTGTGACCCCGGAAGGCGAGGTGAAAGGTTCGGACATCAAAGGCCCCGTCGCTCGGGAGGCCGCCGAACGATGGCCGCGGGTCGCCGCGACCGCGAGCATGATCGTGTGAGGAACTGCCGATGACGAGTACGCAACCCCGGACCCAGCGGAAGAGGGCGGCGAACGCGCCGCTCCATAGGAAGCGGATCATGGCATCGTCCCATCTCGCGCCGGAAGTCCACGACAAGTCGAAGGCGCACCTCCCGCGGGCCCTGCCGGTCCGGAAGGGCGACACGGTGCGCATCATGCGGGGCGGCTTCCGCGGGAAAGAGGGGAAGGTCGTCTCGGTGGATCGCGTCCATGGCACGGTCGTCATCGAAGGCATCACGATCGAGAAGGTCGACGAGAAGAAGGTCGCCCGACCGCTGCACGCGTCGAACCTCCTGATCGTCCGGATGGACGACACGGATCCCTGGCGGCGGCGAAAGTTCGAGGAGTGATTCGGTCGTGAAGAAACATCTGAAGCGGTTGCCGGCTCCCCGCAGCTGGTCGATTCCGAGGAAGACGGATTTCTGGGTCGTGAAGCCCTCTCCCGGTCCTCACCCGATCGATACGAGCGTCCCGCTCGGACTGATCCTCCGAGACATGCTGAAGGTGTGCGCGAACGCCCGGGAGGCGCGACACATCCTGAACGGCCGCGGCGTCTTCGTGGACGGCCGCGCGGTCACGGATCCGAAATTTCCGGTCGGCCTCATGGACGTCCTGTCGTTCGCGGCGACGAAGGCCCATTACCGGATGCTCGTCGACACGCGCGGCCGGATGGCCCTCGTCCCGATCGACGAGGGAGATGCGAAGTGGAAGCTGTGCCGTGTCGAGGACAAGACCACGGTCAGCCGGGGCAAGACGCAGGTGAATCTCCATGACGGGCGGAACGTGCTCCTCGAGAAGGACGCGTACAAGACCGGGGCCACGTTGAAGCTCCACGTCCCGGAGCAGAAGGTCGTCGAACACTACGAACTCGGGAAAGGCGCGCCGGTCCTGGTGACGGGCGGGAAACACGTCGGCGAGATCGCGCATGTCCTCGAGATCCAGCGGACGCGCAACCCGCGCGCGAACATCGTGACGTTCACGGAAGGCTTCTCGACGGACGCCGGCAAGGTGTTCGTCGTCGGCAAGGAGGCCCCGTCGATCCGAACGCCGGAGGTCTCGGCAATCTAGGTGGGACCATGGCGGGCATGCGCGACATCCGAATCGAGAAAGTCGTCGTCAACGTCGGCGTCGGCGAGGCGGGCGAGAAGCTCGTGAAGGCGCAGAAGGTCCTCGAGCTCGTGACGAAGCAGAAGTCCGTGCAGACCCTCAGCCATCAGGCGGTCCGGGACTGGGGCGTCCGCCGGAACATGCCGATCGGGACGCGCGTCACCTTGCGCGGCGGTCCCGCGGAGGCGTTCCTCGCGGAAGCGCTCTCGATCCGGAACAATCGCCTCCCGGGGTACAGCTTCGACTCGAACGGGAACTTCTCGTTCGGGATTCAGGACTACACCGACTTCCAGGGGATGAAGTACGACCCGGAGATCGGGGTGTTCGGGATGGACGTCAGCGTGAGTCTGCAGCGGCCCGGTTGGCGGGTCGCCCGACGTTCGAACAAGGCGCGCCGGATCCCGCGGCGACATCGGGTCTCCCGAGATGAAGGGATGCAGTTCATGAAGGATCGCTTCAAGGTCGAGGTGGTCACCTGAAGCGCACGAAGGACTTTGGTCGGAAGCGCGGCTGCCTGCGCTGCGGACGCAAGCGCGGCATCGTCCGCCGGTATGGGCTCCACCTTTGCCGGCAATGCTTCCGCGAGATTGCCTACGAGCTCGGCTTCCGGAAATACAGCTGAGGGAACACCATGCTGCAAGACGCTCTCAACGACGCCATGGTGACGATGCGAAACGCGGAGGCCGCGGGCAAGACGGACTGCGTGATCCGTCCCGCGTCGAAGTTGATCGGCCGCGTGCTCAAGGTGATGCAGGAGCACGAATACATCCGGTCGTTCGAACTCATCGAGGACGGTCGCGGGAATCTGTACCGCGTGGCCCTGGTCGGCAGCATCAACAGTTGCGGCGTGATCAAGCCGAGGTTTGCGGTCAAACGAACCGAGCTCGAGAAGTGGGAGGCCCGGTACCTGCCCGCCCAAGACTTCGGCGTCCTGATCCTGACGACCACGGAAGGCGTGATCTCCCAGACCAAGGCGAAGCAGATCGGCGTGGGCGGCAAGCTCATCGCGTACGTGTACTGAGGTGAGGAATGCCGGTCGCGGGATTGCTGGAAGAGGTCGTCGAGATCCCGGACGGCGTGCATCTGCGAGTCGACGGCGACTTCGTCGTCGTAACTGGCGGAGGCCACACGCTTCGGCGCCGTCTGTCCCACCCGCGGTTGCGGATCGACGTGAAGGGCCAGCAGGCCACCGTCCGGTGTGAGTACCCGCGACGCAAGGAAGCCGCGCTCCTCGGCACGTTTGCGGCCCATCTCAGGAACATGATCGTCGGGGTCCGAGACGGCTTCACGTACGAGATGAAGATCGTCTACAGTCACTTCCCGCTGAAGGCCACCGTCAAGGGTTCGGAGTTCATCATCGAAAATTTCCTGGGGGAGAAGTTCCCGCGAAAGACGAGGATCGTCGGGGAAACGAAAGTTGAAGTCAACGGGGACCAGGTCCTCCTCACCGGGCCGGACGTCGAGGCGGTCGGCCAAACCGCCGCCAACATCGAGCTGGCCACGCGGATCCGCGGATTCGATCCTCGGATCTTCCAGGACGGAATCTACATCACGAAGAAGGCCGGGGAGGCGTGAGGATGGCGGACGAAAAGGAACCGAAGGCGGACGCCAAGACCGCGAAGAAGGCGAAGAAGACCGCCGTCCCCGAGGTGCCCGAGCCCGAGCAGGCGCTCCCCACGGCGGCGGAGATTCGCGCCGCGAAGAAGGCCGAACTCATCGCCTGGTCCGAACGCTACGACCTCAGTCAAGAAGGGAAGGTCGACGAACTCCGAAAGCGTCTTCTCACGTTCATCGAACGGGAGGCGGCGAAGAAGGCCGCACCCGAAGAAGAAAAACCCGCTCCTCCGAAGGCGGAGAAGAAACCCAAAGAGAAGCCGAAGGAGAAAGCGAAGCCTCCGAAAGGAAAGAAGGGAAAGGAGGAAGCGGAAGAGGAGGCCGAGGAAGAGGTCCACGAACCGCGCGCGAAGCCCAAGCTCGAACCTCACCTGAAGCGGCTCCTCGCGGTGCGCTCCGCGAAGAACGCGGCGCGGCCGAAGTTCCGCCGTCAGGAGTGGTTCCGCTACCGGAAGTTCGGAGACGAGTGGCGAAAGCCGCAGGGCGGGCAATCGAAACTCCGGCGACATTTCGGGTACCGCTGGAACCTCCCGTCGATCGGATATCGCGGGCCTCGCGCCGTCCGCGGGCTCCACCCGAGCGGCTTCCAGGAAGTCCTCGTGCACAACGAACATCAGCTCGAAGGACTCGACGCAGGGAAGCAGGCGGTGCGGATCGGACACGCGGTCGGCACCCGAAAGCGCGAGATGATCGAGAAAGCGTGCGATGAGAAGGGCCTTCGCGTGCTGAACCGGATGGTGACCGAATGAGGTTCGACTACCAGCGGCGCCTCGCGGCATCGATCCTCGGCATCGGAGTCAACCGGGTCTGGATCACCACGGACCCGAAGGTCCAGGACGACATCCTCGACGCGATCACCCGGGACGGCATTCGCAACCTCATCCGGAAGAACATCATCCAGAAGCGGCCGGTGCAGGGCGTCTCCCGCGGGCGGGCCCGACATCGAGCCGAGCAGCGGGCAAAAGGCCGACGCCGAGGTCATGGGAGCCGCAAGGGAGCCCTCAATGCGCGGACGCCGCAGAAGACCCGCTGGATCGGGATCATCCGGGGCATGCGTCGGTACCTGCGGGACCTCCGCGACACGGGCCGGATCGACACCGCCACCTACCGGCGGTTCTACGGCCAGTCCAAGGGCGGCATGTTCAAATCGAAGTCCCACCTGGACCAGCAGTTGCGCGCGGCCGGAGTGATCAAGGAGGCATCGAAGTGAAACAAGGACCCCATTACCGCGTCCCGTTCCGACGGCGGCGCGAGGGCCGCACGGACTACCGGTCGCGGGCGAAACTCCTTCGGAGCGGGAAACCGCGCGTCGTAGTGCGGAAGACGCTCAACCAGACGATCATCCAGTTCATCGTCGCGGACGCCGGCGGGGACCGGGTCGTCGCGACCGCGCAGTCGCTCGAGCTGAAAGAGCGAGGATGGGCCGCGGGCACCGGCAACCTCCCGGCGGCGTACCTCACCGGATATCTTGCCGGCAAGCGGGCGGCCGCGAAGGGCGTGTCGGCGGCAATCCTCGACCTGGGTCTGCAACGGCCCTCCAGAGGCGGACGTCTCTTCGCCGCCCTCCAAGGCTTGCTCGACTCCGGTGTCGCGGTGCCTCACAGCCCGGACGTGCTGCCGTCGAAGGAGCGCATTCGCGGGGCCCACATCGGGGAATCGATCCCGACGCAGTTCGACGCGGTGAAGGCGAAGCTGGAGGCCGCCTGATGCCGCAGCGGCGCGGGGGGCGTGGTCGCAAGCGGGAGGCTCGGGCCGCGAGACCGGAGCGGAACCTCAGCGAGTGGGCGCCGAAGACGAAACTCGGCCGGCTCGTGCTCGCGGGTGAGCTGACAACGCTCGGGGACGCGATCCGGACGGGCCTGCCGATTCGCGAACCGGAGATCGTGGACATCCTACTCCCGGAGACCGAGGACGAGGTCCTGGACGTCAACATGGTTCAGCGGATGACCGACTCCGGTCGCCGGGTGAATTTCGTGATCACCTGCATCGTCGGAAACAAGGATGGCTTCGCGGGCCTCGGCCGTGCGCGCGGCCGCGAGGTCGGTCCGTCGATTCGGCGGGCGATCGATAACGCGAAACTCAACATGATCGAGATCAAGCGGGGCTGCGGCTCCTGGGAATGCGGGTGCGGCCGAGCCCACACGCTTCCGTTCAAGGTGACGGGGAGCAGCGGATCCGTCGACGTGGTCCTCAAGCCGGCCCCCCAGGGAGTCGGCCTCGCGGTGGGCGACGTCGCGAAGAGCGTCCTGCGCCTCGCCGGCATCACGGACGCCTGGGGCTTTACGAAAGGCCACACGAAGACGACCGTCAACTATGCGCTCGCGACGTTCGCCGCGCTCCGGCAGACCGGCCAAGTCAAGGTGCGATCCGAGCAAACGGAGCGGCTGAAAATCAAGTCCGGCGCGGAGCAGGTCTTCACCCGGAAGGTCGAGGCGCCGTCGGTCGTGGCCGAAGGACCGCCTCCGGGAGAACTTCCCGAGGAAATCGAGGTCGAGGGAGCCACGCTGACGGAAGAGCCGGCGGACGAGTCGAAGGACGGGGAGGCGCCGGAGGAATGAGCTTCGCGGTCCTCAGGCTCCGAGGGAAAAGCGATCTCCGTCGCGATGTGAAGGACACGCTCCGGATGTTGCACCTGACCCGCCAGAACCACTGCTCGATCGTCCCGGAGGACCCCACGTACCGGGGCATGCTCCAGCTCGTGAAGGACCACGTCACCTGGGGCGAAGTCGACCCGGAAGTGCTTGCGAAACTCCTCCTGAAGCGGGGCCGCCAGATCGGCGACAAGCCGATCGACGACTCGTTTGTGAAGGGCCACAGCAAGTTCAAGTCGATCTGGGATCTGAGCCAGGCGATCACGAAAGGCGAGGCGACCCTCGCCGATGTGCGCGAACTCCGGCCGGTCCTCCGACTGCCACCGCCTCGGAAAGGGTATCGCGGGATCAAGCGCGGATTCCACGATGGCGGGGACCTCGGATACCGCGGAGGGGCCATCAACTCGCTCCTCGTGCGGATGCTCCTCGAGGAGGGCAAGGATGGTCTCTAGGACGCGGAAGCTGCGGGGCAGTCGCACGCACGGCCGCGGCAAGAAGCACGGACGGGGTGCCGGTGGCCGCGGCGGCACCGGCAACGCGGGCCTCCACAAACACAAGTTCAAGTGGATGATCAAGTACGACCCCGAGCATTTCGGACCGCGCGGCTTCTTCCGACATGCACAGCCGCGCCCGACGACCGCGATCGACCTCGAAGACCTCGCCCATCGGATCGGCGAATTCGAAGCCGCGGGCCACGCGAAGAAGGACGATTCTCGAATCAATGTCGACCTGACCGCCGCGGGAATCGACAAGCTATTAGGCTCTGGTCGCGTAACGATGGCAATGCGGATCACCGTCGCGAAGGCCTCTCCGGCCGCCGTCGCGAAGGTCTCCGGCGCTGGCGGCGAGGTCGTCCTCCCAGGGGACGCCGGGAAGTAGTCCGATGCCCCTCGAAGAGAAAAAGAAGAGCCGTCTGTACGCGCTGAAACCGCTCACGGACCGGCTGCCCGCGGTCACGCGGCCGGAAGGCCACGTTCACTTTCGCACGAAGATGTTCTGGGTCCTCGCGATCCTGATCCTGTATTTCGCGATGACGAACATCTTCATCTACGGCCTGGACCGGGCCAACGTCATCGACTTCTTCTCGAGCCTGCGGGCGATCCTCGCGGGCGCCCAGGGCTCGCTGATGCACCTCGGGATCGGCCCGATCGTCACGGCGTCGATCATCATGCAGCTCTTCGCGGGCGCGAAGATCATCAACCTGGACCTCCAGGACGACGAGGACAAGAGCGTGTACCAGGGGACCCAGAAGTTCCTCGTCATCATGATGATCTTCGTCGAGGCGATCCCGCAGGTCTTCGGCTTCCTCACGCCGGCCGCCGGATTCGTGAGCGAGCTGAACGGGTCGTTCCTGTTCGGCGTCATCCCGACAGGTCAGGGGCACACGTTAGCCGAGATCCTGATCGTGGTCCAGCTCTTCGCGGGGTCGTATCTCGTCTTCCTCATGGACGAGGTCGTCTCGAAGTGGGGGATCGGCTCTGGCATCTCGCTGTTCATCGCGGGCGGGGTGGCCCAGCAGATCTTCACGGGAACGTTCAACTGGGAGCCGTCCTCGGCGACGAGCCAGGTCCCCGCGGGCACCATTCCGAAGACGGTGTACTACCTCCAGCACTATTCCGGCAGTCAACTCGCCGGCGGCGGGATCGAACAGATCATGGTCCAGCCGCCGAACCCCCTCATCGCGCTCATCGGCACGGTCCTCATCTTCCTGATCGTCGCGTACGTCGAATCGACGCGGATCGAGCTCCCGCTTGCCCACGGCATGGCCCGGGGCGCGCGCGGCCGGTACCCGATCCGCCTGATGTACGCCTCGAACATCCCGGTCATCCTCGTCGCGGCGGTCCTGGCGAACGTGAGCATGTTCTCCCTCCTGTTCTGGCAGCATCCCGAGTGGCCCATCGTCGGGCACGCATCGTGGATCGGCGCCTACCCAGACGCGCTGGACACTCGGGTGGTGTCCGGGCAGATCCAACGCACCACGCCGATCGGCGGCCTGGCGTACTACTTCTCGAACGTGAACGGCGTACAGGACTGGCTCCTGCCGCTCTTCAACCCGAACACGTACGGCGTCTACCTACGGGGCTTGGCGTACTGGCAGGTCTTCCTCCACATCCTCGTCTTCCTCGGGGTCTTCATCGGCGGCTCCGTCATGTTCGCAAAGTTCTGGATCATGACGACGAACATGGGGCCCGAGGACGTCGCGAAACAGATCGAGTCGAGCGGGATGCAGATCCCGGGATTCCGACGGGACCCGCGGATCCTGCGGCGGGTGCTGGATAGGTACATCCCGGTGGTCGCGGTGATTTCGGGGGCCTCGGTCGGCGCCCTCGCGGCAGGCGCCGACATGATCGGGACGGTGGGGAACGCCTCCGGCACGGGCGTCTTGCTCTCCGTGGGCATCATGATCCAGCTGTACGAGGCGATCGGGCGGGAGCAGATGATGGAGATGCATCCCGTCTTACGTCAGTTCTTCGGGGCCACCGGATAACGGCCGAGAGTCCAAGCCGGCAAGGCGCCCCTCCGAGTTTCGCGACGGGCGTATCGTGGTCCTAGTAGGACGTCCGGTAGGGACCCAGGTTCCACCCGTCACGTCGGCGCGACGCGCACCGTGAGCTGCTCGGACTCGCTGTCGTATCGCACCAATTCCGCGTACCGGCCCCAGTAGACGAGGGCGTTGAAGACGTCCTCGGCCTGGTGGCTCCCGACCCGGTCCGACAGCGCCTGAACTACCTGCTGGCGTCCGAGCGGGGCGCTTGAGCTCCGTGCCATCTCCATCACGAGGCGGAACGCCGGCATATCATCGATGATTTCCCGAACGATTTTCTTCCGCTCGCGGACATTCGCGGTCAACAGCTTTCGGCTCAATTCGGTGATCCGGATGTCCCCGTCCTCGACCGTCACGAGTCCGAGGAACTCCGCCGCGTTCAGGATCGGCCCGAGGCGGTCAACATCCATCTCGACCTCTCGAGAAATCGTCGCGGCGTCCGCGACCCCACCGACCTCGTCGACCGCCTCGACGAGGCCCAGGATCTGACCCACAGAGACCTTCGCCATCGAATGGAAGTCGGTCACGGGGGTCTTCGGTCCATCATCGTCGCCCATATTTGACACTTGACCTACCCCTCACACGATCAGCGAATAGATTTCATCGACCCAGCCGTAGAACTCGGGGTCCTTACGGTTTCGCGGTCGCGGCAAATCGATTTCGAGCTCGGCGACCATGCGCCCGGGTCGGCTGGAGAGCACGATCACGCGGTCCGCGAGGTACACGGCCTCCTCGATCGAGTGTGTGACCATCAGCACCGCCTCGGGCGGCAGATCGGGATTCGACCACAACTGAAGGATCTCGTCGCGCAGGTTCTGGGCCGTCAAGGCGTCGAGGGACGAGAACGGCTCATCCATGCAGAGCAGGAGGGGCTCAATCGTGAGGGCGCGTGCAATTCCGACCCGCTGCTTCATCCCCCCGCTGAGTTCCCGCGGGTACGCGTTTTCGAACCCCGTCAACCCGACCGCGTCGATGAACTTCTTCGCGACGGCCCGGCGTTTCGCGGGGTCCTCGTGCAGGGCCTCCAACCCGAGCTCGACGTTCTGCGCGACCGTCAGCCACGGGAACAGGGCAAAGGACTGGAACACCATCGCGACCTGCGGATTGTCCGCGCGGATCGGATGCCCTTCGAACAGGACCTGACCGGAGGTGGGCGTGTCGAGGCCGACAATGATTCTCAGGAGCGTCGACTTCCCACAGCCCGACGGACCGACGAGGCAGACGAAGTCGCGCTCCGCAAGTTCAAATCGGATCAGGTCGAGAATCTTGGACTCCTTCCCGTTGTCGAAGTAGGATTTCGATACGTCCTTCACCTGAAGGAGCGGTTGGGCGCCCCCCATCACACATCCATCCTGTACTTCACGGCGGCACGCTTGTAGATCGGGCGCCAGACGAGTTTGTTTAGGGTCAGGACGACCACGGTCATCGCGAGGACCGTGAGGTAGCCCATGACATAATCCCCGGTCACGACGGTCGCTTGAAACAGGGAAGCTCCGAGGCCGGTCACCGAATAGACCGACCGGCCGAACTGAAGATACTCGGCCACGATGAGTGCGTTCCATCCGGCGCCCCACGCCGTAATGCTGCCGGTGGCGAGCGAGGGGACCAGCGCCGGCAGAAGAAGTCGACGCCAATAGGTTCGACCCCGCAACCCGAACGCCCGGGCCGCTTCGTCGAGGTCCCCCGGGATCGACCGCACCCCCGCGATCAAATTGAACAGGAGATACCACTGCATCGCGAAGAGGGATACGAGGTAGGCTCCAATCTCTCCGGCGAAGTAGCCGCCCATGGTGACCGCGACGGCGAAGCCAATAATCAGGGGCTGAAGAGCCGTGGCGGGGATCGAGGCCGAGATTTCGAACGCGGGAGTCGCGAAGCGCGCGGCCCATTTGCTCCGCCCCAACCATGCGGCGGCGGGGATGGTCCAGGCCAGGGCCGAAAGATAGGCCAAGAGGAGCCTCAAGAACGAGAAGGCCGCCGCCGCGGGCAGGTCCCTCGCCCCCGACGGCAACGGCCGCTGGAAGAAACCGACCAGCCCGATCAGTCCCGTGGCAACGACGATGACGAAGATGACCAGGAAAAGGACGAGGTCGGCCCGTCGGACGGCCCGGATGGCGCGTTGATGGCTGCTGTACACGCGGTCAAGTTTCGCGGAGGATCGGGCATATCTGTCCAAGAGCGGCTGGATTCGGTGCGCGGTTTCCCGGCGGAGCCGGGGGAAGCGCGGCAGCCAACGCAAGCGTTCGTACGGGCTCGGAACATGGAGGGACGCACGGTCGCCGGAAGCGGTCGTCTCGATCCGGAACCGTTCGGACCAGACGCTCATCGGGCGCCAGAGGAAGACGTCCAACAGGAGCACCACGGTTGCGAGTGCCGCGATTCCGATCGCGATTCCACCGATGTCCCCTCGCTGCCCGGCGAGATAAATGAAGGAACCAAGCCCCGGTCGCACGTAGCTCGCCCGAGGCGTCGTAATGATTTCACTTGCGACGAGGAAGAACCATCCGTTCGTCCACGACAAAATCGAGTTGTAGACGAGTTTCGGGACCATCGCGGGGAACGCGAGCAGACGGAAGCGCAGCCAACCATGAAGGCCGAAGCTCCGGGCCGCTTGGTCGAGGTCCGGAGGAAGGGTCGTAATCGACTCGTACACGCCGAACGCCATGTTCCAGGCCATGCTCGTGAAAATGAGGAAGACGGCCGCGGTTTCAATCCCAAACGGATCGCCGAGGGGCCCATTGACGAAGAAGAGCAGGACGAATGGGAAGAAGCCGAGGATCGGGATGGACTGAAGGATGTCCATGACCGGGAGCATGACGGTTGCCGCCCGGTTGTTCGTCGCAGCCGTGTGACCGTACGAGATCGCGAAGAGGAGCGCGAGAAGGTACGCGGCCACCATGCGTAAGATGGAGAAGAACGCGAGAATCGGAAGTGTGGCCGCCGTCCGCACTGCGTCAGGGAACAGAACCGCCGTCGCGATTCCAATCAGGATGAGAACGACCGCGAGGATCCGGAGCCGCCCGCGGAGGCCGCGCATCCTCGTCCGCAAAGGACGGGGGCTATATACGGGTTGTCGAGCGGCCTTCACACCCCGGCGAGGAACCGGGACAGGATCGCCTTCTGCGCATGCAGACGATTCTCGGCTTGATCGAACACAATGGACTGGGGCCCGTCGATCACCTCGTCGGTGATCTCGAGTCCTCGATGGGCCGGCAGGCAGTGCATCACGACCGCGTCCTTCTTCGCGTGGCCGACGAGGGCGGAGTTGACCTGGTACAGGCGGAACACTTTCTCGCGTTTGTCCTGCTCCTTCTCTTGGCCCATCGAAACCCAGACATCGGTATACACGATATCCGCGCGTTCCACGGCTCCCACGGGATCGTCCACGACCTGAATCGTGGATCCACTCTCTTTGGCGATGCCTCGCGCGGCCACGAGGATCCCCGCGTCCGGTTCATAGCCGCTCGGGCAGGCTGCCGTCATGTCCATGCCGACGATCGCCGCGCCGAGGAGAAGCGAATTGCAGACGTTGTTCCCGTCTCCGACGTAGGCCAGCTTCAGTTGCTTGAACGCGCCGCCTTTGTGCTCGAGGATCGTGAACAAGTCCGCGATGACTTGGCACGGATGTTCCTTGTCGTCGAGGCCGTTGATCACCGGGACGGTTGCATTCCGAGCCAATTCTTGGACGTTCTCTCGCTTGAACGCGCGGTACATGATGCCGTCCACGTAGCGGCTCAGCACCCTCGCCGTGTCGGAGATCGTCTCGCCGCGGCCGATCTGCAGGTCGTTCGGGCTCAGGAAGAGCGCATGGCCGCCGAGCTGGGTCATCCCGACCTCGAACGAGACCCGCGTCCGAGTCGAGGCCTTCTCGAAGAGCATCGCGAGGCTCTTCCCGCGCAGCGGTTCGTACGGCTCCCCGGCCTTCGTGCGGTTCTTGATGCTCGCCGCGAGCTCGAGGAGGCCGACGAGGTCGTCCTTCACGTCGAGCATCGAGACGAGATCGCGCTTCGCGCCCATGGACCGGCGGCCCATCCGAGGGTCCGTACAAAACACTTGTGCACCGCCGCGACGGAGGCGCAGTCATCAAATAACCTCGCTCGAATGAGGGAGCGTGGAGCCGGTACCTTCGAGGGCCGCCGAGCGGCGGCGGCTTCAGGATGCGGTCGCCGCGCGCCAGCGGAGAACGAGCATCCTCGCCGGCGTCCTCGGATTGGCGTTGCTGTTCGCTGGCGCCGTCGGGGTCATCATCTCCCCGTTGACTTCGCTCGCGTTGATCGTCGTGATGAGTACCGGCATCGTGTTCCTCATTGTCGCCTTGTTCCTGGCGCGAAACCCGATTGTCGGGCTCCTTGCGAGGCCTCCACACAAGTGAGGACTGCGTTGCGTCAGTGTTGTCGTGCAGCGACGCGTTGGAGGACGCTCGCGCGCCGAGTCGAGGACCGGCTCGATGGGTTGCCGAAGAGCTCCGAAAAAAGTTCGTCGCCCCTCGCGCCCAATCGATAGGAGGTCACCTGCCGACCGTCCCGCTCGTAGGCCACATCGACGAGTCCCGCGGCCTTCAACACGCCCATGTGGTAGGCCAGAAGCCCGCTCTCGATCCGGACGGCCTTCGCGATTTCATGGAACGGCAGGCCGGGGGAATCGTGAATGAGGCGGAACGCCCGCAGCCGGATCGGATTATCAAGCGCGGTGTAAGCCCGTAGGCGGTCGAGAATCTTGGGGTCGGTGTCTTCCGTCTCAGACAGCTTCTTCATGAAGTCCACGATATTCTACGAGGTATAAATATATTTACTTCGTAATGATTGTCCGTCGGAGGGCCTTGATTTCGCGATGGCGCTCCGCCAGCATGGGAATAAGGGCCTTCGCCGAGGGCACCGGTGCCTGCCGTCCGCCATCGACGGGGTACACGTGTCCATACCGGACAAGATGGGTCAGGTACAAGTCGGAGAGGTAGCTCCCCGAGGGGCTGTGCACCGGGTGGTACTCCGGTTGGACCAGGACGCGGAGTTTCGGCGCGATTCGAGGATTGGACGAGAACTGGCCGAACTCCGTAGCGGCGCCCCACGACTCGATGCTCAGGAATACAAGATCGACGTCGCTCCGTTCGAGGATGTCCTCCTCGATGACGGACGGACCGATTTCCGGGGGGAAGTCGTCCTCCGGTACAAGCGCGACGATCCCCCGCGTCGTCAGCACATGCGCGACCGCTCGCCGCTCGTCGAGTCCGCGTCCGGAGGAGCCCAAGAGCACGACCACTAGGCCGGAACGCTTGAGACGGTCCTCCATCTCTCTGCGAATCGCATGAACGCGTCTCACTGCGGTATTTCCCGTCACGGCTCCCCCGGCGGGCATGCGTCGCTCGGCTAGTTGAGGACCCGCTGGAGAGGTCGGTGAAACAACTCCGACCGGTCGACGGTTCGCTGGATTGCGTTGAGCAAAATACTATATTCCCCTCCCCGGTTGGGCGGCGTGCGGCCGGGATGGGCTAGCCTGGTTATGCTAGGGGACTGTGGATCCCTTGACGCGAGTTCAAATCTCGCTCCCGGCCCTCGCGTACGGCTCGCCCTTCCCCCGGTCTGGAACTCTCGCCGCGGGAATCGCAGCATCTTCATGAGACGACCTCCGTTTATTCGGTCTGGGTCCTCGTGAAGGTCGTTGTGTTCGGCGCGACGGGGGAGACCGGGCGCCACCTCACGGAACGGGCACTGCGGGCGAGCCACACGGTCACCGCCTTCGTGCGCGATCCGACCCGCATGACCATCGTCCACGAACGGTTGCGCGTCGTCCGAGGCGACGTCCTCGACCCTCCCTCGGTGGATCGGGTGATTCCCGGTCACGACGCGGTCCTTTCGGCTCTGGGGAGCACGGCTCGCAATCCGGCGCCGGTCCTTTCCGACGGCGTGCGACACATCCTCGATGCGATGGAACGGTCCCGCGTCCGCCGGATCGTGGCCCTCTCGGCGGCTGGCGCCCTCGGGGAGTCGGCCGGATTCGCGGTCGGGAATGCGGGCATGCGAATCTTTCGAATGTGGCTGCCGGAAGTCTATCGAGAGCATCGCAAGATGCTCGACGAACTTCGGCGTCGCGAACTCGAATGGATCGCGGTGCGCGCCGTCCTGTTGACGAACGGCCCAGCGAAGGGTCGCTACCGCGTGGCGGTCGAAGGAATCCCGCGGTGGGGCTTTCGCATCTCCCGCGCGGATGTCGCGGACTTCATGGTCCAACAACTCACGAACAACGAGTTCGTCCGGAAGCTGCCCGCGACCGCGTACTGAATCCGCTCGGATTCGCCGGGTAGGTGCACGGGCACCAACGACCGCATGCTTTTATATGGCCGCCCAGATAGTCGACCGCTTCTCGAGGCGATGAAGAAGCCTCGGGCGGCCCGAATCCCCAGGAGCGGGGCTGCGATGATCAAGCAGGCGGAGAAGACGTATGCTCCACTCGAGGTGGAGAGACAGGTCCAGGAATTCTGGGACCGGGCGAGGGTCTATCGGAAGACCGTCGTGGCCCGGGAGAAAGGCGAGGATTTCTTTTTTGGCGACGGCCCGCCGTACACGACCGGATCGATTCACCTCGGACAGGTCCTGAACAAGACGATCAAAGATCTCGTCGTCCGCTATCACCGCATGCGCGGCTACCACGTCCGGGACCAGCCAGGCTACGACATGCACGGCCTCCCGATCGAGGTGCAGGTCGAGAAGACCCTCGGGATCACGAACAAGAAGGAGATCGAAGAGCTCGGCATCGAGAAGTTCGTGAACACGTGCCGGACCTTCGCGACGGATCTCCTCCAGAAGATGACGAAACAGTTCCAGTCGCTCGGCATCTGGCTGGATTGGGACCGCCCGTACATGACGATCCGCAACGAATTCATCGAGGCGGCCTGGTGGACGCTGAAACGCGCCCACGAACGCGACTGGATCTATGAGGCGCTCCGTTCGATCCAGTGGTGTTCCCGATGCGAGACGGCCCTCGCGGACGCCGAAGTCGAGTACTCCGACGAAACGGACCCATCGATCTACGTCAAGTTCCGCATCGCCGGCAAACCGAACGAATCCCTCCTGATCTGGACCACGACCCCGTGGACCCTTCCCGCCAATCTCGCGATCGCGGCGCATCCCGACTTCCGGTACGCGAAGGTAAAGATTCCCTATGGCAAGAAGGTCGAGTACGTCTGGCTCATGGAGAGCGGCGTCCCCGACGTCATGGCCCGCACCGGGGTGACGAAATATTCCGTCGTGGAGACGAAGAAAGGGAGCGACCTCGTCGGCCTCGCATACCTCCACCCGCTTCGCGCGAAGCTTCCCTATCAGAAATCCGTGAAGGGCGAGTGGGTCCACAAGGTGGTCTCCTCCGACACGGTCGCCGCCGAGTACACCGGGCTCGTCCACTCGGCACCGGGGCACGGCCCGGAAGACTTCGAACTCGGTCAGCGCCTGGGCCTTCCCGCTTTTTCCCCCGTGGACGCCGGAGGCCACTTCACCTCGGAAGCCGGCGTCTATGCGGGCCAGAAAGTGAGGGAAGCGAATCCCGGGATCATCGCGGACCTTCGGGCGGCTCACGCCCTGTTCGCGGAGGAGACGATCCTCCATGCGTACGGCCATTGTTGGCGATGCAAGACCCCGATCTTGTTCCGCGCGACGGTCCAATGGTTCCTCAAAGTGGCGGACTTCAAGCCGAAGATGGTCGAGGAGGTCGGGCGGGTCACCTGGTTCCCGGATTGGGCCGGATCGGCGCGTCAGCTCGACTGGACGTCCAACCTGCGGGACTGGTGTATTTCGCGGCAGCGATACTGGGGCATCCCCCTCCCGATCTGGCGGTGCGCGAAGTGCCATCACTGGACGGTCGTCAGATCGGCCGAGTCGCTTCGAAACGCGAAGGGCTACCAGGAAGGCATGGACCTTCACCGGCCCGGCATCGATCGGGTCGTACTGCCGTGCGAGAAGTGCGACGGCGAGATGCGACGGGTCCCCGACACGGTCGACGTGTGGTTCGACAGCGGGGTCTCGAGTTGGGCGAGCCTCGGTTATCCGGCGCGGGACGACGAGTTCCGTCGCTGGTGGCCTCAGGACTGGATCGTCGAGGGGCCGGACCAGACGCGAGGTTGGTTCAATTCCCAACTCGCGGCGGGCGTCGTCGCGTTCGACCGGGCTCCGTACGACCAAGTCTTGATGCACGGTTGGGTGAACGGTCCGGACGGTCGGCAAATGCACAAGTCGCTGGGGAATTACATCGAGCCCGAGACGGTCGTCAACAAGTTCGGCGTCGATCCGCTCCGATTCTATGTGATCGCCGTGAACGCGCCGTGGGACGACATCACGTTCCAGGAGGACGGCGTCCGGAACGCGCAGCGCACCCTCAACATCCTGTGGAACGTCCTGCGGTTCGCGACGACCTACATGGTCCTGGATCGGTTCGATCCGTTCGCGGCGGAGCTCTCTTCGATCGAAGGCCACCTCCGGCCCGAGGATCGTTGGCTCCTATCGAGGCTCGAGGGTCTGAAGAAAACCGTGGACCTCGAAATGAGTTCCTACAACCTCCACCGTGCGGCTCGCGCGGTCGAGGCGTTCATCCTCGACGACCTCTCGCGGTGGTACGTGAAGCTGGTCCGCGGGCGCACCTGGACCGAGACCGACGACGAGGACAAGCGGGCGGCGTTCCACGTGCTCTTCGAAGCGCTGAGCACCCTTGCGATCCTCCTCGCTCCCGTCGCGCCCCACATCGCCGAAGCGATGTACCAGCGCCTCGATGGACGGAAGCTCAGCGTCCACATGTTGGATTGGCCCGACGTCCGAGCGAAGTGGCTTCGGCCCGAGCTTGAGCGGTCCATGTCGATCGTGCAAGAAGCGGTCGAAGTCGTCTCAAAAGAACGGCAGAAAGGAGGCCGGAAGCTCCGTTGGCCCCTGAAACAGATCGCGGTCCGCAGCGCGACAGCGGAGGCCGCGGAAGCGCTCTCTTCCCTCCGGACGATCTTCCTGGACCAGGTGAACGCGAAGGAAATCGTGATCTTGGGACCCGCAGACGAGTTTCCGGGGACGGCCGTGGTCGCGAAACCCGACCTCGCAGCGATTGGCAAGGGGTACAAAGCTCTCGCACCCAAGATTGTGAAACTGCTCGCCACACGCGCTCCGGGCGAGATGCAAAAGGCGTTCGAGCGCGGGTCGTACACGCTCCAGGTCGACGGGCAAACGTTCGCGATCGACCCGACGATGGTGCACTTTGAGAAGGCGCTCCCTCCCGAGGTGGTCCGGGTCGAGACGCCTCACGGCGAAATCTACCTCGACCTCCGGGTGACCGCGGAGCTCCAGGCCGAAGCGTACGCTCGGGAGATCGTGCGTCGGATCCAGCAGATGCGGAAAGACCTCGACCTCGATGTCGACGATTTCATCGCCGCGGTCATCAAGACGAACAAGGAATTCGCCGCGACTCTCGAGGCACAGAAAGCCTTCATCGCCCGCGAGACCCGTTCTCGCAGCTTGACGTTCACCGACAAGACCGTCGCATCCGAACACGTCGTCGAATGGAAGGACGTCGACGGTCATGCCGTAACCATCGGCGTTACGCCGCTCCATCTCTCCGAAGCGGTTCGCGAATTCACCCGGATCCCCGGCCTCACGATTGCGAAAGCGATGGCCCTTTTCGACGCAGGCTACAAGAGCCTCGCGACGCTTCGCTCCGCGACGAAACAAGAGTTGCTCGCCGTCGAGGGCCTTGACGCGGGGGACGTCGAGCGGATCACCGAATTCCTCGCCGCCCCGAAGAAGACGGAGGCCGTCTGCCCGACCTGCCAGGCCTCCGTCCCGGACGGGGCGCGGCGCTGTCCTCGATGTGGAGAGCCGATGGCGTTGGAGGCCACGCCCTGCCCTCGATGCAAGTCGGCGATCCCTCCCGGCTCGGACGCCTGTCCGGTTTGCGGCTTCGCGTTGACCGGCCAGGCCGCCCTAGGGACGCCTTCCCGCACGGCGTGCGTCGCGTGCGGAGAGTTGATTCTCGCGGGTTCTTCCGAGTGTCCTTCGTGCGGTGCGCCGCAGACGCGACCGGCCCCGCCGGCCCCGGCCCGAACCGGTGAAGACGAGGCTCCCGCGTTGCTCAAGGACTCCTCCTCGTACCTGGTTCGGGAGGCGACGCCCGACGAGGCGTATCGCCTGTTCCTCATCGCGCAGAACGCGGGGAAGAAGGGCATGATCATCACGCGACTATTCCCGCAGAAGGTCCGAGAACGCTTCGGGCTCACGGATCTGCCGATCCTCTGGTTGAGCAACGTTGGCAAGGAGGACTCGATCCGACCGAAAGACATCGAAAAGTTATCGCTGGCTGCGGAACAGTTCCTCTCCCGCGAGAAAGGAGTGGTCCTCCTGGACGCGATCGAATACTTGGTAACCAACAATAATTTCCTGACTGTGTTGCGTCTCGTGCAGTCGATCCGCGATCAGGTGGCCGTCAATAACGGGGTGCTGCTGCTCTCCGTCAACCCGTCGACCCTCGATGCTCACCAGATGACGCTCCTCGAACGCGAAGTGGATCAAGTCGTCAACGTACCGGGCGGCCAAACGGGTTCCGCCTCTGGATGAGTGGGCGTTCCTAGGCCGAGGGCTGGAAGACCGCGGCGACGACGTCGACGAGCCGCGGGACGGTCTCGAAGCGGTCCAACTCCTCCGGTCGAATCCATCGGTGCTCGACGTTTTCCCAATCGAGGCGCACCCGACGATTCGGAGTGTCGAAGAGGAAGGGATGGACGATGTAGATCGTCGTGCCGTCTCGAGCGAGGACCGGATCCGCCGTTCCGCGAAGCGTGATTGCCCGGAGTCCTGTCTCTTCCCGAACCTCCACGATGGCCCGGTGCTTCAGATCCTCGCGGCCCTCGATGTGGCCCGAGATCGCGGACCACTTCCCTTGGAAGGTGCCCACCTTCTCACTCCGACGGACGATGAGGATGCGGCCCCGGTTCCGGAGGATCGCCGTCACCACGCGCTTTCCCTGGATGTCGGGCAGCTCGACCGTTCCCCGACCCGCGTCGACGACCATCCGATCGCCCGTTTGGAGGCCCCCGACGTCGACGCGGTCCACCATCGGGATTCCCGCGAGCGTCGCCCCGACCGCGACGACGGCATCCGCGCGTCGGTTCACGATCGCCGCGGGGCCATGGCCCCGTTTCCCGAGGCCATACAGCACGTACGAGCCCACCGTGCTCCCTTTGCCGGTCGGGAATGCGAAGATTCGGCCGGCCAGTCGTTCGCCCGTGCCGCCGGTCGCGCCATTGAGAATCGATCCGGTGGCCGGATCCGCCCCGCCGACAAAGGAGAACGGAGCCGGGGAGACGAGTGCGTGCCCCGACGCCCGACCGGCAACGATCCCGCGGGCACGAATCCTCATCCGTAGCGCTCCAACAGCGTTTGTAGTTCCTCGAAGACGACCTTCTGCCGCGAGAGGCTCGGCAAGTAGTACGCCCCCTTCCCCGACGGCGTAGCGACGGTGCCGAATCGGTGCTCGAGCAACGTGACCTCGAGGCACGTATCCGCGAGGACGCGACCGCCGCGGCGTTCGATTGTCGCGACGGCATCCGGATTCGCATCGCGCGCGATCCGACTCGTGAACACCCAAACCGGGATCCGAGGCGGCGTGCGGTCGACGAGCCGCGCGACTTCTCGCAGTTCGTCCGAGGAGAGTTGCGGGGACCCGAGGCCGATCATCTCGGCTTCGGTCCCGTCGGTGTGCGCCCGTTTCGCGGCAACCAGATCTTCCTTGGTAATCGCGATCGACTTCAGGCCCTTCACACGCGCGCGTCGGAACTCGGGCGTTACGCCCTCCAGATGGAACATTGAGCATGCGCCCGAGGAAGCGAGCGCCGCGCCGAGCCACTTGAGGTCTCCCTCGGTCCCGCGGAAGCCGCGGAAGAACGGAAGGCCGTCGCCCACTCGCTCTCCGGCGACGAGTCCGATCAGGGAGTAGTCGATGCCTCGCGGTTCCACGCCGACCTTCACGATCACCGTGGGTTCTCGACCTTCGTCTCTGTGAAGTCCGTAGTCCGGTGTCGCTCCGACGACGGCGGCGGCGAGGGCCGCGGGACCGCCCTCCCGGTTCGTGCGGGCACCAAGGACCGAGTTCGCGAAACACACGGCACTCGATTCCGCCCAGGCGACGTGTTCACCGAAGGTCGGTCGGACGCCAATGAGATACGGAGTGCAGGTGAACGAGCGATGGACTCCCATCGCCTCGTAGGCGCTCGCGATGCGTCCTTGCTTCTCCGCGAACGACGGCGGGACGCCGAGCGCCTGCCACTGCGCGAGATCCGTCCCGAGCGGATTGACGGTCGTCGGCACCGCGACCCGCGCGTCCCGCGCGAAATCCTCGAGGAACTCGAGGCCCGGGTCCCCGATCATCTTGTACGAGACGCCGGACACGTGCGCCGAGGTGATCGGGACGAGGCGCGGTGCTTCGGCGAGGCGGCCCACCGCAAGCAGGATCTGCATCGCCTTGCGCTGGGACTCTGTCCCCTCCTCCAGCAGATTCCGCTGGGCCCGCGTGAGGCGCATTCACGGTGCCTCCGCGAGCATCGCACGGGCGACCCGCCGGGTCTCTGCCGGCTTCGCGGGGTAGGCGATTAGCTTCAGTCGGACGTCGATCGCATCTGAATCGTGCGCGAGTTCGAGCCTCTCCAGGAATGCGGCTTGTTTTTCGAACCGAAAGTGGAGGACGCCGTCATCGTCGAGGCGCGCCTCAAGATCTCGCGCGATGGCCGAGGGAACGCCGGCCGCGGCCCAGTATGACCAGACCGCCCGGATGGCGGGACGTTTCTCGACGCGGCGCACGAGCCGGACTAGGGAATTGCCGAAGTGGCCCTCCAGTTCCTCCCGAGACGTCACCCCTTCAGGGACCGCGAACGCGAGGGCCGCGGCCACCCTCTCTTCCTCTTCCGTGGCGTGACAATAGGTCCGAGCTTCGATCCGGCGGATCGGGAGGTCAGCCATGGAGCCGCTCCAGGGCCACGCGCGCCTGCCTGCGGAATTCGTCCAGGCTCGATTCGTTCACGAGCATGATGTCGGCCGTCGCGATGACCTCGCCGAGTCCCCAGCTCAGTTCGCGGAGGTCCCGTGCGCGAACCGCTTCGATCGTGAGTGCATCGTCCAAGCGCTTTCGTCGCAGCATCCGCTCATGCCGGGTCTTCGGGGATGCGTGGACCGCGAGGACCACGAGCGCCTCTCCGAAGGCCTTCCGGAAGACGTCGAGCTCCGCCCGGCCCCGCAGTCCGTCCACGACGATTCGCTCGCCGTGGATTCTCGGCAGCGTCCGCTCCGCCCAGATTCCGAATCCGTGGGCCTCCCGCTCCGCGGTGGCCATCCCGCCGACCGCTGAATCGGTCACAGGGAGGCCCCGACGCTGGGCTTCTTCCCGAACGACATCGCCCATTCGGACGATGGAAAAGCCGAGATCCTTCGCCACCGCAAGGACCTCCTCCTTGCCGCATCCGGGCATGCCCGTGACGCAGACGACCCGCACGGGGCGTGAGGAAAGGGAGGGTTCACTTAAGCGTTTCCCGCCGTCACCGCTCTTTTCCCTCGGGGCACGCAAATCCGGAGTGAGGTGAGTCGTTCACGAACCTCGCCACGCAAAATAGAAATACCCACGGACCGTAAGCTCGCACCGGAGGAATACCATCCCCCTCGACCTCGACCTGACGCGGATGCGATTCGGCACCGAACTGCTGAAGCGCGGCTTCGCGAAGATGCAGAAGGGCGGCGTCGTGATGGACGTCACGAATGCCGAGCAGGCCGCGATCGCCGAGGAAGCGGGCTCCGTCGCGGTGATGGCCCTCGAGCGGGTGCCCGCGGACATCCGGGCGGCTGGCGGCGTCGCGCGCATGGCGGACCCGGTCAAGATCCAGGAGATCATGGACTCCGTCACGGTGCCCGTCATGGCGAAGTGCCGTATCGGGCACGAGGCGGAAGCGCGGGCGCTCGAGTCGATGGGGGTCGACATGATCGACGAGTCGGAGGTCCTCACCCCGGCCGACCCGTTCTTCCACGTCAACAAGAGGGGCTTCAGTGTCCCGTTCGTATGCGGGTGCCGGAGCCTCGGCGAGGCCGTCCGGCGGGTCTGGGAAGGCGCCGCGATGATCCGCACGAAAGGGGAAGCCGGCACCGGGGACATCATCGAGGCCGTCCGGCATGTCCGCCTCGTGAACAGCGCGATCGCGGAACTGAAGGCCAAGAACAAGGAACAGCTCTACCTTATCGCCACGAAGTTCGCGGACAACTACACGGTGCTCCTCAAGGAGATCCGCACCGCCCACGGCGAGCCCGCCACGGTCTCCGAAGCCGACGTCGTATTCGCGAACGAGAACCTGGACACGATCACGGAAGGCCTGTTTCAGATCCTCACCGAGGTCAAGAAAATCCAACGACTCCCGGTCGTCAACTTCGCGGCGGGCGGTGTCGCGACGCCGGCCGATGCCGCGCTGATGATGCTCATGGGCTGCGACGGGGTCTTCGTCGGGTCCGGGATCTTCAAGTCCGAGAATCCGGAAGGCCGGGGCCGCGCGATTGTCGATGCGGTCGCCCACTTCGACGATCCATCGACCGTCGCGGAGGTCTCGAAAGGCATCGGTCTCGCGATGAAAGGCATGGACGCTAAGGCGCTGCCGATCGAGGCGCGATTGCAAGACCGCGGCTGGTGACTTTCTCCAAAAGCAGGTCAAGCACCTCCGCGACGCCTGCGCCGGTCACGGCCGATACCCGAATCTCATCGGATGGACCACCATTGAGATCGCTCTTCGTCGCGGCGACGATGAGAGGCACACCCGGAAACAGCATCCGGACTTCCCCGAGGAGCCGACGTTGGTCCTCGAGGAGATAACCGCACGTCTCAGTGGGGTCGAGGAGGAAGAGCACGCCGTTCGCAAGGTGGGTGAGGGCGGCGATCGCTTGCCGTTCCATCTTGTTCCGCTCGTCCATCGGTCGGTCGAGCAACCCGGGTGTGTCGAGGATCTGGTACCGATGGACGCCGCGATCGAAGTGACCGAGCGAAACGCCTTTCGTCGTGAATGGATAGTCCGCGACTTTCGGACGACCGGTCGAGGCCGCCCGGACGAACGAGCTCTTGCCGACGTTCGGATAGCCCGCGACCACGATCGTCGGGATCGTCGGATCGACCTCGGGCACGCGTCGCAGGGCCTTGCGAGCGACGATGAGCGCCTCCAGATCGGGAGCGATCTGTTTCACAACGGAGGACAGGCGGCCGTACGCCTCCCGCCGCATTCCGGCGATCTCATTCCCCGCGGCCCGGCCGACTTTTCCTCGGTACAGTCGTGTAATCTCTCGCACCTTGTCCGCGGCCCAGTCCAGCGCCCCGAGGTGCTTCTTCAGCCGGCCGAGGTCCACGAGGACGTCGACGAGTTCGCGGTAGAACGGAGGCAGGCGGTCCAGACTCGGGAAGCCCTTCACGTATCCGCGCAGCGTGGACTCGATCGTCTGCCCGGCGCCGCGCACGCGGGCGACCGCGAGGTTCCTCGCCCGCCCGACCCGGTCCGGTCCCGTGGCGGTCGCTTTCGCAGCCCGTCCGAACGCCTTGTCCAGGAGGGACTCGGCCGTCAGGATCGAGGGCAGCTCGAACACGGCCGCTCGAATCACGCACGCGGGATAAGCCTGTGGGTCTCACAGATGGATGAGGTTCGCTCCGATGACGAACGCCACCGACAGGATGGCGACCCGGTTCACGGCCGCGAGGAAGTTCGCGATCAGGAACATGTTCTGCTCGAGCGCCTTCCCTTCTTCGTTAAAGAGCGAGTACACATAGATCGGGATCGTGTCGCTCATCATCGGGACGCTGAGGAGCAGGTAGAGGCCGGTATACCCGGTCTTGCCGACCAGCCGTTCGGCCCTCGCCACGAACCATCGCGCGACGCTCCAGCGATCCGACCACTTGCGGACGGAGCTCTCCAGATTGAGCCCGAGCCAGAAGATCAGCCACGCGCCGACCGTCTTGCCAGCCGCGATGGCGATCGCGATGACCGCTAGGTAGCCCCAATTCCGCTCGATGAGAGGCGCGAGGAGGGCGATCTCGATCGGGATCGGCAGGACGAGCGCGACGAGGACCGCGTACACGAACGCGATGAGCAGGTACAGCCACGGGGTGTGATACGCGTCGCTGAGGATCTGAAGGAGGTCCACCACGGCCGTCGGCGTCGTATCTGATGCGGGTAATAAAAGGCGCCGCCGTGGATTCCGTCAGGGCGAAATCGGATGGAGCGCGCCGTCCTGCGTGAGCAGGACCACGCGACTGTCCTCGCGCTCGGCCGCGATCTGATAGCCGATACGATCCGCGAGCCGCTCTGCAAAGGTCCGGATCGAGGCGTGGCTCGGCACGTTTTCCGCCTGGAGTCGCAGGCGGCTCTCGCCGACGAAGCTGTAGCCTTTGCACTCGATGAACATCGGCCTCGCCATCCGGTCGAGTTCCGCGTATTCGTCCTCCCAGCCGAGGTTCCAGCCCTCCACGAGCGTGTGCCGGACGACGGTCCGGGTCGGCAACGTCGGCAGGAGCGCGAGGGTCTCCTTCAGCTTGTGCCACTCGTTGTCGGACTTTGCCGCGACGAGCTTTCGATAGATCTCCGCATTCGGGGCGGCGACGGTCACGTACAGCTGCGTCGGGAGTCGGCCCTCCGCGTGCATCCGCCGGAGGACGGCGGGTGTGGTCCCATTCGTCACAAGGAACGTCGACATCTTGCGTCGCTTGAACTCGTCGATCATCTCCCCGAGTCGCTTGTACAAGGTGGGCTCTCCGGTCAAGCTGATCGCGACGTTCGTGGGGTGCCACGCCTCGAGGAACCGCTCGCGGGTCACGTTCGGATTCCCTTTGTACCCGGAGAGGAGCTCACGTTGCCCGCGGATGGACTCGTCGACGATGAACGCCGGGTCGTCCGCGGCCAGGAGGGAATTCGAGCCCCATTCCTGGGTCCGCCAGCAGAATTGGCACGCGAGGTTGCACGCATCGACCGCAGGCGTCATCTGGAGACAGCGGTGGCTCTCGATGCCGTAGAAGGTCTGCTTGTAGCAGCCGACGCCTCTCGTTAGGCTGGCCTTCGTCCAGTGGCACAGCTTCACGCCACTATGCTCGCCGACGATGCGATATCCTTGGCGTTCGAGGACCTCTTGTTTCTCGGGGTCCATTTCGTCGCGGCATGATCCGTTATGGTTAAAGGGCTTTCCCCGGGCCGTCGGCTTCGACTCGGGACCATGGCCCCGCCGTCATCGAGATCAGACTGATACGCGCCTCAACGACGAAGTCGCCGCGGGATTCCTCAGATCTATTAAGGGAGTCGCAGCCCATAGCGGATTCGGCATCGGAATGGACGAAGGACATTGGAGGCGGCGCGTCGATAATTGGGACAGGTTTCTCGAGAGGTGGTACGCGCCCTTGGTCGTGTTCTTCGGGTCTTTTGCGTTATCATTTTCTGTGACTCTGGTCTACGTTGGCGCGTTTGACTCCGTGGGATTGACCCTGTCTCTCTTTCTATCCCTCTTTCTCGGGGCGGCGAACACCTACACCGTTTTTGCTCGGCACAACCAAAGGGTCGGTCCGATCCCTGGACGCCTCTAGTCAACGACGTGCCGGATTGGTAGGAAAGAGCCACGAATCGGTGCGGTTACTCTCGACGCAATGTGAGCAAGTCGATGTCGCCTGGATGAAAGCTCACGGTCCGAAACAGCCCAACTTTCGCCTCGATTTCCTCGAGGTAGTTGAGATCGGGCGAGAACACGAGGTCGCGGATTGTGTGCTCTCGGCCTCCGTGTCGAAACGGCGCTGCGACATTCGACGCGAAGACGGCCTCCTTCCAGCTGCGGTCCACATCGGCGACGCGGCGAAACACCCACCCCGGGTCGTAGTGGATGAGCCCCCTGAGATCTGCGATCGAAACGGATTCAATCCGTCGAAGATCGCTTGTTCGAAGCGCCGTCCGGAAGCGAAATTGATCGAGCCGGAAAGGGCCGTGGACGACGAACGGTGGGTCCATGCCCAGGTCCGCCAAGACGAACGGCACCCGCCACCGCCGATCGACGAACGGGAACACATAGTTGGCCACGCGCTCCGAGTCCGCGAACACGATCCGGCGGTCGACCAGCCCCCGTTGTCGGGCTCTCCCATCAGGCTGCATCGTCGTCTTCGCCGAAAGAGGAGAGCTGGCCACTTCCCGACTCCCGGTCCGGGAGACCCTTGATTTTCGCCGCCTTCTCAAGCAGGTGCTTCACGGCGTGGCTCGTCTCCGACTCATCGAGGAGGAAGGCCACCTCTCGTTCGTCCAGTGCAAGCTCTGCCGTGAGCTGGATCCGCAACTCCTCGTCGTCGGCGTAGAGCATCCGGATGGTCGGGAGGAGGTCGGTGCGCACGGTGGATTGCGAGACGTGCAACGCTTGGGCCAGTTTCTTCGCGACGGAGTTGCGGGCGCCCCGCTGCGCGCGGGAGCGCGACATCTGGATCAGATAGTACGGGAACTCGAGTTGGCTCCCGCGGGCGCGGCCTTTGCGGGCCACCGCGACGCCGCTCGACATCATCTCGCTCGCGTATGACCAGAGGCCGTAGCGCTGCCGCCGTCGGGTGCGCCCGAGGTAGATGTCGGCTCGGCTCAGGGCCTCGTAGCCGCGGACGAGGTCGTCCGGTCGGCCATATTCGTGACCGAGGTTCTGGTCTACCCAGAGGATGAGATCTTCTGGAGACTCGTCCAGCTCCCGCACCGCGTCACGCGCTCGACGGGCATCGCCCGACCGCAAGATCTCCTCGAGGACCGGGAAGATCGTCCGCGCTCGGTCGCGGTATCCGAGAGACCGCGTGGCTTCGGCGACCAAAGAGCGCTTGCCGATCGCGAGAGACTCGAGGTCATTGATCGCCGACCGCAAATCTCCCCCCGCCCGCTCGACGATCACCGCGAGGACGTCGTCGGCGACCTCGACGCCTTCCTTCGAAGCGATGGTTCGAAGTATGTTTTTCATCGCGTCCTCGTGAACGCCTTGAAATTTAATGGTCTTGCATAGTCGCTTGAGCGATGACGAGCGGCGCGTCAGCGCGTAGTAGTCGTTCGCGATGAGGACGACCGGTTGCCGGGTCTCCTGGATCATCTCGACGATCGCGCCGATCCCGCCCTTGTCTTCGCGGCCGAAGACGTTGTCCGCCTCGTCCAGGACGATGAGCTTGCGGCCTCCTTCGCGGGATCGAACGAAGTCGCCCGTCTCGGTGAACGTCTGGAGCACGGCCCCGCGGGTGGCCACCTTGCGGATCGCTTCAGCGTTGCGGCTTTCCGAGGCGTTCATCTCGATGGCGCTCCACCCCATCTCGTTCGCGAGCGCGAGGGCCGCGCTGGTCTTCCCGATCCCGGGGTCGCCCTGGAGGATGACCGCCCGCCTGTCCGGCCGACCCTTGTCCCAGGCCGCGGCCCACTTTCGCAATTCGGCGACCGCGGTGGGATTCCCGACGATGTCCTCGAGGGTCTTGGGCCGGTACTTCTCCGCCCAACCTGTCATGTCGCGACCCGCGAAACGCGGCGAACGGTCATAATCCTATCAGCGGGAGAGCCGAAACGGGCGAAATCGGATGGAGCTAGGTTTTGTTTAGCTGTTACGTGACCATATTAGAAAATATATGTCGGAGCTTGACTCAGCTTTCAAGGCCCTTTTCAGATCTTTCGTACAGGTCGCACAGTTCTTCGAGAAACTCATCGTACGTCTTCCGGAACTTCAGGCGGTACAGCCGATCCCGAGTTTGCGTCGTGAGTTGGACCGTGGTTAGGTCCTTGACACGTTTTGTCACGGTAGTCCCCTCGACCACATAATCCTATATGCGCACATAGTACTATGTGTTGTCAATCCGAAGCGTCCCGCGGTCCCCATTCCGCCTCGGATTACCGACCGTATACGGATGGAGGTGGCCGGAGGCAGCGAATTCACCCGTTTCCCCCGGATTCTCGAGCGCGTCCTATCTTCAGGGAGAGCAGAGTGAGGATCTCCGCAATGGGACACTACTCGCGGTAGTCCTCGAGTCGGAGCTGCGGCGGATCGGCCTTTCGTTGGTCGGGTCTTCGGATCCGGCGTTGCATCTCGTTCTGCACCCGATTAAACGTTTCGATCTCGATGAGCGGTTCGTGCTTTCCGCGTTTGATACCGCCGTTCAGACGGGCGAGGCCGCAGTACACCGGGTTGCTCAGGATGTTCGCGATCGTCTGGCTCGCCCACGCTCGACCGGTCTTCGTTCGATACCCGTCCCGGTTGAGCTCCTGGCAGATCTTGGCGATTCCCTTCCCTTCGAGATAGCGCCTGAAGATGAGGGAGACCACACGAGCCTCCTCGTTCTTCAGCTGGAGGACACCGTCCACGTAGTCGTATCCGTACGGGCTAGCGTAGGTGAGGAATGCGTTCGCTTTCTTGACGGCGTTGTTCAGGGCCTCGACGCTTTGCAGCCCTCGGGCCCGCCGCATCACCTCGCGCTCGTTCAGATCGCGTTCCACGCACAGTTTCCGGAGCGCCTCGTCCTCGGATTCCGAGGCGTAGTGCTGGAGCATTTCGCGGGTCGATCCGAATCGCATGTAGACCTCCCAGAACAGGAGGGCGTCGCCCGGAGATCCGTCCACGCAATGCTTGCAGAGGAGGACCTTCTCCCGCCGGATTGTCGGATCGGCGCGGGGGTTCGCGTCGACCTCATGGCTCACTAGGTTCTTCGTGCTCCAACACCGCTGACACCGGCCTTCCTGCATTAGGCCTCCTCAGGGACCTGCGGCCGGCGTGCGGAGACTAGATGTGCTCCCGGTCCTCCCGGAACGTCGCTGTCGTTAGTCTTTTTCACTTGGAATATCGGAAGAATCAAGGGCGGGGCGTGCGCGTTTGAGAGCAGCGCCCTCGACCTCAAGCGCTCTTGGGCTAGGTTGAACCCTTTGACCGCCACGAGGGGATCGTGGTCGGCCTTCCGGACGATTCCATCCCATCGGAGGAAACCGGCGTAGACCGGATTGTGGAGGATGCGGTAGACCTTGATCGGCGTCCACGAGGTGCCGAGTTTCGTCCGCCGGCCGTTGGCATTCAGTTCGCGAGCGGTCTCCTCGAGAGTCCGGCCGTTCAGGCACAGGTCGAACATCTCGCGCACGACCTCTGCCTCGTCCTCGATCGGGACGAGCCGGCCCTCCGTGACATCGTAACCGAGCGGTGGATGGAATCCCAGGATCCCGGGTCCGACCCGCGCCTTCTGGGTCATCCCCATCTTCACCCGCTCGCCGATCTGCTCCGACTCGAGCTGCGCGATCCGTTGAATGATGTCCATGACGAATCGGCCCATCGCGGTCGAGGTGTCCAACGACTCCGACGCCGAGACGAAGTCCTTCCCCCATTCCTGGAGGTTCTCCATCATTTCCATGAAGTTCCGGGAGTTCCTGTGGATCCGGTCCATCTTGATGACCAGGAGGGCGTCCCATCGGTCCCGCTCCGCCATCATCTTCTGGTACGCCGGACGACGGATGTTTCGGCCGGAATGGCCCTCGTCGACGTATCGGGCCGCAACGGACCAGTCGCGGGCCAGGCAATATGCCTCGAGGCGTTCGCGCTGCGCCTCCAGGGAAAAGCCTTCCTTGGCTTGGTCCTCCGTCGACACTCTAGTGTAGATCGCGACGCGAACCGTGCGCACCCATCCCGACGCGGCGAAGGAACGTCAAACTATGAAAGACTGCCGGTCGGACGAAAGTCTGACGCACTGATGTACGATAAACATCTCTCAAAGAGGGCAAGAACCTGGTCGGCGAGGCTCAACTTTTATCTGTTTTGATAGATATTTATAGAGCTCGATCGGGGCTTCCATGCTAATTCGTAGCATTGAACGTCGGGAATTCTGTGCTCCGTGGAAAAATATTGGTAGTACCGTCTTCGGCACGTATATTATACGTCACAGCTTCTTACCTCAGGTGCGAATATTCCGGTCCGAAAATATTCCTCACTTGGGTTCTCGCGACCGGAGCTCCGACAGGACCTCTTTCGCTCGGTCCATCCGCACTTTCCGTTCCTTCACGAGGATTTCGGCCACGCGGTCGACCTCCTCGCCGACGGCTCCGACCGTCGCCGCGACGTTCCGCGCGTGGAGCGACATGTGCCCGCGTTGAATGCCCTCCGTCGCCAACGCACGCAGGGCGGCGAAGTTTTGCGCCAAGCCGACCGAGGCGATGACCTCCGCGAGTTCTTGTGCCGACTTGACCCCGAGAAGGTGGACATTCGCCTTTGCGGTGGGATGGACGGCCGTTGCGCCGCCGACCAGGCCGACGGCCATGGGCAGCTCGATCGTCCCGACGAGGTCTCCATTGACGTCTTTCTCCCACGCGGTGAGGGACCGGTAGCCGCCGGACTTCCATGCCGCGTACGCATGGGCGCCGGCCTCGATTGCTCGCCAGTCGTTGCCGGTCGCAAGGACGACCGCGTCAATCCCGTTCATGATGCCCTTGTTGTGCGTCGCACAGCGGAACGGATCCGCATCCGCGAACGCGTAGGCCTCGAGGATTCCTTCGACGACGTCTTCGCCGGGGATGTCCTCGGTACGGATGGCGTCCTTCGCGAACACCGCCCGGGCGCGCGCGAGGCGACGAACCGCGAGATTCGAAATGATCCGGAGGTAGACGCGACCGCCCGTCCACTTCTCGATGTGCGGGGCGATTGCCTCCGCCATCGTGTTCACGGCGTTGGCCCCCATCGCGTCGCGGCAGTCGACGACGAGGTGTGTGACGACCATGTGGCCCCGTTTCGTGTCCACGACGCGGACCTCGACGTCCTTCGCTCCGCCGCCGACCTTCACCAGCATCGGATCCTTCTCGTTCGCGATCGAGAGGATTTCATCCTTGTGATGAAGGATCGTCATCCGCGCGCCGTGCGGATCCGAGACTCCGACGAGTTGGATCTGGCCAATCATGATGGGACCGGACGTGCTCGCCGAGAAGCCGCCTCGTTCACGGGCCATCCGGGCCGCGTTCGAGGCCGCGGCGACGACGCTCGGCTCCTCGATTGCCATCGGCACGAGATAATCCCGGCCATTCACTTGGAAATTCACCGCGATCCCGAGGGGCACTGGCATGGCTCCGACGACGTTTTCGATCATCCGGTCGACCTGGTCGAACTTGAGCGCACCCGTGTTCTGGATCGTCTCGACCTCTGCGTCCGAGAGCTCGCCGAACGAGCGGATGACTTGCCAGCGGTCCTGCGGGGTCTTCTTGTAGAAGCCCGACACCTCGGAACTCTTCACGTCCGCACCGAGCGTCGGAGAAGACTGTCCCGCCATAAAGGCATCGCGCGACGAGTCACGGCGCGACCCGGGTGCCGCAGTTCGGGCAGAACGAGACCCCGCTTGCGATCGGCGAACCGCAGCTCGTGCAGAACCGACCCGTCCATGCCGCGGGAGGCGGACCAGCCGCGCTAGCGGCAGTTGGAGCGGGTTGGGCCGGAGGAGGCGGCGTAGACAGAGGGTACGCATAGCCGGGCGGATACCCGGGATACATCGCGAGCGGCGTTTTGGTCACCTGTCCGGCATGGGCGATGACCAGGATAACCCCACGAGGAGAACCAGGATTCCCACGCGCAGAAACGGAAGAAGAAGATCCCGACGACGGTCAAGGCGAGACCCAGGATGAGTAGTAACGCGTCCGAGGTCAGTTCGGCCAATCGCCTCTCCTTCCCGTCGGGCTCACAGATTCGTGCATAATGATATAAATATGGGTTGAGGGCATGCCGCGCGAGCGAGACCGCGCCGGTGGAGTGATCGAGATGCCCGTCGTCTTGGCAGACATCGCGATCCCGTTTCAGGCGACCGCGTCGGGCTCGGCGGTCGCGTTCTGGCTGTTCCTCCTCGCCCTCTACGTCGCCTTCTTCCTCATCGCCCTATGGGTGTACCAAGACGCCCGGATCCGCGGGATGAATAACCTTGTGTGGTTCGCGATCGTCTTCTTGGTCCCGGTGTTCGGCCTGGTCGCGTACGTGATCTATCGTCGGGACAGGCCACTCTAGCCGTGCACAATTTCTCGCATCCCCGCGCCTAACTCGCCTGCGACCATTGCCAAAACCCGGATGCCTGGGTTCGAAAGTTGGCCCAATCTTGTCATCGTTTGGCTTCCGCCAGAACGTTTAAAGCCATGTCAAAACATGACGCCCCGGGAATATTATGGAGGAGACGACACCTTCGGCAGCAAAGCCTGCCATGAAGAGCAGGGCTGTGTGGATTGCGGTTGCGGTTATCGTCGTGATCATCGTGGTCGTCCTGGCCGCGGTGCTCGGTGGGCTGTTTGCTCCGGCAGGGAAGCCAGCGTTGCGGATTGGAACGCTGTTGTCGTTGACGGGAGGACTGTCGCCATATGGACCCGGCGATACGAAAGGTGCGAACCTCGCGGCCCAGGAAATTAACGCCGCAGGCGGGGTCCTGGGACAGCCGATTGTGATGTTCAATGAGGACGACCAGACGAACTCCCAAGCGGCAGCCGCGGCGGCCACGAAACTGATTACGCAAAACCACGTGGACGCAATCGTCGGTGCCCAATTCTCGGGGGGCTCCTTAGCGTCGATCGGTACGGCGGCGGACAACAATGTTGTGATGGTTTCTCCTTCCGCGACTTCCGTGAAGCTCTCGGATCTCACGGTAACCAAGGGTTGGTTCTTCCGGACCATTTCCTCGGACGCTTTGCAAGGGGCGGTCGCCGGGAGCTACCTGTACACGAACAGCTCGTTCCGGTACGCCGGAGTCATGGCGATCAACAACCCCTACGGTGTTGGACTGGCCAACAACTTCAAGGCGAAGTTCACGTCGCTAGGCGGAACCATCAACGCCACCCAAGTCGTCATCATCCCGGAGGCGCAATCGGATTACACGGGTGCACTGAACCAGATGTTTGGTGCCAGCGCCGCCACAGCTCCGCAAGTCGTATACTTTGTCGCCTACCCGGACACTGGATTGACCGTCATGAAGCAATGGCAGGCGGGACTGTCGTCCCATTCCTGGTGGAACAGGCAGTGGGTCTTCTCGGAGGGTCTCGATGACCAGGGCTTCGTCGATTCGCTCCGGGATCCGACCGTGGGAGTTAATGTGACGCAGATTTGGGGTACGTCACCGGCCGCCCCGAACTCGACGCTCTACAACGCCTTCGTGAGCCGCTACAAGGCTGCATTCTTCAACCAAGACCCCGTGCTCTACGCGTCCCACGCCTATGACGCGGTGTATCTCATCGCCCTCGCCGCTCAGAAGGCCGGTGCGGTCGACGGCGCATCGCTCAAAGCCAACCTGCGCGCGGTCTCGGGTCCGACCGGAACCGTCATCAGCGGCGGTCAATGGTCGAAGGCGTTGACGGAGTTGGCCGCGGGCCACGCCGTGAACTGGGAGGGAGCGTCAGGGACGGAGGATCTCAACGCGACGAACGATCCGGGCCGCGGAAGTTACGAGGTTTGGGGAGTCAGCGCATCTCCGGCCTTCAAGATCTATCGTTTGGCGTACTTCGGGGAGAGCCTCGTGGTGCCAGCCGTTAGCGCTCTGAATGCGCCGCCATCCCAACCGAACAACTTCGTGACTCAGATTCGGGCGGTCGTCGTTTCGAACCGCGACTGAACCTTCTTCCTTTCCTTTTCTTTCTTTTTCCTTGCAGCGTCAGCTCTCGCGGCTTAGCCTCCGAGGTAGAGTCTCGCCACATCCGTATTGTGCAGGAGCTCCTCCCCCGTTCCCTCAAAGCGGTTGCGACCGGTCTCGAGTACATACCCACGGTGAGCGATTCCCAACGCTTTCTTTGCGTTCTGTTCGACCATCACGATCGCAGTCCCGTTTCCGTTGATCTCGACGATTTTTGAGAACAAGGTGTCGACAAGCTTCGGCGCAAGTCCGGCCGAAGGCTCATCGATCAGGAGAACAGTGGGGTCGAGCATCATCGATTTCGCCAAGGCGACCATTTGCTGCTCCCCACCGCTGAGGGTTCCCGCGCGCTCGCGCAGTTTCGGTTGAAGGTTTGGGAACATCTCGATTACCCCTGCGGCTCGTTCTCGGATCTCCGCGTCATTCATTGGTTTCTGCGTCGCAAGCTGCTGAGTGCGGTTCCAAGGGAGGGGGAGAGGCGACGTCCGCCGAGTGATCGCCCCCATCTCGAGGTTCTCGAGAACGGTGAGAGAGGGGAACGTGTTGTTTGTCTGGGGCACATATGCAAGCCCTCGGAGGACAAGTTCACGGGGATGTTTCCCGGTGATGTCGTTTTCGTTGAAATGAACCTGACCCTTCGTGATCTTGAGGAGGCCGAACATAGCTTTGATGAGCGTCGACTTTCCCGCCCCATTCGGACCGATCACGGTAACGATCTCTCCCTTGTCGAGGGTCAGTGAAACGCCGTGCAAGATCTCCATCTCGCCGTATCCCGAGTGGAGGTCCTGTGCTCGGAGGAGCAAGCCTACCCCCCAAGATAGGAATCGATGACCGCGGGGTTGGCCTTCACACTTGCCGGCGTCCCATCCGCGATCGTCCGGCCCTGGTGCATGACGATCACGCGGTCGCATCGGTTCATGACGACATTCATGTCGTGCTCGATCAGGAAGAAGGTCCGTCCGGCTTGCCGCAGCCCTTCTATCAGGTCCATTAGGCTCGCGGCCAACGTTGGGTTCACACCCGCCACAGGCTCATCGAGCAGGACGACCGCCGGTTCTGTCATCAATGCACGGGCGAGCTCCAGGAGCTTCTTCTGACCTCCCGAAAGGGACTTCGCGTACTCGTCTGCCAGCCCACCAAGTTGCGTGAGACGCAAGATCTCCCGCGCTCGGGTCCGCCAAGCCCGTTCCTCTCGCCGGACGACCCTCGGGCGAACCAAGATGTTCAACAAATGCTCTCCCGGATTGTTCTTCGCTCCGAGCATCAGGTTCTCGAGGACCGTCATGTTGCGGAGCTCGTGCGGGATTTGCCACGTCTTCGTGAGGCCGAGGTGGACGATCTCGAAAGGCGGTAGCCCGTCGATCCGGCTGTTGCTCAACCAAATCGCGCCGCCATCGGGGCGGTAAAGGCCGGCGACTAGGTTGAAGAGCGTCGACTTTCCTGCCCCATTCGGACCGATCAAGCCCGTAATAGACTGAGCCGCGATCGAAAGAGAGCAATCGTCCACCGCGCGGATGCCACCAAAGGACTTCCGAACCCTCTGGACTCGCAGGATTCTCTGCTCTGGCAAAGGCGCGTTCATCGTAGCACGCGCTTCTTCTCGCGAAGAATCCCGTCGGGCCGATAGATGATGAGGACGATCAAGAGAACGCCCACCAACATTAGGCGGATGTATGGGATGGAGTCCTTGAGTTCAGGCGGCGCAAGGTCTTTCAACTGAACGGACCCCCATTCCAGACCATAGACGACGAACGCCCCGACGATGGAGCCTTTGAGGTTTCCGGCCCCGCCAACAATCACCATGACCCAGATAGAAAACGTGACGGCAGGAGCAAAGCTCCCGGCCGGCTCGAGGTACGGAAGCGCCATTACGGAGAACCAGCCTGCAAGACCCATCAGCGCGCCCCCGATGGCGAACACCTGGAGCTTGTACCGGAACGCATTCTTCCCGACGGCCATCGTCGCCTCCTCGTCATCGCGCACGCCGCGCAAGACCCGACCCCATGGCGACTCGACGATGAAGTGAAGAGCCACCAGCAGTGCGAGGACGATAGCCGCGCCGACCCCGACGATGGTCGCGGTCGTCAGATAGGGCTTGTTGGGGCCCGAGAATTCGAGAAGGCGTGGAATGCCCACAATCCCGATCGTCCCTGCGGTGATTGGTTCCAGGTTGATGGCGATGGTCCGTACAACCTCCGCAAACGCGAGCGTCGCAATCGCCAGATAGTCGGCCCGGAGGCGCAACGTTGGAAGAGCGATGAGCGCCGCCGCCGAACCGGCCACTACCATCGCGAGAACCGCGCCAACGGCGACAGGAAGTTGGTATCCCCCGAGGTGTCCGGGATAACCGGTGGCCGGTGGGGAAGGCGCGGTGATCGCGATCGCGGCCGTGTAGGCCCCGATCAGGAAAAAGCCGGCGATGCCGGCGTTGAACAGGCCTGTGTAGCCCCACTGGAGGTTGAACCCGATTGCGAGGAGGGCAAAGACAATCGCGAAGCTGATGTAGAAGCCAACGTTGATGAGGAACAATGGATCGAACGCCATCCGTCTCTATCCTCCATCGTTCCCTTCGGCTGGATCGGCCGCGGTTGTGCCTCTCCCGAGGGCTTCGGTAATCCTTTCAACAAAGAAGACTCGCCTTGCAAAGGCCGGGGGCCGACCCGCGATCCCCCACGGCCGAATGATCAAGACGAAGATCAGGATCACGAATGGGATCGCCACCTTGTAAGCACTCGAGTTGACCAGGCCGATGACGTCAGGTTGAGCAAGCCAGACAAAGACCGGAACCGACATCTCTTGGGAAAGCCCAATCACGAGCCCGCCTAGGACGGCGCCCCAGGGGGACCCGATTCCGCCGACGATGACGGCCGCGAAGATCAGGAGCAGGATGTTGAGTCCCATCTCCGGTCTCAGGAAGCTCGCGAGGCCTAGAAGCACCCCGGCAGTCGACGCGAAGGAGCAACTCACGGCCCACGTCGCATAGGTGACGCGTTTCGTATCAATGCCCGTTGCTTTCGCGAGTTCGAGGTTGTCCGCCGTGGCACGCATCGCCTTCCCAAGGTTCGTGTACGTCAGGAGGATGTGAACCGAAATCACGAATAGAAGTGCGATGGCGGGCGTCAAGATGTGTCGGATCGGATCGAGTCCTAGTCCGGGCACGATTTGAATTTCGGGAAGTGCCGCAACTGGATAAATCCAGATTCGCGTCGTCGCCACCGCGCGAATTCCGTTTTGGATGATCAGGGCGAGGCCAACGGAGGCGACGATCGGAGCGACCGGTCCGCGGCCCTCGAGTCGTGAAAAGATGATGACTTCAAAGAGGATCCCGACGGCCGCGAGGACGACGAAGGAAACAATCGCTCCCCAGATGATCGAAATCCCGCTCAAGTTCACCGAGAGAGCGACGTAAGCGCCCAACGCCATGATGTCCCCGTGGGCGAAGTTCGCGAAGCCCCGGATGCCATAGAGGAGCGAAAGGCCGATTGCGGCGACAATCACGATGCTGCTCACGGACAGTCCCGTGATGGTATAGGTCAGGATCGTGACGCCGAAGAGGGCCGCGAGCAGGCCGTTGAGCGCAATGAAGATTACGGCTACCAGGACCCCACGAAGGAGTTGCCGACGGGTCCTTCCGGTGAGATGAAACACCCATCGCGTGGGAGGCACCTTGGTCTGCGTCGACGTGTTCAACTCAGAAGGGATTGCCATGGTTCCGTCTGACATGCGAGGAACGGGGCAAGACCCATTAACTTTTCCAGGGTCAGAGTAAAGTCTTACAACAGGGGCGGCCTTGAGGATGCGATGGGCCCTACTCGCGTCATCCTGCTCGAACCCTCGGGCAGGAAACAGATGGTTGTCCTCGACCGAGAAACTGTGAAGGTGCCGCGGCTTGGCGTTGTTCGGGCGGAAAGCCTGGTCGCGTTGATTGGTCGGCGGTGGACGGTAGGAGGCCGATCGTTCCTGGTTGTAACGCCATCCATCCGCGACACGGTTACCGCGGTGAGCCGGAAGGCCCAGATTGTCGGTCCCAAAGACCTGCCGGCCCTTGTATGGAACACCGACGTGAAACCCGGTGATTTCGTCATCGAGGTCGGTTCCGGGTCCGGTGCCGTAACAGTCGCGCTCGCGAACGCGGTCGGCCCGAAGGGTCGCGTCGTCTCGTATGATTTGAGGCCCGACTTTCTGGCTCGCGCGCGTGAAAACGTGGCGGCGGCAGGGTTTGCGGACCGCGTCGAGTTCAAGTTGGGAGATCCCCGGTCCGGAATCGCGGAACGGGACGCAGACGCGTTCATCGTCGACATCCCGGATCCTTGGGAGGTGGTGCGGACTGCGGCGAGCGCC
>Ga0209283_10000068_pt1 | contig 43354 bp, 42 predicted proteins | sample CZO8metaG_2_FD_188354 | JGI IMG/M metagenome (GOLD analysis project Ga0209283, IMG submission 188354) | Vadose zone soil microbial communities from the Eel River Critical Zone Observatory, Northern California, USA - CZOApr15con2H1.8 metaG... | ecosystem: Environmental > Terrestrial > Soil >...
AGGCTCCAGATGGTGACCCCGACGCCGATCACCGTCCGGCGTACGCCGCGATCGCCCCAGTAACCGAACGGAAGCGCGGCGACCGCGTAAACCAGGAGGAAAGCGGTGGCCAGCAACCCGACCTGGGCATCGCTCAGGTGGAACTCATTCTTGATCGGGGTGACCAGAGCTGCGCCGACGTAGCGATCCATGTAGTTGAGGAAGTTGATCCCGACCATGACCGCAAGCACGTAGCGGGCATAGCCTCGCGACACGCGCGAATTCTATTGGCCCGGGCCCCGATTCCGAACGGGTACCATTTCCGTGACGCCTCGCGCCGGTTAAGGCGCCCGTCTGTGGGTCGGCTGGGCATTGGTGAGCCTAACGGTCTGTAAAACCGCCCCGAAAGGTGTGGTGGTTCAATTCCACCCCGGCCCACCATTAGCCTCGTCGCGGACGGATGGTGCCTGGTAACCGGCCGGAACGAGCAGCTCTGCGATCCGGTCAGCGACTAGCGAACTTTGCTATCCACTGCTCGGCGATGTCAATCCGGCGCACGAAGTGGACGCCCTCCTGCGACAGCGCGTACTCGATGAAGTCACGCACCGCCGCCGTCCGGGCCGCCTGGCCGCTCCACCGCGGATGCAGTCCGACCGACATCATCCTGCCCGCGCCCGCCTTGCGAGCCTCACCGAGCATGTAGTCGAGTCCCGCCTTCAGCGTTTCGTAAAAGTGCCTCGGCGTCGAGTACGTGGGCGCGATCAGATAGCGCGTGTCGTTGTAGACCTTCGTGTAGGGCACGACAAGGAACGGCCTGCCGAGCGCGGTGACGAAATACGGGAGCTCGTCGTTGGTCGAGTCGGAGTCGTAGATGAATCCGCCTTCTTCCACGAGGAGCTCGCGCGTGTGGAGCGTTGGAAACGAGCGGACCATCCAGCCGCGAGGCCGGTGCCCGACCGTCTTCTGGAAGGACGCGAGGGCACGGCTGATCTCGGCCTGCTCGTCCTCTCGGGTCATCTTGGCGCCGATGACAGTGTCCGGTCCGTACCAGCGATAGCCGTGACCCAGAATGTCGTGGTGGCGGGACCGGAGCCACTGACAGAACGGCGGGTTGCGCTCGAGGGCGAGCGCGCACGCGTTGAACGTCACGTCCACCTTGTGCTCGTCGAAGAGCCTGCACAGTCGCCAGATTCCGACCCTGCTGCCGAACTCGTAGTGCATCTCCGTTCCCAGGTCGCGGGTCTCGGGCCCGTACTGGAAGCTGTACTCACCCCAGCTGTCGTTGACTCCATCGTCGGGGATCGAGTACTCCGCCCCCTCCTCGTAGTTGATGACCAGGTTTACGGCCAGGAGGCCGCCATCCCGCCACTGGATCGAGGGTGGATTGGGTCCGTGGCCGACGAAGTCGCGGCTGAGACCTGAGCTCAATACGCCATCCATCCGCCGTCGACCAGGAGGTTGATGCCGCTAATGTAGGTCGCTGCGTCCGAGGCCAGGAACGAGACCGCGGAGGCGACGTCGGTCGGCTCACCAAGCCTGGAGAAGGGGGTGCGCGACTTCACGTACGCGAGACTCGTCTCATTCTGGCTCAGGTCGCCCGGGGTTCCCGTGACGATCTTGCCGGGGGCCACGGCGTTGCACACGATGCCGTCACGCCCGTGCTCCACGGCGATCTGCCGCGTCATCTGCACGAGGCCGCCCTTGCTGACCGCGTACGCGAAATGGCCTGGCGATGCGACCATCCCGTGTTGCGACGTGATGTTGATGATGCGCCCGCGGGCGTCGCCCCGCAGGGGCTGGGTCAGCATCTGACGGATCGCCGCCTGGCACAGTATATAGGGGCCGCGCAGGTTGACTGCCATGATTGCGTCCCAGTCCTCGTCCTCGGTCTGCAGGAACGGCTTTGAGTGCACACCGGCGAGAGCGGCGTTGTTGACCAACACATGCACTGCGCCGTGGCGTTCGGCCGCAAGTGCGACCAGACGTTCGCAGTCCTCGCGCCTGGAGACGTCAGCCGCCACGAACTCACTGGCGCCGCCGGCGCGCTCGATGAGCTCATCCGTGGGCTCGCCGCCGGCCAGTGGATCCCGCCGGACGTCGGCCAGCACGAGTGCGAATCCGTCGGCCGCCAGCCGCTGCGCCACGGCCCGCCCGATGCCCGAAGAGGAGCCGGTGACAACGGCGCAGAGCGGCATCGGGCGTAAGTATGGCAAACAGCGTTTACACTCGATCCATGCCGGGTGTCGCGTTCGTTGCGCATTGCATGTTGAACCAGAACTCCAAGACGATCGGCGGCGCGCGCTGCGCGGGGATCTACTCGCCGCTTGTCGAGGTTCTTCGCGGTCAGGGCTGGCGGATCGAGCAGATGCCGTGCCCGGAGCTCACCTTCACCGGGTTGAATCGCTTCTGGGCGGTGCGCGAGCAGTACGACACGTCCGCGTTCCGCCGCCACTGCCGCCGTATTGTGTCGGCGGTCGTCGGCGCCATCGAGCAGCATGTCAGGGACGGTCGCGACGTGGTGCTCGTCGGCATCGAAGGCAGCCCGACGATGGGCGTGTGCATTACCAGCTCTGACCCGAAGCGCGCCGGCCGTCCGGACTGGCCGGAAGGCAGCGACGAGCTGGTTCCCGGAGAGGGCATCTTCTTCGAAGAGCTGCGCAGCGAGATGAAGGCCAGGGGCATCCCGGCACCGCGTGTCATCGGTATAGAGCACCAGCTGCCCGGCCACGACAAGCGCGCCGAGAATCGCCGGCTCCAGGCCTTCTTCGGCGAATGACGCTCCGCGACCGGCGTTCGTACCGCGTCGCGATCGTCTCCGACCGCTATCTCAACCCGCCGGAGGGAAAACTCGACGCAGTGCCAATCCTTCTTCAGGCGGAATGGGGAGCGATCCAGCTTCCCGCCGACGACTATCCGAGCGCGGTCGCAAACCCACTCCTCGAGCAGGTCGCCGAGCAGGTCGAGGAATTCTGCCGGCGGGGGTATGACGCCGTCGTCATCGGTCGGCGCGATGGCCTCGACGAGGCGCTCGCGGCGGCCGGGGTGCCGCGCCTGGACCGGATCGATCCGGCCAGCGCGCGCGCTCTTCAAGCATTCCTGAACCGGCGACCGGCTCCCGCGGCCAGGTCTTCGCGCAGGCGCACGGCCGGCAATAAGCGCTGAAGCGACCGCGGCACCCTGGATGACGTGGGGATTTCTTCATGCCACAGCTTGGGATAGGACTCGCCGTTCTGTTGGCAGCCTGGGCAGGGTGTGGGTCGTCGCGATCCTCCTGACCCGCCTCTTGCCCGATGGCGTGGTGAAGTCTTCCATCAGCGTGCTCCCGTCTACGCTCACGTTTTTCCACCGGTTGATTCGATCCAGGTCGGTACCCCGCAGGGCACGGCTCATCCTGCTGGCTGGATTCCTTTACGCGGTCTATCCAGTCACGCTCATCCCGGACTTCGTTCCGGTGATTGGCAAGGTCGACAACGTCCTGGCCCTGGTCCTGGCGCTGCGCTGGTCTTCGTACATGATCCCCTCGCCGGTTCTCCTGGAAGCCTGGCCCGGCGACCCTTCGCAGCTCAAGCTGCTCTTCGGCAAACGCGCGGTCGAGGCCGGCGCGACCGGCACCGATTAGCGGCCGTTCGTTTCGGTGTGGGCGAGCTTCGGGATGTCCTCGAGGAGCCGGATCGTGTACTCGTTTCGGGGTCTTTCCAGGACCTCATCGACGGGTCCTTGTTCGACCACCGATCCCTCCGAAAGAACGACCACGCTTTGGGCGACGCTACGCACGAGCGCCAGGTTGTGGGTGATGAACAGCATCGCCAGGTTGCGCTCTCGCTGTAGTCGCCGCAGCAGCTCGACGATGATGGCCTGGACCGAGACGTCCAACGCCGACGTGACTTCGTCGCAAACGAGCAGGTCGGGCTCGACGACCAGCGCGCGGGCTAGCGCGACGCGCTGACGCTCTCCACCGGAAAGCTGGTCCGGGTAGCGGTTCAGAAAGTCCCGGCTGAGCGAGACGTCCACGAGCACCGCCACAACTCGTTGTTCGCGTTCGGCCGGCGAAAAATTAGAGAAGTGCTCAAGGGGCTGCTCCACGATCTGGCCGACGGTTTTGCGCGGGTTGAGCGATGTATGCGGGTTCTGGAAGACGTACTGGATGCGCTGCAGCGACCCCTTGGTTCGCCGCCTCACGCCCTTCATGAGCGGCTCGCCGCAAAAGTCCACGTTTCCCGTCCAGTTGTCGTGGAGACCAACCACACACCGGGCCAGCGTCGTCTTGCCGGAGCCCGACTCGCCGACGATGGCCACGCACTCCTCCGGGCCCACCCGCACGTCGACACCGAAGAGGACCTGCCGCGCTCCGTAGCGAGCGTTCAGCCTCCGCACGTCGAGCTCGCTGTCGGACGAGCTGCCCGCGTGGCCGGCCGATGCGATTCGGGCGCCGTGGCCATGCTCCACATGCTCGGCGGCGCGCACGCAGCGAACCAGCTGCGTGCCGGCGTGCAGGGCGATGACGGGCGGCGGCGACTCGCGGCAAACCGGGAGTACGTCGGGGCAGCGAGGGGCGAAGAAGCAGCCTTGCGGCCGGCGTCCAGGACGCGGCGCCTGGCCCTCGATACCCTCCAGCACCTCCGAACGTTCTTGGGATGGCACGCACCGCAGCAGGGCGCGGGTGTACGGATGGGCGGGTTCTCCGAAGATCCGCTCGGTGGGTCCGATTTCGACCAGCCGCCCTGCGTACATCACCGCAACCTGCTGGGCCAGCTGCCCCACCACCGCAAGGTCGTGGCTCACGTAGACCGCGGCCACTCCGTATGAGCGGCAGAGCGTCTTGATGGTGTCCAGCACGTGACGCTGAGTGGTGACATCCAGGCCGGTGGTGGGTTCGTCGAGCACAATCAGTTGGGGTCGGCAGGCGAACGCCATCGCAATCGCCACGCGCTGCTGCTGCCCACCCGAGAGCTGGTGTGGGTAGCGGCGCAGAAACTCGGGCGAGGCGTCCAGGTGGGCCTCGGCGAGCACCTCGGCCACGCGGCCCGAGTTCGTTGTCTGCCCTTGATCCCTGTGAGCGCCCAGAGTCTCCCTGAGCTGAAGACCCACCGTCAGCGCCGGGTTCAGGGCCGAGGCGGGATCTTGCGGTACGTACGAGACCTTCCCGCCTCGCACCGCTCGAAGCTCGTCGTCTGACATGGTGAGCAGGTCCTGGCCGTCGAGGAGGACCTTTCCGCCCGCCAGCTTGAGCCCCCGGCGCTGGTACGCGAGCAGCGCAAGCGCGACGGTCGTTTTGCCCGAACCGGACTCGCCGACCAATCCGAGCACCTCGCCCGCCTGAACAGTGAAGGACACGTCGTCCACCACGTCGGCGGAGGTCCCGGACAGAACTATCTTCAAGTCCTCGACGACCAGGCGCGACGACAGCCCGTTCACCGTGGCGCCTCGAGCGCGTAAGCCTCCAGCGGTGTGATGCGCTCGGCATGCCGATCCACACCGAGAGCCACTCTCGCGACGGCGTCGCTGAACGTGTTGGTGCCAACGGTCAGCACGGCGATGAGCGCCGCCGGCACCACCACAGCCCACGGGTTCAGTTGCAGCCCGATCCGGTTCTCGTTGATCATCAGACCCCAATTGGGCGCGGGCGGGGGCTGACCGAAGCCGAGGAAGCTCAGGCCCGCGATGATGATGATCGAGTAGGTGAGCCTGAGGCCGGTCTCGACCGTGAGTGGGGTGATCAGGTTGGGCAGGATCTCACGCGCCATGATCAGCCGCGGCTTGACGCCCTGCAGCTCTACCGCCTTTACGAAGTCTCGCTCGGAGATATCCAGCGTGGAGGAGCGCATGACTCGCGCGACCTGCGGCGCATGGCTCAAACCGACGGCCAGCACGATCAGCCACAGCTTCGGACCGATGATGCTCACCAGCATGAGCGCGAAGACGAGCGAGGGGAATGCAAGCAGCACGTCGACCGAGCGCATGATGAGCATGTCGGGCCGGCCGCGCAGGTAGGCGGCGCTGATCCCCGCCGCACTGCCCACCACGACGCCGAACAAGGTCGCGGCGGCGGCCATCAGCAGCAGGAGCCATCCGCCGGCGAGCACCCTGGCCAGCACGTCCCGGCCGAGCGCGTCGCCTCCGAGAGGAGCGCCCGGCGCCGGTCCGGAAAACGGTGCGATGACGAAATCGGTCGGCGAAACCCGCGTCACGAATGGACCGCCGACCGCGACTGCGACGACAAATCCAACGAGGGCGAGGCCAACAGTCCCACGCCGGGTGCGTGCCGCGCGGGTAAGCACCGACAGCCATTCCCGGCGCCGCATGTGGGCGCCGCTCGGTTGGGGAGCCCGATGATCGCCTGTCGCGAGCGGGTCTGCCATCGGCTATCGCGCGATGCGGCGCCTGGGAGTGGCCAGCAGGGCGACCACGTCGGTCACGATGTTCATGAAGACGTAGAACGCCGCGAGGATCACGACGATCAGCTGGATCACCGGTATGTCCCGGTTGGAAACGGCGTTGACCAGCGCCTGTCCTATGCCTGGGAAGTCGAACAAGTACTCCACCACCACGATACCGCCGGCCAGGTACAGCAGATTGAGCCCGATCACCTGGACGGTCGCGGGCACGGCATTTGGCAGCGCGTGCACCAGGAGCACCCGCCATACGGGCAGGCCCTTGAGCCTGGCCATCTCGACGTAGTCGCTTTCCAGCGCCTCGATCATCGCCGCCCGCATCATCCGAAAGATGTACGGCACGATCACGATGACGAGCGTCGCCACGGGCAGCACCAGCAGCTCGGGCCGCTGCCACGCCCAAGTACCTGGTGGGAGGATCGACACCGCCGGCAGCACCTGTGACACCACAGTGGCGAACAGAATCACCAGCGCGATCCCAACTACAAACTCCGGCAGTGCGGTGACGACCAGCGAGACGACCGAGATCGCGTGGTCGAACGGCCGGTCCTTGCGCAGCGCGGCGACCGCACCGAGCAGCACGCCGATGAGCGATCCGATTACGCCGGACACGGTGACGAGCACGGCCGAATTGACCAGCCGTGGAGCCACCAAGTCCCAGACCGGCTGGCCATTGGCCAGGGAGGTGCCGAAGGTGCCGGTCAGCAGGCCGCTAAGCCACCGGACGTACTGTTCGGGTGCGCTCCGGTCGAGGTGGAGCTGCGCTTCGAGCGCGTGGAGCCGCAATGGCGTTGCGTTGTGCCCGAGGATCGCGAAGGCGGCGTTCCCGGGCAGCACCTGGGTGGCGGCGAACACGACCAGCGACACGATCAAGAGAGTGATCACACCGGCCGCCACCCGGCTGACCACGAGGCCGGCGATCGGATGAGGCCGCCGCTCAGTGCCCCGCCCCCTGGTCAGGCGTCCCATCCCAGTCACGCCAGGGCCGCCGGAAGCAGTCACAGGCCGGCTGGGGCTTGGGGCCGCCGCCAGTTCATAACCTGCCGGGGATCAGGTCCAGGCCGGTCGCGTCGGTAGCGACAAGCCAGAAAGTTCCGGTTCGCTGCGACGCCTCGATGTCTGCCGTGTGCGTCGCCGCCACGTACAGCGAGGATCCGTCGAAGATGCAGTTGGTGGCGTGCTCGCCGAGGTGGATCTCCTCGAGCACCTTGCCGTCAGCGGAGATCACCGTGACGCCCTCGGAGATGGTTGTGCAGACGAACGCCCGGCCGTCCGCGGCGAAGGCCATGCCGTCGGGCACGTGGTTGTCGGAAAGCTGGCAGAAGGTCACCGGCTTGCCGTCCTCGAGACGCTGTACTCGATGGGCCATCGACTCCGTCCAGTAGAGGCGGCGCTGAGCGTCAAACGCGATGCCGTTCGGATACACGTTCGGCAGCTCGAGCAGCATCTCGCCGCCGCCTCGGCCGTCGATCGCGAACAGCCGCCCCGGGGAGCGGACGTCGAAACGGTGGTCCTCCTCGGAACCGGAATCGGTGAAGTACAGTCGTCCGTCCGGTCCGAAGGCCAGGTCGTTCGGGCCATACAGCTTGTGGCCGTCGACCTCTGAACAGATGAGCTCGACCCTGCCGTCCTTCCTTACGCGCTGGATGCCGGAGACCGCGCTGTTGTCGCCGCTCCCCGGGACGTTCCCGCCCTGGGTCACATAGACCGCGCCGTCAGTCCCGAGCACCGCGCCCCAGGGCGACCCGCCCATTTTGGCGAAGGTGCCGACCTTGCCCTTGTCGTATACGAGCAGCTCGCCGACGTTTCCGTCGCAGAACACGATGCGCCGGTCCGGCATGACGACCGGTCCTTCCGGAAACCCGAGGCCCGACGCCAGACGCGTTGCCTTCAACTGCTCTCTCGTGATCAGACTCTACGAGATGAAGCCGAAGTGCTCGAAATCGAACAGGGACAGCGGCTGGCCCACCTTGGCGGCGGTGTAGCCGGTCAGCTTGGAGCTGTAGGCGTCGAGCGAATCGATGAAGCAGGGAATGATGTAGCCACCCTGTTTGAAATCGATCTGCTGCATCTGGTGCTCGATGTCTTTGCGCTTGCCGGCATCCAGCGTCGCGTTCGCCTGCTGGTACAGGGACGCATAGTTCGAATCGCTCCAGTGCGTCTCGTTAAACGGTGAGCTCGGCAGGAGCGACTGAGCCACCTGCGCCAGGTACGGCGAGTAGTTGTAGAAGTCCTGCGAGAAAGTCCACTGAAGGTAGTTGGGTCCGAAGAAGGTCGAAGGGTCGACCGATTTCAAATTCACCGTGACCCCGGCCTGCTTGGCCTGCTGAGCAAACACGGTCGCCATCTGGACCATGCCGGTGGCCGCCGGGGACGTGACGAGATCGACAGTGAGGTTTGACTGACCGGCCGCCTTGAGAAGGCTCTTGGCCTGTTCGATGTCCTGCTCGCGATGCAGGGAGCTGTCGAAGTCCGGGTCATATGGCGACGAGACGTCTGCGCCAGCGAAGGCGTAACCGTCCAGTGCGGCGGAAATCAGCTGCTTGCGGTTGACTATGAATCGGAAGGCCTGGCGGACGCGCGCATCGTTGAACGGCGCCTGGTCGACGCGCATGGTGAAAGGCGTGATCGAGCCGGTTTGAGAGGCGACGGTCTTGACCGCGGAGTTGGTGGAAAGCACCTTGAGCTGCGCTCCTTCGAGCGCCCCCGCGGCGTCGATCTGGCCGGCCACCAATGCGTTCTGCAGGGATGCGCTGTCGGCGAAATCGATGATCGTCACCGAGTCCAGGTAGGGCAGCCCCGACTTCCAGTAGTTCGTGTTCTTGATGAATGTGCTTTGTTGACCCGCGCTGAAGCTCTGGAACTTGAACGGACCGGTGCCGTTCGGCTTGGACGCATCGAAGCCGGCGGGCACGATGTACAGGTAGTACCAGTAGGACAGCTGGTCGATGAAGCTCCCAAACGGGCTGGTCATCGGCACTTGCACCGTGAGGCTGTCCACCTTCTTCACGTTGGGGAGATCGACCGGTCCGAGCGGCGTCGCGCCGGTGAGCGGGGCCTTGGGGTCCAGGATGCGCTGGAGGGTGAAGATCACGTCGTCGGCGGTCAGAGGCTTGCCGTCGTGGAAGGTCACGCCCTTGCGCAACCGGATCGTCCATTCGGAGGTCGAGCCGTGGGGGCTGATCTCCTCGGCCAGCACCATCTCGGTCTGGGCAGCGGCGTTCAGCTGGAGCAGGGGCTGATAGATCTGGTTGGCGCGTGCGGTGTCGAGGTAGGTGAGCCCCATGTGGGGGTCAAGCGTGTCCGACGACGAGCCCCCGGTGAGCCCGGCTCGGAGCACCCCTCCTCGTTTTGGCGTTGGCGCTGCCGTGCCGGTGCCGCTGCTGGTTCCACAAGCGGCGAGCAGGGCGCCGAGCGCGGACGCTGAGAGACCGAGGACCGCTGCCCTCACGATCAGCTCCCGGCGCGTGATGCGCCCGGCGAGGATCTCCTTTAGAAGATGGTGTGCGGGGTCATCCATCATTCCTGCGCTTCCCTCCCCTGGCAATACGATCGTTGGCCGCGCCACATTATCCACGCCGCCCGGCGGAATGTCGCCGATCGTGTTCGCTGTCAGCTCCAGGGAAAGGGCGAGTGGCTCACCGGGTGAAGCTTGCCCTGCTCGTAGCGGCTGAACCGAAAGGGCTCCAGCAGCCCCTGCTTTTCGCCCATGAGCTCCTTGGCGACCAATCCTCCGACTCCGATCATCTTGTAGCCGTGGTTGGAGTCGGCGATGACGTAGGCGTTCTCCTGGAAGGCGTCGAAAACCGGAAAGTTGTCCGGGGTGAAGGCTCCGATCCCGCCGGTCGGCGCCTTGTGGTACAGGCCTCTCTTGCCTTCGAAGCGCTGGTGGCAGTGGGCCAGCCCAGATGTCCACATGCGCTCGAACTCGGGGCCGACCACGAACTCCTTGCTCTTCGGTCCGTACGGGTCGACCGCCACCTTGTCGGCCGGCTGCTCGACCTTCCAGGGTGTGGATCCACCCTGGACGCCGCCGAAGTTGAAGTCCGGCTTGTAGTAGATGCCCCATAGCTTGTCCGTGATGACTGATCGGTCCTCGTCGTCGAGCAGCGGCGCGTCCGTGTCGACGTGGATGACAGGCGGCATCTTGCCGTGGCTGTCCATCAGGTAGTTGGGATCGACTCCGAGCGTCCCTTCCTGGAGGCACCAGTACGTCCACATCGGCCGCTCGTACTTCTTTCCATCGCGGCCCAGCACGGTCACCGTGGCCGGCAGCTCGAGCATGCGCCAGATGTCGCGCACCCACGGGCCGGCGCCCACGATCAGGTGCTCGCACGCGATGTACCCGTGGTCGGTTTCCACCCCGACCACACACCCGCCCTCGAGCCGCACCCCGGTCACCCTCACGCCGGGGCGGAGTTCCACGCCCTCGGCCTGGGCCTTGCCGGCGAGGGCGCGCATGGAATGCATGTTCTCGGCGTAGCCGCCCTTCTTCTCGTGGAGGACGGAGGTGATGCCCTTCGCCTGCCAGTCCGGGAACATGTCCCGCATGTAATCGCGGCACTTGTCCTCGCCCTCGATCAGGACGGAGTCGTACCTTATCGCCTGCTGCTCGCCGTAGATCTGGACGATGTCGGCGTGCATGACCTCGGGGCTGATCTGCATGAAACCGACGGGATGATAGTGAAAGGCCTCTTGGTCGGACTCCCAGACCGAGACGTTGTGCGCCATCAGCCGGCGCATTGCAGGCTGGAAGTAGTTGTTGCGGACGACGCCGCAGGCGAGCCCTGAAGGCCCCGCGCCGATCCCGGTCTTGTCGAGGACGAGCACGTCGTCGCCTGTGCCGCGGCCGCGGGCTTTCAGCTCTTTGGCCAGGTGCCACCCCGTGGAGAGGCCATGGACCCCGGCCCCGATGATGACGAACCGCGCGCCGTCTTTCCCTGCCACGAGCCCACATATTATCTGTGGCGTGGGGCGTGACGAAGGGGCGGCCGCCGACGGAAAGGTGGTGATTACCGACTCGCAGGCCATGCTCGGGGCGGCCGTGGCAACGCTCGACGCCGCCGGCGCGAACTACGAGGTCCTCCCCGACGGCCTCGAACCCGGTGAAGTCGTCACCCGATCGGCTGACGCCGAGGTGCTGATCGTCACCTACGTTCCCTTTCCGGCACCCGCCATCAACCGGCTGAGGTCGGCGCGCCTGATAGTTCGCTGCGGCGTGGGCGTCGACATCATCGACGTCGATGCCGCGACCGCGCGAGGAATCTGGGTGGCCAACGTCCCCGATTACGCCACCCACGAAGTGGCCGATCACACCTTGCTCCTTCTCCTGGCGGCCGCCCGCCAGGTGAACCATTTCCAACGAAGCTGGCCCGAGCGCGGCTGGGGATCGACCGAGCTCCCAGCCATTCATCGGCTAAAAGGACGCCGGTTGGGGGTGATCGGGCTGGGGAGGATCGGCTCGGAGGTCGCGCTGAGGGCGCGCGCCTTTGGAATGGAGGTCGTCGCATCCAGTCCGCATATGACCGAGGCACGGCTCACCGAGCTCGGCGTCAAAGGGCTGCCGCTGACCGAGCTTTTGCGAACGAGTGACGTGATAAGCCTGCACACGCCATTGACGTCGCGGACCAGCCATCTCCTCGACGAGCGCGCTTTTGCTCTGATGCGCCGCGGGGTGGTCATCGTAAACACTGCACGCGGGGACCTGATCGACCTGGCCGCGCTGCAGTCGGCGATCGATCGCGGCGTTGTGGCGGCGGTTGCCCTGGACGTGCTCGAGCGCGAACCCTTTCCAGATCTCTCCATGCCGTTTCTTCACCGCGCCAACGTCATGATCACGCCCCATGTCGCCTGGTACTCGCACGATGCCGTCCGCGACCTGGGCGTCCTGGCCGCCGAGGATGCCTTGAGGTACCTACGCGGAGAGACTCCTCGCGGCGTGCTGAATCCGGAGGCCCATTCGTTTCCGCACCGGACTTAGTATTCAGCCGAAAGGAGACGAAGCATGACCAAGACCGACACAGGCGCGAAGGTGGGGCTGATGGAGCGACTCCGGCAGGGCTCCGTGATCTGTGCGGAGGGATACCTATTCGAATGCGAGCGGCGGGGCTACCTTCAGGCGGGCGCCTTCGTCCCCGAGGTCGTCGTCGAGCACCCCGAGGTGATCGCGGAGCTGCACCGGGAATTCGTCCATGCCGGTTCGGACATAGTCGAGGCTTTCACGTATTACGGTCATCGCGAGAAGCTCCGGCTCATCGGCAAGGAGCACCTCCTCGAGCCGCTGAACCGCAACGCGCTGGAGATCGCGCGCCAGGTCGCGCAGGAGACGGGCACCCTCGTCGCCGGGGACCTTTCGAACACCAACCTGTTCACGGACGATCCGAGTTCTCACAAGACCGTGCGGGCCATGTTCGACGAGCAGTTGGCCTGGGCGGTCGAAGCGGGTGCCGACCTGCTGATCGGCGAGACCTTCAGCTACCTGGGCGAGGCGCTGATCGCTGTGGAGGCGATGCGCGCCACCGGGCTGCCGACGGTGGTGACCATGGTCTTCCACCAGGAGCCCAACACTCGCGACGGGTTCTCTGCCACCGAAACCGCAAAGCGCCTGGAGGACGCCGGCGCCGACGTGGTCGGGCTCAACTGCGGCCGCGGGCCGCGCACTATGCTGCCCCTCCTCAAGGAGGTGCGGGCGGCCGTAACCTGCAAGGTGGCGGCCCTTCCGGTGCCGTACCGGACGACGCCCGAGCAGCCGACGATGCAGTCGCTTCGCGACCCCAGCACGAATGTGCGCCCGTTTCCCACTGCGCTCGACCCGTTCGTCTGCACCCGCTACGAGATGGGGGACTTCGCCCGCGAGGCGCACGAGCTGGGCGTCAGCTACCTGGGCGTTTGCTGCGGCGCCGGCCCGCACCACATACGCAGCGTCGCCGAGGCACTCGGCCGCACGCCGCCGGCGAGCCGCTACTCCCCCGACATGTCGAAGCACGCCTTCCTGGGCAGCGACCCGACGCTCAAGAAAGAGAACCGTGACTACGCCGAGCGGCTCTAGCCGCTTCTAGACGCGAGGAGGGCGAGTGGGCCCGACCATGTCATCGGCGCGCTCCCCCGCATACCAGCGCCTGAAGGGCATGCTGGCTGCGGATCGGTGCGTGATCCTGGATGGCGGCATGGCCACAGAGCTTCAGCGGCATCGCTCGACGCCCGACACCGCCGGGTTGGACCGCCAGCTCTGGGGCACATGGGCGCTGTACCGCGCACCCCATTCGGTGCTCGAGGTTCACAGCAGCTATGTCGGAAGCGGCTGCGACGTCATCTCCACGAACACTTGGTCGATCCTCTCGGCACCGGAGGCTGAGCAGCGCCTGGGCGGCCCGACCCCCGAGCGGGCCCACTGGATGGAGATCGCTCGGCTCGGCATTCGCCTTCCGCGGCGCGCCATCGCCGACGCCGGCAAGCAAGGGGAGTGCGCGGTGGCCTTCGCGATCTCCGGCGAGATTAACTCCCCGATGCGCCAGGAGTCGGTCGAACTGCTGTCACGTGTGCTCGAGGAGGAGCCGCCGGACCTGATCCTGCTTGAGACGCTCACGCTGATTCGGGACCCGGCCACCTTCAAGACGGTCGATCTGCTGCTCGAAACGGGGATCCCCGTCTGGCTGTCGTTCAGGCGCTGCCGCCACGGCGTATGCGGCGTGTATGGCCAGCACTGGGGACCGCCAGAAGGCGACTTGTTCGGACGCGCGGCGCGGCGGCTCGAGTCGATCGGCGTCGATGCCCTTCTCATCAACTGCCTGCCCATCGACCACGTTCCGGGGATGATCGGCTGGCTGCGCGATTTCACCGACCTGCCTCTAGGCGTTTACCCGAACCTCGGCCACATGGCCGGTCCAGCCTGGCGCTTCGACGAGCGCATCGGACCCTCTGGTTACGCCGAGCTCGCGCTGTCGTGGCGTGAGGAGGGCGCCCAGATTATCGGCGGGTGCTGTGGAACGACCCCAGGTCACATCGCCGCGGCCGCCGCCGCCCTGTCGTCGACCAGGGCGGGACACAAGCGGCCCGCGCTCCCGGTGATCGAGGAAGGACCCCCGGGGCGTGAGCCGGAGCCCGAGCCCAAGCCCTGGCATGACGACCTCGGCCGCGTCCTCTATCCGCTTCCATTCCCAGAGCTCACGGTCGACCCGGGCGTGTTCGTCCCGACCCAGGGCAGCTTCCTCTGCTGGCGGCACCTGTTTGCGCGCGGGATCGGCGAGGACAAGAACTGCCTGGATGTCGGCTGCGGCTGCGGCATCCTCGCCGTTCAGCTCGGGCGCAACGGCGCCCGGCATGTTCACGCGATCGACGTCGACCGAAACGCAATCGCCAACACGCTGGCCAACGCTTTTCGGAACGGCGTGGCCGACCTGATGACCGCCGAGGAGGTGGACCTATATGAATGGGAGCCGCAGCAGCGCTACGACGTCTGCGTGGCCAGTCTCTACCAGATGCCGGTCAACCCGTTTGAGGAACCCACGGGGCACCGGCCGCTCGACTACTGGGGCCGGAACCTTCTGGACCACTTTATCAAGATCCTTCCGCGTGTCCTCGCCGACGACGGAAAGGCGTATTTCATGCAGCTCTCGATCATCAGCCAGCGGGAGACGTCGCGCCAACTACAGAAGCTCGGCCTCCAGGCGCGGGTGGTCGACTTAAGTTTCTTTCCTTTCACGGAGTCGTTCGAAGCCAACAAGGACCAGATCGAGCGCGTCGAGCAGCGCTCCGATGCGTTCGCGCTGCGCCTGGCGGGCAAGGACGTGATGGTCGCCTACCTGCTAGAGGTGACCCGGTCCTAGACCGGGCCGTCGAATGGCTGCACCAAGCAAGGCGGCTCTGCGCGGATTCAACCGTGAGAGGATCGCCGGCATCGATATTCCACCGGGCGGGGACATTGCCCGATTGCATATCGGTGACCCATGCTTCGCTACCCCCGAACACATCGTCGATGCCGCCGCCGCCGCCATGAGAGCCGGCTACACCCATTACGCGCCCTCGTATGGAGATCCCGACTTGAGGGTCGCGATAGCGAAACGGGCTTCTCATCGTGCCGGAAGGGCAATCGCCTCGACCGAGGTCCTTGTCACGGCGGGCGCGACGGAGGCGATCTACTGCGCGCTGACCGCCGTCCTCGACCCAGGAGACCAGGTCATCCTGTTCGACCCCAGCTACTCCCTATACGCAGCGATCCTGAACCAGATCGGCGCTGACCCCGTGTTTGTCTCGATGACGAGAGATTTGCGTCCGGACATCGATCGGCTGGAGCACGCGGTAACGGACAGAACGCGACTCTTGATCATCAACAACCCGGTCAACCCGACTGGGGTGGTGTTCAGCGAATCGGAGATCAAAGCCATCGGCGAGATAGCCGCAGCCAGAGACCTGCTGGTGCTCGCGGACGAGATCTACGACGAGCTCGTCTATAGCGGGGGGTTCTCGTCGTGTCTCGGTATTGCCGAACTGGCGGACCGATTGCTCTATGTGAACGGATTCTCCAAGACGTACGCGATGACCGGCTGGCGGCTCGGATACTTGGTCGCGCCTCGGCACCTCCTGGAGCACGCTCACACCATCCACAGCAATTGCGCGGCAGCTGTGAGCTGGCCGGCCCAGCGCGCGGGTATCGCCGCGCTGCAAGGACCGGTTGAACCGATCGCCGAGATGGTCGCCGGATATCGCGCCCGGCGCAATGCGCTGCTCCAGGGCCTTGCCGGAACTCCGGGCCTAAGGCCGATCGTGCCAGAGGGGACGTTTTACCTGTACGTCGGTTTCAGCTTCGAGGCGCGGATCCGCGCCGTGGAGCTGGCACAACTCCTGCTCGCGGAGGGCGTGGCGGTTCGCAGCGGGACCGAGTACGGCCCAGCGGGAGAGGGCCATCTGCGTCTGAGCTTCTCGGCGACATTCGACGACATTCGCATCGGCGTAGAACGACTGCATCGGGTGTTCGAGCGCTTATCCGGCTAGGGCCCTGCGAGCTCGTGAACGGTCCCGAGAAGCACGTTCGCGCCGTTGACGAAATCGTCCCAGGCCGTGAGCTCGCGTGGATCGTGGCTCACCCCGCCGACCGATGGCACGAAGATCATTCCGCTCGGGGTGATGGCCGCAAGAGCCTGAGCATCGTGGCCGGCGCCCGAGGGCAGCCGCCTGGTGGTCAATCTGAGGGCGGCCGCGGCTCGCTCGGTCGCGTCGCACATGCCCGGATCGAGTCTCGTCGGCTGCCACCGACCGGCCGCGTCGATCTCGACGTCGACACCTTCTGCCTTGCCACTCGAGCGAATGACTGCCAGCACCGCCAGCTCCATCGCGTCTAGCTCGGCGGCATCGTGCGAGCGGAACTCGAGCGCCAGGCGCGCCAGGCCGGGCACCACGTTGAAGGCTCCGGGTTCCAGATGCACGTCGCCAATCGTGGCCACGGAGCCCGGAAATTCGCGAACTATGAGCTCCCGGACGCCGAGGATGGCGCGGGCTGCAGCAACGCCTGCATCGCGGCGCTCGTCCATGGGCGTGGTGCCCGCGTGGCCGCCTGAACCATGCAGGACGATTCGAAACGAGCGAGATCCGACGATCCCGGTGACCACCCCGATCTGCACTTTCTCGCGCTGGAGGCGTGGCCCTTGCTCGATGTGCAGCTCCAGGTAGCCGGCGAGCGAGCCGGGATCACGACGCGCCTCGCGCAGCCGCTCCTCCTCGAGCCCGGCTTGCTGTAGCCCGGCGACGAGGGCAAGGTGTCCTCCCCGCGCCTCCTCGAGGATCTCGGGCGTCAGGGTGCCGGCGATCGCCTTGCTGCCCAGCAGCCCGACCAGGGTGCCCTCCTCATCCGTGAAGTCGATCGCCTCGAGGTCAAAAGGGAGGTCGGCGCCGGCCTGCTTGAAAGCCAACAGGACATGAAGGGCGGCGACCACTCCCAGGGCTCCGTCATACCGGCCTCCGCCCGGGACCGAGTCCAGGTGGGAGCCGAGCAATAGGGAGCGCGCATCCTGCGCGTGGCGGGCCTTGAGCACCGCCGAGTGATTGCCGGCCGCGTCGATGTGCGTTCCGAGTCCAGCACTTCCTGCCCGAGCCAGAAACCACTTGCGCGCTGCAGCGTGAGCGGCACTGAACGTGGGCCGGCTGACGCCCCCTTCGGGGGTCGCGCCGATCCTCGAGAGGGCTTCGAAGTCCTCGCGCATTTGGCCGGCATCAATCCGTGGTGCCGAATTGGCCGAGCGCAAACTCAGTGCGAGACTGCGGCGGCGGCCAGCTCTGAGACCAGCTTCCGCTCGCGAAAGCGGCTGGGCGTGAACGATGTGATCAGCTCGGGTGAGCGGCCGCTGGTGATCGCCTCGGCCATGCAGACTCCCGAGATGGGCGCGGCTTTGAAGCCGTACGTTCCCCAACCGCAATCGACAAAGAATCCGCCGACGTCTGTCTCTCCCATGATCGGGCTGTAATCTGGGGTCACGTCGCAGAGGCCGGTCCACGACCTGAGCACGCGAAGCGTCCGGAGTCGTGGCAGCAGCTCGGTGGCGTGCCGGGCAGACGTTTCCAGGAAGTTCAGGGTCGAGGCGAAGCTGAACGTGCTGTACGGCTCGATCTCGGAACCGATGAGCATCTCGCCACGATCCGTCTGGCTCACGTACACGTGGAGCGTGGCCGAGACCAGGATGATGTGGAGCATCGGCTTGATCGGTTCCGTCACGTACGCCTGAAGGTTATGCGTGACGATCGGGAGCTCGACGCCGGCCATAGCGCACACCTGCGTCGACCATCCGGCGACCGCGGCCAACACGGTTGGCGCCGAGATGGCTCCACTGTTGGTGCGGACACCGGTCACGCGCCCACCTGCGACGTCGATGCCCATCACCTCGGTGGCCGGGAAGATGTCGACTCCGAGCCGGTCGGCTGCGCGCGCATAGGCCCAGACAACCGCGTCATGGCGGATCACCGCCCCCGGCGGATGGTAGAGCCCGCCCTGGATCGGATACGTAACCCGATTGGACAGGTCGAGCTCGGGGCAAAGCCTGGCGATCTCATGGGGTTCAACCACCCGGCTGTTGACCCGCAGGGCCTGGTTCACCTCGGCCCGCTCGACCATCGTCATCATCGCCCGCTCGGTGTGGGCGAGCGTGATGTGTCCCTGCTGTGAGAAAAGTAGGTTGTAGTCGAGTTCCTGCGAGAGATGCTCGTAGAGCTTGACGCTTCGGTCGTAGAATCGCACCCCGTCCGGGGTCCGGTAGTTGGAACGGATGATCGTCGTGTTCCGTCCGCTGCCCCCGGCGCCGATGTAGCTCCTCTCAAGGACGGCCACGTTACGCACGCCCCTCTTTGCGAGCTCGTATGCGGTCGCGAGGCCGTGCGCGCCTCCGCCGATGATGACGACGTCGTACGACTTCTTGAGCTCGGGCCTCCGCCACATGCGCCAGGGCCGGAGGTAGCGAATCACCGCCAACCCCACTGCTCGAGCGCGCGCCAGCCCACCGGGGTGCCCGCAAGTCGCTGGAGGACCTCCCACGCATAGCGGCCGTGATCCGAGCTCACATATATCTCCACAGCCGGCACCGCCAGGTCCTTCATGACCAGCACGGCGGGAATCCGAGCCCAGCTCGCCGCCGCGCAGCAGCCGGGCAGGACGCCGGACAGATCCTCTTTCATCGTCCGCGCCAGGAAACCCGCGAGGAGCGGCCCGGCGATGAGGAATCCCGAAAGTGCACAGGTCACGTCCGTCGCCACGGCGCCGTCGGTCTCGCCCTCCTGGAGTCCGTGCATGACGTCGCGCTCCGCGGATGGCGCCAGCAGCGCCAAGGCCCAGTCCCGTGCGATCCGGGCGAGCAGACCACCTGACGTCACCGGCGCGGTGTGGAGAGGTTCGAGCGCGGCGCCGGTCAAGAAGCGGACATGATCGTCGACTGCGCCGCTCAGGTGCAGCTTGCCGCGGGCGCTGACGTCGGCGAATCCAAGCGACGTCCTCAGTGCTGAGAGCTCCTCGTCGGCCGATTCGTAAACGGCGGGCACCAACCATGCGCCGCGCCGCTCGAAGGTCGCGCGCAAACCGGCATGCATTCGATGCACCACCGAGCGCATGACAGGGTCGCGCTGTGCCTCGCTCATCCCTGGCACAGGTCCGGGCGCCGCGGTGGCTTCCGTCACGACCTCAACCTCGCACCGTCCGGGTCGTAGAACGGCTTCAGGTGGACTCGCGCCGCGACGATTGCCCCTCCTGACCGGAATACCAGTGGCGTCCCTTCCCCGGCCATCTCGACGGGCACCCACGCCAACCCGATGAAAGCCGACACGCTGTCGCTCCACCGGCTCGAGCACACGCGCCCGACCGGACGGCCGGCGCTCACCAAAGCCGCCCCTTCCAGCGGCAGGCCGCCGCTGTCGACCTTGAAACCGACAAGCCTCTCCTGCAGCCCACGCGCCGCGTCGTCGGCGAGCGCAGCGCGGCCGAGGAAGTCGTCCTTGTCCAACTTGACCATCCAGCCGAGACCTGCGCCATTCGGCGTTGACAGCGCGTCGGTATCCTGGCCCACGATGATGTGCTGCTTCTCGAGCCGCAGGATGCGCTGGCTCTCGAGGCCGAACGGCAGGATGCCCAGGTCGGCGCCCGCCGCGAGCATCGAATCCCATACGTGCACGGCGTATGCGCTCGGGAAATGGACTTCGTAGCTGAGCTCGCCGACGAAGCCGATGCGCAGGATCATCGCCGGCACGCGGCAGATCTCGGCCTGAGCCAACTTCAGGTAGGGAAGCGCGGCCGCCGAAACGTCGGCATCGGTCAGGCGACCCATAAGGTCCCGCGCCCGCGGGCCGGCGACGTTGATCGCCGCATACGACGAGCTGACGTTCACAACCTGCGCGTCCAGACGCCAGTCGGCCATCCACCACTTGATCCACTGGTCGATCGCGTCCGCCCCGCTGGTCGTCGTGGTCACGAAGAACTCGTTCTCGGCGAGCCGCCCGACCGTGCCGTCATCGATGATCACGCCCTGGTCGTTGAGCATTGCGCCGTACCTGATGCGGCCGACCTTCAGGTCGCCATAGCGGTTCGGGTACAGCCTCTCGAGCAGCTCGACCGCGCCGGCCCCGCGAACGCGGAACTTGCCGAGCGTGCTGACGTCGATGATGGCCACGCGCTCGTGCACCGCGCGGCACTCGTCTGAAGTCTCCCGATACTGCTTGGGACGCCGCCACTCCCCTGCCCAGATAAACACCGCGCCAAGGTCCTGGTGGCACTCGTGCAGCGGGCTCTCCTTGCGCGGCTCGAAGTGCTCCGCGGCGAGGAGCCCGAGCTCGACCGGCCGCCAGGGCGCACGAGACGTTGGCACTCCGGTCTCCGGGACGCTGCGGCCCGTGAGCGCGGCGGCGTAGCGCACGCAACCCGCGAGGCAGGACTTGCCCTGGCACGGCCCCATGCTGAGCGTCGTGTAGCGCTTGAGCAGCTCGATGGAATCGAACCCCTCCTCGACCGACGTCGTCATCTCCTTGGTGGTGACGTCCATGCAGAGGCACGCGAAGGTCTTGGCCTTGGTTGCGACCACCTCGGGCAGCGCGAACGACCCGCGGCCGGTGACTGTGCCGATCGCCTCGATGCGGTCGGGGAGGGCGTCCGGGACAAAGGCCTGGAGGAATTCGTCGTAGCGCGACTTCGCCCCTGCCTGGGCCAGCAGGCCCGAGGCGGGGACCACCGGCCCCGCCATCACTACCAGGTCGCACTCGCGGCGCCGTTCGGCACCGTGCTCACGCGCGACCAGTGCGCGCACTTGCTTGCCGCCCTCAGCCCGGATCGGCACTGCGCCCTTGCGCCAGTCCAGGACGGTGACGCGGGCGCCGGCCTCGACAAGCATCCGCTCGCACTCGTAGCCGCGATCGTCGCCGGTCAGCACGACCGCGACGCGCCCGGGCAGCACCCCGTACAGCCTGATCAGCCGCTCGGCAGCCCCGGCGAGCATGACTCCAGGGAGGTCGCTGTTGCCGAACCAAAGCGGCTGCTCCAGGCCGCCCGTGGCGACCACGATCTTCCGGGGCCGGATGCGCACGAGTCCGGCCGGTCCCGCCGCCGCCACCAGGTTGTCCTCGAAGATGCCGAAGGCAGTCGTGGAGGTGCGGGCCTCGACACCCGCCTCAACGACCTCAGCGCTCAGACGCTCTGCCTCTGCGGGGCGCGTGAACCGTAGCCGCCCTCCTAGCGCCGGTTCGGATTCGACCAGCACGGTGCGAGCGCCGGCGCGGGCAGCCTCGACCGCGGCACCAAGCCCGGCGGGCCCGCCGCCGATCACCAGCACGTCGCGGTGGAGGGTCGCCGCCTCGTAGTCACGCCACTCCAGGTCTCTGTCCGGAGGCTCGCCGATGCCGGCGGCGCGCCGGATGAACGGTTCCGCGACCGGCCACATGAAGCGCGGCCGGTAGAAGGACTTGTAGTAGAAGCCCGGGGGGAAGAACACCGAGAAACGGTCGACCGCCCGCAGCAGATCGAAGTCGACCGACGGCAAGCCGTTCTGGCGCCGCACGCGCATCCCCGCCCTCACGGGCGTCTGGCAGGCCTGGAGGTTGGGCACTCCGTCCACGCGAACCATGCAGTTCGCGCACGCTCCGGACATACAGAGCAGTCCCCTGGGTCGGTGGTACTTGAACGAGCGACCGGTGACCATGACTCCGGCGGCTGCCATGGCCGACCCGATCGTGTCCCCCTCGAACGCCTGCGCCGGCGTGCCGTCGAGGAAGAAGCTGACAGGTCGGCGGCGGTCGATCGCCTCTCCGGCCGCCGCGGCGATTCTCTCGGTCATCGCACCCTCCGCGAATCTTCCGGCCAGTAGCTGTCCAGGAACTTGTTGGTGACGGTGTCCCTTCGGGCGAGGAACCATGAGTGGCAGCCCGCGCGGTGATACCACCACTCCTGCTGAGTTCCGCTCGCGTTGCGCATGACGTACAGGTACTCGGCGAGCTTCTCGATCGGGGCGTCAGGCTTGGGTCGCGCCTTGGTCTCGCCGCCGTAGGAGAACTCGGTGAACTCCCTGGGTCCGCAGTTGGGGCACGGGACGAGGAGGCTCATCGGAAGCCAACAGCATACTGACGCCGGCGCCGCCGCCCGGTGCGACCCAGTCTGGCCACTCCCATGGGCTCTTGACTTTTATCTGCATACAGTTAGACTCCTTCCCAGTAGTACACAACTTAACTATCTCGGGCCATTGGGAGATGACATACATGGCTGACAAGGTCTCTACTGTTTTGGTGACAGGGGCGACCGGCACGGTTTCGACCGCGGTGCTGGGAGCGCTGAAGGGGAAGCCCGGCCTGCGGCTCAGAGCCTTGGTTCGGGACCCCGCCAGGGCCGAGACGCTCAAGAAAGACGGCGTCGAAGTCGTGGCCGGCGACCTGGAGGAGCCCGACACGCTCGCAGAAGCGTTCGACGGCGTTGACATTCTCTGGCTGCTGACGCCCGCCTCGGCCCTGGAGCCTTCGATGGGCTCCAACGCGATCCTGGCCGCCAAACGGGCGAAGGTCAAACACATCGTGCGGAACTCCGCCATCAAGGCCGGCCATGATGCCCCCAACAGGAACGGCCGTCTGCATGCACTCGTCGAAGAGGCGGTGATGGCCTCGGGCATCCCGTGGACGATCCTGCGTCCCCATTACTACATGCAGAACCTCCTCAGCTCGGCCAACTCGGTGGCCTCGGACGGCATGCTCTACATGAACCTCGGCCAGGGCCGCCTCGGGATGATCGACGGCCGCGACGTCGGCGTGTTCGCGGCCAAGGTCATCGAGCACCCGGACCGGCATGCCCGAAAGACCTACACCCCGACCGGTCCCGAGCCGACCACCATGGCCGAAGCGGCGGACACGCTACGCCAGGTCCTGGGCAAGCCCGTCACCTACGTCGCCCTGCCGCAGGACGCCGCGCAACAGGCGATGCTCGGCTTCGGTCTCTCCCGGTGGTTCGTTGGGAATGTGGTGGACTACGGCCGGGCGTATTCCGAGGGGTGGGGAGACTTCGTCACGACAGATTTCAAGGACGTCACCGGCCACGAAGCCCGCTCGTTCAAACAGTTCGCGACGGACTTCGCGCCTGCCTTCGGTGGCTCGAAGGTGCCCGCTGCGCGTGCCTGATACGGAGGAGGTGGACTGATGTCGAACGAGTTCTTCGCGCTGGATGCTGAGGGCGGCGATCCGATCTGGTACCTCCAGGTCCTGATGACGATCAAGGCGAGCGGCGACAAGACCGGCGGCGCCCTGGGCCTGCTCGACTTCAAGACGCCGGCGGGACAGACGCCCCTCCACATTCATCACAAAGAGGACGAGGGTTGGTACCTGCTCGAGGGCAGGATCGCCTGCACGTGCGGCGACGAGACGGTGACCGCTGAGCCGGGGTCGTTCCTCTGGCTGCCGCGTGACATCCCGCACCGGCTGCGCTTCGAGACCGAATGCCATCTCCTGCAGATCGCGATCCCTGCAGGTCTCGAGGTCTTCCACAAGAAGATGGGCCAGCCGGCGCCGCGCATCGAGCTCCCGCCGCCCGGGCAGGTGCTGGACACCGAGAAATACAAGCGTCTCGCCGCCGAGCACGGCCTCGAGATCATTCAGCTCCCCCAGTGGGACAAGAAGGAGGAAGCCAAGCGATGACAGTTCTCGAGTACGACACATTCACGGCCGGCGCCGTCGACCCGAGCAAGTGGGTGCCGCTGCAGCTGCCGACACCCGACGGGAGCATGTGGTCCTACGGCGATCCACACGCCGAGGTCGAGGCCCACGGCGGGACACTGCAGATCACGGTCAACCCATTCCGGCTGAAGCATGACCACGTACACATGCTCGACGACCCCAAGCACCTGCTCGTCACGCCGCAGCCGATACCGATCCCGGCGACGGGCGCGCGCATCTCGGCGGAGATGGCCTGCGAGAACTACAACGGCAACCCGGACGACATCACAGACGGATGGATCGGCCTGGTCGTCGGCGATTTCTCGACCGGGATGATCTTCGACTGGATGCTCAGCGGGACGCGCGTTGGCGCGCTCTACGAGCGGCTTCCGATCCCCGGGGTGACGCCCGAGGGCGGCTCGTTCAGCTATCTCGTGCAGTCGCCTTTTGTCGCGATCAACGCGCCAGGCGAGTTCAAGTCGTACGAGATCGCACTCAACCCGAAGGCGCGCTCGGCCGAATGGAAGATCGACGGCCAGGCCTTCTACCGCACCGAAGGCATTCCGGTCGAGGTTCAGTCTGTCACCCTCGGCTTGATCGTCTGCACGTTGAAGCCAGTTGGCGCGAAGGGCAGCACATCGGTGCATGGCCAGGGCGCGCGCGGAAGCTGGCGGCACCTTAAGGTCACAAGCGGATAGTTAGAACTCAGGTTCCCTCGAGCGCCGAGAAAAGCTGCAAGGCGGTGCGCACGAGCGCCGGCTCACGCTCCGGAGCGATCTGCGCCATCAATGTGAGCGCGGCTCGCGCCGAGTGGCTCGCGACGAGCGACGCGGCCTTGCCTGCGTTCTTCGTCTTGCACGCGCGGAGGATTGCCTCGTGCTCCTCCTGCAGGCGAACTCCGCTCTGGATCTCCTCGGTCTGGAACACGCGGCGGAAGCGTTCTGCACGGTCGAAGTACGTCGAGAGGGTGCGCGCAAACTCGCGTCCCGCCTGCGGGATCAGCGCGCGGTGGAATCGCCGGTGCGCCCGTGCCCACGTCTCTGTGTTGGGGTCGGAAGCGTGCTTGCGCATCTCCTGCACCGCGTCGGCCAGCTCTGCGAGTCTGGATTGGTTCAGTAGCGGAACCGTGACCAGCACGCCGGCCGCCTCCAGCAACACGCGGCACCCGTATACGGTGTCGACATCGCCCACGTCGAGCGCGGTCACGTGCGTGCGCCGGTTGTGCTCCGATTGGACGATACCCTCCGCCTGCAGCATCCGCATCGCTTCGCGCAGAGGCGTCCGGCTGACGCCGAGGCGCTCTGCAAGCTCGACCTGCGAGATGCTGGCGCCGTTCGGGATGGCGCCGTCGAGGATCAGCCGCCGCAGGTATTCGTGCAGCGAGCCTGGCGTTGCGCGGCCATTGCGCCGGAACGGTTTGATGGCATCGAGCGAAACGCTGGAGCGTCGCCTGCGTTGCGGCGTTGTCATCGCAGCGGACAGTGTATGCAGTTAACAACCATGCGCCGCATCGACGTCCACTGTCATCCCAATACCGTCGAGTGGTTCAATGCGATCACTCCATACGTCGAGGCCCTGCGTACCTACTGGCATCGACCGTGGGCTCCGCTGCAGGAGGAGCAGGTCATCGAAGAGCTGCGCCAGGCCGGCGTCGAGGTGTTGATGGTCGCCTTCGACACCGAAACTGTCACCGGCTGTCCGCCGTGCACCAATGACTACGTGGCAGGGCTTCGCGACCGCCACCCCGATGTGGTGCTGAACGCGTGGGCGTCGGTCGATCCGTGGAAAGGTCCGACGGCGGTTCGGGAGGCCGAGCACGCAATCAAGGACCTCGGTCTCATCGGCTTTCACTTCCATCCGATCTGCGGCGATTTCTCGGTTGACGATCCCAGGCTTCGCCCCCTCTTCGACAAGATCACCGAGCTCGGCGTGCCGGTGCTCATCGACGTCGGCACCACCGGAATGGGCGCCGGCGCGCCCGGCGGACTCGGCCGGCGCCTGAAGATGTCGCGACCTCTGCCGGCGCTCGATGACCTTGCGGCCGACTTCCCTCAGCTCCGGATCATCGCGGCCCACCCCGGATGGCCGTGGACGGACGAGGTGCTGATGATCTGCCTGCACAAGGGCAACGTGTTCTGGGAAACGTCCGGTTGGGGTCCTGAGTACTTCCCAGAGACGCTGAAGCACGACATCCCACGGCGGCTACAGGACAAGATGATGTTCGGCAGCGACTACCCGAGCCTGACGCACAAGAGGCTCTTCCAGGGATGGGCGAAGCTTGGCTACAGCGATGAGGTCATGGATAAGGTTTTTCACTCGAACGCCGAGCGCATCCTCAATCTAGAGCTGGCAAGGAGAGCGTGATGATCGCAGCGATCGGACACGTTGCGCTCCAGGTTCCGAACCTGGACGAGTCGGTGGCCTGGGCGACGACCGTGATGGGCCTGCGCGAGGTTGCGCGTGACGAGAAGACCTCCTATCTGACGCAGGGCGGCGCGCATCACTCGTTGATCTACATCGAGGCCGGCGAAGGGGCTCTCGATCACGTCTCACTCGAGGCCCGGGACGAAAGCGCGCTGCACGAGTTGAACGACCGCCTCGCGAAGCACGGGGTGCGCTTGATCGAGCACGAGCGCGAGCCGGCGGTTAAGCAGTCGATCCGGTTCGAGGGTCCGGACGGGCACGTGTTCGAAGTCTTCACCGGCATGGCCCAGGACCAGCCGCGACACACAGGCCGCGGAGTCCAGCCGCGCAGGTTCGGCCACCCGATGCTCAAGTCCGAAAAGCCGCGCGAGACGCAGCGTTTCCTCGAGCAGGTGCTCGGCTTCCGATTATCCGACGACGTGGGGGATGGGACGCTGCTATTTCTTCGATGCAACGCCGACCACCACGGAATCGGAATCACGAAGGGCGGCGAGGGGCTTCACCATTACGCGTGGGAGGTCGAGAACCTCGGCCAGCTCGGACTCCTTGGCGACGTTCTCGAGAAGAACAACGGCCGATTTCTCTGGGGGCCAGGCCGCCATGGCGCGGGCGGCAACCTCTTCACGTACCACCTCGACCCCGCCGGCTGCGTTGTCGAGTACTACGCCGACCTGATCAAGATCTACGACGAGGCAAACTACCGACCGGGGAAGTGGGAGATGTCGGACTACCGCTTCGCCAACCTGTGGGGTCCCGGGATTCCAGGCCACGAGTTCTTCGACGCTGGCGCCAAGCTTCCGACGTCAAGGGTTGCCGCGAAGAAGTGAAGCCATGGAGCCTGGTGGCTTATCGCACCGGGACAGGCGACGAGCGCGCCGGCGCACTCGTCGAGGACTGTGTTGTAGAGCTGCCTATCGCCGCGTCCGGGGTGTTCGAGCTCATGGAGCGCTGGGCCGAGGTCGAACCGGTGCTGAGGGCCTTTGATCCAGCCGATGCCGCGCAGGTCGAGGACGCACAGCTCGAGCTTCCGCTGCGCTATCCGCGAAAGGTTCTCTGCTCGGGCGCCAACTACCACCGGCACATGCGCGAGATGAAGGTGAATCGCCCCGACGAAGCTCGCCCATATTTCTTTCTCAAGCCGCCGACCACGTCGCTGGTCGGACCGGGCAAGCCGATCGTCGTACCCGCCGATCCTAGCGCCAGGGTTGACTGGGAGGCGGAGCTCGCGGTGGTGATCGGACGCAAGGCAAGGCATGTGAGCGAGTCCAAAGCGCTCGAGTTTGTGGCGGGCTACTCGGCCATCAACGACATCTCGCTTCGCGGCCCACACCGGGTCCAGCACCCGATCGGCGAGCCCTTTCAATGGGACTGGCTTGCGTCCAAGGGCGCGGACCAATCGACACCGCTCGGACCGGGCATCAGACCCGCGTTCCTGGTCGACGATCCGCAGCGCCTCGACCTGCGTCTGTGGGTCAACGGCCGGCTCAAGCAGGAGGCGAACACCTCCGGCATGGTGGTCGGGATTGCGGCGCTGATCGCCGCCGCCAGCGACCTGGTCACGCTGGAACCAGGCGACGTCATCGCCACGGGGACGCCGGACGGCGTAGGCCTGCCGCGCGGCGAGTTCCTGCGGCCGGGCGATCTCGTGGAGATGGAGGTCGCGGACTTCGGCCGCCTGTCCAACCCGGTGGTCGCGGAGACTGCATGAAAGCGGCAGTCATCCACGAGTTCGGCTCGCCGGACGTCTTGAAGATCGAGGACGCGCCCGCGCCGAAGCCGGCGGCCGGGGAGGTTCTCGTCCGCGTTCGCGCGGTGCGCGTGGGCGGCCTCCTGGACATCGGCACCCGCGCCGGGCGCAACCCGTTCGCGCGCCTGACATTCCCGCACATCCTCGGCGCCGACTTCGCCGGCGACGTGATCGAGGTGGCGGATGGAGTCACCAGGGTCAAGCCCGGCGATCGTGTGGCGGCCTCGCCTTTCGTGGCGTGCGGCCGCTGCCCCGCCTGCCAGGCTGGACGCGACTACGGGTGTCCGAGCGCGCAGCTGATCGGCGTCCACCGCCAGGGCTCGTACGCCGAGCTGGTCGCGGTCCCGGAGAAGGTCGTGCGGCGGATTCCGGCCTCGATCAGCTACGAGCAGGCGGCCGCGCTGGCGCTGAGCGGCCCGGTGGCGTTCACTCAGTTCTCGGTGGCAGGGGTCAAGCCGGGCGACTGGGTGTTGGTCACGGCTGCGGCATCAGGTCTGGGCCTCGTCACGTCGCTGGTCGCCAAGGCACTCGGGGCGCGCGTCATCGCTACATCGCGCAAGGACTGGAAGCGCGAAATGCTCCGTGGTCGCGGCTTCGATGCGGTGCTGGACACCAACGACGACGCGTTCGAAAACCAGGTGGGCGAGCTCACCGGAGGTCAGGGTGTAGCCATTGCGATCGACAACACGTCGTCGGCGACGATGTTCCCCCATGTCTGCGGCGCGCTAGGCCGGCTCGGGGTGATCGTGACCTCTGGCGCCCTGGTCGCGGAGCCGGTGGCCCTCGACCTGCGCTCGCTCTACTTGAAAAGCCAGTCCATCATCGGTGTCCGAACGCACACGCAGATGGCGCTCGACGGTTTCTGGGGACTCGCGGCGAATGGACTGGAAACGCTCGTCGACAGATCGTTTCCACTGGCTGAGGTCGGCGACGCGCACCGCTACGTGGAAGCTGAGAAGAACTTCGGGCGGGTCCTGCTGAAGATCGACTAGGTCGGAGCCTGGATCTTTTCCGCAACCTGCCTGGTGAGCACGTTCTTGGCGACCTTCCCGAACTTGGAGAGCGGCAGGTCGTCGGTTAACTCGAGCCGCTCCGGCAGCTTGAACTTGGCCAATCCCTTCTCCGTCAGGAAGGCGGTCAGCTCGGTCAAGCTCATCGTTTGTCCCGGCTTGGGAATGACGAAAGCGCACATGCGCTCGCCGAGCACCGGATCGGGCATCGGCACGCACGCCACGTTCAAGACGGCAGGGTGAGAAAGGATTAGGTTTTCGATCTCCTCGGCGCTGATCTTCTCGCCGCCGCGGTTGATCAGGTCCTTCTTGCGGCCTTCGACGATGTAGTTGCCGGAGGGATGCCGTCGCACCAGATCGCCTGAGCAGTAGAACCCCTCGGGTGTGAACGTGCGGGCGTTGTATTCGGGGACGCCGTAATAGCCGCGCAGCGTGTATGGACCGCGGACGAGGAGCTCGCCGACGTCGCCGTCCGGAACCGGGTTGCGCTCGTCGTCGACGATCATGATCTCGTCGTCTTCGCAAACCGGGCGGCCGACAGTTTCGAACCGAACCTCATCTGGGTCGTCGAGACGCACGAACATCAGCAGCCCCTCGGCCATCCCGAATACTTCCTGCACCCGCGCGTTCGGAAACAGAGACTCGGCTCGCCGCTTGACCTCGGGCTGCAGCTTCTGGCCACCGGTGTTGATTACGCGGACCGAAGACAGGTCGCGCTGAGTGACTGATGGTGTGTTGATGTAGCGGATCAGCAGCGCGGGCACAAGCTCGAGGTGAGTGACCCTCTCTCGCTCGATCAGCGGAAAGACGTCATCCGCATGAGGCGACTCGGTCAACACGACCCGCGCGCCCTTCCAGAAGAAACCACTGATTCCCGGGCATGCAAGCGGAAAGTTGTGCGCGATCGGAAGCGCGACGAGAAGGCAATCGTCCGTGTGGACGTCGTTGACCGCGACCGCGGCTTTGGTGTTGTAGACATAGTCATTGTTTGTCCGCGGGATGAGCTTCGGAACCCCGGTCGTGCCACCCGAGAGCTGCAGGATGCAGGGCTCGTCGGGGTCGATCTCTACTGAGTCGAGGAGCCCGGGATCCAGTCGCGGATCTCGCTGCAGCAGCTCTCGAATCGTGCTGGCGCCGAGCACCGTGTGTACTCGGGGATGAGCCTCGCGAATCGATGCGATCAGCTGTCTTGAGTCGAAGTCACCGAGCCGCTCGCTAACTGCGTAGCCGGTCGCGTCCGAAAGCTCGAAGAATGCGTTGATCTCGTTCCACCGGTGCCCGGCCAGCGCCATGATCGGGATCGCACCCAGGCGCTGCAGCGCAAAGTACAGATAGACGAACTCGGGAATGTTCGGCAGCTGCACGACCCAGTGATCGAGCGGAGCCACACCCTGCTCGAGAAGGTGCAGCGCAAGTCGATCGACGCCCTGCTTGAGCTGCGAGTAGGTGACGCATTCGGCGCCGCTGATGAGCGCGACGCGGTCGCCGTGGGAATAGAACACGCCGGTGTAAAAGCGGCCAAGCGGGATGTCCTCCCAGTAGCCGCTCGCGCGGTAGCGGGCGGCGAACTCCGGCGGGAAGGGCGTAACGCCGGCCAGCTTGCTCACTCGGCGACGGTGTTGTCCGCGGATTGCGCGGCCAGGTGAAGCTGCAGCCGGCCCAGGAGCGAGATGAGCAGCTCCTTCTCGTTGGCACCGAGCACCGACGCCATGGCGCGCTCGGCCGCGAAATGCTCGGGGAGCAGTTCGTCGAGCAGCTTCTTACCGGCTCCGGTGATCGCGATCAGAGACCTCCGGCCGTCGGCGCCGCTGCGATCCCGGCGGACAAGGCCTTTCGCCTCGAGCGCGTCGAGGATGGCAGTCACTGCCGCTCGCGTCACGAGCAGGCGATCCGCGATCTCGTGCGGATTTACCCCATCTGAAGCCTGGCGCAGGATGACCAGTGCATTGAAACCCGAGAGAGAGAGCCCGTGGCGGCGGAAACGGCGGCTGAGCGCGGTGGTAACGAGGCTGTCGGTGCGGATGAGGTTGATCAGAACCTCAGTTGCCCGACGGTCCATCTGCGGGAATTCGCGTTGGAGGGCGGACGAGGCCCTGACTGGAGCGTGAAGGTTGCGTCGCGCCATTGCAGATATAGTACAGTAGTTAACTACTTTGGATGCACGCTGGACGGGGCGGAACCTTGGCTTCACCTGCCACACGGGCGATCTCTCCTGGGAAGAGCTGATCACCTGGGTGCAGAGCGCGGAGAAACTCGGCTACTCGGCCTTCTGCACCACCGAGGAGTCAGGCAAAGACGCTTTCGCTGTTCTCGCCGTCATGGCGCGAGAGACCAAGACCATCAGCCTCGGCACGGCGATCGTCAACTTCTATTCGCGTACGCCGACACTCCTCGCCATGAGCGCGCGCAGTATTCACGACCTCTCGAAGGGTCGTTTCGGCCCCTTTGGCCTTGGCGCCGGCGGAATCGGTTTCATGCAGCGCGGCCACGGAATCGTGATCGAGAAGCCGTTGACGCGTGCCAAAGAGACGGTGGCTATCGTTCGCGGGTTGCTGACGCAGAAGAAGTTCTCGTATGACGGGCAATGGTTCAAGCCGCATGACTTCCATCTACGTGAAGGGCCAATCGGGGAGGACGCGCCTCCCATCTGGCTCGCGGGGCTAGGTCCGAAGATGGTCCGGACAGCCGCCGAGGTGGCGGACGGCGTGATCGCAAACTGGCTGACCGATGAATCGCTGGCCGAGTACCGCGGATTGATCGAACAAGGCGCTGTCTCAGCGGGCAGGAGTCCTGCCGATGTCCAGATCGCGACGTTGCTGATGACGTGCGTCGATCCGAATGATGAGGCGGCCATCTTCGCGGCCCGCCGCGGCATAGCGTTCTACTGCGCCTCCGAGCATTACCTGCACATCGCCGACATCTGTGGCCTCGGTGTAGATGCGCGAAAGGTGAAGGTCGCGTGGGAGGAGCGTGACTTCGACCGAGCCACGGGGCTGGTTTCCGATGAGCTGCTGGACAAGTTCTGTCTCGTCGGAACGCCCGAGAGGAATGCGGAACGAATTCAATGGCTTTTCGACAATCGCGTGTACCCGATCGTCTATCCGCTGCCGCGTCGGGAGCACATGATCGAGGACCATCACCGCGTGCTGGAGCAGGCATCACGGTGGGCGCGGGTCGTGGACGCTGCCTCGGCCGACCGCTAAAACTTCAAGAGCCTCTGAAAAGCTGCTGGTTGCTGATTGCGCCATGGCTGTCGGGAAGCACAACTCTGTCGGCGCCACCAGGTACTTGCGTGATGGCTCCTGCTTTTGGACCTAGCTTCGGCTCCGGGCCGCGCCGAGAAGCTGCCGGGCTGTTTCGTGGTAGTCGCTGAGGTTCGGACGAGCCAGCCGCACGACGAGGTGATGCGCGCCGGCAGCGCGGTAAGCCGCGAACCATTCGGCAGCCGATTCCAGGGTCCCGGCATGGACCGCCATCGTCCTGGCCATCGCCTCGGCAGGCACGCCGTAATACGCCTTCGTGTAGGCGTCGAGCTCGGCGGCCGCTTCGCGGGAATTGTCAGCGACGGCCAATGTGAGGTACACGCCCGTATCAATGCCGGCGGGATCTCGGCCGGCCCCCTCCGCCGCCTCATGGACCGCGCGAAGACCTGACGCATAGTCGTCCGGGGTCGGGCTCAAGGGGAGCCAGCCGTCGAAGGTTCCGCCGGCCAGTCGCAGCATGCGAGGGCCGCCGCCGCCGATCCAGATCGGAGGCCCACCCGATTGAGCGGGTCGGGGCTGCAGCTCGATGCCTGGCTCCTCGTTCCTCCACAACCGCCGGATGCGTTCGACTCCGCTCACCATGGCGCTGACCCGGCGATCGCTCGGAACACCGACGGCGGCCAGCTCGGCATGCGTGCCCGGGAGCTCGGCGCCGGGTCCGATTCCCACGATGACGCGGCCTTCGGATACGCGGTCGAGGGTGGCCAGGATGTGCGCCAGCGAGAGAGGGTGGCGAAGCAGCGGCAGCAGGACCGCCGTACCGAGCCTGACGCGAGTCGTCGCGCCGGCCACTGCGGCCAGCAGGGTCAGGGGTTCGCCGCGAGGGCGCGCGAGCAGAGAGTCGCCGGCCCACACCGAGTCATAGCCGGCCTGTTCCGCCCGCCGCGCCGCCTCGACGATAAATGCCAGGTCGCTGTCCGCCCACAACAGGGCCTCCCGTGACGGGAGCAGAAGCCCGGTTGCGGATGACCGCTTCGCCACCCGGCCATTTTGATCTGGAACGGCGGTCACTGACGGATCCACGTCAGGATCAGCTGGCCTCCGATGACGAGTAGTGCCAGGCCGGCGATCGGCTTCAGCCACGCCAGGCGTTCCACCAGGTTGGACCCGATGAGCGTGAAGAGGAACAGGCAGCCTGCCGCGAGCAGGACTCCAACCGCGAGCACGAGGAAGCGCTGTCCTGCCGGCACCCCCGCGGCAACCGACGAGATGGCGAGCGCGTTGTCGAGCTGAAGCGCCACGTCGGTGAGCGCGATCAGAAGAATGGGGAACAGGATCGTTTTGGCCATGAAGACCCTCCTAATCGTTGATTCGACTAGAGGTCTTGCCGCGGGCCGCGAGCCCGCCGCCGTCCCGGGTGCTGCCACCGTCTTGACGGGATCGGCGAGGGAGCTACTCCCCTCTGCGTCGTCCGCCATGATACCGGCCCCGTGACCTGCCGATCGGTTAGTGGAGGAAGAGTCCGAGCGCGAATGTGATGCCGCCGACCAGCACTCCCGCCGCGGTCATCTCGAGCCCCGCCGCCCACCAGCTGCGCAGCGTGAAGAGCGACTTTGCCGCGCCGACCAGGAAGTGGGCGATCAGCGATACCACCGCAGCGGTCGCGACCGCCGGCGTGCCGTGCAGCCAGAAAAACGGCAGCACCGGCACCATCGCGCCGATGAACGTGCTGAGCCCGGCGGCGAGCGCGGATTGCGCAGGATTGCCGCCCTCCGCGGTCGCGTCTCCGAGCTCTTCGGTGGCGAGGACCTTCAACATGCCCTCCGGGTTCTGAGCCAGGCGGTCGGCAAGGAGGTCCGCCTCGGACTTGCTCAGGCCCTTCAGCTGGTAGAAGAGTGACAGCTCCTCTTTCTCCTCTTCCGGGTGCTCGCGGATCTCCCTCCGCTCGCCTTCGACGTTGGCGACAGCGAGCTCGGACGTGGACCGCTCAGCCAGAAAGGCGCCGGTCGCCATCGACAACGCAGACGCGATCGCGCCGAAGAGACCGGCCGTGAGCACGAAGCTCGACCCGCCGGTCGCCCCGGAGACGCCGGCCACGATTCCGAAGACCGCGGCCAGTCCGTCGTTGGCGCCATAGATCGCGCCGGAGATCCAGCCCGAGCCGGTCCGGTGCCAGGTCTCGCGGCCCAGGATCCGGTTGAGCCGGCCTTGAGCGCCCGTCGCAGGTGGCTCGTCGCCACTGTGCGCCGCCTGGATGACGTCGAGGGATCTCGAGTGGCCTTGCTCTTCCACGCGGATCGACGAGAAGACCGCGTCGGTGGCAGGGTCTCCGGTTGTACGCCGATAGCGATCCGTGATCTCCTCTTTCTCGTTCGACTCCATGTGCTTGATCACCGACATCACGGGTGCCAGCCGGGCCTGGAGGCGAAGCCACGGCGAGATGCTGACGCCGGCTGGATCTGGAATCGCCTGGCCGAGCTCGCGCAAGCGGTTTTCAATTCGCTCGCGATGGCGGCCCTCGGCGTCCGCGATGTCGCGAATCACCTGCGCGCGACGCGGATCACGCATGCGATCGGCGAGGATCGTGTAGACCGTTCTCGCCTCGATCTCGCCACGCCAGGCCGCTTGCAACCGCGCGATGGCCTCGCTCGGGGAGGAGACGGCGCTCATTTCGAGCGCGCGGGCTTTGGGTCGTAAAGCGTCGCGATGGCGGACATGTCCAGCTCACCCGCCGTCTTGGCGGCCGCCTCGTAAAGCTCCTTGGTCGTGCTGGTGATGGGCGTTGCCGCACCGGCTCGCTTGAAGAGGTCCAGCGCCAGGCGCAAGTCCTTGAGAGCGTCGCGCAGCGCGAAACTAACCGGCTCGTAGCGATGCTCGACGTACCCGGCTTTGCGCGCGTTCAGAACGGGCGCAATGCGGGTCAGCACCCAGAAGACGTCCTCGGCATGCAGTCCGGCCGCGGTGCCGGCTGACTGCAGTTCGGCGGCCAGGGCATTGACACCGGCCAGCATGCTGTTGGCGACGAGCTTCAGAGACGCTGCGCTGCCGATATCGCCCACCGGGCGAACCTCGCCGAGGTCCTTGAGCGCTGGACGAGCCCGCTCGATTGCGGCCTCCCGGCCGGCGGCGAAGATGACGAGCGTGCCGGACTCGACCGCGGCGATGCTGCCCAGCACCGGCGCTTCGACGAACTGGGCCCCAGCCCTGTCGATCAAGGGCGCGAGCTCCTTGGCGACGACAGGACCAGCGGTGCTCATCTCCACGAACACCTGGCTCCGTGCCACTTTCACAGCGCCACCCGGACCCAGATACGCCGCTCGGACAGCATCGGCGTCGGTCAGCATCGAGATCACGATGTCGGCGCCCTCGGCCGCTTCGGCTGGAGTGGCCGCGACCCTGCCTACGCCCAGCGCCTCCGCACGCTCCCGCGTCCGGTTCCACAGCGTCAGCTCGTGGCCCGAAGCCTCCAGCCGCCGCGCCATCGCGCCGCCCATCTTTCCTGTCCCAAGGATCGCCACCCGCATCACTGCCTCTCCTATCGTTTCAGAACTACCCTGCTGATCTGAACATGGTGGCCGCCGGCGCTATTCGCCGGACCTAAGGAGGGATTATGAGCAGCACCCAGAACACCAAGTCACAACTACACGTGCCCCGCCTCGTTCTCAGCCACAACGTCCACGAGCAGATCCACGGCTCAGGACCAGTTGGTCGCTTCAACACCTGGCTCGCCGTGAGGATCACCAAGACCGTCGGCTCGATGTGGATCGCCTACCTGTTCGCGGCTATCGCCCTCATCTCTCTGCCTGCCGCCATCGAGTCTGGCAACGTGATCATCATCGTCTCCTGGATCGCCCAGACTTTCTTCCAGCTCGTTTTGCTGCCGATCATCATCGTCGGTCAAAACGTCATTCAAGCCGCCAACGACGCGCGTGCCGAAGCCGACCACGAAACGTTGAGCGCGGTCCACCAGCTGACCGTCGAAGTCCATGCGATCAACGAGGCGCAGAGCACGATCCTGAGGCAGCTGCAGGCCGCTTCCGCATAGCCATCTACAATCCAATGCGTGGCCGAATCCACTCTCTCGATCGCGCCTATGTTTGGTGAGCTCGAGCAGCACCGCGCAGAGCTGACCGCCTACTGCTACCGAATGCTCGGTTCGCCATTCGACGCCGAAGACGCCGTCCAGGACGCGTTCGTGCGCGCGTGGCGCGCCCGTGACCGGTTCGAGGGTCGCTCTGCAATGCGCTCCTGGCTGTACCGGATAGCGACGAACGTCTGCCTCGACATGCTGAAAGGCAGGCAGCGTCGCGCCCGCCCGATGGACCTTGGGCCGGCAGTCGAGCCGATTGAATCAAACTTGAACGCAAGGTCCGCGAAAGAGTGGATCGAGCCGATCCCCGAGAACCTGATCGCGCCGGAGAAGGACCCGGCCGAGCTCGCCGTCGAACGCGAGTCGATCCGCCTTGCGTTCGTGGCCGCCTTGCAGCAGCTGCCGGCGCGCCAGCGAGCGGTACTGATCCTGCGCGAAGTGCTCCGTTGGGAAGCCTCGGAGGTCGCCGAGCTTCTCGAGGCCTCGGTGCCTTCCGTCAACAGCGCACTCCAGCGGGCTCGGGCCACGCTGGCCCAGAGCAAGGTGAGCACCGCCGATCCGCTGCCGGCGTTGAGCGCGGCCGACCACGCGATGCTGGAGCGATATGTCGCCGCGTTCGAGCGCTACGACATGGCCGCCCTGACCTCGCTCATCCGCGAGGACGCGACCCAGTCCATGCCGCCCTACGACATGTGGCTCTACGGTCGTGACGACATCCTGGCGTGGTGGGTGGGACCGGGAAATGGCTGTCGCGGCTCTCGGGTGATCCCCACGGTCAGCGCTAACGGCTCGCCGGCCTACGGTCAGTACAAGCCGAGTCCGCAAGGCGGCCACGAGCCGTGGGCCCTGCAGGTGCTCGAGCTATCGGATGGACGGATCGGTGAGTTCACCTTCTTCCTCGACACGGTCAGGCTGTTCCCGCTCTTCGGCCTGCCGCCTCGACTCGACCCGTAGCACCTCACCAAGACCCACGAAGCCGATCAGCTCCAGCAGGCATGGGTCGGCGTTCCTCAGTTTGAGCTCGCAGCCGCATCGTCGCGCTTTGAGCTGTAGGCGGGCGATCTGATCGATCGTGCCAGCCGTAGGTGCCTTGAGCGGCCCGCAGTCGAGGCAGACGCTCCTCATCTCTGATTTAGACGGAATCGGCTGCGGAAACTGAGCGGTTGTAGCAAGCACACCGATGAATTTCTTGCCGAGGGTCGTCTAACACAGCATGAAGAACAACCGCTGGCTCTCGCTGAGCATCCTTTGCACCGGCTTTCTCCTGATCGTCGTCGACATGACGATCGTCAACGTCGCCCTTCCGTCAATTCAACGCGACCTCGGATTTTCGCAATCCGGGCTCGCGTGGGTCATCAACGCTTACCTGATCGCCTTTGGCGGGTTCTTGCTGCTAGCCGGTCGCCTCGGTGACCTCTTCGGTCGCAAGCGCGTCTACCTCATCGGCCTCGCCATCTTCATCGCCGCATCCGTGTTGTGCGGGCTGTCGTTCAGTCAGCCGATGCTGATCGCAGCGCGTTTCATCCAGGGCATAGGCGGCGCCGTCAGCTCGGCGGTGCTCCTGGCCATGATCGTGTCGCTCTTTCCGAAGCCCGATGAGCTGGCCAAGGCCTTCGGCGTGTTCAGCTTCATCGCCTCGGCCGGAGCTGCGATCGGACTCCTGGCCGGCGGGTTGATAACCCAGGCCGTCAGCTGGCACTGGATCTTCTTCGTCAACGTTCCAATCGGGTTGGTGACGGCAGCGCTTTCGATTCGCCTACTCGCGTCCGACCGCGGAATCGGGGTCGAAAAGGGGGTGGACGTCCTGGGGGCGGTTCTCGTCACCGTCGCCCTGATGCTCGGCGTGTACGCGATCGTCGAGTCGTCAGACTACGGGCTCGGGTCGTTCCGCACCCTCGGTCTCGGCGCCCTGGCTGTCGCCCTGTTGACGGCCTTCGTGGTGCGCCAGGCGCGAGCTCGCAACCCGATTCTTCCTCTGCGCATCTTCGCCTCGCGCAAGCTCTCCGCAGCCAACGTCGTGCAGGCTTTGATGTCGTCCGCGTTCCTGGGATTCTTCTTCGTCGCGTCGCTGGACCTGCAGCGCGTGATGGGCTATGGACCCATGGCGATCGGGCTCGCCTTTTTGCCAGTCGCAGTCGTGATGGGCCTGTTCTCAGTCCGCTTCTCGGCGCAGCTGATCAATCGATTTGGTCCCCTTGCTGTCCTCATGTCCGGCCAGGTGGTGATCGTGGTGGCGTTGGCGACACTCGGCTTTGAGCCGGTCGACGCCAACTACGCAGTTCACCTCCTGGGCCCGCTGGCGCTCCTCGGCCTTGGTGGCGGCCTGTCATTCCCGTCGCTGACCATCATCGCGATGTCGGACGCGCCGCCGAGCGACTCAGGATTGGCGTCCGGCCTGCTGAACACCACGGGCCAGGTTGGCGGCGCGCTCGGTCTCGCTGTTCTGGCGACGCTGGCGGGTGCCCGCACCCTCGGCCTCGTCCACAACGGTGTTGGAGCGACCACCGCACTGGCCGGCGGCTACCACCTGGCATGGCTGATCGGAGCCGGCACCGTCGTCGTCACTCTCGCGCTGACGATGTCACTGCTGCGCGCACGCACGGGCAGAAGCGAGATGGAACTCGCGGCGGACGAGGGCGAAGCGGTCGCTTAGAGCCCAAGCAGGCTTGGTTCCCCAGACAATCGGGTAGACTGATGGCAACGGCCGACTTGGTCGGCCCGCTCGCTCGGGTCCTCTCTCCCGTCACATGACGGTGTCCTGATCGTCGCGCCAAATACGACCGTGGAGGGGATCAGGAGAATACGTTGCAGTCATTCGCTGACGCGGGCGTGCGCCCGCATACTCTGGCGGCTCTGGCCGCCCTCGGCATCACGGAACCGGTGCCGGTTCAAGCGCAAGCGATCCCGCTCATCATGCAGGGCCGGGACGTCGTCATCGAGGCGCCGACAGGTTCGGGCAAGACCTTCGCTTACCTCATCCCGATGGTGGAGAGGCTGCCCCGGCGCGGCGCCGGGCCTCGCGCCCTCATCGTCACCCCCACCAGAGAGCTCGCGCTCCAGGTGGAAAAAGTGCTTCGCTCGCTCGCTACCGATCTGCGCTCCGCCGTGCTCTACGGCGGGGTTGGATATGCCACCCAGCGGCTCGCGCTGAAGAGCGGTGTCGACGTCGTGGTCGGCACCCCCGGTCGGATCATGGACCTCGTCGCGCAGGGCCGCGTCTCGCTCTCCCGTGTCGAGTACCTCGTGCTCGACGAGGCGGACGAGATGCTGGACGCGGGCTTTGCTCCGGCGGTCGAGAAGATGCTCGGCCTCACCTACGAGCCCCAGACCGTGCTCGCCTCGGCGACGATGCCGGCGTGGGTCACCCGCATGATCGAAAAGCACACTCACGATCACGAAGAGGTCCGCGTCGACGCCGAAAAAGAGGCGGACCTGGAGCACGGCCTCCTCCGGGTGGCGCGCGAGAACAAGCTGCAGACGCTCAGCCGCGTGCTGCGCCGCCACGGTGGCTCGGCCATCGTCTTCGGGCGCACCAAGCACGGGGTGTCGAAGCTCAACGGCCATCTGCGCCAGCTCGGCCACAACTCGGTCGAGCTCCAGGGCAACCTCTCGCAGGCCATCCGCGACCGCGCGATGGCTTCGTTCCGCGACGGCCGCAGCCAGGTCCTCGTCGCCACCAACGTGGCCGCTCGGGGGATCGACGTCGACAACGTCGGCCTCGTCGTCAACTTCGAGCTGCCCGACTCCGCTCAGTGGCTCACGCACCGCGTGGGACGCACCGCCCGGATGGGCGTCGCCGGGAGGGCGCTCACGTTCGTCACCCCGGAGGACGAGCTGGCCTGGGTCAAGCTCAGCCGGCAAGGGGCTCCGGATATTCGCGAGCTGGACGCCAAGCGTTTCCTCGATGACGGCAGCTGGCATTACCAGGAGCACCGGCCGGTCTACGCGCGGCACCCGGTCGCGGCCCCGGCCCAGAGGACGATGCGAAATCGCAACCGGCGCCGGCCCACAGGAAACCGATCGGGTAGGTAGTCAATCGGTCTAGACTGCTTGCACACGCGACAGGCTGGCGCTTCCTCCCGTGAACCTGCCGATCCCTTTGCCGCTAGGAGATATGAGGTCGCCATGGACGCCAGCACCCGTACCGCGCTTTTGGTCGATGACGAGTCGATTTCACGCTCGGCTCATCTGTCCCGTCTCGAAGGCGAGGGCTACACCGTATTCGTCGCCCAGAACCAGGGAGAAGCGCTCAGTCGAGCCAAGTCGGTCGCGCCGAACATCATCTACGCCCACCTTGGAGCCTCGGGTCTTGGCAACCTGTCCCTGATCCAGGCGCTTCGCTCTGACGACAACTGCAGGCACATCCCCGTCGTCGTCATCAAGGACCACCTGGACCTTCGGGCTACGCGCGCAAAGCTTCGCGCTGTACCACACGACAGCTGGTAGACAACCGGCCTACCGGCTGCGATAGAGCTTCGACTCCACAGTGTTTTCGGCCGCCATCCGGCCGCTGAACCAAACCTTCTCTGGCAGTGGCTGCAGGCGAAGCGCCTCCTCCCAGGAAGGCACCGGCAACAGCTGAAGGTCGGCCCGCGCACCGACCTTGAGTCCGTAATCGGTCAAGCGCCACGCCTGGGCGGGCGCCTCGGTCACGGCCCGCAATGCGAACGCCAGGTCCGCGCGGCTCGTCAGGTGCGCCGCGTGAGCGGAGATGAGCGCCACCTCGAGCATCGAGCCCCGCCCAAACGGATAAAACCCGTCCTTGACGCAGTCCTGCCCGAACAGGATGTTGACCCCTGCAGCCCGCAGCTCGGCGACGCGCGTCATTCCCCGGCGAACCAGGCCTCGGTCGGCGCGGCCCTGCAGGACGAGGTTGGTGACTGGATTGGCGGCGATGGAGATGCCGGCCCGCAGGCACTTGTCGATGACGCGGTCGGCATAGTCCTGTGGAGCCGCTGCCAGCGAACAGACATGGCCGGCGCACACCCGGCCCATGTAGCGGCGCCGCAGCGCCTCGTCCGCCACCATCTCCAGCGTCCGGACGGCGCCGTCGTCGGTCTCGTCGACATGCATGTCGAGGTCACGGTCGTAGCGCTCGGCGAGGTCGAAGCACAGGCGGACGTGCTCCCGCTGGCTCGCCTCGTCGAGCTCCCAGTGCGGCATGCCGCCGACCACGTCCGCGCCGGCCTCGATGGCCGCCTCCATCAACTCGTAGGCGCCCGGGTCGCGAAGGAGGCCTTCCTGGGGGAACGCGATGGTGCGCACCTCGGCGATGTCGGCGCATCCTGCGGCGGCGTCCATGACACCTTCGAGCGGCGTCAGCCCGCCGATCGTGTCCACGTCAACGTGCGAACGCATTCGCGTGGTCCCGAGCTGCACCGAAGCCTCGATCACCGATCGCGCCCGTTCGCTCACGTCCTGGACCGTGTAGCGCCGCTTGCGCTCGTGGATGGCGTCGATGGCGCCTGCAAGCGTTCCGTCGTGTTCGCGCAGCTCATCGCGGATGAGCGCCTTGTCGAGGTGGACGTGGCCGTCCACATAGGCGGCCAGGAGCAGCTTGCCCGAGCAGTCGGTGGCCGGCGAGACACCTCCAGCGACGCCTGGACCGATGGCAGTTATTCGGTCACCGTCGACGATGACGTCGGCGACGTGGCCGTCCGGCAGAAAGGCGTCCCGCAAAGCCCACACGGGCGGCTACCATAGCGCGGGGACCCCGGTTGGGGGACCGGGGCGCAACGCAAGGGGGAATGCGTCATGGCGGTTGCGTCTGCTGCGCGCGAGCGCGACGTCGTCTATCCGGAGGACCGGCTTCCCTGGCCACAGACGATCCTGATGGGGCTCCAGCACGTGATGGCCATGTTCGGCGCCACCGTCCTGGTGCCGCTGATCCTGGGGTTCAACCCGAACACGGTCATCTTCTTCAGCGGTGTGGCGACCCTCATCTTTCTCGTGGTCACGGGCTTCAAGGTGCCGAGCTACCTCGGCTCGAGCTTCTCTTTCATCGGCTCGGTGCTTGCCGTCCAGGGCGCTCACGCGAACCATGGACTGGCCTACGCGGGCATTTTCATGGCGGGCGTGATCTACCTGGCGATCGGAGTCGTCGTGCACTTCGTCGGAGTGAATCCGATCCGTTACCTGTTGCCGCCGGTGGTGACGGGCACCGTCGTCGCGGTGATCGGGCTGGCGCTGGCCAGCGCGGCAACCGGCAACTTTGCCGGGGAGCCGTTCACCGCCATGGTCACGCTGCTGGCCGCGGTCGGGGCTGCGGTATACCTGCGCGGGTTCCCGCGCATGCTGCCGGTGCTGATCGGCATCGTGATCGGCTACATCGTCTCCGCCGTCTATCCGCCGTGCGCCGACGCCAAGTCCGCTTGCCATATCGACTTCAACGCGATCGGCAACGCGTCAATCGTCGGCGTGCCGGCCTTCAGCTTTCCCGACTTCAGCCAGTTCGGGACGACGCTGAGCCTGTTCTTCTTCATCCCGGTCATCCTGGTGGCCGAGAACGCGGGTCACGTCTACGCAATCAGCGGCATCATGAAGCGCGACCTCAGCTACATGCTCGGGCGCACCTTCATGGGGGACGGGATCGGAACCGCGATCAGCGGCCTGCTGGGCGGCGCCGGCGAGACCACCTACGCCGAGAACATCGGAGTGATGGGCATCACGCGCGTCTTCTCGATCATGGTCTTCGTGGTGGCGGCAATCTTTGCGGTGCTGCTCGGCTTCATCCCGATCTTCGGGGCGCTCGTGCGCAGCATCCCGGTGAGCGTGCAGGGCGGCATCGAGATGTACCTCTTCGGGCTGATCGCGGTCATCGGCGGCAAGATCTGGGTCGACGCGAAGGTCGACTTCTCCAAGCG
>Ga0209283_10000072_pt1 | contig 43134 bp, 48 predicted proteins | sample CZO8metaG_2_FD_188354 | JGI IMG/M metagenome (GOLD analysis project Ga0209283, IMG submission 188354) | Vadose zone soil microbial communities from the Eel River Critical Zone Observatory, Northern California, USA - CZOApr15con2H1.8 metaG... | ecosystem: Environmental > Terrestrial > Soil >...
AAAGCCCCACCCACGAAGACGCTCACGGGGCCGGTGTACGGGGACGTTCGCGCCCGCGGGATTCCTTTGAATCTACTTGAGTTTGAAAGCGGGGATGACCTTGGCGCCCACCCCGATACCACGGCGCGCAAACAGGCCCTGATTGACCTCAAGCGCGTACCGACTGGGTTTGGCGGCCTCATAAATGTCCAGCCGCCCTGTTTCGGGGTTGGGGCCGACCCGCATATCCTGGATATCGACGATCTTCCACTGCTCGTCGATGAACCCCACTGACAATGGGACGAGGGTGTTCTTCATCCAGAATGCCCAATGGCTGGTCGACTCGAACACGAAGAGCATACCCGCGTCGTCCGGTAATGATGGGCGGTTCATCAGTCCCACTTCGCGGCTTTCCGGGGTATCAGCGATCTCGACGGTCAGAGTGACGCGCGCCTTGTCCTGTGCGAGGACCAACATCCCGCGCCGGAGCGTCGGTGTCGTCTGGGCCGGAGCTCCCGTGGTGACTCCAACGAGGAGCGCGCTGGCGGCGACAATCGCGATGACGTGCCCAGTGGTGCGTCGGGGGAAAGTCATCAATGCACCGGCTGGTGCGCAGCGCTGTTTAGCTGCCATCGTGCGAGTTCCATCCAGTATCAACTATAACCTACGCAATCTGGCCGCGGTTCGCAACCCACGAGTGACGCCCATGGGTTGGTGCCTGGGAACCCGGCATAAGGGTCAAGGGATTGGGATCGGCGCAAACGGTCCCAGAGTCTACCTGGCACACTTGGAGTATTTCTCAGCAAGATCTCACTTGTGTCCTGGGCTCATTCGTGGGCGCTGACCACGTTGGTTTCAATCGGAAATGCCAGCCGTTTATCGACGTATGCCTGCAGTCCCGCCTTGACCTCGCCCATCAACGCGGCGCGGGCATGGTCGTCCGCACTGGCAAACGGCCCGGCAAGTGCGGAGCCTGCCGCGTAGCAGCGTACGAACTCGTCAGGAGACGGATAACTGAGCATCTTCAAAGCTGGGCGGATTGTAATGTCGCTAAAGTCTGCCCTTGCAATGAGTGCGCGTAGCTCCTCGGTATCACTGAGGCTGAACGGCCCAGACGTCAAGAGCGCGCCCGCCTGGGGACTAATATGGTGTGACAGCGCATCGGCCAGCACCGCAAACCCGGGGCTGCGTGCGATCGACCGCCAGACGCTGAGCCCGAGCCGTCCGCCCGGCGCTAACACTCTGCGCATTTCCCGCAGTGCCATCGGTCGATCAGGGAAGAACTGCAACCCCTGCTGGCAGAGCACGAGATCGAACGCGCCGTCGGGGAAGGGCAGCTTCAGTGCACTCCCTTCTCGCCACTCCACTGACACGTCCTCACGTGCTGCGGCCGAGCGGGCACATTCGAGCATCGGCGCGCTGATGTCCAAGCCAACGACGCTCCCGCGGCGGCCGACACGTCGAGCTGCGGTACGCGCCACGATACCGGTCCCGCAAGCGATATCCAGTACGCGCTCGTTCTCTTGCAGCGCCGCCAGGTCAATCAGGTCAGTGGCGAAGGGGCCGAAGATGCTAGGGACCAGGTAGCGCTCATAGTTCTCGGGCACGTTCCCGCCAAACTGCCAGCCTGGTTGAGAACTCATCACCACCACTCCCCCTTCGGCGTCTTTGGCGAGACGCGGTCCTCCGATGCGTCCTCATCGCGCCCAAACGCCCCATACATCGGCGTTCGACGCCATCTCCACAGTTTCCGCCCGTCGTCAAACGGAAGCCCCAGACAGGAGCTGACCGCCAGATTCCAGAACCCGCAGGGGACGTGAGTGCACAAGCCGATTTTGACCTCGTTGTTGTCGGTGCCGGGCCCGCGGGCGGAATGACCGCTTTCACTGCCGCGCAGTTGGGGTTGAAGACGGCTCTGCTCGAAGAGCATCCGGAGGTCGGGACGCCGGCCCATTGCTCGGGCAAGCTGCAGGTGCACGCCTTTCGCGAGTTCAACTTGCCCGCGTACCTCATCCTGAATACACTGCAGGCGGGTGCATTCTACGCGCCTGATGGCACGGTGGCCCGTGTCCGCCGCGCCTCCCCCGATTCGCACGTCGTCGACCGCGCGGCCTTTGACCGCTGGCTGGCCGATCAGGCTCAGCAACAAGGGGCAGAGCTCCGGACCGGCATCCGCGTGCGAGGGGCCGAACGCCTCAACGGCGTTATGCGCGTCACGGGCGAATGGGGGGGCCGCACGTTTTCCGCCACCGCCCCCATTATTGTGGATGCCGAAGGCGCACGGCCCATGCTGCCCCAGAGTCTGGGAATGCACTTGGACCGACGGGTGGTCTTAGGGCTGCAGTACCAGATGCGCGAGGTCGATCTGGACAGCGAAGATTGCCCCGAGATCTACTTGGGCTCACCCGTGGCGCCCGGCTTTTTTGGCTGGCTGATGCCCATCGGGGGGCGGCGCGCGCGCGTGGGCGTGTGCGTAGATCCGCACAAAGCCTCCTCCTCCCCCATGCACTATTTGACGCGCCTCATGCGCGAGCACCCGGTGGCCTCGCGCCGGCTCCGATCGGCGGTGGTGGAGCGCAAACTCGCCGGCCCCATCCCGGTCCTGACCTCTCGGGCGCGGACGGTCACCGACGGGATGATCGTCGTGGGGGATGCCGCAGGTCAAGTCAAGGCCACGAGCGGAGGCGGCATTTACTTTTCGTTGATTGCCGCGCGCCTCGCCGCGCAGGCGGCGACGGCGTATGTCGGCGGCGACGGCACTGCCCTGTTACGCTACGAGCGCCTCTGGCGTCGGCGGTTCGGTCGAGAACTGCGGGCGACTGCGATGGCCCGCTTGGCCATTAACGAGATGACTGATGCGGAGATCAACGCGTTCATCGGCGCGATTGCAAGCGATGAGGCCCTGCGGGGGATGATCGAGCGACTGGGGGACACGGCGTTTCAATCGCGCCTGCTGCCTCCTCTGGCCGCGCGAGCGCTGCATCCTGCTCACCTGCGGCAGTTGGCTCCTCCCATGTTTAAACTCCTCCGCTATGGGCTACGCGCACTGTGGGCGGATGGAATTCCCGCGGAGGAGAACGGTGCTAGCAACGTGAACGGGTAAGAAGCATGCGCGTCATCGCAGATCTCCACCTTCACTCCAAGTACAGCCGGGCGACGAGTCGAGAGATGGATGTGGAGAACATGGCCCGGTGGTGCAAGATCAAGGGCATCTCCATCGTCGGCACCGGCGACTTCACCCACCCCGTCTGGCTGCGCGAACTGAAAGCGAAACTCAAGCCCACCGACCGCGGGCTCTACACGCATGCCGGCGTGCACTTCATGCTGACTGTGGAAGTATCCAACGTCTACCCGCAGGGCGGTCGCCTCCGCAAGATCCACAACATTCTATTCTGTCCGTCGTTTGAGGTCGCCGAGCGGATTAACGCAGTCCTGGGGCGCTTCGGCTCCCTGATGGCTGATGGCCGCCCGACGCTGACCCTGCCGTCCGACAAGATGGTGGAGTACCTGATGGAGATCTCGCCGGACTGCATGGTCGTCCCAGCGCACGCGTGGACGCCGTGGTTCAGCTTGTTCGGGTCGAATTCGGGGTTCGACTCGGTGGAGGAGTGTTTCGGTGCGCAGACCCGGCACATCGCGGCGGTGGAGACCGGATTGAGCAGCGACCCGCCGATGAACTGGCGGCTGAAGCAGCTCGACCCGATGATGCTGGTGAGCAACTCCGATGCCCACTCCCCGGCCAAACTGGGCCGCGAGGCCAACGTGTTTGAGGCAGAACCCGACTACATCGAGCTAATGCGGATCCTCCGCGAGAAGGATACGAAGAAGTTCTTGTCCACGGTCGAGTTCTTTCCCGAAGAAGGCAAGTATCACTACGACGGCCACCGCAACTGCAACACGCGCATGACGCCCAAGGAGGCCAAGGCCGCTGGAAACCTGTGCCCGGTGTGCAAGCGTCCAGTGACGATCGGGGTGATGCACCGCGTGGAAGATCTCGCCGACCGCCCGGAAGGATACGCGCCTGCTGGGCGGGTCCCGTACCGCAACCTGATCCCGCTGGAAGAGATCATTGCGGAAGCGATGGGCGCGCAAGTCGGCACGAGTGGCGTGCGTGAGGAGTACTTTAAGCTGTGTGCAAAGCTTGGGTCGGAGTTTGCGGTTCTGTTAGATGTCCCGCTCACCGAGATCGCGAAACACACCACCGCCCGGATCACGGACGGCATCCGCCGCGTGCGCGAAGGGCAGGTGAGTATCGCCCCTGGCTATGACGGCACCTACGGCGAGATTCACATCTTTGGGGGCGCAGCGGTGGCTGCCGCTCCCGCGGATGCGCCGAAAGTCGCCCAACCCGCACAGACATCGCTGTTCTGACGCTCCACCAGCCCGTGTGTCGAGGTGACGCTCGGGCGCCTGTGTGCACGAGCGCACGCTGATGGCAACCGTCGTCCTCAAAGCCAATCGAGACCAGCGCGTTACCGCCGGATACCTGTGGGTCTTTGCGGGTGAGATCGCCCGGATTGAGGGCCAGGTCGAAGATGGCGGCGTTGTGGACGTGCGCACCTATCGCGGCGGGTGGGTCGGCCGGGGCTTCATCAACCGCAACTCCTCGCTGACCGTGCGTCTTTTGACATTCGGGCACGAGGCGATCGACGAGACCTTCTTCCGCCGGCGTCTGCAAGACGCCCTCGCGTACCGGCAGCGGGTCGCAGGCACGCGGTCGGCCGTCCGGGTCGTCTACGGTGAAGCAGATGGCCTGCCTGCACTCATCGTCGATCGCTATGCACAGCGCGTGGTCGTCCAGACCTTGGCGCTCGCGATGGACCTCCGCAAGCCGATGCTGGCCGAGCTGCTCACCGACTTACTGCACCCCGATGCGATTTACGAGCGCAATGACGCCCCCGTCCGGCGGTTAGAAGGGCTCCCGTTGCAGGCCGGCTGGTTGCGGGGGGAAGCCGATCCGGTCGTGGAGATCGACGAAGAGCGCGCGCGGTTTACAGTCGATGTCGCCCGGGGGCAGAAGACGGGCTTTTTCCTCGACCAGCGGGAGAACCGGCTCGCTGCGGCGGCTTTGTGTGAGGGGGCGACCGTGTTAGATGCATTCTGCTACACGGGCGCGTTCGCGGTCCATGCCGCCCTCGCGGGCGCGGCGTCAGTGACGGGGATCGAGAGTTCCGAGGAGGCCGCGGCCATGGCTCGGCGCCACGCGACTCTCAACGGGGTCGAGGATCGCTGCACGGTCACGGTGGCGAATGCGTTTGACGAACTCCGTCGGCTCCAGTCCGTCCACGCCCGATTTGATGTCATCATCTTGGACCCGCCCCCGTTTGCGCGCGGCAAAGAAACGGTGGACCGGGCACTGGCGGGATACAAAGAAATTAACTTGCGCGCGCTCAAGTTGCTGCGGCCGGGCGGCGTGCTTATTACCTGTTCGTGCTCGCATCACGTGGGGGAAGCGCTGCTGCTCAACGTCGTGGCTGCTGCGGCCGTCGATGCGCAGCGGACCGTCCGCCTGATCGAAGCGCGCGGCCAGAGTCGGGACCACCCGGTCCACTTGGCGATGCCCGAAACGCGGTATCTCACTTGTTTGATCCTAGAGGCCGGACGGAGCACGTAGCCGGGGGTCCGGCAGGTCCATCTTTGCGGGCATGGTATAATTACAGGTGACGTTGTGAGACCCCACTTCGACATACCTGACAACCTGTCTCGGGTCTCCATACAGGGAGGGTGCGTGCGGGGAGCCGCCAGGTTCCCCGTGTTTCGTTTCCTATGGCCGACGGTGTGATCGTCCATCCCGCGGCCGTCCGCCGCGGGTCAGGGGTGATTGTGACCCCCCGACAAATTCAGATCACCGATGACCTGGACTTGCTGCTGGCCGTCCTGCCTGCCCGTGTGCGGGATGTCTTGCAGCAGCAAAGCGATCTCGAGATGCTCCTCGAGGTCGTCCTCGACCTCGGCCGCCACCTCGAAGGACGATTTCCCAATCGCGCCTTGCATCTGGGCGATGACTACGCGACCCACGACGACATCCGGTACGTCACCAGCCGCGTAGGGGCGTTTGGAAAAGACAACCGCGCCGGCATTGAACGCACGCTGCACCGGATCTCGGCGATCCGCAATCGCCAGGGCGAGGTGATCGGTCTCACCTGCCGGGTGGGCCGCGCCGTCGTCGGCACAGTCGACATCGTGCGGGACGTGATCGAGTCCGGCAAGAGCATCCTGCTGCTGGGACGCCCGGGAGTGGGCAAGACAACGCTGCTACGGGAGGCCGCGCGGGTGATGGCCGACGAGTTCGCCAAGCGCGTGGTCGTGGTCGATACGTCCAACGAGATCGCGGGCGACGGAGACATTCCGCACCCGGGGATCGGCCGGGCCCGGCGGATGCAGGTCCCGCACCCCGAACTGCAACACGCGGTGATGATCGAGGCGGTGGAGAACCACATGCCGCAGGTGATCGTCATCGACGAAATCGGCACCGAGGCGGAGGCCCTCGCCGCACGGACCATTGCCGAACGCGGCGTTCAGCTCATCGCCACGGCCCATGGCAACACCCTAGATAATCTGCTGCAGAACCCCACGTTGTGTGACCTAATTGGCGGGATCCAGGCGGTCACATTGTCGGATGAGGAAGCGCGGCGCCGCGGTACCCAGAAGACCGTGCTCGAGCGTAAGGCCCCACCGACGTTTGATGTGGTGATCGAAATTCAAGACAAAGACCGTCTGGCCGTGCACCACGACGTGGGCACCGTCGTCGATCGCTACCTGCGGGGGGCTCCGCCCAAGCCCGAGATCCGAGTCCGCACCCCCGAGGGCGAGGTGCAGATCGAAGCGCCCGCGGTGAAGGTCCAATCATGGGCTGCGACAGGCCCGATGGCCCCCACTGCCTCGGAGGATCATACCCGGCCGGGCCGCCGGGCGGTGCGGATCTACCCCTATGCAGTCAGCCGGAGCCGCCTCGAGCGGGCGATTGCGGATCTACACGTCCCGGCCTCAGTAGCCGAGACACTGCAAGATTCCGATATCGTCCTGACTCTCAAATCCCAAGAGCGCCGCCAGCCCCGGAAGCTCCGCGAGGCGGTGGAGCGTGGGACGATCCAGCACGTGCTGAAGAGCAACACCGCGAATCAGATTCAGAAATTCCTCCGCGGGTTGTTTGAAGTGGAAGACGTGGACGAACAAGAGGTGGCGCTGCGGGAAGTCGAAGGCGCGATCTCCGAAGTGCTCAAGTCCACGCAGCCGGTCGAACTCTCCCCGCAGAACTCGTATGTGCGCCGCCTGCAACACCAGCTCATCCAGCGCTACGGGCTCGCCTCAGAAAGCCGTGGCGAAGAGCCCTTCCGCCGAGTCGTCGTCTTTCCCAGGTAACACCGGAGCGCGAAGCGAACAGCGCAGGCGGTGAGTCACCGACCCCGCGTTGCCGCAGGAGCCGCAAACACCGCGATGCCCACGCGAGGCGTATTTATCACCCTAGAAGGCCCGGAAGGTGCGGGCAAGACGACCCAAGCGCATCTGTTGCACGAGGCGTTGCGCGGGCGCTATCCGGTGCTCCACTCGCGTGAACCGGGAGGAACGGCGATCGGAGAGCGCATCCGCGCGCTGCTGCTTGATGACGCGCATGCGGAGATGGACCCGCGCACAGAGATGTTGCTCTTCGCCGCCTCCCGGGCGCAATTTGTCGCGGAGGTGGTGGAGCCCGCGCTGCGCGGCGAGCAGATCGTTCTCTCAGAGCGGTACGTGGACACTTCCATTGCGTATCAGGGCGTCGGCCGGGGGCTGGGCGTGGAGCTGGTGCGGCGCGTGAACGAGGTGGCGACCCACGGGGTGACTCCAGACTTGACGATTCTGCTGGACATCGAGCCGGCTGCCGGATTGCAGCGGGCCCGCGCCGCGGTCGGGAAAGAAGGCCGCCGCGGACGCGGCGATCGCTTCGAGCAGGAAGCGCTCGCCTTCCACGCGCGCGCGAGGGCAGGATTCCTCGCAATTGCACACGAAGAACCCGACCGCGTTCGCATCGTCGACGGCAGTCGCGCTCAGCGCGTGGTGCACGACGAGATCCTCCGTGTGGTCGAGGGGCTCCTGAGCGCGAGGGGGTGGCGGGCATCAAGCTCGTCTTAGCGATCGTGCAAGAGAAAGACGTGGGGCGATTGATTGATGCCTTGACCGAAGCCGGATACAATGCGACGATGCTGGCGAGCACCGGAGGTTTCCTGCGCGAGGGGAACTCGACGATTCTGATGGGCGTGGAGGATACGCAAATCCCCTCGGTGCTGGCGATCATCCAGCGCGCCAGCCACCGCCGCGAGCAGTTCGTCAGTCCGATGCCCCCGGCGGTTGAGCCGGTGGACTCTTACGTGACGTACCCCGTGAAAGTGGAGGTCGGTGGCGCCATCGTCTTCGTCGTCCAGATCGAGCAGATGGCCCGGTTCTAAGCCCACCTCTGATGCCGTTCCGCGATCTAGTTGATCAAGACCACGCGATTTTTCTGTTACGCACCGCCGTGCGGACGGGCCGGGTCTCGCACGCCTACCTGTTCGTTGGGCCGCCGGGGGTAGGCCGGTCCGGTGCCGCCCTCGCCTTCGCACAACTGCTGAACTGCGAACGCCCCGCCGATGGAGACGCCTGCGGGCAGTGCCACGCGTGTACCCTGATCGCCTCGGGGCAGCATCCCGATGTGCGCGTGGTCGACCTCGACGAGGGGAAACGCCTCGATCCGGAGGACACGACGACGACCGGCATTGGGATCAAACAGATCCTCGCCCTCCGCCGCGAGGTCGTCTTTCCGCCCTTCCAGGGAAAGTGGAAAGTCTACGTGTTTGTAAACGCCGAGACGATGACCACGGAGGCGGCCAACAGTCTGCTGAAAGTCCTCGAAGAACCTCCCGAGCGGGTGGTCATCATCCTCATCGCGGAATCTCCGGTACCCCTATTGCCCACGGTCGTGTCGCGCTGTCAGCTCGTGCGGTTTTCCTTGATCCCCGGGCCCGCGATCGAACGGGTGCTGATCGACCGCTATAAGCTGCCTGCGAGCAAGGTGCGGTTTGTGGCCGCTTTATCGGGCGGGCAGTTGGGCCGGGCGGTGGAGTGGGTGACCTCGGAGGAGGCGCAGCAGCGCCGCGAGACGATACTGGATTTGATGGATCGCCTCGAGGACGCCGACCCTCTGGATCGCCTCGATGCCGCTGAACAGCTCTCCAAGGAGAAGGACGACCTGCCCGAGCTCCTCGAGATCGCGCTGTTTTGGTACCGGGATATTCTGGTCTGGCAACAGACCGCCACAGACGAGCGACTCATCAATCTCGACCGCAAGGATCGCATTGTCGCCCGGGCGGCCAGTCTGACCTCCGCCGTGCTCAACAAGCGCCTGTTGGCCGTGGAAGATGCGAAAGACGCGTTGCGCCGGAATGTGCACCCCCGGCTCCTCTTGGAGACACTCTTTTTGCGGATGGCGCCGCCGACCGAGCCGACCGCCGGTCGCCGGTCCTAGATCCCCATCGGGCCGAGTGGTCCCGCCGGAGAGTCCCCCCTTCATGTCTAACGGTACGGGCACGACTCCCGCCATCGACACGACGCGCCTCACGCGCCACTTTGGGGCGCTGGTCGCGGTGGACGCGGTGACCATCGCGGTCCCGGCGTCGACCATCTTCGGGCTCCTCGGCCCGAACGGGGCCGGCAAGAGCACCACGATCAAAATGCTCACGACGCTGTTGGTGCCGACTTCAGGGACGGCGCACGTCGCGGGGGCCGACATCGTGCGGGATGCCCCGCGGGTGCGGGAGCGAATTGGCTATATCCCGCAGATGTTATCGGCCGACGGCGAGCTGAGCGGTTATGAAAACCTCTTAATCTCGGCCAAGCTCCACCATGTCGCATCCGCCGAGCGCCAGACGCGGATCGACCAGGCTCTGGCCTTCATGGGGTTGACCGAGGCCGCGTCCGCACTCGTCCGCACGTACTCGGGCGGCATGATTCGTCGGCTCGAGATTGCCCAGGCCATGCTCCACCGTCCTGCCGTTCTATTCTTGGACGAGCCGACAGTGGGACTCGACCCCGTGGCCCGGCGCGTCGTCCGGGATCACATCCGTGAGGTCCGGGGGGAGTTTGGGACCACGGTCGTGATGACCACTCACGACATGGATGAAGCCGATGAGATGTGCGATACACTCGCGATCATGCACCACGGACGCGTGAGCGCAATCGGCAGTCCCGCTTCCCTTAAGGCCAGCGTCGGGCCAGAGGCGACGCTGGACGACGTGTTCATCCACTTTTCCGGTAGCACGCTAGATGAGGGAGGGGGATACCGCGATGTTGTCCGCACCCGCCGCACGGCCCGGCGTCTGGGCTAACGCAGGCGCCGCGGTCCAGTTCTTCGGCGATACTCTGACGATCGCTGAAGCCGACTGGCGCAAATTACGCCACGATCCCGTGGAATTACTCGTGCGTGCCGTGCAGCCGGCACTGTGGCTGGTCGTATTCGGCCAAGTCTTTGGCCACATTCGTGGGATCCCCACCGGGGCTATCAGTTACCGCGATTTCTTGACGCCGGGGGTGCTGGCGCAAAGCGGTCTGTTCGTCGCGATTTTCTATGGGATCTCCGCAATCTGGGAGCGGGACTTGGGCGTGCTGCAGAAGTACATGGCGAGTCCCGTCTCCCGTGTCGCCCTCGTCCTAGGCAAGGGGTTATCAGCGGGTGTGCGGGGTGTGTCGCAGGGTGTGATCGTCTTTCTGCTGTCGATCTTGCTAGGCGTAGATCTGCGGTTTGAGCTCGGGGCGATGGTGGGGGTCTTCGCTGCGGTCGTCTTGGCCTCGGCGGTGTTTGCCACGCTATCTTTGATCGTGTCCTGCCTGGTGAAAACACGAGAGCGAATGATGGGCATCGGCCAGGTGCTCACGATGCCGCTCTTTTTTGCCAGCAACGCGATCTATCCGGTCGATCTGATGCCGGGCTGGTTGCGCGTGATTTCCGCGATTAACCCCCTCACGTATCAGGTGGACGCGCTGCGGGCGCTCATGATTCAGGGGGGCACGAGCGTGCACGGTCTGGGGGTCGATTTTGCGGTGCTCGCGGGTTTCCTCGCGCTGTTCGTGGCGATCGGGAGCCGGCTCTATCCTTCGTTAGTGGCCTGATCGCGCCCGTTGGCGTCGGGGCTTGCCTGCCAGGCGCAGTTGCTTGAGCAGACGCAGGTTCCGTCCATCAGGGCCGTGGTGGTCGAACCCCGGTGTCTCGATGAACCCGGGGAGGCGGCGCAGTCGCAGATGATTCACCAGTGTGGCGAAGCCGGCGCGCCCGATGCGCCCCTGCCCGATGTTGGCATGACGGTCCAATCGCGAGCCGAGTGTTCCCTGCGAATCATTTAAGTGGAACGCGTGTAGGCGTGCTAACCCCACGGTGCGATTGAACTCCCGGAGCATCGCGCCGAGGCCGTCCCCCGTGCGCAGGTCCCATCCGGCGGCAAACAGGTGGCAGGAATCCAGACACACGCCCACACGCGGATGGTCGTGCACGGCCTGGAGGACATCCCGCAGTTCCTCAAACGTGCCGCCGACTTGTCCGCCAGCGCCCACGCTGTGTTCTAGGAGAATCATGGCCCGGTCCGTGGCCTCCAGCGCCACGCCCAGTGCTGCGGCGACGCGAGGGAGGGCCTCCGGCCATGGGCGAGTGCCGCGGCTGCCCAGGTGGGTGATCGCCGCCTTCCCGCCGAGCCGGTCCATGACGCGCAGCGCGTAGATCAGCGCGGCGGTCGACCGCGCATGCAGCTGCGGGTCGGCAGACGCGAGGTTAATGAGATAGGCCGTATGCGCCACCAGCGGGTCGAGTCCCGCATCCCGGCGCTTCGCGACGAAGAGGTCGAAGTCGTGCTCGGAGTAGTGGACTTCGCGCCACTGCCGCGGGCTGCCCACGAAGATCTGCAGGCACTCGCAGCCGATCGCCACGGCGCGGTCAACCGCCAAGTGCAGCGCACCGCGGATGCTGACGTGCGCACCGAACTTCATGCGGATCGAATCTGGGCCTCGATGTTTTGTGGGCGCGGAAAGTCGCCCCTCCCTGGTTCGACAGATGGCCCACCGTGACCTACGACGCCAGGGCAGCGTGGACTCCAGGGCTGCGGGCCGAGGTTGTAAAATACTCCACGACACCGTCACATACTAAGTCGTCCAGGAGATGGCGATGAGCGAACGCTGGGGATTTACGACCAAGGCGATCCATGGCGGCAAGATGCCCGATACGCACAAATCGGTCGCCCCGCCCATCTATCAGACGGCAACTTACTACTACGACACGGCCGAAGAAGGAGCGCGCCTCGGTCAGGAGATTCCCCCCGGCTACGTATACACTCGCTGGGCCAACCCGACCACGCGCGCGCTAGAAGAGAAGATCGCCCTCCTGGAAGGAGGCGAGGACGCCCTGGCGACGGCGTCCGGAATGGCGGCGGTGTCGTGTGCCGTGCTGACGGTGGTGCGTCCGGGAGATCATGCGATCGCGCCGGCCGCCATCTACCAAGCAAGCTATCTGTTATTCGCCGAGATGCTGCCGGGGTATCGGGTGGAGACTACGCTGCTGCCGGACTCAAGCCTCCCCGCGTATGAGCGAGCGCTGCGGCCGAATACCAAGCTCGTGTTTATCGAAACCCCCACCAATCCCATGCTGGGGATCACCGACGTCGAGAAGGTGGCTGCATTAGCCCGCGCGCACGGCGCAACCACGATCGCGGACAATACGTGGGCCTCGCCCTACAACCAGACGCCGCTCGCTGACGGCGTGGACGTCGTGGTCCACAGTGCGACCAAGTACCTAGGCGGGCATCACGACGTCACGGCGGGCGTCATCACGGGAACGGCGGCGTTCATCAAGCGCGCGAAGAAGCAGGTGCGATTGTTGGGGACGACCATCGATCCCTTTGGAGCGTGGCTAGTGATCCGCGGGTTGGCCACGCTGGCCTTGCGGATGGAGCGGCAGAATGCGAGCGCGCAACGGTTGGCCGAGTATCTTGCCGCGCATCCGAAAGTATCTGCCGTCCACTACCCCGGTCTGCCGTCCCACCCGGGCCACGCGGTCGCCCGGCGGCAGATGCGCGGGTTCGGGGGCATGTTGAGTTTCGAAGTGAAAGGCGGTTATGAGGCGAGCGTGCGCGCGTTTGAGGCGCTGCAGGTGGGCAAGCGTGCGACCAGCCTGGGCGGGGTGAGCACGTTGGTCTCTCACCCGGCCGGCATCAGCAACGTGAACATGCCCAAGGAGGTCCGTGAGGCGGCGGGTATCGTCGAAGGACTCCTTCGCGTCAGCGTGGGGATCGAAGATCTCGACGATCTGCTCGCGGACTTCGAGCAAGCCCTCCGGCGCGCCTGAGGTGCCTCCGCGCTATCCGCGCGGACTGCAGGGGCCCATCTCAGGGCTGGGCGATCATCCACCGCGCGAGGATCGTGTGCACGTCGGCGAGGTCGCATGCTACTTCCTCGGGAAGTGCGCCGGTCTCAGCGGTTCTCTGAGGCCCTCGTTCTTCCGCGAGCAGAATACTGCGCATGCCGATCCGGACCGCGCCCACGATGTCGGCCGAGGGCGTGTCGCCCACCATCACCACATCCCCGGGCGCGAGCGACCAGCGCGTGAGGATGGCTTCGAAGATCGGGGAAGTGGGTTTGGTCCAGCCCACTCCGGCGGAGGAGAGGATAGGATCGAGCCAGCGCTCAAACCCCAAGCGGCGACAGCATTCGACGACGAAGTACTGCGATGAAGCGTTGGACGCGAGCCCTGCGCGGAGCCCTCGGTCGTGCACCCAGGCCAAGAGCGCGTTCGCCCCAGGCAGCGCGCGCATCGAGGCGAGCTCCGGCTCGAAGAACGTCTCTTCCGTAGCCTGCGTGAAGCTTGGATCGTGCGGCAATCCGTAGCGCTGCAAGACAGGCCGCAGAACCTCTGCGGCAGTAACCTCCCGCGCCCCGTCCCGGCGGGCGAAGGCTGCTTGTCGAGCCTCCACAAGTACATCGACGAATGCGTCATCTAGAGGCCCGGACTTTTGGCGCAGCCAGGCAAGCAGCGCGAGCGTGTTGCGGTGGTCGAGATCCTCGGGATTGAGGGGCGCAGCCAGTGTGCCTCCCAGGTCGAAGATCACGCCGCGAATCACGTCTGCTCCTCCGGTGGGTGGATGCGACGGAACATGAAATACAGGAGCAGGTCATAGACGATCTTCAGCCCGCCGGCGAGCATGAAGGGGAGCCCCAGGGCGATCGTCTGCATCGCGGCGCCGGAGAGGGCGGGGGTGATCGCTTGCGCCACGTTCCGCACGACGTTCGTGGTCGCGGCTGTGGCGGTACGTTCTTCGGGAGCCACCACCGCCATCGTGTAACTCTGGCGCGTCGGGACGTCCATTTGGGACAGCGCGTGGCGAGCAAGCAGCAGGACGATCGCCCAGGGAAGAGACGGCGCCGCGGGGATGAGCATCAGCAGCACATCGCTCGGCAGGTGGGTAAACACCATCGTGTTGATGAGCCCAATGCGGCCCGCGAGCTTGCCGGCGACGAGAAAGGACCCCGCTTGCATAAGCCCGATGCCGAAGAACACGGGGCCCAGCAACCCCGGACCCGCTCCCCAGCGCAGGTGTAGCCAGTACGCGATCAGGCTTTGGACGACAAACCCGCCGGCCAGCGAGTCTAACGCGAATAGCGCAGCCAGGCGCACCACGATCCCCTTCGAGGCCCCGAGGCCAGGACGCCGTGTGCTGCGGTCCAGGGCGGGCAATTCTACCCGCGAGCTTAGGCGCGTGAAGAGGAACAGCACACATAACGCTAACCCGGTGTAGAGGCCGAACATCGCCCGCAGCGCAGTAATTGGTTCCCACCCGATCCACCGTTCCATCACGGTGGGGGCGGCGGCAAACAGCGCGCCGATCGCACCCGCCACCGCGGCGGTGGTGTTGTAGAGGCTGAACACCATGGTGCGGTGAGGTGGATCACTCGTTTGGGGGAGTGCTACCTGCTCTAAGGATAAGAACGGGCCGACCTCTGTGGATGTCGCACCCACAGTGCCGGTTAAGGCCGCGAGGAGCAGAACCGGATAGCGAGAGGCCGTCGCGAAGACTGCGCCTGCGATCGCCATGAGCATGGCGCTGAGGGCGAGCATCCGGCGGCGTCCGTACTGATCAGCAAGCAGCGAGAAGACCACGGTGAGGCCAGCAGAGCTCGCCAGCGTGGCCGTGAGCACAGTGCCGATCTGCCAGGGTGCCAGGCCCACTTCCTCTAAGTACACGCCGAGCAACACGCTCAGATAGCCGTAGGCGAATGTGCGCACCGCACGGGCGGCGACTATGAACCGGCCATCAGAGCTCAGCCAGGCCATCGTCTACTGCACGATGCTCAGGGGCAACCATGCCTTCCGGCGCGGCCGATCGGCGGATGAAGCACCGGTAACGGCGGAAGGGAGAGAATCCTCAATCACGATTTCGCGTGGAGCTGTCTTGCCGGAGTCTGCAGGCCATGCAGGACCCTGCTGCCCACGACCACGCCCAAGACGGCCACTATGGCCGTCAGCCAGCCGGGGGCGCCCAGGTCAATGCCCGAAACAATGATGAAACCTTCAAACAGTGAGATGAGCGTGAAACCGATGTGGTCTATGTAGATGGTCCACCAGTCAACGTGCTGCACACACAACACGGTGCGAGCCTGCGTGCCACGGAAGAGCATGTACAAGCTCAAGACAAAGAGCCCAGAAAAGATTCCGCGCTGCAGGGCCTCCAGTTGGCCCACGTGGGCCAGGATTGCTCCGGCCAAGAAGACGACCATGGCGATGAGCGTGCCCGCGTAAAAGGTGGACAGGGTGAGCCGGGAGTGGTGTGATATATACGGGAGCAGAGTCAGTGCGCCAAAGATGAAGCAGAGGACCGCGGCGGTGGCGTGCAAGACGATCATGATCATGTGCACCACGAACTGTCCCCTCCCTCTTGATGAGACTTCCCCCTCACAGGGCTTCGCCACCCTTGGCAAATTTCACCAGGTCTTTCGCCACTCTCATGAGCAGCATAGACCCCCGTCTTTGTGCTACATCACTGGCGCGACCGTGGATCCTACAGATGTTGTCACGTCGTTCGATCGACACGGTCGAGGTCACAGAGGTCAGCGGAGAAGAGCAACGAGCACCGGTTAATCCATGAAGCGTATAGTGGCTATGCTGCTTTTTGTAAATGTGTCCCCTGCCAATTGGCACCAGATTCGGGATCGATGGCAGAACCCCCATCGCATCAATCCAAAGCAGAGGAAATTACAAACTCTGGTTCTGACCGAGAAACCGTCCGTTGGGCGAGCTCTCTCTAGTACGCGCGGTATAATGATCACATATTCTGTGATCTGTGCATGCGATAGGGAGAGATGTGCGACAAGACCGCAATTAGGCAAAAGTTCGTCGTTGACAAGAAGGGCCGGAAGACCGGTGTGGTCATTCCTCTCAAGCGCTATCGAAGGTTGCTCGAGGATCTGCACGATCTATCCGCCATCGCGGAGCGCCGAGCCGAAAGGCCCATAAGTTTCGACGAGCTAAGGCGTCGGTTCAAGCGGGATGGCTTCATTTGAGTCGTCCTAAAGCCTTCGGTCGAGAAAGATTCGTTCCCAAAGGCCCGCTTCAACGGATCATGACGCGAATCGAGTCCCTGGCAGAGGATCAGTTCCCTCGGCAGTCAGCGAAGTTAACTGGCGTAGAGTGCCTATACCGCCTGCGAGTAGGCGATTACCGGATCGTCTATGGCGTTCATAGCGAAGAGAGAACCATTATTGTCCACTATGTCCGACATCGCCGAGAAGCATACGGTGGTGTGTGACGGAGCACCATCTGGGAAGAAGCGGCTGCAATCAGTGTGCTCGGTTTTGCTGCGAGCACTCTGGCCGCCCTGAGAACCAAAGACTAACCTCCCCTCCGGACCGCGCTCGCAAAGGAGCCAGTGCATATGCCAAGATTCTCACCGCACGCCGCACATGAAATGCACGAGGGCATGGGGCACATCGGTCACGCGGCGCACGAGGGCGCGCCCGGGAAACACGCCGCCCATACTCCCAAGATGTTTCGGGATCGCCTCGTTCTCAGCGTCATCCTAACTCTGCCTATCCTCTATTACTCCGACCAGGTCCAGCAGTGGCTTGGTTACCACCCGCTGCGCTTCCCCGGGGTCGACGCGCTCGTACCCGCTCTAGCCGCCGCTATCTACTTCTATGGGGGCTGGGTGTTTGTCCGAGGAGCCCGGGGCGAACTTCGCGCTCGGACGCCGGGAATGATGACGCTCGTGGCCCTGGCGATCACGGTGGCCTTCGTTTTCAGTCTCGCCGTGTCTGTGGGATTGCCCGGGATGCCTTTCTATTGGGAGCTGGCGACGCTCATCGACGTGATGCTCCTCGGCCACTGGATGGAGATGCTGTCCGTCCAGGGGGCGAGCAAAGCGCTTGAACATCTCGCGGCGCTGATTCCCCTGGTTGCTCATCGTGTGTCCGGAGACACGATCGAGGACGTCCCCGTGGCCTGCCTTCGTCAAGGTGACCGCATCCTGATCCGGCCCGGCGAACAGGCGCCCGCAGACGGAGTAGTGGAATCCGGCACATCGACTGTCAACGAGGCGTTTCTCACCGGCGAATCGCGACCGGTCATCAAACGGCCTGGTGACGAGGTCGTCGGAGGGGCCGTGAACGGAGAAGGCGCTCTTACAGTTCGCGTGACACGTACGGGGGAGGCAACGACGCTCAGCCAAATCAGGAGGCTGGTTCGGGAAGCGCAGGTTTCGCGGAGCCGGTTCCAAACCTTGGCCGATCGCGCGGCGTACTGGTTAACCATCGTCGCGATCGGTGTGGGTGTCGTGACGTTCATCGCCTGGATGACCCTAGGGCGAGATGTGACACTGGCAGTAACGCGGGCAGTGACGGTGTTCGTCATTGCCTGCCCTCACGCACTAGGCCTTGCCATTCCCCTTGTCATAGTGATAGCGACCTCCCTCTCCGCTCGGCATGGAATTTTGGTTCGCAACCGCGAGGCATTTGAACGAGCGAAAGACCTGCGGATCGTCGCTTTTGATAAGACGGGTACGCTCACGGAAGGACGCTTTAAAGTTCAAGCCACTCAAGCCAATGCTGCTTCTGACACAGTCGCACTTGGTGTGGCGGCGTCCTTGGAGGCGATGTCGGAGCATCCGCTCGGTCGGGCGATCGTGGAGGAGGCACAGCGGAGGCAGATCCCCCTGATGCCCGTCAGTGATTTTCGCGCCGTTCCCGGGAAGGGCGTCGAGGGGAGGGTGACCAGCCACTTGTATCGGGTAGGACGGCCCGAGTGGGCCTCGGAGTTGGCGCTGACGTGGCCTGCCCGACTCAAGGAGACGGCGACCCAGGCGGACACACGCGGAGAGAGCATGATCGTCCTGGGGGACGACCGCCAAGTTCTAGCAGTATTCACAGTGGCCGATGCCATACGCGAGTCCGCCCGCGAGGCCGTCCGCCAGTTGCGGGGCATGGGGATCGAATCTGTCATGATCACGGGCGATGCGGAGGCTGTCGCGCGGACGGTAGCGCACGACCTCGGGATCGAGCAATACCACGCGCGCGTTCTTCCCGCGGACAAAGCGAAGATTGTGAGAGAGTTGAAGACGGCCGGTCCAACCGCCTTCGTGGGGGATGGGATCAACGATGCGCCTGCCCTCGTCGAGGCGGATCTGGGCGTGGCCATTGGGGCGGGGACGAATGTGGCCATCGAGTCTGCCGACCTCGTCCTCGTGAACAGCGACCCACTCGATGTCGTGTTCGCGTTGACGCTCAGCCGAGCGACCTATACCAAGATGGTTCAGAACCTGTTCTGGGCCACAGGGTACAACGCCATCGCCATCCCTCTCGCGGCGGGTGCGGCATCGGCATGGGGTGTCGTGCTTTCTCCTGCCGTGGGAGCCTTGCTGATGAGTCTGTCCACGATCATTGTGGCCCTGAATGCTATGTTGCTGCGTGGGATAGCACCTGAGCGCATTAGCTAGCGGATAGCCGATATGGCACCAGGCCGCCGGGAGGCCCAGGTGCAGCTGGCGATTAAAGCCCAACTTTGAATGCATATCCCCGAGTGCTGGGAGACAAAGAAGGTCATTGCTAACTGGACCCGACCTAGCAGGGCGGTGGCTGAGTGGCTCCCTCGGCTGAGATCGGAGGTCATACCTCTAAACCGTGAGGCAGCCGCACTGCTTAGGAGTGCCAGAATAGGAAGCATCGCGGGATCAACCCATCCGGACAGCATAGATGCTATGGCCAACCGGCTCCGCGTGCGCGCTGCCTTATCGCGCCATGTCCTTGACACGACACTCCGTCGTGATACACTGGCGCCTGTAATCCGCGTCGACTGCTGACCTCTTGTCGGGCCAGTGAACGACATTGCGTGGGGAGAAAGGCACTACTCCAGGGAGGGATCCGGGGTGAGCAGTTGATGTTCACTGACGAACTGAGACGTATAGTCTGAAAGTCCGGTTGCTAGCGACGCTCGGTATCCTGGTCCTGACGTTCATCGGGGTCGCGATTCTTTTGCCCCGGGGTGGCAGCCTTCCACCACGCACGAATTTAGAACCACCCTCTGAAAACGGGCTCAGGGCAAGCCTGGCCATCGCTGTTGATGGCCGCCTGCTCAAGGCCACGTCCTCGGGTTTGTTCCACAGCGCGGACGGAGGGCAGACCTGGGAGCCGATGCAACTTCCCCGCAGGCTTGCTGCATCCGGCGTCGCCCACCTCGCAGTCAACCCCGAAGCCCCGGCCGTCATCTATGCAGCCGGCCGCGATGCCGGTGTCCTCCTCAGCGAGGACAACGGAACCTCCTGGCGGCGGGTCACTACCGGTCTCCCCTCCCTTGACGTTGAGGCACTGGCCATGCACGCCTTCCGTCGGAAGACGCTTTTCGTTTCGGTCAGGGGGAAAGGCGTCTATCGCACCGAGGACGGCGGCCGACAGTGGGAGCGCATGGACGGGGGACCACCGGGCAAATCGGCCCTGGTCCTCGCGCACTCGCGACTTGAGGGCAGCATGAACACGGGCTGGCTCTATGCCGGCACCCTGGAAGGACCCTACCTCAGTATGGACTGTTTCTGAGGCTGGCGTCGGGTGGGCAGGTTGCCCACCGAAAGTGACACCAGGGCGATCCTCGTCGACGGGCGTGATCCACGGCGTATCTTTGCGGCGGGGTCCGGAGGCGTCTTCAGTTCCACAGATGCAGGACAAAGCTGGAAGATGATCAGTGGATTGCCGAAGACGGCATGGGCCGCCCTCGGGCAGGATCCCCGGCATCCCGAGAACCTGTTTGCTCTCGCCGCTAATGGCACGCTCGTCAGGAGCGAGAACGGCGGCGAGACGTGGCGTCCGGTGCAGTGAGAAGTGTTAAGGGAAGATCCCTATCCCCGACGGACGCCGGGAAAATGCCGCCGAGAGCCCCTTGCCCCCTCGTCCCGCTCCTGGCTGTGGGTGTTGCACTTTTGGTCGCTGGTTGCGCACGGAGCGAGGTTCGGCCAAGCGCACAGGAGCTTTCCCCTCTCGACCCCGCCCAGGTCGCACGAGGCCGGGCGGTCTATGTTGGAAATTGCGCGAGTTGCCACGGCCAACGGGCCGAAGGTGCCAGGAACTGGACAGAGCCCGACACAAGAGGAAATCTCCCGCCGCCACCGCATGATGACACCGGTCACACGTGGAGGCATAGCGACAGGGAGCTGGCAGAGATGACCAAAAATGGTCGGCGCGATCTCTTCAACAAAACGCCGGAACTGACCATGCCGCCCTTCAAAGATCGACTTAGCAATGAGGACATCGTGGCGGTGATCACCTACTTCAAGAGCCTCTGGTCGGAGGAGCACCGCCGCTGGCAATTGCGGGAATCGCAGCGGGACGCGGTTCCCCCATCTCCGGAGAAGAAGCCATGAGCGGGCAGAAGCGCTCGAAACCTCCGTCACGGGGAACCGGCCGCCGCCAAGCCGTCCGCAGTCCTTTTCTCTGGTGGATCCCGGCGATGCTGCTGCTCATCATCGGAGGTGCGATCGTATGGCGCGCCACTCGGGGAGGTGGGCCACCGCCTTCGGCGAGCGGGCTTCCCGGGCCGGCAGGCGGCGGGGACATAGCGCAAGATGTGAATACGATGATCGGCCAAGCAGCGCCGTCCTTCACGTTGTCCACCGCCGAAGGCCAGAGCTATGAGATCAGGCCCGGCCGGGGCCGCCCAATGGTACTCGTCTTCCACATGGGCATTACCTGACAGCTCTGCCTGGAGCAGCTCGGAGAGCTGCAGCGGTCGGCGGGAGCCCTTAGACAACGCGCTGACGTCTATGTCCTTAATAGGGACACACCCCAGCAATCCCTGAGGCTGCGCGAGATCACCGGCATCTCCTTCCCTGTGCTCCTCGACAGCGATCTCGCCGTGGCGAGACGTTACGATCTATTGCCGAAGCCGGGTCAGCCCATGGGAGGCATGCGGGGAGTGGCACAAATGGGCTTTGTGGTCGTCGATCCGCAGGGCGTGATCCGCGTCCAGCGGGCGGATATCCTGTTCGGTCAGCATGCTGGTCAGATTCTGGAGATCATCAACATCCTCAACCAATCTCGGGGTGGTTGACGTCGGACCGCCGCAAGGTTTGCGAAGATCTCAGAAGTGGGCTAGCGAGAAACCGGGCCCTCGCCACCCTCATGCTCCCAAAGAATGCGTTGGGCCCGCTCCTTCTCCGTAGGGCAGTCAATGTCAGCGCACCGCCCTCGACGAGCACCAGCAAGAACAATATCCCCAGGCGTCTGTCGGTGCCCGGCTATATCTGCTCACGATTTCGGCATCGCGGCTCACTTGGTCAGCGGGGTTTAAATGGATACCTACCGGGGAACCGGGATGCGTACGGGCGTATTGAAATCGAAATTGTCGATGATCATGAAATGGCTCCGTGCGACCATCCCCTCCTGCACGATAAGGTCGCGTTGCACATCAATCCATACCCAGTACCGGACCTGCGAGCCCGCGTAGCCCAGGATGAACGTCACCACCTGTGTCTCGCGCCCGTCAATAATCTCCCGCGGCCCGAAGACCACGCTCGAGGTACCCGCATAATACGCCGCGAAGTTGGGAAACTTGAACCCAGGACCCGGCTCGCGACGCCAAACGTCGCCCTCCTTGAAAAACGTTGTCTCGCCAATCGAGAACACCTCGTACCCGCCAATCACCCGGTAGTGCAGGATGTTTGGAGCGGCCAGTTCGAAAAAGGTCACCACGTCGTTGCCCGCGCCGTCGGTGATCTCCTGGCGCTGGCGCAGGGTGCGCAGGCGGTTCATCGAAGCCTCCGCGCGACGCAACAGTGCCATCGCGTCTGGATCCGTCGGCGGCGTGATCGGCGTGCCCCGCACCCAGTCCGGCTCGACCGGGTAGAGGAGCCGGACGTCCTGCTCGCCGCGCTGGCGCACGGTCACCGTGATGAGCCACGGCCCGCGGGTACCAATATAGCTACCGCGGAGGACGTAGCGTCCATCACCTTCAGGTGACGCGTCCGCTACCGTTGTCCCCAGGTGGAAACCCAGCGGCAGGAACGTAAAGCGAACGCGCGCGTCGGGCACCGGAAGGTTGGACTGCAAGGTGCGCAGCCGCAGCTCAAACGCATTCTCGCCAACCTGGTAGGGTACGATCCGGAGTGCGCCCTCTAGTGCGTCAGTCCGCCTGACCAGGGCGATCTCCTGGCGCGGACCCAGCGCCCAGACTTGGCGGGCGGTTGGCAAGAGTGCCAGGACGGCTGCGGCGAGGAGCACGAGCGTGGCCAGCGCCACCTCAGACCGGACCAGCCGGACAAAGCGCTTCGGCAGCTTGGCATCTGCCAGCGCCTGCCTCGCCGCATCCAGAAGCCGGGGGCGCGTGACGAGCAAGTTGACCGCCGCAGTTGCCAGCAGGGGGACGAGGATCGCCAGCTTGATCGCCAGGGTGCGCCCGTATGCGGTGGCAGGAACGGCCTGAACCGACGGGATGTTGGCCCATGCGGCGTACAGTCCTGTGAGGATGAGCATCGAGACGCTCGCCAGCGCCAGATTCGAGAACAGCTGCGCAAACGGTCCCAGCACCTGCGTGCGCTCATGGGGACTGAGCCCGCGGAGCGCCGGGGCCAGAATCAGCGCTAGGTACGCGAGCCCGCCCACCCAGACAGCGGCGCTGGCAAGATGCAGCCAGTCCATAAGCAGCGGTAGCGGCGTTGGGGCTGCCGCCGCGTGGCTGGTCAGGCTGATGCCAAGCAGCATCAGCCCGGCTAGGCCGACCTCGACGATTGCGATGCCCGGCAGGGCGGGCGTCCTGGCCACGAGCGCTGTTGGAGGCTCCCGGGTGGTGGCCGGCGCGCGGCGCTGGAGCAGCGTAAGCAGAATGAGGGTGGCGGGGATCTTCAGCAGCAGCGGCACCCGCGTGGACTCGGCCACCGACAACTGCGCCAGGGCTGCGGCCCACTCTTCGCCGATGGCCGCGGCCGCGCGGGCAGCCTGCGCCGCCAGCTCGCCCAACACGCCAATCAGGAAAACCATCGCTCCCAGCCAGCCGGCGAATCGCCAGCGGCGTAGGACGACACGCATCCACTCCGCGGGAGGTTTCCACGAATCGAGCGCCGCGGGCAACAGGAATCGCTGGATGAGCAGTCCCCCGACCAACACCGCGGCACCGACGAACATCAGCCATCGGGCGGCAACTTCCCACGGCGATGGGCCGGTGGCCGCGCCGCTTCGCGGCGCGAATGAGCCGGGACGCAGCGGTCCCAGGGTGAAGGTGAAGAACCCGTCGTAGGTGTGAAGGTCGACAGCAGAAAGCGTCCTCCAGGTGACGGTGTAGATCCCAGGACCCGGGAGTTGCACGGGTACTCGGGCTTCCCGCCGGTTCGCCGAGAAGCGGAATCCCTGCCGGTCAACCCGCCGGCCGTCCTGGTCGAGCACCCGGACCTCGGTGCGCTGGGGATCAAACGGCTCGGAGAAGACGAGCGTGATCTCTTTCGGGGCTCGCAGCACTAGCTGGTTCGCGGGCGGATCGGATCGCTGGACGAGAGCGTGGGCGAGTGCCGGCACCGCGGGCCGTCCCAGGGCTGCGGTCCAGATCAGGACCACCATGGCAAGAGAGCGGCTGAACCGCCGCGGACTTCGGTTCATCCTACAGGCCGGGCGAGACGTCGGTGTATCCTCAATGGGCACGACATATTGTAGTGTACTCTGGATGGAACGTCTCCGGGGGCGCCCTCCAGCCCGGGCAACGCCGCCTGAGGTCTTTCTCTGGTCACTCTTCACCGGCGCCGTCTTGGCCTGATCCGGTCCGTGACGGGAGACGCCCTGGGGCTGAGCGTGGCCCGGGTCCTCGAATGGTTCTTCCTGCAGGCCCTGCCCTGATTTTTGGTCGCGACCGCCCCAAGGATCGCTGAAAGAAAATCCGAATCTGCGCAACAATTTGGTAACGTTGCTTGACAGCGTACGCGACGTGACCTTGATGTGACAATCGTACTCTAGGATTAACAACACACGATGAGACCGAGGGAGAGGGCGTATGGATCGCACACGCGTGCTGCGGAAGTGGCAGCTGTCCGTCCTGATCTTGATGGTTACCTTCGCCGGCTCGGCCGGGCTGGCGCTGATCCCGATCCGCACGGCGCAGACGGCCCCCACCGGGCCGGCGGTAGTGCGGCTGGCCCGCCATGCCACGCTGGGCCCGATTCTTACCGACGGCGTCGGCCGGACTGTGTACATGTTCCTCAAAGACGGACGGGTGAGGAGCAACTGCTCGGGCGAATGCGCCCAGCGATGGCCCCCACTTCTTACCTCCGGTACGCCCAGCGCCGGTGACGGTGTGGCCCAAGACCACCTGGACACGCTGCGCCGCCCCGACGGCGGCAGCCAGGTCACCTACAGCGGCATGCCTCTCTACTACTACGGGCAGGATTCCCAGGCCGGCGATGTCAAAGGCCAGGATGTTGGCGATTTATGGTATGCGGTCTCGACCTACGGCGGGCCCACCTTCACCGGGGCTCGCGTTGGGACGCGCAGCATCGGGCGATTCGGGCAAATCCTCACCGACCATCAGGGCTGGGTCCTGTACGTGTTTACCGAGGACGAGATGAACAAGAGCAACTGTGGCGGGCAGTGCGCGCTCGCCTGGCCGCCACTGCTGACCGTGCAGGATCCCGCCCCGGTCGATAACGCGATGGGAAGTCTATTGGGCACCATCCGCCGTGACGATGGCACGCGGCATGTGACCTACAGGGGCCGGCCGCTGTACTACTTCGCCCGGGACAGCGCCGCCGGAGATACGCGGGGCCAGGGTGTGCGCGACGTCTGGTTTGTCATCAGTGCCCAAGGCGAGGTGGTGCGCTAAGGGGGTGCGTTTGGGGCAGGTGCAGGTGCCGATAGCGGTCCTTCCGGCGAACAGGTGCCGAAATCCCGGCTCTCCACCTTGCGTTGCAACATTGTCGTTCCGCGGAAGCAGCAGTTCGCAGCGCGGCACCAGGATGGTGGGCGGCCTCCGCCATTATATGGACAGCCCCTATCGTTGCTGTTGCGTGAGCCACGCGTCAAACGCCGCCTGCGATTCGACCTTGACTTTTCCCCGCATAATGTAGTGGCCGACCCCGCACAGCTTCGCGCAGGCCGCTTCAAACTCGCCCTCCCGGTGGGCGTGAACGATATTTCCGTGGTCATGCCGGGCACGGCGTCTTGCTTGAGGCGGAAGTGGGGGACGAAGAAGCTGTGGATCACGTCCTTGGACCGGATTCGCAGCCGAACAGGCCGGTTGACAACGAGATGGAGTTCGCGCGTCACGATGTCATTGGCCGACACGGGATCAGCGGGATCCAGCCCCATCGGGTTGTCGCGCGTCATCAGTTCCGGGCGGATCCCGCCGAACCTGCCGTCCGGACCGGGGTAGCGGAAGAGCCAGGCGAATTGTTCGGCGCGCACGTCGACCACTGCGGCGTCGAGCGGAGGGGGGCCGTGAACCCGCCCCCACACCACGCCGCCCATCGCAATCAGCGTGGCCAGAATCGCCGCCGGGATCAGCGTATGCGTCCACTCCAGAGTGCGCTGCTCCGGCCAGAACGCCGAGCACCAGCAAGAGCAATATCCCCAGCTGCCTACCAGTGCCCGGCTGTATTTGCTCACGATTCGGCATCGCGACTCACCTGGTCAGCGGGTTTCAATGGATACCTAACGGGGAATCGGGAGCGGAAAGCGTTCTCCAGGTGACGGTGTAGATCCCAGGGCCCGGGAGTTGCATGGGCACTCGGGCTTCCCGCCGGCTCGCCGAGAAGCGGAATCCCTGCCGGTCAACCCGCCGGCCGTCCTGGTCGAGCACCCGGATCTCGGTGCGCTGGGGATCAAACGGCTCGGAGAAGACGAGCGTGATCTCTTTCGGGGCTTGCAGCACTAGCTGGTTCGCGGGCGGATCGGATCGCTGGACGAGAGCGTGGGCGAGTGCCGGCACCGCGGGCCGTCCCAGGGCTGCGGTCCAGATCAGGACCACCATGGCAAGAGAGCGGCTGAACCGCCGCGGACTTCGGGTCATCCTGCAGGCTGGGCGAGACGTTGGTGCATCCTCAATGGACACGACATATTGTAGTGTACTCTGGATGGAACGTCGACGGCGGCCTCCAGCCCACCAAGTTGACAGGCCGCTGCCGGAGCAACTATAGTAAGCGTATGTCACGACAGCGTGTCGTGTTAGATCCGCTTCATCGTGGAGGGATGGCAATGTCCCGTCGCGCAGTACTCCTGGCAATCGTTCTGGCAGTCCTTCTTGTGGCCGGAGGTGCGGCCGTTGGCCGGGCCGTCGGCGCGAGCGAGATGGTGGGCCAGACGATGCCGCAGTCCCCGTCAACGATGGGACCGATGATGGGGGATATGATGACGCAGATGATGCAGGATCCGCAGTTCATGCAGGCGATGGTCGACGCGTGCACCAGCATGATGAAGGACCCGCAGATGCAGCAGATGATGCAACAGATGATGGTGCAAATGATGCAGCAGATGATGCAGCGGTAGGGTAGCGGTGGAGAGGGGTTCTGTGAAGAAGGCGCGGCAAGTCTGGCGGCTTCGGCTTAGCGGCAGGCGGCTGGGTCGGGTCCTCGGCGATCTGGAGGCGGAGGTGATGGAGGCCCTGTGGCGCAGTGGGTCAGCCTCCATCCGCGAGGTCTGGGTAGACGTGACCCGGAAACATCCGCGATCGTTCAACACCGTCATGACGGTCATGAACCGGCTCGTGGAAAAGAGCTTGCTGCGCCGCGAGGATCGCCGCGGCAGCTACCGGTACGCGCCTCGGGTCGGCCGGGAGGCGTTCCTAGCACGGATTTCGCACGAGGTCGCCGAGGCGCTCGTCCACGAGTTTGGCGATATCGCCGTGGCGCAGTTCATCGAAGTGCTGGAAGGTATTGATCCGAGGAAGCTGGCGGCGCTTGACGCACTAGTCCGCGAGCGACGACGGGGGCGCAAGTAGTGTACCGCTGGCTCCGGTAATTCCCGGCTGGCTTCTGGTCTTGTTGGGCATCCTGCGGGTCTTGCGGTCGTAGCATAGCGAGGCGGTCCGCCGTGATCCTCCACCCACGAACGCGGCTGGCATTGTTCCTGTCGGGCGCGGTCCTGGCGGGCGCTGCATTGGTCTATGCGGCCATCGCCAGGGAGACCGGGCAACCGCCTTTTGCCGCCGTGCCGACGGTTTCAAGTCCGATCACGTTCACCGCAGGTCCCGCCGGTGTCGTGCGCGTCGGCGCGCTCGCGCCGGATTTCGAGGCGCGCCTACTCCGGTCGGGCGGAGGCACGCTCAGGCTGAGCGACCTCCGCGGGACGGCCGTCGTCATGAACTTCTGGGCGTCGTGGTGTGTCCCGTGCCGGGCAGAGGCCAGAGATCTGGAAGCCACTCATCAACGCTACAAGGCGCAGGGCATGACCCTTCTCGGCGTCGACATCGTCCAGGACGACTGGGATGAGGCGATGGCGTTCGTCAAGGAATTCAGCATCACGTACCCGATGGTGCGCGATGTGACAGGCAAGGTCACCGGAATGTACCAGGTTGTCAGCATTCCGAGCACGTTTTTTATCGATCGGGAAGGGACTATTCGCGACAAGCACTTTGGGCCGTTCCTCGGAGACCTCGGCCAGCAGCAACTCCGGACGCGTATCCAGGCGTTGCTGAAATGACCACGGACGCGCAGCAGGTGAGTTGGGTGGTACCATTCCTGGCCGGGGCAGCATCGTTTCTCTCACCGTGCGTGATCCCGCTGATCCCGGGCTATCTCTCGTACGTCTCGGGAGTGTCCACCGCCGAGCTGGAGGCAGGCGCACCCAGCCTATCCGGCCGCGTCCTGGGTCATTCCCTACTCTTCGTGCTCGGCTTCGTGCTGGTGTTCGTGGCGCTGGGCGCGTCGGCGTCGACGATCGGCGCGGCGCTGGCGGCGTACCGGCCGGTTCTCAACAAGATCGCGGGGTTGTTTATTGTCGCCATGGGCCTCTCGCTGCTCGGCGTCATCCGCCCGGCGGCGCTAGCCAGGGAGTACCATTTGTGTGTTGCCGAACCTCCTCGCGGCCCCGTCGGGCCCGTGCTGGTGGGCGCGGCCTTCGCGTTCACCTGGACTCCGTGCATCGGGCCCATCCTGGCCTCGGTCCTGGTGTACGCCGGGGCGGCGGGCACCGTGAAGACCGGTGCAGCGCTGCTGTTCATCTACGCCGTAGGGTTGGGGCTGCCATTCATCCTGACCGGGCTGGCCTTTACGCGGGGGATGCGGGCGTTGCGCTGGCTGCGCCGGTTCGCCCGCCCGATCGAAGCGCTCAGCGGGGTGACGTTGGTCGCAGTCGGCGCGCTGTTGCTGACGAATAAGATGTTCTACATCAGCATCTGGGCCCAGCGCATGTTCGCGCGATTCGGACTGGATGTGTGGCGATTTTTTTGATGCTGCAATCGTAACGGACCGCTATGTGATGACCGGCAACTCTGCGTGAGGAGGCTGGAGATGAGGACACAACGTCGCTGGTTGTGGATTGGGGGCGCGATTGCTGCCACGGCCGCCGCGCTGGCCCTGGGGGTGTCCCTGTCAACCCTGCTGATCGTGGCTGCAGTGCTGGCGTGCCCGGCCACGATGTACTTCGGCATGCGCGGCATGCACCAGGGCTCTGGGGGCATGACCTGCCATCTGGGGGCAGCAGACCATCAGCCCGAAGCCAAAGCGTCGGCTGCGTCGTCTTCCTTGGTGGAGCCAGCCCAATCTCACGAGCAGGCGCGGCCCGGCTAGTCAACAACTGGAGTGCGCTGGCAGCAGGCTGCCATCTGGAGCGTCCTGCTGGTCGTGTTTGCGATGCTCGGCATCGCGGTCGCGCGGGAACGGCCGGAGTGGAGCGCTCCGCCCGCCGGGCAGCCGGTGCCGGACTTTACCCTCACGTTGTTCGACGGCCGTACGGTGCGCCTGTCGGACCTGCGCGGTCGTGTCGTCGCCATCCACTTCTGGGCCTCGTGGTGCATCGCCTGCCGGCAGGAATCCCCGGTCCTACAGTGGGCCTGGGAAACCTACAGCTCTAGCGGCGTTGTGCTGATCGGGGTGAACGTGTGGGACCGACGCGAGGATGCCCTCGCCAAGGTCCGCGAGTTTGGCAAGACCTATCCCAACGGGCGAAGAAGCGGCGCCTGGTCCTGTACCTCGTGGGCACTGGCTTCCTCGGCTTTGCGTTGAACTGATCAGCCTTGCCCTGACGGTGTTCCGCATTCCGGCCAGGTCCGCTGAGGCCAGTCTGGGCGGGCAGCAGATCAGAGTCACGACAGGAACGGTGCCCGATCCGCCCAAGACCGGACCGATCCCGCTGCAAATCAGGATCGCGGATCGCAGCGGGAATCCCATCGCGGTCGAGGAAGTGCGCGTGAGCTACGGCATGGCCAGCGATGCCGGGACGCAGACGGTCGCTCTGCCTGCAGCATCCGCAGGGCTGTACCGCGCGCAGATCGGTTTCGCCAAGGTTGGAGACGGGTGGATCGAACTGCGTCTTCGCCGTGGGGATGTGCGCACGACGCTGCGATTCCCTGTCAGCGTTCGGCCGAACATTTGAGGCTCGGTGCCGTGAGACGACGGTCCAGGCGGTCGATTCGACAAGGAGGCCTTCGCCGGAAGATCGGTGCCGCAGCCGGACTTACGGTTGCGCTTGCTGGCCTGCTGGTCGTCGTCCTCCATTCCACGGAGGCGGCGTTAACCGGGCACATCTGGCTGCTGATCGGCCAGGCCATGCTGTTTGGGGGCGGCCTGTTCGGCCTGGCCCAACTGTGGGGCGGCCCACGTACGTAGGCGACGGCGGACGTAGCGCTCCGTTGACGCGCCGCACGATGCGGTTGTTCTCTTGGGGGGCCCGCTGTCCCAGCCCGGTTCAAAGGCGACCGGGGAGGTAGTACACTGCAAGAGGGTGAGGTTGCGCGAGGTGGGCAGGTGACTGTCGACACGTACCGGCAAGAAGCTGCGCGCGCGTTTGCGGCCGCGATCTCCGCTGCAGGGCTTGTGGTTGTCCTGAGCGGGGTCGCGATCTGGGCCGGAGACACCGGCCTGCGCCAGCTCGCGGTGACCGTGGCGCACGCCTGCAAGCGGCAGTGGGCTGTGCTGCCGCTGGCGCTTCAGGTCGGCCTCGTTGCGTCGGTGGCGGGCGGACTGCTCGCCGCGGGTTTCTGGGTGGGTACGGTGGTCAGACAGTGGCGGAGGACCGGCGCGGCCGAACGCAGCGTAGCCAGACGCGCCGTCGCCCCGCCGCCGCGTTTCAGCCAGTTGCTTGAGAGACACGCCCTCGCCGATCGTGTCATCCTGATCGATGACCGCCGTCCAATCGCGTTCAGCATCGGGCTGGCTTCGCCGCGCATCGTGCTGTCGACCGCGCTCCTCACCCTGCTTGAAGAAGACGAACTGGAAGCGGTGCTCCTCCACGAGCAAAGCCACCTGCGGCACCAGGATCCGGCGCGCTTACTTGTCACCCGCACGCTGGGGACCGCGTTCTTTTTCATCCCAGTGCTGAAGGTACTTGCGAAACGCCACGAAGCGGCGGTGGAACTGGCGGCGGACGATGACGTGATAGCGGCGCAGGGGCAGACGCTCAGCTTGGCATCGGCGGTGGTCAAATTGCTCGGTCCGAATAGGCCGGCCGCTGCCGGGGCATTCATGGCCGGGGCCGATTTGCGCCTGTTGCGGCTGCTGGGGGAGCAGGTGAGGCTGCCGGCCGTCCCGCAGCGGTTGAAGGCAGGTTCAGGAACGGCCCTCGCGTTGATGAGTCTACCCGTGGTCGCCGTCTATGGGCTCGCCGAAACGTTGCCCCGGCTGCCCTTTCTCCTGCGCTGCACGCTCTGATCCTGCGTTGCGGCCAAATCCCCCTCCACGCGCCTGACAAGGGAGTGACAGGGTGGTCTGTCGTGTGAAGGGGTATGTCAACGGAGCTCGTTCGCCCTATGCGACAGATACCGCAGCGGGGATGACTGCGCCTGACGAGCCTGCTGTGCCGAGAGGGCGAGAAAGACGATGGAAGTAGCCCAAAGCCCAACGCCACGAGGTCTCCTGACTGTCGGTGCGCTCGTCGCCACGGCATTGGCCGTGGCGTTCCTCTTCATCGGCGTCGCTCACTCCCTGATCGTGTTGACATCTGGGAACGTGGGCGAGGACCAGTTGAGGATTGACCAGGGGCGTTGGGACCTGGCGGCGGGATCTGTTGTGATCTTCCTCGCATTCCTTGCGTTGATTCCCATGCGACTGAAGCGGGACTGGAGGTCCCACGGACTTTACGCGGCCTTCGTCGTCTCACTCTTTGCTGAGATGTTTGGTTTCCCGCTCACAGCGTACTTTCTCTCGTCATTCCTCGGCCTGGCGTTCTTTGAACGGCAGTTCATGCTGTACATGTATCGGATCGGCATGCCGCTTGGCTCGCTGGTCACCTTCGTTGGCGTCCTCGTCATCATCGTCGGCTGGCGTGACGTCTATCGTGCCAAAGACAGCCTCGCAACGCAAGGCATCTACCGTTATCTGCGCCATCCCCAGTATCTCGGCATCCTCCTCGTCACTGCCGGCTGGCTCGTGCACTGGCCGACGATACCCGGCTTGATCATGTGGCCCATCCTCCTCCTTCTCTACCACCGCCTATCCGTACGTGAGGACAATTACCTGGCTGAGAGGTTCGGCGATGCGTATTCGGCCTACGCCGCCAAGACGCCGGGGTTTTCCCCTCGTGTCTTCGGCGCGAGATGACCAGCCCATTGACACGACAGAATGTCGTGTTAGCATGGGTTAGGTGGTTCAGCAGAGCATTGCACGCGATGAGGGCCGAGCGTTGTGGCCCGGATAAACGTCCCCCCTGTGGCGATTGCGCGGCGCAAGTTTCTCAAGCTGGCGGTAAGAGTTCCGATCCTCGCAGGAGCGGCGGCCATCGTCTCTCCGCTCCTCCGGTTCCTGAAACCCAACGTGGAGAAGTTCAAGATTTATGCACCCACGGTCCTGGACGCGCCGCGGGGTGAGGCCGTCGCGGTTGCTACGCTTACTGAACTCGCCAAGCCGTGGGATTTCAAGTATTTTGTCTTCACGCAGAAGTACCCGCAGTACACCCCGGAGGGCTTCAAGGCGGCGAATGTGCCCGGCGTCGCTGTGCGCCTGCCGTACAAGATCAGGCTGCCGCTCGAGTGGACGAAAGACCTGGGCCTGGCGCCGAAGATTACGGAGAGTGATATCTACGTCTGCTCCCGCATCTGCCCGCACCTTGGGTGCATTTTTAACTACGTGGCGAACTGGCCCGAGGTGACGGCGGCCTACGGTGGATACGTGCCCCCGCCGAGCCGTCACCATGCGCTCATGGCCTGCCCGTGCCACCTCAGCATCTACGACCCCGCAGACCGTGACGTTCCGGGACGCGTGCTCTCTGGGCCCGCGCCGCGGCCACCGCGTACGTTCGTGTTTGAAATCCAGGGAGAGAACATTGTGGCCACGGCGGTCGAGCCCGGCGGAATCGCGTAGATGCGGGCATCGCGGGTGGGTGGATCCTGGCTGCGCCTTCCGGGCCGCCGGCTGGAGTGAAGTCGATTGAAGCCACTCGCGCCTCCGCTCGTAGGGGTGATCCTGGGCGTCGCTATCTGGCTGGCCGCGTCGCGCCTGCCGTCGCGTCAGGAACTGATGTGCTCGGTGCCGAGCTCTTTGCCCTCGCGGCTGTTTACGTCGGATCTGCGCTGGCCGACGGCCGGCGCGGTATTGTCGCCCTTGAGGCGTCTATGGGCGCGGCGATTTTCGCACGCGCGCTGGCAGGTTTCTGGTACGCTCTCAGGCTGGTTGCGGCAGGCTATTTCTTGCACGGCGTTTGGGACCTGCTGCATCATCCCTATCGGTGCGGCGCAACCCCGGGCAAACTGTTTCCCCCGTTCTGCCTGACGTATGATTGGGTTGTAGCGACATTCATTCTGAGCCGATTCGGAAGCCTGGGGCAAGGTTGCGATGCGATATTGCCGCCTCCGCGCCGGGTGTGATTATGGGTGTTGTCGCCTACCGCGGGGAGTCAAGAGATCTGGCCCGGCTCACCTTCTGGGCAAATGCGGTTCGCCGGGGCTCGGCAACCCGCTTTACACGTAAGAAGTCCGAAATCGAAATGCTGATCCGCGTGAGTAGATTTCCTCAGGAGGTGCGGCGTGCCCGCTGAACAGGCCCAAGCACGACAGAAACCGACGGCGGCATTCATATTATCTCTCCTGGCTGGGCTCTCGATGCTCGGGACAGGATGGATGGTGTCTGCCATGGGCGCCGGAGGACCTCCAGGGTGGATGTGGAGTCCTGGTATGATGCGGGGCTTCCCTCCTGCGCTGTGGTGGCCGTGGTTTGGTCTTGTAGCGGGACTCGTGGTGCTGATTGGGGCGGTGATACTCTACAGCAACCCCGCACAGGCGCGAACGTGGGGGATCGTCATCTTGATTGCCTCGGGGCTCAACTTCCTCATCGGAATGGGTGGATTCGTATCAGGGACCCTCGGGATTATCGGCGGCGCCCTGGCCCTCTCATGGCGGCCGCCGCGATAAGTGCGCAGGCGTTACCCGAGGGATTCAGGTTTCGGGACCGGCGCCGCTGCCGGGCAAAGTCTCTAAGACGTCTTTCGGGACGCCCTACGCGCCGCCACCGCGAGTGATGCAACTTCCACCACTTGTCCTTTCCCCAAGGTATCGCTCGCATAGTGCAGGAAGCAACCGCGCGACGGGTGTCGTCTTTCTTGGTGTCAACATTCAGCAGACGACTGGGATGACGCCTCTGAGTTTCTCAAGGCATTCGGTATTAGCTATCCGGGCGTACGAGATGCCAGCGGTGAGATTGTCCAGCGGTGACATTGCCCAGCGCCATCAGGTATTGGGCTGCCGACCACCTGCTTAATCGATAAGAACGGTATCATCCGATCGAAGTACGTTGGAGGCTTTCTCGGAGAGGAAGGTATGGCCGAATCGGAACGCCGCATCCGGATAATCCTACCGTAAGCGCTTGCGGTGTTCGCTGGCCGGGGGAGGCTGCACGAATTCGTCCGACCCCAGCCGGAAAATTCCTAAAAAGGTAAACTCATATCCGGCCCAGCCATGACGACGGTGCCAACGCCCGAAAATCATCGCCCCGCAACGCAGTTCTACATTCTGGCCCTCGTGGTCGCTATTGCCATTGCCGTAATCGGTGTGCTCGCCTTCGGTCTCACTAGAGATCCCCGGGCCATCCCCTCTCCGCTTATCGGGCGACCGATGCCGGATTTCAGCTTTGCGCTCTTCGCCGGTGGGACACTTGATACGCGTGCGCTGCGCGGCAAGGTCATGATCGTAAATTTCTGGGCCTCGTGGTGCTACCCCGCTTGTTATGAGGAAGCACCACGACTGCAGCGGATGTGGGAGTTTTACCGCGAACGCGGCGTCGTGGTGATTGGTGCGAACATCCAAGACCGGGAGTCCCCAGCCCGGGAGTTTATCCGGAAGTTCGGCCAGACATTCCCCAATGGCATGGATTTGACTGGCAAGATCAGCATTGATTTCGGCGTTTACGGCGTTCCGGAAACTTTCGTCATTGATCAGAACGGAATCATCGTTGCGAAATTTGTCGGCGCAGTCCCCGAAGAGTGGATGATGGAGCACGTCGAGCGGCTCCTGGCTAGAGAATAGGGCGTGACGCAGTACCGGTATTCAAGCATAGCCAAAATATTTTTTCTCAGTCTTTGCCTCGCGTCTCTCTGATTCCCAGGCATCCCAAATTGCCAAATTCAAGAGAGGCGTTGCCCGCAGGGGGCTTTCTAGCCTCAAACGCGTGAGGGCTACCGGGCTCATACCAGCCAGTTGTCAGATTGCAGAGGCCCTTGTCGTGTACCCCAGTGTTTGGAATTGGGATAAATCATAAGGGGCCTGAAATGTCACCCCCCCCGCTTCCTCAGCGTGGATTCCGCGACCCATAGCGCTATCGAGCGCGCGCCCGCGCCCCAAGAGCGCGTATTTGCGCCACCGGGGGCGCGTCATGCGCTCCTTGAGTGGAACTCCCAGCGGGGACCATCGGGACGGAAGCGGAGAGAGCGGAATCCGCAGCGGGGGTGCCGCGGGTTGTTGCGAGTGTTTGCGGACATCGCGCCGGGAAGCCGATTTAGCGCATGCGCGCCGCGCAGACCTACGCTGCGCTCACACCTCCGCAATTGTACTGTTCCTCGCCTGGGGACATGGTTGGGAATTGACTGCTATTCCGCGCAACACGATAGTTTTTCGACGTCCTTGAAGAAGGACAGGGCAGCGATCTTGAGGGCCTCCGCCATTGTCGGGTAAACGTGGACCATATCGATAAAGTCGTAGACGGTGGCCTTGAAGCGCAGTGCCATAGCGGCTTCATGAATGACTTCCCCGGCATCTCGCCCGACGATTGAGACACCGAGGACACGCTTAGTTTGCCAATCGAGCACCATCTTGATGAGCCCCCGTGTGTCCCGAATGGCGCCGGCGCGGGGGATAATTCGCATGGGGACCGTGCCACAATTGCAGCGGAAGCCACGCTGATTTGCCTCCTCATCGGTCAGTCCCACCACGGCTATCTGCGGATCGGTGAAAATAGTTCGCGGGATCACCGTGTGATCGACCGTCCGTTTCTCGCCGTTCAGGGCGTTAGAGGCGGCAATCACACCGTCGTGCGCCCCCACAGGCGTCGCAAGCTGGCTACCAGTGTGAGAGCCAATCACGTCCCCGGCCGCCCAGATGTGTGGAACAGTCGTCGTCAGGAACTCATTGACGACGATGGCGCCATGGTCGTCCGTCTTGACTCCGACCTGTTCCAGCCCAATGGCATCGGTGTTCGGGCGCCGTCCGGTGGCAACCAGCAGTCGTTCAGCCTTGAACCGGCGTTCATCACCGTGCGTCTCGCCGACGACCGTGACCGAGTCGCCCTCCTGGAAGGCACGACGCACCGTGATCTCAGTGATGATCTTGACGCCTTCCTCCTCCAGGATCTCCTGGATGGCCGAAGAGACTTCCGGTTCATAGCCAGGCAGGACCCGCGGACTACGTTCTAGGATCGTCACGGCTGTCCCGAAGCGCTGAAACATTTGGCCAAGCTCCAGCGCGATGTATCCGCCACCGGCAATGATGAGGGATTTGGGCAGGTCCCACAGCTCTTCTGATTCCCCGGATGTTAGCAGATCGGAGGTGAGATACGGAACGGTATCGAGCCCCTCGAGGTGCGGGAGGGCAGGTCGAGACCCAGTCGCAATGAGATACTGACGACCTACGAGGCGTCGTCCGTCCACTTCGACTGATCCGTCATGCGTGAACGCCGCGCGGCCCGTGTGGACTTTGATCCGGTCTGAATCGTGGACAATGGACTGATACTTCTTGTTCTGATAATCGTGGATCACTGCATCCTTCTGGCGGATGAGCTCCCGGAAATCCAGGCCCATGCCGTTGGACACGAGACCAGGGTACCGGGGCTGATGCGCCTCCCAGTAGATCCGGGCGGCCTCGATCAGGTTCTTGCTGGGGAGGCAGCCTCGATTCACGCAGGTCCCGCCCAGCGTGCGTGACTCCGTCATGACTGCGGTTTTGCCGAGTTCGGCCGCTCGGATGGCGGCGGCAAAGGCCGTCGAGCCGGAACCGAGGACGACGAGGTCATAGGACTCAGCAATCGTGCTTCCCTTAGCCATGGCGCCCTCCGCGTCGGGAACGGGGAGAGGGCAGTTGTGGCTGCTTTTGAAAGTCCTGGATTAGCGAGAAGCACGGACAGTCGTCTGCCGACCGCGCTCCCGGAGGGACTTCGTCCCTGAGCAGACGTTGGAGTCGTCGCAGATCAGTCCGGAGTCGCTCAAGGTGGGTAATCTGCCCTTCAACCTTGGCCAGGTTCTGCTCCACGATTCCCACCACGTGCTGGCAAGGAGCCGCTCCTTCATCCCGCACAGCGAGGATACGGCGGATATTGGCAAGCGACATTGCGAGGGCCTTCGCCCGGCGGATGAAGCGTAGCCGCTCCACGGCGTCCTCGCCATATACTCGGTAGCCAGCTGGCGTGCGCGTGGTGGGACGGACCAGGCCAACACGGTCGTAGTAGCGCAGGGTCTTCGGCTCGATTTCAGCGAGCATGCCTAGACGTCCAATAGTAAGCATGGTGCCCTCCCGTTAGTCCCTGTCCTCCGAAGGCGTGATAAGCGCTTCGCCGTAGTGTCGGGCGTTCGTTAGGCGGCCAAGAGCGAAGGCCTCGTCAACGGACAAGAGGAAGGTCCCTGCGTGCTGAGCTGTCCACGCCCTGCCAGCTTCCTGTGAGCCGAAGAAGTGGACGAAGTGGCAGAAGTTCTCGATGACGTCGCGGTCGAAGGTCCGGTCCGGCGTCAGGAAGGAGACCACCGTACTCTCCGGCCTGACGTGCTTCACCCCATCTGGGGCGACCGTCAAAGAAATCGGGGTGTGGGTGATCGGGTCGCGTGACGTGACTTCCGCGGCCTTGCCCAGGATGCCCGGGATGAAGAGACTGTCCCATGCGCACCAAGTGGAGAGTGTCTGACCCTCCACCCGGAAGAAGTGGGGCGGCATCTCCACCACCGTGAGACCCCCGAAGCCGATGACCGCGCCCTGGTCGTCGTAGAACGCCGGGTAGCGCGAAAGCACCCCGCTGACCGTCTCGCTTGACAGGTCGAGGGTGTTTGCCAGGCGCTCGATAGGGACAGGTTTGCCCTCCGCCAACAGGCGGTAGAGCCTTATCGCGACCTGCCGGCTCACAGAGTCGAATCGGGGGATGGCACCAACGATCTTATCGGCGAGATCTCTTATGTCCACTGCTGCCTGCTGCATAGGATCAATCCTCCGTTGTCCTTAGTCTTGGCATCTCTACACTAAACCTTAAACCCGGGTTTAATGTCAATGCCCCAACTCGGTTCCCCCAGTGTTCGGGATTGACAGCGAACGTTTGTTCGGTTTACCATCTAATCCACGATGGAAGCGCGTACGACAGATCTGTTCAAGGACCTCGAAGGAATGGAGCCGCAGAAACATTCGCTGAGCCCGCGATTGTTCCAGGCAAGCGGAGCCAGGGTTACCCCGCATGCCGAGTGGGTTGAGATTCAAACGAAATCCGTCCTCAATCGCGTGCAGGGAATGCCTTTCAAGTGGTCCATTAACCCGTATCGAGGTTGCCAGCACCAGTGCGTATTTTGCATAGCTCCGGAGACACGAATCTTGATGGCGGACGGTACCCACAAACCGATTGGAGAAGTGCGATCCGGCGACGGCATCTACGGCACGGTGAGGCAAGGCGCCTATCGGCATTTCGTGAAGACACAGGTACTTACGCAGTGGGAAACGCGCAAGCCCGCTTACCAGATCACACTTGAGGACGAAACGCGACTCATTGCCAGCGGAGATCATCGATTTCTCACTGAACGTGGGTGGAAGTTCGTCACAGGAACCGAGCATAGGCCGAATCAACGTCCGTTCCTGACGACGAACAACAAACTCATGGGTGTTGGCGCGTTTTGTGCGCCTCCGGAGAAAAACTCCGATTATCGGCGGGGATACCTCGCCGGCCTCATTCGCGGCGACGGCTCGTTGGGGGTCTATAGGCGCAATCGACTCGGGCGGCGGCACGGGGACACTTATCACTTCCGCCTGGCGATGACCGATCTCGATGCCCTGCAGAGAGCCGAACGATACCTCCGTGATTTCGAGGTCCCTACCCACGCTTTCGTCTTCGCCGAAGGGAATCTTCGGCACCGGAAGATACACGCGATTAGAACCTCGTCCCGCGAATTGGAGGCTGCCGTTCACTACTTGATAGAGTGGCCCGTATCTCTGTCGGCAGATTGGTGCAAGGGCTTTCTCGCGGGAATCTTCGACGCGGAAGGAAGTCACAATGACCACACCATTCGTGTCGCCAACACCGATCCGTCTATTCTCGATTATGTCTGCCGCACGATGGGCATTTTCGGATTCGATCATGTTCGGGAGCATCGGCCCAAGTCGAGTGGGAAGACGGTCACCAACGTCCGCCTCCTGGGCGGGTTACGCGAGCGCCTGCGCTTCCTTCACACCGTGGATCCGGGAATCTCGCGAAAATGCAATGTCGCGGGGGCAGCACTGAAGACTGCCGTCCCGCTACGCGTGGCCGCAATTGAGCCACTTGGTGCTAAGTTGCCTCTTGTCGATATCACGACGGGAACCGGAGACTTCATCGCAGACGGAGTCGTCAGCCACAACTGCTACGCGCGGCGCACTCACTGGTTCCTTGATCAAGATGGTGTAAATAACTGGGGTTCCCGCATCTTCGTGAAAGTCAACGCGCCAGAGGTGCTGCGCCGGGAACTCGCACAACCGTCATGGACACGTGAGGAAGTGCATCTCGGTACGGCCACGGATCCATACCAACCTGCTGAGGGCTCCTACAGGATCTCGAGGCAAATCCTGGAGGTTCTGCTGGCTGCCCGGACGCCTGTCGACATCGTCACTAGATCCACGATGGTTGTTCGCGACGTCGATCTCCTCACGCGCATGACCGCCGGACCGGGTGCCATGGTGTGTTTCAGCATCGCAACTATGGACGCAGCGGTGGCGCGCGAGATCGAACCCGATGTTCCGCCACCCCTGCGCCGGCTAGAGGCCTTGCGTGTGCTCGCTCAGGCCGGTGTGCCGGTTGCAGTCCTACTTGCTCCAGTGATCCCAGGCATTACGGACGATCCGAAGAACCTCGCGGCGGTAGTGACAGCGGCAAGGGACTACGGTGCGTCGTCGTTGTGGACAAACGCGCTTCACCTGGGTGATGTAACCCGGGAGGCCTTCTTCCAGTATCTAGAGCGCAGACGGCCGAAGCTGATTCCTGAATATGAGCGCATGTACCGCGGCAAGTACGCGCCATCCGAGTACCGCCGTCGCATCCAGGAAGTCGTCGCCGTGCTGAAGTCACGGTCTGGGTTTGGTGCGCCATCGGATCATCCGCGCAACCGTCGCCCGAAGCCCCGCTTGCTCCCCGAGCAACTCTCCCTGCTGTAGGGCCTCACAACTTGTGGTTTGTCCCGAGCCTCTACACTTCTATGGATGGCTGTGCCTGCTTCAGACAGAAGTGGGTCTGTGGGATTGACCGCCAAGTGGCTGCTGTGCTAGGATTGTCCTAGTGTGTCCTACTCGTAATAGGACAATTGAGTCCGTGCCGGTGCAGGTGCAGCGGGACGGATCATTGCCGATTGCCACGCAGATCGCCCAGCAATTAGTGGCCCTCGTGCGGTCGGGCAACCTGCGCTCGGGGCAGCGCTTGCCCCCTGTGCGCGTGCTCGCCGGCTTCCTCCGGGTTAACCGGAATACCGTAGCTAAGGTGTATGCCTCGCTGGAGCATGCCGGCTACCTTGTCACCACACCGGGTCGCGGGACATTTGTGCGCGCTGCTCCGCCCCGCCAGGACGAGGACACTTTGAGCCTTCTGGTGGACAGGTTGCTGGATGAAGCGGCTGCCCACGGAATCGGAGAGGCCGAACTCCATGCCCTTGTAGTTGGCCGCGCCGCGCAGCGCGAGCGTGGTGGTTCCCCCCGTGTGGGTTTCGTGGAGTGCAATCCGTCCGACCTGACCTACTTTGGACGCCAACTCGCTTCCCGCATTCGCGTCCCTTTGGTCTCGGTTCTGCTTGACGACCTGCCAAGAGCCGCGGGCTCGATCGATGTCGTGGCCACGACCATGTTTCACGTCGAGGAAGTCCGCCGCATGCTCCCGCGCCATGACGTCGTGGGATTGATGGCGATGCCCGAACTCTCCACGCTGGAAGCGGTCGCCCAACTGCCGCCAGGCGCCAAGGTCGCCCTCGTTTGCGCCACAGAAGAGGGGGTACGTAGCAAAGAGCGCTCGATTCGCGCCGTCGGGATCCGCCGCCCCCGTCTCTTAACGGCGACGCTGCAACAAGAGGCGAAGCTGGCCGACGTCTTGCGGCGTGCAGAGATCGTGTTGGCGTCGCCTAAAGTCCTCGAGCGCATCAGCGGGAAGATGCCCCCCAAGGCCAAGGCGATTGCATTTGCCAGCGTGCTGAGTGATGGAGCAGTGGGCCTTCTAGAAGACCGCATCCGCAAGTGGCGGCCAGCAGATCACGATCGGACGGGTCGGCGGGCGGGGAAAACGGCATGAAGCGGGTGCGCGTCGCCGTGCTCATGGGCGGACCGTCGCCTGAGCGGGACGTGTCGCTGCTCACGGGCCGACAGATCGCCGCCGCGCTGGATCAAACCCGCTATGATGTCCTCCCTGTAGAAATCACCGTGGATGGCAAGTGGCTGCTCCGACCCGATCTCTCGTTGCCGGCTCCCGCCGAGCGTCCAGGAATCCCCGCGAGTGCCGCGACGACTGCCCTCACTACTGCCGACGGAGTCCGCAACCCCGTTCCCGTGAGTTTTGAAGCGGCGGTTGAGCAAGAGCGCGTGGATGTGGCTTTCATTGCGATGCACGGCCCGTACGGCGAAGACGGAACCGTGCAGGGCCTGCTGGAATTGCTGGGTCTTCCCTACACTGGTTCAGGCGTCCTGGCGAGTGCGTTGGCGATGGACAAACTGCGGAGCCGACAGCTCTTTGCCTACCACCGCATTCCTGTGCCCATGTACCTCAGCGTCACTAGCGAGGACTGGCAAGATCACGAGGCGGTGCACCAACGCGTCGCCCACCAGTTGGGCTATCCGTGCGTGGTGAAACCAAACGCCGTGGGCAGCAGCATTGGCGTCACCCTGGTGCGCGCCCCCGAGGAGCTGGCTCATGCCATCGCCACGGCGCTAGCATACGGGCCGATCGTGCTCATCGAAGAATATGTGCGCGGGATGGAGCTGACCTGCGGGATCATCGACGACCCCCAGACCGGCCATCCCATTGCCCTTCCGCTGATCGAGGTTGTGCCGCACGCAGAATTTTATGACTATCAGGCCAAGTACGCCGCTGGCGGCAGCGATCACTTCGTCCCCGCCCGCGTCTCTGAGGCCCTGGGTCAATCCGCGACGGCCCTTGCGCTGCGGGCCTATCAGGCACTGGGATGCGAGGGAATGTCGCGTGTGGACATGATCGCCCGCGGGGACCAGATCGTCGTCCTCGAGATCAACACCATCCCCGGGATGACAGCGACCAGCTTGTTGCCCGATGCGGCGAAGGCAGCGGGGATCTCCTTCGTGCAGTTATTGGACCGTATCGTCGCATGCGCCTTGCGGCGGACCTCGCGACGGGCACCGAAACCGACTTCGCGAGCATCCGCATCTTAACGTTCCACGTCATGCGACCGAGCCTCAGCTGTTAGACAGGACCTCCCCGGCACGGCTGGAAATCCCTTCGGCATGAATCAGAACCACTTCGTGAAGTCTCACGCGTTAGGCAACGACTACATCGTCGTCGATCCCCAGGCGCTGTCGTTTTCGTTGACCGAGCGGGCCATCCAACGAATCTGCGACCGCCACGTGGGCGTGGGGTCTGACGGTATTCTCGCCCTCTCGCCGTCGTCGCGTGCGGACTTCGGGTTGAGAATCTTTAACCCAGATGGGAGCGAGGCGGAGAAAAGTGGAAATGGTCTGCGGATTTTCGCCCGCTACCTGTACGATCACGGCCGGATCACAAAGTCCCGCTTCACGGTCGAAACGCCGGGAGGTCTCGTGCGGATCGAGTTGCATCTGCATGGGCGCGATGTGGAGGACATTACCGTTGAGATGGGGCCGGCGACCTTCCGCAGTGACCGGATCCCAGTCGCCGGCCC
>Ga0209283_10000074_pt1 | contig 42987 bp, 42 predicted proteins | sample CZO8metaG_2_FD_188354 | JGI IMG/M metagenome (GOLD analysis project Ga0209283, IMG submission 188354) | Vadose zone soil microbial communities from the Eel River Critical Zone Observatory, Northern California, USA - CZOApr15con2H1.8 metaG... | ecosystem: Environmental > Terrestrial > Soil >...
CGCCATTCGAGCTCATAAACACCAGCCAGTCTATTGGACCTTCAGAAATGGATCTCGACAGGTCGGCAAAGATCTCGGATTTGCTTCGAGGCCTGAGCTCGACTGTGTGAATGATTAGCGGTGTCCAACCAAGTTCGCGAATCAGCTGTGCGGTATCTTCGCCCTGTCCTACAGGGCGGGTCACGGCTAGAGTATTCAATTGTCTAGCGATACTTGCCGCGCCAGCTCTCTTCTAGCCTCTTCGCACCTTTGGAAATGAGTTCGTCAGCTACTGACCTTCCTAGTGTTGTTGCGTCTTTGATGTTTCCGGCTTTCATCGCGTCGAGTCTTTCTTTTCCATCTATCGAGTAAATGTGCCCGGTGATGCGAAGTTTCTCTCCAGCAGCCGAAGCAAGTGCCCCAATGGGCACCTTGCAGCCTCCCTCCAAGGTCTTGACGAGTTCTCTCTCAGCATCGGCTTCGGCCCTGGTCTGATAGTGTTCGATCATTTTGAGCACTTCCAGAACCTTCGCGTCATCCCGTCGTGCCACGAGGCCCAGTGCTCCTTGTCCTGGAGCAGGTATGAATTCCTCGAGGGGAAGTTTCTCCGAGATTCTTCCAGTCATTCCCAGTCTTGCTAAACCTGCCTCGGCTAGGATCACGGCGTCGTATTCTCCGCTGTCCACTTTCTGGATTCTCGTGTCAACATTGCCTCTAATCGGGACCGCATGTAAGTCCGGTCTTGCTCTCTTCAACTGGGCTACGCGGAGAAGGCTACTTGTCCCAATCCTGCTTCCCATCTTCAGCCCCTTGAGTTTCCTATTGTCCCTAGTGATCAAGACATCTGAAGGAGAGCCTCTCTCGGGAACGCTGGCTATCACAAGGTCGGTGTCCTGGTCGAAGACGGGAATGTCCTTCAGACTGTGCACTGCAAAATCGATTCTTCGCTCCAGAACGGCCTGGTCGATCTCTTTTTCGAAAATCCCTTTTTGATTGAGTGAGAAGATCGGAGTTCTAGTGTCCTCATCCCCCTTTGTAGTAATGATCCTCTTTTCCAGGTTGAGCTCGGGGTTTGCTCGTTTCAATCTGTCAAGCACGATGTCGGTCTGAACGAGGGAGAGTTTGCTGCCCCTTGTACCGACTCTGAGAAGCATCTACGATCTTACCCTGCCAAATTTTTCAGGGCGTTCCCAAAGGCTTCGAGAGTTACTTGGACCTCATCATCGGAATGGGTCGTGGCGAGGAAGCAGCTTTCAAACTGTGACGGTGGAATGAACACTCTAGACGCAAGAAGGGATTGGAAGTATCGCTGGAATCTCCCTGTGTCGGATATTTTCGCAGAGTCGTAATTTGTTACAGGATGATCGGTGAAGAAGACTTGGAACATTGAGCCTACTCCGTTCACTTGCGCTTTCAGCTTGGTTGATTCAATATGATCGGCAATTCCTCTACGCATGCGGTCACCAATTTTTTCCAGCCGGGGATACAATTGTCCAGCCTTCTTCTTTAGAGAGTTGAGAGACGCGAGGGACGCGGCGACGCTGATCGGGTTGCCGCTGTAAGTTCCTGCCTGGTAGACACCACCGATGGGTGCTAGTTTTTCCATAATTTCTCTTCTGCCACCGAATGCCGCGATGGGAAGTCCTCCGCCGAGGATTTTTCCAAGCACTGTTATGTCGGGTCGGATCTTGTAGTATTGTTGCGCGCCTCCGAGTGCCATTCTGAATCCTGTGATGATCTCGTCAAAGATGAGAACTACTCTCTTTTCTTCGGTGACCTTTCGTAGGGTCTCAAGGAAGCCCGGTCTCGGAGGGATGGGCCCCATGTTTCCCATGACAGGCTCAACAATTACAGCAGCCAGCTCATCCGCATGATCTCTGATGATCTTTGTCACCAGCTTTTCATCGTTGAAACGAGCTACGAGGGTGTTCTTGGCCGTGCTTTTGGGAATGCCCTCTGAGTTCGGTGCTCCCAGAATTGAGGCTCCGGATCCGGCTTTGACTAGGACCGCGTCGTGGGATCCGTGAAATCCTCCTTCGAACTTGAGAATTTTCTCTTTTTCTGTGAAACCTCGGGCGAGGCGTAGGCTGTGCATTGTGGCTTCTGTTCCAGAATTGACGAGTCTTACCATTTCCATCGAGGGCACTATGCTCTTGATGAGACTGGCCAGTTCTACTTCCATCTCAGTTGGCTGGCCATAGATTGTTCCCTTCTCCGCCGCCGCTTTCACAGCCTCCACCACTTCCTGGAGTGCGTGTCCCTCGAGCAGAGCACCATAGGCCATGCAGAAGTCGAGGTACTCTTCTCCGTCGGCTGTCCGAAATCTAGAGCCTTTGGCTGATGCTACGAAGAGAGGATATGGCGGATAGGTGCGGACGGGGCTGTTCACCCCTCCGGGTATGAGTTCTCTTGCGCTTCGATAGAGTTGATGTGACTTGGAGGCTAGCCTGGTAACCATTCGGCAGCTTCCTTGGCATGATAGCTAATTATCATGTCCGCGCCAGAACGTCTTATCGCAGTCAAGACCTCCAGAATCGCCGACTTTTCGTCTATCCATCCCTCTCGAGCAGCAGCCTTCACCATAGCGAATTCTCCACTTACATTATAGGCAGCTGTCGGCATCCGGAACCTCCTCTTGGCCCTGTAGATAACATCCAGATATGCAAGAGCAGGTTTGATCATAATCATATCAGCACCCTCTTTGATGTCCAGGGCAATTTCGCGAAGAGCCTCTTCCGGGTTATGATAATCCATCTGGTATGTTCTCCGGTCACCGAACTTGGGAGAGGAGAGAGCAGCTTCTCGGAAGGGTCCGAAGAAGGAAGAAGCGTGCTTCGCCGCATAGGCGAGAATGCCCACATCTTTGAAACCATTATCGTCGAGTGCTTCCCGGATCGTTTTCACCTGCCCGTCGATCATCGCCGAAGGCGCGACGATGTCCGCTCCGGACCTTGCATGGCTCACGGCTATTTCCCCCAAGTGCTTGAGAGTCTGGTCATTCTCGATGTTTCCATTGCTAACAACCCCGCAGTGGCCATGACTGGTGTACTGGCACATGCAAACATCGGTGAAAACGGCCAGCTCATCGCCGAACTGGTCCTTCAAACTCTCTACGGATTGTTGCACGATCCCCTTTGGGTCAGAAGCCGCCGACCCTAACTCATCTTTGCTAGAAGGAATGCCGAACACAATGACGGATCTTACCTTCTTTTCAACGAGGCCCCCAGCTTCTCGCACCATCGACGTGGGTGCTAGCCGAAACTGTCCTGGCATAGAGGCAATTGGAGCGTCGCTGTTCAATCCCTCTTCGACAAAGAGGGGCTGGATTAGATCAGATCTGGAAAGGCTGACTTCTCTTACCAGTTCCCTGATCAGCGGAGTCTTTCGAAGCCTGCGCATTCGCAGTGCTGGAAAACTCGTGGGACCTATTCTCCCCCGAAAATTTCTCCAGCCACTGTTAGAACTCTGTCATCCTTCCTCCCTGCAGCTCGCCGGAGATTCATGACCGGCTGATCTAGAAGCTTCTCGACGAGCGAGACACTCATGTGCTTCAGGGCTTCTTGCTGGTCAGGCGTGAGCTTCAATATTGACAGTGCCTTGCCGAGTTCCTCTTCCCGTATTTCATCTGCTCTGCGGTAGATGTTGGAGACGATGGGCTCTGCTTTCTCGCGATGAAGCATGGCGATGATCTTGTCGACGCTCTGCCGCACGAGAGGGTCGGCTTGTTTCACAAGCTCACGTCTCTTGGCTAGAGCTTCATCAGCGATTCCGCGAAGATCATCTATCGTTTTGAAAATTACTCCCTCCAACTCCTCAACATCAGGCGAGACGTTTCTAGGGTTGGAAAGGTCGAGAATAAGCCGGGGTTTACGGGTCTTGTTGAGATGAGGAGAGATCCATTCTTTTGTCAATAGGTAATTGGTGGCGCGGGTGGCCACGATCACTAGGTCTGATTTTTCCAGTTGTGAAGGAACGGATTGGAAATCTACGGGTGTTCCTCCGAAGGTTCTGCAGAACGACTCCGTTCTCTGACGGGTCCTGCTTGCGACCGCAATGTTAGCAACTCCCCGTGCCTTCACGGCCTTCATTACTAGCATTCCAACTTGACCTGTTCCGAGCAGTAGAACTCGGGCCGCGTCGAGTTTCCCCAGGGTTTGCTCTGCAAGTTTCACCGCGGCGGACCCTAACGAAACTGTCCCTCTTCCGATTCCAGTTCTCTCACGGATCATGGCCGCTGCGGACAAGGCTCTGTTCAACACGTCTTCCAGTTGGGGTGAGGTTGCCTGGTTCGAGCGGGCTTCTTGGAGGGAGTTTTTCAGCTGACCGATGATCTGGTTCTCGCCCACTAACATCGATTCGAGGCCGGATGCTAGCCGTACCAGATACTCTACGACCTCGTCTCCGTTTCGAGATTCAAGGAGTTCCTGCAGCTCGGAGAGTTTGAACTTGGTCTCCAAGGCCCAGTGTCTCAGAATCTCGTTTCGGATGAGATCCGGGTTTTCCGCGTCGAGGAATAGTTCTACCCTGTTGCATGTTTGAACTATGACTGCCCCATTGACGCCTGGATGTGCTCGGAGGATATTGTAGAAGAGCCGGGTGTCTCGGAGGGTTAGAGCGTCAAGATTTGAGAGTGAGGTTCTCTTGTAGTTCACTCCAAGACTCAATAGCAATTAGACGCGCCCCGAGGGGAACAATTTGGCTGGCAACTGAAGTTTGTTATTAAGACTTAACCTGTAAAGCCTAGCCTTTTACGAAAATTCCTGGTTGAGAAACCGGGTGTGAGAGCGGTTGAAACTAGGCTTGTTTCACAGATCTGCTCTTGCCGTTCCAGATCACGACTTCTGGCGTCGGAGTGCTCGAAAATTGCTAGTTGCAATCCCCCATTCTAGGCTTTGAATCCTAGAACCCGCCCTCAACGAGGCGACTTCTACCGTAGGTGCGTTAGGGCAGCCCGCCGCGCAATACCAGAACAACTAGAGCATTACGAACCAATTAGCCGTTCAAAAAATTATTTTTTTTCTAGACCCCCATGGAGCCGGTCGATGTCGCGCGCCCTTGCGCTCCCACGTGGGCAGATTACCTCATACGATACCGCTAAGGTCTAGGTTGGGGGCCTCGTGGCAGCAGTAAGCGTCTTCACAACGTCCTCAAACCGCGACTGGCTCTTGTGCAGTCGCACCTCGTCCTCGTCAAAGCCCATCTCCGCCATACCCTTGTCCGAGAGGTACTTTGCCGCCCAGTTCACAGCGTTCTGCGGAAGATGAAGCTGCTTAGACAGTTCATCCAGCTTATGCCACGCCCCGTCTACCAGTCTCATCCAGACGTACCATAGAAGCATGGGCTTCGCCCCCGCACCCAACCCGGTCCACCGTGACGAACCTCTCCCTCTTTACTACTAATCCTGATGTAACTCAGTGAAAAATCGCATAGTAACACGTCCCGCAAACCAGACCATAGACCCTTTCACGGGTCGCCTATGGGCCCAAGAGGAAAGATCCTCATCTCGATTCTCCTAATCATCATGGTCGGGCTCGCCGTCTGGCAGTCTACCAGCCCTCAACTGCTACCCCCAGTAGCCACGAAATACTCAGCCTCAAGACTCTATTCCAACAGGGGAAGCTGGGTACTGTTGGAGACAATGAAGTACGGTAGGATTTGCCTCGTTTTTTCAATAGCCAACCTCACATATCCCAGAACCTTTCTCCAAACCAGCTACTCACTCATCATCAGCAATGACAACCAGACTATCTCCAGCTCCTACATTCGAGGGTTCGGCCTGAAAGTCACCGCTCTCAGCATTCAGGACAACTATGACGGATCAACTACCAGCTGGGGAAGAGGGAACCTTACCGACGCAGCCCAGGTCGAAACTATCTTTCACTTTCGTACTTCGACCGTTCATGAGTTGCGTTTCAAGTGAGCTACGCGCTATACGATCTCTTTCCCTTAGGTTACGTGTCAGACCATTCTGCAACGCAGTCTTTCAACGTGACCCAATCGGTTCTCTGACCTTTTCTCTCGCTAAAGGATTATGTAGCCCTCGCCGACTCCCGGCTTTCCGTTACGAACAATGGCCATAACGTACGATTACATCGACGATTATCTCTACCGCGTTGCTCCCTCTAGGGATCCACTTCTAGAAAGAATGGAAGAGTACGCTGAATCCCACGCGGTCCCAATCATAGGTCCATTGGTGGGAAGATTACTCTACAACCTTGCCAGGGCTAGTCGTAGCCGAAGAGTATTGGAAATAGGTGCTGCGATCGGCTATTCTGGAATATGGCTGGCTAGAGCAATCGCTCCCGGGAAAGGGTCTTTGACGACTATGGACAAAGATCCCGACCGAGTCAAAATAGCTAGGAAGAACATTGCAGAAGCCGGCCTTGGCAAAACGGTGAAAGTAATCGAGGGTGACGCACTAGAGATTCTGCCAACTCTCAAAGAAGAATATGACTTGATATTCTTGGACTCCGATAAGAACGTGTATCCTGATGCCTTCAAATTGTCCATTGGACTGCTTCGAAAGGGCGGCCTGTTCGTGGCCGATAACGCACTGTGGGGTGGAGAGGTTGCAAAAGGTGGGAAGTCTAAGGACACTCAAACCATGATCAAGTTCAACAAAATAGTCTCAGCATTTCCAGGCCTTTCCACCGTGATAGTTCCGCTCCGGGACGGCGTGCTAGTTAGTTTGAAGGAACAATAGTTTTCGGAAATCATTGCATTCAAAGCGACAACTCTTCTTTGGGCGACAAGATTCGTTACACTACAAGTTTATACGATTCTGTACAAATCTCTTTAATTAGTAGGCCCGATGTTCATGGATAATTCCTCGGTTCTCATCTGAAAAGTGGGGCGCGGAGGATGGTAAGATAATGGAAATACAACAAATACCGAAGGTTCCCCCAGGGGAGTTCCGATACAAGAGAAGCTACACGAAACCGGATGTCCACCCATACGAGACAATCAAATGGGAGACCCGGGACGCCGTAATAACTGACCACAAAGGTCAGGTAATATTCGAGCAGAAGAATGTAGAGGTTCCCTCGTTCTGGTCCCAGACAGCCAGTAACATCGTCGCTTCGAAATATTTCCGAGGACGCCTAGGTACACCGGATAGAGAATCCAGCGTTCGCCAACTCATAGATCGAGTTGCCAAGACCATTACCAAATGGGGTCTGAAGGAAAGATACTTCTTGGACGAGGAAGAAGCCAAGACGTTCGAGGCTGAACTAACTCACATTCTCATCTATCAGATGGCTGCTTTCAACAGCCCAGTCTGGTTCAACGTAGGCGTCGAAGAGCGTCCCCAATGCTCGGCATGTTTCATCAACTCCGTCCAGGACGACATGAGGTCGATAATGCAACTGGCCATGACAGAGGGTATGCTCTTCAAGTACGGTTCTGGAACAGGCTCCAACCTCTCCAACCTACGATCCTCAAAAGAACACCTCTCTACGGGAGGGAAAGCAAGCGGGCCAGTCTCCTTCATGAAGGGTTTCGACGCCTTTGCCGGCGTCATAAAGTCAGGAGGCAGGACCCGAAGAGCCGCCAAGATGGTCATTCTAAACGTTGACCATCCGGACATTGTCGAGTTCATCTGGTCAAAGGCGAAAGAAGAGAAAAAGGCCTGGGCCCTCATTGATGCTGGCTATGACGGGGCTGTCGATGGTGAAGCCTACGGCTCAGTCTTCTTCCAGAATGCCAACCACAGCGTGCGAGTAACCGATGACTTCATGCATGCTGTCGGGGAGGATAAAGAGTGGACTACGCATTATCTGACGAACCACAAGGTGGCTGACTCCTACAAGGCTCGAGACCTTATGCGGCAGATGGCCGAGGCAGCGTACATCTGCGGCGACCCGGGAATACAGTTCGACACGACGGTCAATGAGTGGAATCCTTGCTCCAACACTGGACGGATTAATGCGTCTAATCCTTGCTCTGAGTACATGTTCTTGGATGATTCAGCGTGTAACCTTGCCTCGCTGAACCTGATGAAGTTCAGAACCCCTGATGGAGAATTCGACGTGGAATCGTTCAAACATGCCGTCGAGATCGTCATCAGTGCCCAGGAGATTCTAGTCGGCAATGCTAGCTATCCGACCCCACCGATCGAGAAGAACAGTCACGATTATCGGCCATTGGGCATGGGCTACGCTAACCTCGGCGCGTTGTTGATGGCTCGAGGCCTCGCTTACGACAGCGATGAGGGTCGAAACTTTGCCGCGGCTATTTCAGCCCTGATGTCGGGACATGCCTACTCAGTCTCGTCTCTGATCTCGAAGAGGCTCGGACCGTTCAGAGGATATCCGAGCAACGAGAAGCCCTTCCTCAACGTTATCGGTATGCACCGATCCCACGCGGGCAAGATTCCACGTGATGGAGTTCCCAAGAACTTGGTAGATGCCGCTGTAAAGTCTTGGGATGATGCTCTTTCACTGGGTGAACGTTTTGGTTTCAAGAATGCTCAGATATCCGTCATAGCTCCCACAGGCACCATCGCGTTCATGATGGACTGCGACACGACCGGAATCGAGCCTGATATTGCGCTCGTCAAGTACAAGTGGCTGGTGGGCGGTGGTGTCATCAAGATAGTCAACAATACTGTTCCTGAAGCGTTGAAGAAACTCGGATATTCCCAGAGTCAGACCAGTGAGATTCTCCGTTACCTGCAAGACAATGATACGATTGAGGGCGCTCCACATCTCAAGTTAGAGGATCTGACAGTCTTCGATTGCGCGTTCAAGCCCACAAAAGGGACTCGTAGTATTCACTACATGGGACATGTGAAAATGATGTCGGCGGTTCAGCCCTTCATCTCTGGAGCCATATCCAAGACGGTGAATATGCCAAACAATGTATCAGTGGACGAGATCATGCAGACCTACATTACCGCTTGGAAGATGGGTCTCAAGGCAATAGCGATCTACCGTGACGGTTCCAAGAGGACACAGCCGCTAACGACCAGCATGCAGGACAAGCAGAAAGCGAAGCCTACGGATACAGTGGTCTACAAGCCGCTGCGCAAACGCCTGCCTGATGAGAGAGAGGCGACGATTCACAAGTTCAGCATCAACGGAAACGAGGGGTACCTGATGGTGGGACTCTACGCTGATGGAAGCCCTGGCGAGATCTTCGTTGTGATGTCGAAGGAAGGCAGCACTATATCCGGGCTCATGGACGCATTCGCCACCTCCATATCTATCGCGCTCCAGTATGGAGTGCCATTGAAGGTCTTGGTCAACAAGCTCACTCATACACGGTTCGAGCCTGCGGGAATGACCAACAATCCTGAGATCAGATTTGCCAAATCTGTCGTCGACTATATCTTCAGATATCTAGGGCTAAAGTTCCTCTCTAAAGAGGACCAGGATGCTTTAGGCTTGGCGCGGACAACGCTTGAGAACAACGACACGCAGGCGAAGCTTGTCGAGCCTGTTGTAGGGAAGCTTATAGAAGAGAAGGCGGTAGAACTGAAAGAATCTTCCCGTCCCCGAGAGACTGATCTTTTCACCTTCAACCCTCAATCAGATGCTCCTGCATGCGACAACTGCGGAATGATAATGGTCCGAGCCGGGTCCTGCTACAAGTGTCTCAACTGCGGCAACACCAGCGGCTGCGGCTGAACACTCGAACCTCTAATCGGATTATTTTTTACTCCCGTTCGCGGGACGACAGGTCAGGAGGAGACGTGATAGTAAGTTGAGAGGCCATCTGCCAGGCCTTGGCCATTTTAAAAGCAGAATCTCTTTGAGACTGCCCTTCGAACAAAATGTCCTCTCCCGACCCTATCCTCCTCGCCAATAATCTCTGGGTCATAATTTGCGGCCTACTCATCTTCACCATGACAATCTCCGTCGGATTCTTGGAAGTGGGAGAGCTGGGATCCGACTTGGAGATCAGCCTCCTCAAGACCATGTTGATCACCGGATCAGCACTCTTCCTCATGGCGCTGATCGGGTTCAACACAGCCTTCGCGCCCACCATTGGCGGAATAATTGGAAACCCGCTCTACAATGGAATATTCCTCGGAGGGTCATCCACCAATGTTGTTGGGCTCCTGACTGGCAGCTGGTGGTCCCAGGGAGTGACAGGCCTAAGTCTCGGGACCTACTTTCTCTTCGAAACAGCGTTCGCGTCCGTAACCCTCGCCCTCGTCGGAGTGGTAGTGTTGCGGAAGATGAAGATGCAAGCCTTCTTCGTCTACTCCATTGTCTACTTCATCCTCATCTGGAATCTCCCCGCTGCTTGGATATGGAACCCGACCGGCTGGCTGGCGCAAATGGGTATGGTCGACTTCGCGGGCGGGCTAGTCGTTCACGCGGCAGCCGGGGCAGCAGGTCTAGGTATCGTCGTCCAGATTTGGCGAGAGGAGAAGAAGAAAGGACTCACCGTCAGCCCTCAAGTTCCCATCAAGCTCAACCAGGGCTGGTTGACCCTGTCAATTCTGCTGCTCTGGGTCGGCTGGTTCGGCTTCAACCCAGGAAGCGTATTGGCCTTCAACAATGAGGCGATGGTGGTCGTTCTCACGACATTCCTAGCCGCAGCGTCGTGCTTCCTGTCCATAATGTACTTCAGATATCAAAGCACGAAGCAGATGCCGAGCCTGCTCTACGGCGTAAACGGCGTCCTGATGGGACTAATCATCATCACACCATTAGCAGGATTTGTTAGCCCGCTAAGTGCCGTGATTTTGGGGCTGCTCGGAGGACCCCTTTTCCTGGCGGGAGAAAAATGGTTCGGGAAGTTCAAATGGTTCACCGACCCGGTTGGACTATTCCCAGGTCACCTTCTAGGGGGGACCTTCGGGGTCCTCATGATACCCTTCTTCACGCAGAAGACTTTCGTATCGTTCCTGCCCAACCTTACATTGCCTTCCGGGGCACAGGTCAGCTCAACACTACCAGACGGGCTGTTCTTCGGTGGTGGTTTCCCTGCACTACAACAGTTCGGTGTTGAGGCGTTTGGCATCGCGGTAGTAATGATTACTGTTTTTGCCCTATCGTACGCGACATCCCGGCTCATAGCTGCGACTATGAACGGAATCACGACGGAGGCAAGGAAAGAATAATTCAGTGTCCTTGTGCTGATCGCTATTTCGTCCGTTCGCCTTCGATAACTACAAGCCCCCCGAACAAGAACTCGTGTAATTTTGAAGAACCAAACACCCTCCCGACAAGCTGAGCCAGTCTATGATTTGTCATTAGCCATTGAAAAGTCGGGACAATCATTCGAAACGGATTTCCCCTGAGTCGTCCGCCAATCAGAAATCGTGCGATGATGGGCATTTCGATCGCAATATACAGACCAGCGAGTCTTCTTGCAAACAAATTGTCTGGTTTCCCGACATCCACAATTTCCAGCCGCCCCTTCCGCTCTAGTACTCTTGCAAACTCGTGTAGTGAAGATGTCTTATCCTGAACATCTCGCAGAGAGAAACAAGTGATAATGCCCGCGAAGCTACCGTTGCGAAAGGGAAGATTCTCCGCAACCCCCAGTACAGGATGAAACTCACCTCCAAGGCGAGACTTGGCGTATCGGTGAAGCACCAAGGAGGGATCGAGTCCCACAATACTCCCGAAATTGTTGTCGAGCATCATCCTGCTAGAAACACCAGGACCGGAGCCCGAATCCAAGATCCATTCCTTTCGGCGACGTGACAATCTTGAGATGGCTCTACGACGGAGTGGACCTGCGAGTCCTAGTGAGAGCGCTTCGCTGACGGACTCGTAGAGTGGGAGCGCCTCTTCAACAGCTTCGACAACACTCCTCCACTCATCTCTAGTGTGATCCGAGAAACCTCGCCTGATTAGGTTCTAGAAAATCCAGTCCTTAAATAGCACGCACACCAAAAATCATCGTAGAAGACTCTAGCTCACCATAGAGAGCAGGGTTCTAGAATGGAGTCACCTCAAAACAACTTGGGCATATCAGAAGGCCTTGACAAGAGCTTCGATTTCTCAGAAGTCTTCCAGCTGGTCAAGAAGTCTGTCAAGAACAGCCTCGGGAAGAGACGCACCGGCCTGATGCTCGGTCTCGCAGACCTACCAGAGTACATAGGTGCTTTCCATCAGATGGGATCCAACTTCATAGTCATGAACAGGAGCCTCCTCGACCAGGTCACTCACCTGGCCAAAGACCGACGATTCCTCAACGCTTACGTCTTCTATACTCTCCTACACGAATACCTTCACACGCTCGGGTATGTCGACGAGGGAGAAGTCCGCCGACTAACTCGTCAGATCTGCGCCCAGATCCTGGGGCCTGAGCATCCCGCTACAAGGCTCGCGGTGGACGGACCCGCTGTTATGTTTCCAGAGATCACCTTCCAGCACCATGGGGAAACGCGCTCTCGCAGACTGCCGAAGTTCGAGATTGTTCGTGAGTTCGAAAAGGAATACAAGAACTACGTAGCCTAGCTCATCAACTATCCTTTCCGCGATCTTCTCCTACGAAATCTAGGAATCCTTTCAGTTTCCAGTAAGCGTCAAGAAACTCCAAGCCTCTGTGAGTTATAGAATGCCCTGCCTCGTTTCCTGTTTGGCTTCGAACGAGTCCCGACGATGATAGGTCGACAAGATATTTCTTTGTCCTATCCACAGGTAGTCCCACGGCGTATGAGACCCTGGTAATCCGTGTGAGTCCTTTGCGTTTTAGAGCTTCAAGGATCTCCGCGTAAATATCCATTCGGGAGCGTTTTGCTGCTGACAAGTCTCAGAGAGGCGGGTTGGGAAGCTCGGCAACCTTTGACGGAGGCTTGGCAAATCTCACATTAGGAGCCGCTTCAATCTGGTCAGTGTAGAGAGTTTCGCCGAATACTTCTGCGTGTGGTCCTATCGTTCCCATCTTGAAGTAGAGGTTGCCCGCCTTGGCTCCGTGATCTAGTTCCAGTTGAACAGCGTAGATGTCATCAACCTTAGCATCGTGTCCGATCTTGACGATTCCGGCAACCAAGGGTCCAGTTGCTTTAGACCGGTTCCCAAGCTTGATACTCGCCGCCTTGGTGCCCTTGGCCGTTTTCAATCGTCCTCCTACCTCGACTTCCGCCTGAGCGATTATCAATTCTGCCTCCACCACTCCGCCCACTTCAAGAGAGTCGAGTTTCAGGGCTCCGCCTATGCGTGCTAATCCTCCGATCTCCAGTTTCTCCTTGAGAGTTAGGCTCTCAGAGACTGTGAGCATTCCTCCCACATCGATTTCTCCGCCGTCGCCGTTTCCTTTGATCGAGGCCATTCCTCCCACATCGATGGATTCGAAAGTCAAGTTTCCGTTGCTCTCGAATTTTCCACCCACGTCTATGCTCCCCCCATGTCCACCTTGAACAAGTGTCACGAGTCCTCCCACATCGATCTTTGCGAACTTCAACGGTTTCGTTGACTCGAACTTTCCGCCGACGTCGACATCGTTCGAGACTTCGCCTCCACCGATGGTGGCCTGGCCTCCAACGTCAAGTTTGGAGCCTTTCAGAGGTCCGATGATTTCTACAGCCCCTCCTACGTCTATCTCGTCGACTTCGGCTGTTCCCTTGACCTTGAAAGAGCCCCCGACGTCGACCTTGTTCGCAATGATGGATCCTCCTATTTCCAACAGGCCTCCCACGTCGAAATCGTCGGCCTTCGCGTCTGCCCCGACAATGAGCGCCTTGTCAACATCGACAGACCGGCCCTCAAGGGAGCCGTTGATCCTCAGTTCTCCGTGCTCTACCTCAATTTTTCCGGCAGACCTAAGGTCGCCTTCGATTCTGACCTTGCCGCGTTCAGCAGAGAATCCTGAACATGTTAAACTTCCGCGGAAGTCTGCGTCGCCTTCGCACCTGACTTGGCCTGTGACCGCGATGATCGTTTCTTCCGGTTCCACGTGTACTCCGTGGTCCGTTCTCAGGTCGCCTTCGACGCGGCTAATCTTCATCGTTGCGCCCTTTGGAACCGAAACGTCCGTCATCGTCTGAGCCTCCTAGCGAAGGGAGAGTCTCAGATTGTTCGAGGCGAACAGATCTCTCGTGCTTGCTCGTTCTAGCTTTTCCAAGTCAATTTTCTGGTGGCACATTTTCATCAAGAGGTCAATAATCCCGTCCCGGCTTATAATGGCCGGGCACGATGAGTAGTCACGTCAAGAGACTACCCGACGTCTCTTTCCAAAAAATATACAGTGTAGAATTAGTGACCTGAATTCAAGTCCCTCACCAAAGTGCGAGACCCAAAAATCAGATTGTAGAAGTTTAGAAAAAAAGAAAAAGGGGGTGGACTAGGCCTCCCTTGCGGGGTTCCTAGTACCTGCGGTGCTTTTGGTAACAGTCCCTACAGTAGACTGGTCTTCCCTCTGTGGGCTGGAACGGGACTTCCGTCTCCTTGCCACAGTCAGAACAGACTACCTTATGCATCGTCCGAGGACTGCCATACGAACTACGACTCATCGGCCTAGTACACCTCCTATGTGTAAATCACTAATCGTAGGGACTAGTGTATAGACCTTCGGGACACCCCTTTAGCAATCGCCCTCCAACGTCTCACTCCCTGTCTGGAATGGTATGGACCCAGGCAACGACTATATCGGGCCAGCCAGTTGAGATGATATGGACAGTTCTGAATCTCAGAAAGCACTCGACGCATCAAACGAACTGCAGATCACTTTTGCCGGAAGAAGGTCAGGACGAGAATATTCGACCCCTGTATGGTTCGTCAGAGAAGGCAAGACCCTGTTTCTACTGCCCGTGACTGGGTCTGACAGCGAATGGTACAAGAACGTGCTGGAATCAAAGCGGATCAAAATATCTTCGGGCAAACTAAAACTGGATCTAACCGTCAAGCCGATAATGAATACGGCCAATGTCTCTTCAATAGCTGACAAGTTCCGTAAAAAGTATGGAGCGGCGGACGTTAAGAAGTACTATTCGAGATTCGACGCCGCGATAGAAATTGCGCTGCCTTAGCTAGCTTCTCCTTCGATAGTCTCAGCAGAATTATCGTATCAGGAAGGTTCTACGATAGGAAATGTTCGGCCTTGGCCCTGCCGCTCAATCATCCAGTTCGGATATTGGACCCGCGACTTGGTTATTCTATCAAGGTTCTCTATTTGTTCGCTGGTTAGATTAACGTCAAGTGCTCCGAGGTTTTCCTCGAACTGCTTCATAGTCTTGGCTCCGAGGAGGACTATGTGATTCTTTGAGAGCAACCAAGACAGCGCAATCTGTGCCGGTGTAGCTCCTTGTTCCTCAGCGATCTGTTTCACCTTCTCGACGATGCCGAACCCTGTCGTCTCGTCGAAGAACGGAAAGAACAAGCCTCGGTCTCCAGCTCGGGTCCCAGCGAGAGGTTTGGAATCCTTCGAGTACTTTCCCGAGAGCAACCCTCCGTGGAGAGGGCTCCAGACTAGCAGGCTCATTTTGCTGTACCTCATGAAGGGAAGAATCTCATGTTCAATATCCCGATTCAAGAGACTATAGTTCATCTGTGCTGTCTCGTATCTCGAGTATCCCCTTTCCTCACATCTTGCCTGGAGTGTGGACATTTGCCACGCGGTAAAGTTTGACACTCCCGGATAGTTTACGACGCCCCGCTCTACCAGATCCTGCATAGTTTCAATCGACTCGTCAAGGGGAACATGGGCGTCCCAGGAATGAAACTGGTAGATGTCAACCCAGCTGGTCTGCAATCTTTCGAGGCTCTTGCGAATGGCAATCTGGATGTGGTGCCGCGATAGGCCAATCTCGTTTGTTCCAGGACCCATACGACCTCTTACTTTTGTCGCGATGAGAACTTGGTCCCTGTAGGGTTTGAGCGCTTCACCCAGCGTCCTTTCCGACTCTCCCTCATCGTACACGTCTGCGGTGTCGAAAAGATTGATTCCCGCGTCGATTGCTCGAGCCACCATTTTGCTTACGGCTTCTTGGTTCAAGCCTCCGAGTTTCCACGCGTTCGTCTCCCCGAACGTCATGGCCCCGAGTGCTAGTAGCGAGGCGTGAACGCCTGTCCGCCCGATTGGAGTGTACTTCACTCTCGTCTCACACGACTTGATCAGAACGGAGAGTCTCCGGCAGATAAACGCGAGGGTGAGAAGGGTCGTCTGGAACATTTGAATAATGGCTGAGAGCCTGTGACGAGAGGAGATTTTCAGATGAGCGGCAAGATCCGGATATTGGGTTTCGCGGGCAGTCTACAAAAGTCCTCGTTCAACAAGGCGTTTTTGCGAGCAGCAATGGAACTAGTTCCTGGCGATGCTGAGCTGGAAATCTTCGACTTGGAAGGAATTCCACAATACAATGCTGATCTCGAATCGACGTTACCGGTCAGGGTCAGAGAATTCAAGTCGAGAATCCGGACCGCTGATGCGATTCTAATTGCTACGCCCGAATACAATCATTCGATTACTGGGGTGTTGAAGAATGCCATTGATTGGGCTTCGAGGCCTCCTGGAGACAATTCTTTCAATGACAAGCCAGTGGCCATAATGAGCGCGTCCGTGGGAATGCTGGGAGGAGCTCGTGCTCAGTTTCATCTACGCCACGTCTTCGTCAATCTCAACATGCATGCTGTTAACCAGCCCCAGGTGTTCGTGAATGCGGTAGAAAAGAAGATAGACGGAGAAGGAAGACTCGTGGACGAGTTGGTCCGGGAGAAGATTCGCGAACTCTGAAGACGCTAGTCTCGTGGAATAGAGGGATCAACCCTGACGCAGGACGAGAACGAGAGGAACATCTGATAACCAACTAACATTTTCATTTCGCTCAGGGAATCAGAAGTCCGCTTTTGGAATATCTGCAGTCAGATGCTGACTATCTGATCGATCTTAGGATGTCAAGAGCTTTTGCCGTATGAGCGGTTGCTCTCATTTGGGATGAGAAAATGTGTCTGACGGTTCCCTTCTTGTCGATTACAAAGCTTACTCTACCTTCAAACAATCCCAGCGACCTCTTAACCCCGTAGGCCTTCCTCACGGAGCCATCAGTGTCACTTAGCAATATGAAAGGCAGTTTGTGTTGTTTGGCAAAGGCATCGTGCGAGCGCTGGCTATCCGAGCTTATTCCGATGACTTCAGCACCCAGATCCTTGAAAGATTCGTATGAGTCCCGGAAGCTGCATGCTTCGGAAGTACAGCCGCGAGTGAAATCTCTTGGATAGAAGTAGACTACCACGTTCTGCTTCCCTAGGAAATCGTGCAAGCTAACAAAGTCGCCACCACCATTAGGTAGGCGAAAGTCCGGGGCCAGCTCTCCTACTGCGACCAATCTTTCACACCTGCCAAAAACGTCTAAACCCTAGACCAAGACGCGGGGTCGAACCAATTATTCCTATGCCCGAACACATACGGTTTCTGGGCAATGGGTCCTCTGGCCCGCAGGATTCGTCCACGTCTGCGATTCCGTGGACACAATAATGCGAAGGTCAGATCATGACCAGTTTGACGCTTTTCATCTTGTCTTCTCTCTGAAACGCCTTAGTCATTGCCGCCACCTTTGACCCGTCTCCTTCGACTAAGAACAATTCCACGCAGTTGTTGTGACTAATCTTGCTGTGAATGTGGGTCTTGACTATTCCCTCAAACTGGTGCTTGAGGGCCGTAATCGGATCTTCATCCTCTTGATCATGAGTTACTACTACGAGAGCCGCAACTCTGCCGGAGAGAGAGTCTTTCTCCTTAGTGTCTTCAAGCATTAGACGAATCGCGGCCCTAACTAGTTCCGACCTTCCCGTAAAACCTCTAGATTCCTGAAGATCGTTTATTTCCTTGATCAATTGTTCAGGAAAGGACAGGCTCACTATTGTCATTGGAAAGGCGTTAACAACTATCTGCTATATAATCGCACTATTATTATTAACTCAATTCTCACCCGAGGAAAGAGAAGACGGTCGCAGGGACCGGCTTTCGCTCTATTTGTTTCAAAGAAATCTCGTGACGGTGAATATCAACAGTACGCCAAGAATTGTGGCAAATACAAGCCGGAAGGATGTCCCTCTCTCATGGGCCTCTGGCAACAGGTCCGCTGCACCTATGAAAAGGAATTCTCCCACAAAGAAGGCGAGGAGGATGGCGAGAACGCCGTCACTCAGGAAGAGTAGGAATGTACTTGCCGCACCGATCATCGGGGTTATTGCGTCAGTCAGTAACCAGTAGAACGCTGGACGAGTCTTTGCGCCAGCTCTAAGCATCACTGTTACGGTGTTCAGTCCATCCGAGAAATCGTGAAAGACTACTGCCAAGCCGACAATCACTCCCAAGGCGAAACCGATGTGGAATGCTGTTCCTATGGCGACTCCATCAAGTAAACTGTGACTGCAAAGTCCTACAGCTCTGATTCTGCCATTTGTCATTTTCCCTGTGTCGCCACCAGGATGGCTTCTGATGGAGTGTATTGTGATGGTTCTGTCGAGTACGTGGAAGAAGAGGAAAGCAACAACGATCGTTCCCAGGACAACAGTGGTGTCGGCAGCGCCTGACTGCAATAGGGCTATTATTTCTGGGAAAATATCGAAGAATGATACGCCCAATAGGGCGCCGGCCGCGAAGGCGAAGAAGTATTTCACTTGGAGTCTGCCGTTCTTGAGAGTAAAGAGTCCTCCTGCAAGTGTTGAGAAGAATGTGACTGCAACAAACACTAGAGCGAGCTCACTTGTCAAAGCGGGATAAGCTCCTGAGAAGATTCTATTTTTCTAAGCGTGAGGACGACACCGGTCGCCAGCATACGGAGGTAGATTCCTTGCATGGGGGAGAGGGAAGGTGCCCCTTATCAAGGAATATTAACTTATTGGCAATTGTTAATAACTCTGGCGCTGTGAATATTTAAGCGGATATTAACCATTTGTCATAGAAGGTCGCCTCTCTACTTCCACTGTGTGTTTCTCGAGAGCCTTACACGATTTCCACGTTTACCTGTTTAACAATTGACTTGCTTAGGCCGACGGGCAACTAATTCTCTGTCTATGGCAAAGGGTTCTAGGAAGGCAATTATGGGAAGAAACTGGACTAACCTATGGGGCGGATTGTTATCCCAGCCAAGAACCCACTATCCTCTGTTTTCTTTAAGTTGAGTATCAAGAATCCCCGAACACTCGCAGTCAAGCTGGCTGCTGGTTCTGCTGGCAGTATCCCTTCTTGTCTTGTTCGACTTCATCGACGATACCTTTCTCGTTCAGGCGCTGCCTCATACACCCATCACTTTCTCGGGCACAACTGCATACATTTCGAATTTGACGACCAGTACCATTTCTAATCTAGGATATCTGGGATTATTCGCTCTCCTCTTCCTTGAGGGAACATCTCTCCCAATTCCAAGCGAGGTTGTGCTCCCGTTCTGTGGATACCTGGTTTTCGTAGGGCGATTTGACTATTGGCTAACGGTCTTCGTCGCTACTTCAGCTAGCGTCCTCGGCGCTTTGGTTGACTACGCGATCGGCTACTGCCTAGGGGAAGTCATCACAAGGAGGTCTGCCAAGTATTACCCTCTAAATCAACAGAGGCTTCTCTCGGTTGAAAAGCTGTTTGAGAAGCATGGCGAAATAATCGTCATTGTCACTCGGCTGATTCCAGGGGTCCGCACGCTCGCTTCATTCCCCGCGGGTGCTGCCGAAATGAACATTCCAAGGTTCGCAGCCTACACGGCACTGGGTAGTGGCGTATTCAATGCCGCCCTGATCTATTTGGGGTCTATTTGGGAAAGAACTGGGACACGATTAAGCCAGCTGGCACTCCCGAGCTTGCTCTAGTCGGAGTCCTTGTCATATCGGTATGTTGGTTATTGATTAGGCGGAGAAAACGGCGAACCAAGTCGTAGTCTTGGACCAAGAGGCGCCAGCAAGAGGTTTGCGGGTGAGCTGACTAGTAAATATAAGAGGTCAGAAGCGCGAAGCTGTTCAAATTGCCCTCAGAGCCTCCCGAATCGCATCCGTCACCTCTTCACATAGAAGGAAAGCTGGACAATAGCATCCGAAACCAGGCCACTGTGTTCATTAGGGAATCTACCGGGCTCGTCAAGAACGTCTCCTTCCTAGATTCAATCGCGATAAACGTCAGTTACATGTCCATCGGAGCGGCGCTGGCGCTGATCGGGTTCACAATGCTCGCGCTGCCGTCAGTCACTGGTGTCAACCTGGTCTATGGTTCCGCGATAGCGGCTGGATTGGCGATTCCCCAGGTGATTGTGTACTCTGTCATGCAAAGGCGGGTCTCGAGGACCGGCGGAGACTATGTGTGGCTCTCAAGGTCCCTCGGGGGTTTCCTTGGAAGCACGATAACTCTCATGGGGATCACACTTGAGACAATGCCGTACTTGGCCCTCATTGCACTGTCAGCAGTGTTCGCGATAGGGTCAGTTGGAGCAACGATGGGCTACTCCGGCTTTTCTTCCCTCGCCGTATCCGGTGCGAGTCCCCTCTACCAATTTCTGGTCGGGTCAGCGATCGTAGCAGGCCTGATTGGCCTAAACATAGTCAGGCCAAGAATGGGATTCAAGATCATCTCATTATTCTGGGCCATTGGAGTAATATCGGTAGTTCTCTCTGTCTTGGTTCTTCTCTCCGCAGGGAAGCAGGGGGTGGTAAACTACATCACCTCTTTGAACATTGCCAATACGTCTTACAGTTCTGTGACAAATTCCTACCAAGGGTCTACCGATTTTAGTCTGGCGGCAACTCTACTGGTGCTGCCATTCTTTGCGTTGTTCAGCTACCCGTGGTTTAACGCTGCACCTTCGGTGGGGTCGGAGTTGAAGGGACGAAGGGCAGTCGGTTGGAATACGCCGGTCTCGCTCTTGATCGCCTTTCTTATGCTGACAGTCCCGTTTGCAACAATGTACTACGTGGGCGGATTCGCGTTTACGAACGCCGCCCTTTCGAATCCGGTGTTGGTGCTCGATCACTCCTTCAACTTTTGGACTCTAGCGATGGGGGTCTCCAACAATTTCTTCCTTCAACTGATCATCGGACTGGGGTGGGTACTCTTGACTGTTGCAGTTCTTGCGTTTGGAATAATAACAATATCGAGATACATTCTTGCTCAAGCCTTCGACAGGTTTCTCCCAGACAAGCTAGCTTATGTGAGTCCAAAGTACGGATCGCCCGTTGCTGCTCATCTTCTAGATCTCGTGATCACGGTCGTCTTGATAGGACTAGCATCGTTTCTTTACGGAACAATCTCCTCACTGTATGGTGCCGTTGTAGCATCAATGATTTACTTCGCCTTCGTTGGCGCTGCCGCAGTAATATACGCAGTAAGGCGTGAACCTCCTGGGAGAACGAGACTCTTACTCGTCATAGCAGGGCTATTGCAAGTTCTAGTTTTCGTCTATCTCACGTACGAGTTCTTCGCTTACCCCCTCATCTGGGGCGGCAACAAACTAGCCTACGGTTACATAGCCGTAACATTCGTCGCAGGAATCATCATCTATCTCGTCTCGAAGAAACGACAGGCAAACAAAGGAATTGACCTCTCATTGACATTCAAAGAGATTCCGCCAGAATGATACAAGGCACTTCAGACAATAGCTGATCTGATTCTCACTTTATGACGATTGAACCGTGATTCTTGTCCATCTTCGGATAGCGCAGATCCAATCTCTCCAAAGTCTTCACGATTACCCTGGAGACAACTAGGTCTCTAAACCACTTGTGATTCGCAGGTATCAGGTACCAAGGAGCCCATTCCGTGCTGGTCTTGTTCAACGCGTCCTCGTACGCATTCATGTACCCTTTCCAGAATTTTCGCTCTGGCAGATCATTGATGCTGAACTTCCACTCCTTGGAAGGATCGTCCAGTCGTGCTTGTAATCGCTTCTTCTGTTCATCTGCGCTAATATGCAAGTAGAACTTCAGAATGATTGTGTCCTCCTCGGAAAGCAATCGTTCGAAGTCGTTGATCTGCCGGTAGCGGCGTCGCCAGACCTCCCCGGCAACCAGCTTGTGAACTCTTTCGATTAGAACGCTCTCGTAGTGGCTCCGGTTGAAGATGACCAGTTCGCCATTTCTAGGCACTTGTTGATGGACTCGCCACAGGAAATCGTGGTCGAGCTGCTCCGGAGTAGGTTCAGCGAAATGGGCTACTTGCACACCCTGCGGGTTTACTCCCTCAAAGACCCGGTGAATGACACGATCTTTACCGCCCGTGTCCATGGCCTGCAGAATAACGAGGACCTTTCGCCTATGCTCTGCATAGAGCATTTCCTGAAGCTGTCTAAGCCTCTCGTTGAGCTTCTTGGATTCTTCTTTCTCATCCTCTTCTTTCCCATCATAGCCAGAGGTATCGTTGGGATCGAAGTTGTCCAACTTAATGGCTTGTTCCGACTCGATCCTGTATCGGCCGGTATGAGGACCCTTTGTCACTTTGAATGCGACCGCTCAAACGCGAGTTCCTAGATGTTCGGGCTAAGTTCTCCCACGAGATTTTGTTATGATGAGAGGTTTGACACCTGCGACTCTAAACTCCAGATTATCCTAGCTCATGTCAAAAGTGAGCTGTTGGGAATTTAAGCGGATTCCTAGGAAAAGGGTCATGGTCCGAGCGGGGAAGCATCAGTGGATGAGGTGAAAGATAATGTCGAGGGAAAATCAGGAGACGATTCAAAGGGGATTCTCGCTACGATCAGTAATTCTCATCGTACTAATAGTCGCTATGGGGGCAGGTGCAACCGTCTACGCTTTAGGACATACCTTCGCCGTCAGCAGCACACCTAGCAACAGCCAGACGCAGCAAACTACGAGCAGCACCACCGCGGGCACCACAGCTCACAACTGCACACTGGCATCACTGAGCCTGACAACTGGATAGCTGAGAGGTCAACGACTTGACCTCCGAACTCCTTTTTTTTCAGCTCATTGTGGTTACGGTGTCGTCATTTCTTCCAGACCTCTCCTCCAGTATATGGGTCCAAGAAGTTCAATTGCATTTCAAGGACCTGCTGGTAAACTTTGCCAGCCTCTGTCCGGGAGTAGTAAGTGCTCCTCCCGTCAATACTTGCGGCGATCAGAGAGGTCCGGGTCAGTATTCCACTGGGTCCCAGCAGTCGGTCGAAAGCCTTGTCATCGCCTCCGAGCGGCCCATTCAACAATGTGCTCTTGGGACACTTGTCTGCGAGCACTTCTATCATCTTGAGCACGGTCAGCCTTTTCTCCGCTTCCTTCCTGGATTCGGGTGCGAGAGGCACAGTTTATCGGCCGAGCTTCTCAGCGATGGCCAACAGTTTGGAATATTTCTTCCGGAGGCGGAGAAGGTTGTAGATTGAGACGAGGGAGAGAGCGAACAGGACGACTGTCAGGATCGCGTCTGTTACGAGAGTTATCTCGCGGCCGGAAACGAGCGTGCGACTAGGACCGAACATGGGACCTCCGGTTCCGAATGGAACCTCGAACAGAAGCAGTCTCGCCAGTGATGATATGGCGAGAAACAAGGCAAAGGCTGCAACGAGTGTCTGGGCAGTGATCACGCTGAGAAGGTCTGATGCCATTTCGCGAGAATCCTGTTTTAGAGCAGTCAGGAGTTCCTGTAGTAGTGGGTCGTCTATGGATGCCATGTTCTATTACTCGTCTCCCCGTTAGAGAAGCTTCAGGAGCATCGTCTGAGTTTCTGAGGATTTAAACAGATTCCTAGGAGAATAGCCATCTTCACCCAGCAGAGACAGTAGGGTCGAAGAAAAAATGTCACCGCAAGAAACTGCGCGAATGGCATCAAGAACCTTCTCACTGCGCTCAGTTCTACTGGTCGTGCTCTTGGCAGGCATTGGCGCTGGCGCGACCGCCTATAGTCTGGCTAACGTGTTTGCAGCCGGCAATAGCGGCTCCACACAGAATACTCAGACGCTCACTAGTAGCGGACATTGGTACGCGTACAACCCAGCACTCAACGGACCCGGACAAGCGGGGAGTGGTCCTTGGTCAGGTGACCACAACGGTTCCTTTCTGACTTTCAGGGCTCTCAGCACCGTCAGCAACGTAACCGTCGCTGGCTTCAATATCGTGGACGCCACCCATTTCACAATGAACCTGTCGTATCACGGGACCGGTAGCGCGCCTGCCATAACCGTGGTTGGTTTTGCTCCAGGTCTCACCGGTAGCAACACCCTGTCAGCTGGCTGGAGCAGTCCAACAACAGTCAGTGTCAGCATGACTGGCACCGGCTCACTCTCAACATCCACGCACCTACAAGCGCTCATCGTGCCCTTCACCGGACCGTGAGAGTCATGAGCAGGCTCTCCTCTAAACTCCCCCCTTTTCTTAGGAAAATGAAATCCTCAGGGATCATGCAAATCAAAGGAGACACTAGCTTGGTCGTACGAATCAACGAAATCGGCCAACAGTGTCATAATCTCGGCCTGACGTTCCTTGGCGGAACATTGTTCTTCCTCGGGTCGCGGTTGAAGGTTGAACCGCTAGCACCAGAGGCTTCACGGGACCGGGGTTTGTCCGCGGGGGAGGATGGTGCCATTTAGCCAAAGAGAAAAATTACCAGACTAATCCATCTTTTCACACACACAAAATCTGAAACGTGAGACGCTATTCCTCGCGCATCACAGGAGTCACAAGATCTTCAGCCTTGGAAAACGCTGAGATGTCGCGGGTAGACGTGGCTGGTCGCGTCACGCGCGCGGCGAGTGTCGCAGCACTGGTCATAAGTAGCGCGGCGAGGAAGAACGGTGCTCCGGGCAAACCCAAGGATGCTCTGCTCCCGATGAACCACGCGTAAATCAATGTGAAAATAATCGGGCCGAAGACGCCGGTGAGTCCTTGGATGCTGGCGTTAGCTCCTTGGAGCTGGCCTTGTTCTGAAGGGCTGACGCGGCGCGTCATAAGGCCCTGTACCGCGGGACCCGCGAGTCCGATGGGAGCGAACACAGCGATCCCGGCGAGGAATATTGTTCCGTTCGGGGCTAGCCCGTAAACCACGTAGCCAGCGGCCCCGAAGAGGAGTCCGATCAATAGGGAGGTGCGTTCGCCGAAGCGGGAGATTATCGGTCTCACTAGGACTCCTTGGACTAGGATGTTGAGGGCGCCGACGAGGGCGAGCGTCAGACCGACAGTCGTAGTGTCCCATCCGTAGCGGTATCCGGCGTAGAGAACGTAGACGCTGGGTAGGACTTGGAAGGCGAGGAAGTTTAGGAACATGGATGTGGCTAGGCCGAACAGTTCTCTGTGGGACCGAAGTAACGTGAGCGAGCCTGCCGGATTGGCTCGGCGCCAAGAGAATACATGCCGGGCGGTTGAGGATAGAGATTCTGGAAGAACGATCAGGCCATAACTAGCGCTAGCTAGGGACATTATCGCGGCGGCCCAGAAGGGCAAACGCGGACCTATGCCGCCGAGCACGCCTCCAAAGGCGGGTCCGAGAATAAATCCTACCCCCCAAGCGGCTCCGACCATGCCAAATGCCGCGGCGCGTTTATCCGTCGGCGTCACGTCGGCCACGTAGGCAGAGGCAGTTGCGAAGCTCGCCGAGGTAATGCCGGAAATTATTCGTCCAACGAACAGCCACGCTAGGTTTGGGGCTAGTGCCATTACAATGTAATCGACTCCGAGTCCCAATGCGGAGAGGATCAATACCGGGCGTCGCCCGAACCGGTCCGACAGCGCACCTAGGAGGGGTGAAAATACGAACTGCATTACCGCCCAGATAGTGCCGAAGAGTCCATAGACAATTGCACCTTGTGCAGGGTCGCCCACGAAACCTACGACTAGGCGAGGAAGGACGGGAATGATGATGCCGAAGCCAAGCACGTCGAGGACGATCGTGAAGTAGATGAATACTAGGGCGGCCTTGCTCCGTTGCGATCGGGTAGGAGTCCGACGTCCGTCAAGGGTTCAAGTCAAATCCTTGTTTGGAACATCGAATCCTTGGCGAATTATAATGGTCAGGCAAGATGAGTGGTTGCGTCAAGAAACCACATGAAGCTTCGGATGAGTCGGAGGGTTAACTTCCCAGGCGAAGAGCTTGTCGAAACTATTCGCAGGAAATCGTCGAGAGTTTGACATCTAAGCAGAGATTGTCTTTCGCATTAGGACACCGCTGGTCCCGAGCGGCCCGATGGTTCTGAAGCCTTCTCTGCGGAACATGCTGGGCGTCCCGAACCAGCGCCATTCGGCCACCGCGGCCATTTTCTTGGAGACAACTGGGTAGGCCTCCACGACTCCTCCACCCTGTCTCTTGATGGATTCAAGCGCTGTCTTCAGCGCGATCTTGGCGACACCTTTGCCCCTGTGATCTTTGTCGACGAAGAAGCATGTTATTCTCCACAGCTTATCAGACCCATCGGGAGGCCCGATCTTGCGGTAGTTGCGCCCGGCGTCAATTCTTGGGAGATCATCTTTGGTCCCGTACTGGCACCATCCAACTGGGATCTTGCCATCATACACTAGTATCGCTTGGGAGCGGCCCTGCTTTACTAATGTCTCCTTGTCCTTCCTGTTAATTCTCTTCCATTCTGCGGTGGATAATTTCTTGCCGATTGGCTTTGGTCGTTGGTAGTACATGCACCAGCAACCGCCCTGCTTTAGGGCGACTCTCTCAAAATCAGGGAACGTCCTTGGACTCAGCTCTCGGGTCGAGTACGCCATTTGTTCCGTTACCTTTCCCATCCCAACAAAAAGCTAGCGCTGGGGAGGATGCGATAGAGGAGGGATACGCTGGGTGTCGACTCGTCTATTTCGAGATTGGTAATTAGTGGTCTGTATAGTGTTCTAGTTTGCTTTCTTAGTTCCCTGCGTGATCTCGAACAGGAACCACTTGCGTCGCTCTGTCTGGTCGAGGATCTCCTGGAGTGCATTGCTCGTCGCTGAGTCGCGGTTCTTGTCGCATACCGAGATGGCGTCGCGTATGTTCTTTGCCATATGCGCATTGTCCTCCATCAGACGATTGACCATTTGGTCAGCTGGGACCACGCTTGTGTCGTCGTCTTGAATTGTCTGCAACTGGCCGATATGGCTGACGCTTCTGATTGTCGTTCCACCGACTTTGCGCACGCGTTCAGCCATGGTGTCAATCGACTCGAAAATCGCATCAGCCTGCTCATCGAAGAGCAGATGGTAGTCGCGAAAGTGCGAACCGTAGAGGTGCCAGTGGTAGTTCTTCGTCTTAACGTAGAGCGCAAAGGCATCTGCAATTAGTAGGTTCACAACCTCCGTAACCGCTCTTACTTCCTGCGGAGCGAGATCGGTTACTGTTGCCAGTTCAGGAGATGCTGGGTACTGTTTGACATTGGATTTCTTTTCTTCTTGAACAGTTGCCATGGTCAGAGCTCTCCCCTCTCCTTGGTTATTAGACTTGACATGGTGGGCCGTTATTGTGGGGTCCAGGCCACATCTGAAAGAGCTTGCACTCTCTACTCGCGCGCTCTTGAAAGATGACTGCTGACCTAGTTCTTGGGTGCTGGGATTTGGGATAGAATTCTTCCCGGTCTGGCATTGTAGGCTGGTACACCAACTCCAACAACGATCATAGTGCTGCGGTCTTTGGCGTGTGGCGAGAAGAATTCTGTAACTGCATCGTCGTAGAACGTTGAACCCGAAGCTCCGATTCCAAGGGAATAGGAGGAGAGGTAGATCTTTCCAGCTCGAACTCCTGCTTCAAACTGAGCCGCACGGTAGCCTCTGTTTCCGAGCTGGCCGACGACGTGGGTCAGGTCTGTCATTAGGAAGAAGACGACGCTGGCGTCGCTGAAGAGGAGCTGCTCGAGGCTGAGATAACCGGATATGTATCTGAACTTTCCAGTCTTCAGTTGCTGCAGAGATTTCGTCTGTTGGTCAAAATAATAGGACCCGGAGGGAAGTCCTTGAACATCATTTGCTATGAGATAGAATTCGGTCAAGGTCTCCCTGTCGTGAAGAAAATCCAGAGGAATGTGAGCCGTAGACACCTCGATGATTGTGGAGAGCACTTCGAAAGAGATGGACAGCTGGGCGAATCTCCGAGTTGATCCTCGGCGTAGAATCACTTCCTTCAGTGAAGGTGAATCTTCTTCCTTCAACGGTCGCAGTCGGAACACCGACTCGCTGGGACCAGCTTTGTTGAGAACCGGCTTGAAACTGCCTCGCCATACCTTGACCTCTGCATGGTTGTGCAGCTCTGATGCTCTGTTTGTCTCCCATATTATGGGATAATCGGTTTCCTCCTCCGAAGGCAGCTGAGCTTCCACTTCAAGTCGTGAAATCCGATCCCGCTTTGGGTTAGCATGTTTGTTGACGTCCACACCGATCGCGGCAAGAGCCACGGTCGCTTCCTTCTCTTGTTGCAGTGCTAAGAGCCGGTCAACCTCTTGGTCGACAAACCCCATCACAAGTTTTGTGGCCAAACCTTCAGAGAAACATATTGCTAGAAGATTGGCGGCAATGACGCCCGAGTCCCAGAACCAGTGGCGGTAGGATCTAGCTTCGTATTTCCAAGCATTTCTCCAAGCCACCGATGTGAATGCTACAGTCAAGGGGGAAGATGCTGCCGCCTCATCGGTGGCCTTCGCCAGTTCGGAGCTGTAGTCTCCTTCGCGTATTCGAACAAGGGCGAAGTCGAGTGGGTTGAAATGGTACACCCCCGAGTCTAACCCTGGAATCCCTGCAGTGATCACGTAGAGTTCGATGGGGTATAGAGCGCCTGTGGCAGAGGCTGCCCGCATGAAGTGGGATTCGCCTCCTACTTTCATCCTTCTCGTCAGACCGGCGGAGAAGAACAAGATCTCCGCTAGCTTCTCGATATTTACTAGCGGGTCGGTCTCTTGGCGACCTTGATCTTTGATTGCTTTCAGAGATGGTTGTCTAGGATGGGGAAAGTCGTGTGGAAGAGAGATCGATGGGAGGTTCTTGTAGACTTTGAACGGGGAGGGCTTGTTGTCCCAATCGAGGTAGTGTCCGGACATCCTCAAGCTGATTTCTGAGTGCTTTGTTGCGTCGTGGTATCTCAGAGCGGTGCTTCCGTCTTCCCGGGCCATGACGGGCATAACATGTTCTTCCAGATAATTAGACTCTCACTTGGACATTCGTGTCCCGTTCGTGGAGGGATCTATACAGTTCTTGTATGGGATTTCGCGTTCTTTAGCTCATTCGCGAGCTGAGCGGTTGTGGCGATGCGAGCGAAGCGGCGGCGCAGAGCATATTCCGTGCGCTCTTTGATCGCGTCAACCCCAAGTTCTTCGCCGGGATGGTCCCAGTTAGGAATTGGAAAGGTCATCGTTGCTTCGGTGACAAAGTCCACGGCGTAGCCGAGGTCTGCCGCGATCCTCGCGGTGGTTTCGCAGCATTGCTCCGTTTGGATTCCTGTAATGACGAGTCTGCGCACACCTTTTTCCAGCAGGTACGGCTGTAGAGGGGTGCTGGTGAAACAGTTACGGGTTTTCTTTACGAGGACTGGTTCGTCAGGTCGGGGCTTGATGAAGTCCATTAGTTTGAAGAGGGGGCTGTTGGGGGCGAAGCCTTCGTCGCTGTCGGTGTGTAGAAAGAACACTACGGGCAATAGGGCGGCTCTGTAATTCTCGATCAGGGCGCTGACATTTGTTTCAAATGCAGGATTGTTGCGTCGTTCCCAGCGAGGACCAGCCTTGAACGAATCCTGCGCGTCAATCACGAGGAGGGCAGACTGTCCGATCGGAACCTGGCTCGGGTCCAGCATGATACCATTCTCGGATTATTAGGACGCGCTATGTTCCTTGAGAGACGCGCGCCGGTTTTCGGGTCAGGTTATACGTCCCTAGTTGGAAGAGCGCTGGGCGCTTTTCCCTTCTTGGGGTAGAGGTGTTGGGTCTTGGCAGTTCTCTTCACCAGTACGACGACGGCTCTCCAGTTTACGCCTTCTCCCTTGGTGTCTTGTGTTATCATCTTGGTGTTTCCCTTCCCGAACACTTCTTTCCGATATTGGTTTAGTTGGGCTATCTCACTGGAGGTTAGATTGTGGAGCTTGATAGCTAGAACGTTCTCTTTTGCTTTGAACTCTTCTAAGAAACTCCGGTACTTGCTGGGTTTCGCTATCCTCAGCTTTTCAAGTTCAGCTAGATTTACTGCTTCATACTTTGGTTCCCATTTCTCAGACATAGGAGTTCACTAAGGACGAAACATAGGTCCGTAATAAGGAGTCGCGTATACTCATGTAGTCATGGTTGGTGTTATGGTTGGCATATATGACTCGCTACACCCCTCCAATCAGAACCTAACGGGTCGGCGGTGCTTGAGAGAATTACTAGTCCCGTATTCAAACGCGATCCTCCCGTCTGGCCTCGAGGGGAACCGTGCATATAAACGGCTTATAAGGAGAAGCGGGTCTGACCCAGACGGCTTGCACATTCAAAATGGAGTGTTGACCTGTTTTGTCCGATAAGGGTAGGGCGTTCATCAATATTGAGAATGTCGTCGCCTCGGCGACGCTGAAGCAGCGGATAGACCTCAACGCGATCGTCCGCATCTTTCCAGGTGTCGAATACCGCCCTGAGCAGTTTCCCGGCTTGGTCTACCGGTTGAAGAAGCCGAAGACCGCGACCCTGATCTTCAGCTCGGGAAAGATGGTATGCACCGGCGCAAAATCCGAACGCCAGTCCCGGAAGGCAGTGTTGAAGGTAGTTGATGAACTGAAGAGAGATGGGATCGTGATAATCGGCAGGCCGGAGATTACGATCCAGAACATCGTCGCGTCCGCAGGTCTAGGAGGCCACATTGATTTGGAAAAGGCGGTTTATGGTTTGAAGAAGACCATGTACGAGCCCGAACAGTTTCCCGGTCTCATCTACCGGATGGACGAGCCGAAAGTTGTAATTCTAATCTTCGCCAGCGGCAAACTGGTTTGCACCGGGGCCAAGAAGGAGATTCAAGTTCATATCGCGGTGAACAAGCTGCAGGAGATTCTTGAGGCGAAGAACCTGATCACCTACGAGGGCCCAGAGAAACCACGCCTGCCACCCTTGCCCACGAAACCTGCAGACTAGAAGAATCTGCTCGGTGCAAGTTCCAAGAAAATTGCTCACGATTCCCTCATGGGTCATCAGAATAATCGAAACGCCTACTGCTTAGTCCTTGCCCCGAATCTCGGCTATGTTCAAGTCTGGAAGTCTAGCCGAAACAGTTGAAGCACTGGTTTCTGTGAATGGTGCGGGGGGTGGGATTTGAACCCACGAACCCCTACGGGACGAGGTCCTGAGCTTCGCGTTCTCAACCGTTCTAGCAGGGTTGAGTTCTCGCGCCTTTGACCTGGCTTGGCAACCCCCGCTGGAAGCGTCCAGTTGAAGAACCGCTCTGATAAAAGCCGTCCGTACATTCCTTGCCGTTGCTCGTTCCAGCTAGAGTTCAGATGGGGCGGCTTCGATGATATCGAACGGGCTCTTGGTCTTCAATATCCTCGTCAAGGAGAATCCTGAGGCTTGAAGGAGATTCCGCCACTCTGCCTCTGTTCGCTCTGCTCCTCCTAGCATGTAGAGCATTGTCAAGTCCAACTGTTTCCCCATTGAGGGAGTATCGTCTTCGGGCAAGACGTTTTCTCGAATGAGGAGTGTTCCTCCTTTCGCAATCGCTTTTCGACAGTTGGATAATAGAACGGCTGCTTTTTCGTCCGGCCAGTCATGGAGTACCCGTGACATGACGTACGCGTCTCCGCCAGCGGGTATGGAATCAAATGCGGAACCGGTCATGATCTGACAACGGTTGGCGACTCCTTGCGATTCGAGATAATCTGCCGCTTCAGCGACACCTTGGGGGAGGTCGTACAGGATTCCCTCTAGAGCCGGGTTCGCGCGGAGAACGGACGCGATAAGGTCCCCGCGTCCACCGCCGACGTCCACGACAAAATGTCTATCTTTGAAGTCGTATGATTCCATTCGATTTCCATAGCGTCGTAAGCCTTCAGACATGTAAGCGTTGAAGATCTTACTCGCTTCTGGATGTTCGGCCAAGTATTCGAAGTGGCCCTTCCCATAGAGGTGATTGAAGGCGGTCTCGCCCGTCCGCACTGTATGGAAGAGTTCTCCAGCGGCTCTGTATTGCTCTTCTCCGATCGCGATGGCGGAGTATCGTAAGGATTCGTGGCTGTCTGTGCGCAGGAGTTCGCCGATGGCCGTGAGCCCGAATCGTCCCGAGGAATCCTGGGTAAACACTCCGAGGGCCGCAAGGGCACGCATCACTCGGAATAGCGCTCTGGGATGGACACGGACCCTCCTAGCTAGCTCATTACTGTCCAAGGGTCCGCTGACAAGATGGTCCGCGATGCCGAGCTTCGCCGCGACGTAGAGAGCCTGCGTCGTGCGGAAGCCGACGAGCATGCGGAAGAGGACCTCGCTTGGCACTTCGTCTGAGTGATGGGACAGATCTATTCCTTCCTGAGCTAGGACCGAACAGTTTCCTGATCATGACTTCTGCTGCTCGGTTTTAGCGTTTCTGGTAATTGCGAACCTAATGTTGAGTTCAATCTTGGAGAGAAAGAGCGCTTCTACTTGATGAGTCGGATTGCGTTCGGCCGGGTGGGATTTTTGAATCCACGGTCCTTCGGTCCTCGGCCGAGTGGCCAGCTTCTGGTTCGAACAATGTTGATCGGATCAGGTACGCCGGGCACCAGTTCTATGTCTCCATAATTTTGAGCAGTCTTCGAGAACTCTCCAGTCACCAGATAAGTTTCGTCCCAGTCTCAGACGAGATTCTTACAGCGTCTGAGAAGGACCAGCAAACATTTTCGCAGCAGATGGCGTGCACATCTCCACCTTCAGGGAACTAGTGCGAGGCACTCGACTTGGTGGATTCTTATGTGAAGACGTGTATTACGACCGATTCAAGGAACAGGTTCCGCTGAGAGCGTTAGGGGACCTCGAGTTCTAAGACCCGCTCCGGATTATCTGGGCTGAATCCGAGGCGTCTTGCTCGGCGCTCAGGATTGGGTTCAAGCTGTATCTGATGCGACAGTCTGCGGCCATGTTTGCACTGGCTCGAAACACTCTACTTAATAGAGTAAGAAAAGTATTCTTCTGGCAATCATTGGACGGCCAAGCGTGAAATTTTCACCAAAAAAAAGGACCTTTTTTTATGAGGCCCGGGGGTACACTCGGATCTCCCCCGCTAGCGCCAATCCAACCCAGACTCATAGACACGCCAGTTCGTTGCTCAAAGTGAGAAAGAGGGGTTGTACCCAAAAAGGGGGTCTTTGTCTGCCAGGTTTCTCCACACCATTTCTATTTCAGTCGTTCTAGGATTATCTCTATGGTGGAGACGTTCCGTGCGTCCTGGCCCTCACCGAGTATCTCTGTGCCCAAGTTCACCTGTTTTGTCAAGCCTCCTTGGAAGAAGCGGTTGTTCACCACTTCAGCCACATCAACGGCTGTGCTGATGGCTCTTCCACGAGCCTTTATTGTCAGCTTCTTAGCGCCCGTGTTATAGTGCATCATGACCGCGGTAGCGTAAGCCATGATCGGCTTCTTACCGATCAGAATAGTGTCCGGTGGAATATCACTTCTGCGACCTTGGGTAAGAGGTCTCTCTGTCTTCATTGGTTGTTCTGCCATGCAATTTCACCTCCGGGACTTCAGTAGTACGATGTTCGGCGAAACGTCACTATGTAGCGAGGAGGCTTAAAGAGCTATCTAATCCGAAACCCGATTAGTGGCGCATAACCCGTTCATACTGGGTCAAGTACGAACAGCAACATGCAAGACTAATTCTGTCCCATTCTTGAACCTAGTTGAAAGAACGTCGAAATAACCAAGCCAAAAAAGTAGGAAGCGTCAGGAAAACAAGCGAGTTCTCGCCTTACACTCCTAACAGCTTAGCACGTTCAAGCGACTTGGTTTACGCTGATCCGAGAGGGCGGAGCTTTTTCAGAAAACTGCTGCGAGAACCGCTCGTACATCTTTAACTCCTGGCTCGACATTGGCTTGATCTTCATCAACGCCTCGTCGAAATGTTTTCTCCCGACCTTCAATCCTTTCACCCGTTTCTTCGCATCCTCCGGATTCTTCGCCTTGCTAATATGCTCCCGCAAAGCCAGCATCACCGCCGTATTCGCCACCGAAGCAATATCCGCCCCCGTATACCCGTCCGTTCGTTTCGCATAATCCTCCACGTTCACATCCTCGGCCAACGGCGTCTTCGCAGTATGAATCTTGAAAATCTGCTTCCTAGCCTCCAGGTCCGGAGGCGGCACAAAGAGCAGCCGGTCAAACCGTCCCGGCCGCAACAACGCACTATCAATAATATCCGGCCGGTTCGTCGCCGCGATGATAACCACGTTCCTCAGCTCCTCTAAACCATCCATCTCAGTCAAAAACTGGCTAATCACCCGCTCCGTCACATGCGAATCACCCGCATCGCCTCCCCTGACAGGCGCCACGGAATCAATCTCGTCAAAGAATATGATACAAGGAGCTGCCTGCCGAGCCTTTCGAAAGACCTCTCGGACCGCCTTCTCTGACTCGCCCACGAACTTGTTCAACAACTCCGGACCCTTAACACTGATGAAGTTAGATTCACTCTCATGCGCGACCGCCTTCGCCAACAATGTCTTCCCCGTCCCCGGCGGCCCATACAACAGCAACCCTTTCGGCGGGTTAGCGTTCAACTGCGCAAAAATCTCCGGATACTTCAACGGCCACTCCACAGCCTCCCGCAATTCCTCCTTCACACCCTCCAATCCTCCAATCTGGTCCCAGGTAACATCAGGAATCTCCACCAAGACCTCCCGCATGGCAGAAGGATCAATCTCCTTCAACGCGTCCTGAAAATCCGGCATCTTCACGATGATCTTGTTCAGAACATCCACCGGAATATTCTCCGCCTCCATGTTGATCTCTGGAAGAATCCGGCGCAGGGCTCGAATAGCCGCCTCCTTCGCCAGAGACTCAAGATCGGCTCCGACAAACCCGTGAGTAACATCCGCCAGCTTCTTCAAGTCAACATCCTCCGCCAGAGGCATTCCACGTGTGTGAATCTGTAGAACCTCGAGACGCCCATCCCGGTCTGGCACCCCAATCTCAATCTCCCGGTCAAACCGTCCTGGCCTCCTCAACGCCGGATCCAAAGCATTCGGCCGATTCGTCGCCCCAATAACTACCACTTTGCCACGTGACCGTATACCGTCCATAAGAGCGAGAAGCTGCGACACCACTCGCTTCTCAACCTCCCCGGTCACTTCCTCCCGTTTCGGCGCGATACTGTCGAGTTCATCGATGAAGATTATCGAAGGAGCGTTTTCCTGGGCTTGCTTGAAGATTTCTCTCAAGTGTTCTTCGCTCTCGCCGTAGTACTTGCTCATTATCTCGGGTCCGCTTATACTGATGAAATTCGCATTCGTCTCACTAGCCACAGCCCGGGCTAGGAGAGTCTTTCCCGTCCCCGGTGGACCGTGCAGTAGAACACCTTTCGGAGCCTCGACCCCTAGCTTCTCGAATAATTCTGGATGTCTGAGCGGCAGCTCGATCATTTCTCGAACCTTCGTTATCACAGGCCTCATCCCACCAATATCCTCGTAGCTAATCCGAGGAATCGCACGGACAGGCTCTTTGACCTGGTCGCCAACCACGACCTCAGTATTCTCCGTGACAATGACTGCTTCGGCAGAAGGAGACGTGTGTGTAACAACTAGGTCGACCTTTCGGCCCATAATGTTGAGGGGGACATAGTCGCCCCTCGACAAGACCCGTCCTTCCAATAGCTGGCTGAGATATTCTTCTCCACCGACAATCCTTAGAGGCTCGGTCGGCGCTAGGGTCAACCTTTCCGCGATTTTCGCGTCAATCTTCCGAATCGTCACCTTGTCGTCTATCGACACGCCCGCATTATTTCTGAGATAGCCATCGATTCGCACAATTCCCTTACCATAATCCTCCTCGTAAGCCGGCCACGAAAGCGCGTTAGTCTTTCGTTTTCCAGTTATCTGAACAATATCCCCGGAGGTAAGTCCGAGTTCTTGGACCACTTTCGGGTCGATCCGCGCAATACCCCTTCCCACGTCTCTCTGGTGAGCATCCGCAACCCTCAGTGTCGCAACTTTGTCTGGCAAGCCCTACAAGGCCCTCGACGGGCCCGCGAGACCTTTGCGCTAATAAGCTATGCAATATGTCAACTGGTCCAACAGCGACGGAAACTGGCCGTCGCTTGTTTTCAAGCGGAGAAAACTATGCGCTACAATCCATCCGGTTCCGTGTGATTTATAGACAGCACAGCCACCTAGACTGTCAACCGCAAAGGCAAGCAGGTTTCGAGACATGTCTGAAGATGTGAAGCGGATGGCAGATCTTCTAAAATCAGGCGCAACCATGCTCTCGGACATCTGTCCAGTATGCGGCAGCCCCCTGTTCAAGGTCAGAGGTGACGTCTTCTGCGTCAAGTGCAACAAGCCCGTTGTCTACACTCGGGCCACAGGCCCTCAAGCCACAGTCTCTCCCAGTAACGTGTTGGAGTCTGTGGAGCAGACCATCGTGGGAAAGATCAGTGAGACCAACGAGTTGTTAAAGTTGGAGAGGGACCCCGAGAAGCTCTCAGCCTACAGCAATCTTGTTTTCGGATGGCTCTCGACACTTGAGAAGCTTCGGAGTCTTAGGGATTCCTTCAAGCAATCATAACTCTGGCAGATTCTTAGGATCCAAAAGACGACCGTCAGCCAGATTCATAAGCTCGACCCGTTTACGTCTCCTCCGCGCCAGTACGACCGGGGCCCCGGCCACTTCGGCTATCCCTAGAAGTTCTCTTTTCCTCTCGGCTCCAAGAAATGAACGGCCGGCCTTACACTCGACCAGAACGGATTTTCCATCTCTCATGCAAACAAGGTCTATGGGTTTCGACTGAGCGGCCCGTACGACAAAGTAACCTTGTTTTCGGAAGATGTCTCGTATTCGGTATTCAAGTCTTCTTCCAGCTTCGTAGTTGGACAACGCTGTTGCTAGGTCAGTTGTTAGAGTCTTAAAGACGTGTGACTCAGCTGCAACTATTCTACGCGCTTGAGGGGACTCCCGGGCTCCCGCCTGTTGGTGAGGAGAAACAGGATGGCAACAACGGACGCTAGGACGAGGATAGCGGTGAATCCCAGCTGGTTAATTGAGACGCTCACTGTACTGCCTAGAACCAAGAGCCCAAGTGAAAGTCCGATCGCAGCGAGACTCAATTGTGCCAGCGCAACCAGCTGGAGTCGTGCCCAGTCCGATACTCGAATGCGTATGGCTACGGAAATATCGTCAAGCTTTGGGCCCAGTTCCTTGAAAGCGGAATCGAAGATCAATGCTATGGATGAGGCTTCCCAGAAGAACAGTATCGCCATAAACTGGACCAGGAATACAGCAGTGTCAGGCGCACCGATTCCGAACAGGTCTCCTGCAACTTTTCCCCAGATTAACAGCAATAGTAGACCCATCGAAGCGAGGGACACGATTCTTCTCTTTCTCAGAAGCATTCCCACAAGACCAGCGGGTGTAATCAGAATCATGAAAACGGCGGGTTGTTGCAGCAACGCTGCAGGTGGAATACTAAGAATTATCCAAGGAGAAACGAAAAGATAGTTGACTCTAACCAAAGGGATGACTAGGCGAGGAATGAAGTCTAGACCAAGACGATTGGACGTATTTGCCTCACCTTTGCTAGCCGGCTAGAGAGCAGCACCCCCGCCGGCCAGTGAACCACGGTGGCCGTTTTTTCCACAGCGAGAACCGTGTTTGCTCTCTCCAACATGATCATCTTGTAAGCTATTTCCTCTGTTTCAAATTCAAACTTCGACGGTGGGCTGGGCGTGGGTGAAACTATTATCAAGCTATACCCAGCCGCAGCAAGTTCTCTAGCCCCCTTTGCTATGTCTGGATCCAGTAGAGGTGAGATGATGACGATCTGAGAGCGAGAGGGTAGCATTCGTCGCGCGAGGAGGCTGACGACGTAACTGGTTGAGACCGCGGCTCTTCCCGGCCTGGCCGCGGCCAGAAGGTACAAGATTCGTCGTTCATGTCTCTTTCCGAACGCGGCGGGGACTGAGCCCCGTTCCTCTCCTTGGAGGACAAGACCAACTCGATTTCCTTGCCGAAGATACAGGCTTGTCAAAGAGGCTGCCGCTCGCACTCCTCTTTCGAATAGTTCCGCCTCTGCGGTTTCGAAGAAAGTGACGTCTGTATCTAAGACGACCATTATGTCGGTAACTCTCTCGGCCTCGAATTCATTGACGATCAGTTCGTTGTAACGAGCTGAGGCCTTCCAATTGATTCTCTTGGGATCGTCGCCAGGGAGATATTCGCGTATGCTGTAGAACTCTGTCCCGATACCGAGCGTTTTCGATGGAATGCTTCCTGGCCAAGGTCCCAAGTAGCGGGGCCTTAACTGAGCGCCCTTGATGCGTTCAGGCCGAGGCATAACAGATAGTATTTCTGCCTCGAGTCTCTCCTCCTTCAAATAGAATCCGTATGGGTCTCGGGCTCTCACGATAAGGGGGCCAATTGTGTAGAGTCCGCGTCCGGGGCTGGGGAACTCGCAGACGAGGCTGATTTTTTCCCCGGGTCTCGCTGAGGCGTGGATATGGTTTGCTCCCTTCTCAGGATTGATTTCGTTAAGGAGGAGTTCGTGAATTTCGACGTTGGCAAGACGCTTGCGGGTTTCGTTGCGTACTTCAGATTCGACTAGTATGTCTTCACCTCCAAAGGTTTCGTTCGGGGTCATCTGACGGCTGAGGGTCAACTTCACTGTCTCGGGTAATCCCCAGATGTTAGCAAAGAAGAAGAGGGATGCTAGGGGAAGGATGAGTATTGCAAGCTGAAAATCGTGGAGAAGTAAGCCCAGAGTCAGCAGGCCCAATGCGGTGGAAAAGTAGAGGGTAGCCTTTCGAGTGAACAAGCGACAGCCCTAAGACTTTACTCTGGGCACTGGTATTGTCTTGAGGATCTCGTCTAGGACTTGGTTTGGGTTTGTTCCTTTAACCCATGACTCGGCTTTCATGATCATTCTATGAACTAGAGCTGGAGCAACGACCTCCTTCACGTCATCAGGAATAACATAGTCTCTTGCGTGAAAGACTGCCCGGGCGCGGCTTAGTTTGAAAATCGCAAGGGACCCTCGCGGACTGGCCCCTACTTCGATTTGGCGCTGGCTCCTTGTGGCTTGAACAATGTCCGCCACGTATCCTAGGACATCATCGTCAACATGAATTCCTTCCACTACTCTCTGCAGGTCGAGAATCGATTTCGCATCTGCTGCCGGCTCTAGACTGACCTCTTCTTGGCCTCGCAGCATTCTCCGTCGCATTATCTCCACCTCTTCCGCTCGGTTCGGGTAGCCCAGCTGTAGTCTTACTATGAACCGGTCCAACTGGGCTTCAGGTAAGGGGTAGACCCCTTCGTATTCAATCGGGTTTTGTGTGGCAATGACAATGAACGGATCCTGCAGAAGATGCGTCTTGCCGTCCAATGTCGCTTGTCGTTCCTGCATGGCCTCCAAGAGCGCAGCCTGTGTCTTTGGAGGTGCTCTGTTTATTTCGTCCGCAAGCAGAATGTTCGTGAAGATTGGCCCTTTGCGAAGCTCGAAATCTCCGGATTTCACGTTGTAGATGTAGGTACCGGTGATGTCTGCTGGTAAGAGGTCTGGGGTGAACTGTATTCGAGAGAAATCGCAACCCATGCTCATCGCAAAGCTTCTAGCCAGCAGAGTCTTGGCGAGACCAGGGTAGTCTTCGAATAGTATGTGTGAGTTGGCCAGGACAGCCAGCATTACTTTTTCTAGAACAGGTTCCTTTCCGACGATTACTTTCTTGACTTGGGCGACTATTTTCTGGCAGAGTTGGCCTGCTTCTTCCACCTTCACGATTTCCAGGCCTCAATGAGGTCGACGGCTTCCCTAATCATCGCTATGCGAGCCCGGCCTTTTTCCGGTGCCGGGCTATATAGTAACTTGTAGAGCGCGTCATTGTTCACTAAGTTTCGGCCTTGGTTCTTGTCAGACATTATCTGGCGCACGCTCTCGGTTTCCAAGTCTCCTTCCAGGCTGGCTTTATTCACTAGAAGTTCTATCAACCTTGATCGTACCACGTCATCAAAATACGACGCGCTGGCCTTAACTGTAACTTCTATCTGACGGCTGAGAAATTGGACCTGTCTTCCTTTGCGCGTTTCGGGAACGCTCATAACAACAGTTCTAGTGGGACTCGTCGATCTGTTTACTAGATCCCGAATTATGACAATCGCCAAAATGACGAGGGGGATAGCGGTTAGCGAGGTCGACGGGGTTGAATCTGAAGGTAAGACTCCCCTAGCCAACAGTAGAATGACCGCATATGCTATTGCAATCCAGAGAAGGAGCTTGACAGTTTTCCGTTTCAAGGTTGAGCAGTGATCAGGATGTTTAGTTCTCGAGCGATGGACTGGAGATACTCGTAGCCCCTCTGGGCGTCCCTTTCGGTTATCGGGTGAAGGCTGTACCGAGCCTCTTCGAAAAGTTCGGTCAAGCGATGTATCGCTGGCCCATGCAATGCAAACATGGTCTGAATTCCATTTTCCAATTCTCGAGCAGTTTGGTCTGAGGAGACGGGCGCTCCCATTCCCGATGCGGAGGTAATCAAATGTTGGTAGCAGGCTATGATTCTGCTTCTTGGATCCATTGTCACATCATCGACTAGTTTCAACGCCTCTTGCACCGCTTCCAGACCCTCCTCTCGGCTCCCAGGAAACATTCCTGGGTTCACGTCACGAGTCCCCCGCATGGAAACTCGGATACTCTGAATTAGTACTAGACCGCTAACCACTAGCAGACCAAGAAATGCGAAACTGAACCAATTTGTCTGCACGAGATTGGCTAGTACGGGAAGAGCGTCGCCTACCGGGAACTGGCTAGTTGTGCCCTTTTCTCCGACAATTTGCGTGGTAAGAGTCGAGTTTGTGCTGGGGTTCTTGCAAAAGGGCGTGCAGCCTCTGGCGTACAGTACTACTATGGCAAGGGCCCAGAAAAATGAGGCGACCAAGAAGCTTAGACGGGATCGAGGCTTCCGTTGCCTCCTCCTTCTCTTTGCCAGTCCGTAGCCGATGCCTTCAGACAGATTTCTCCAGTTAAGCGTTATGAGTACGATTAGCGCTACCATTATTCCGAGAATCGCGATCGGTCCGAGGTAGATGAGGTACAGCAACCAGTAGGAACGGAATAGCAAGCTACCACCGGCCTGGCTCCTGGAGAGGGATCCCAGTGCGAATGCTAGGACTATCAGGCCGACAATGTATGGTAGAAGGCGTCGGGCCTCCAAACCCAAGCTCCGAGATAGACTGGGGCTATTGGCGATAAATACTTGTCCGAAGCTGAGGTTCTACTGGATTCGACTAGTCTCTTACGGCTTCCAAAATGCTTGCCACGTTCCACAGCTTAACCCGAGTATACGGTGGCATGTTAGGGTCCTGCGATATATCGTCTAGAATCGATATCGCGTTTGAAGCCCGAACCCCAATAGTGTTGGACTGGGCTTGAAGTGCGTCCATAGCTTCTTTGGCTGCCCGGCGAATGTTTCGAGGGGTTGTATTATCGTTAGATACTTCGTTCAGAACGCCTAGGGCCTGCTTGATTCGTCCCTCGTATTCCTCTTTCCGTTTCGCCTTTTGCAAGCCATCTCACTAGACTCTTTGAGGGCCCTTCTCGACCTAAACTCATCCTAGCCCAAGAACGAGTCTCCCCCCTCTTCATTAAAAGATTTCCATGCCCATGCCTAACTTTCGACAAGGTTTGAAGCGTTAGGTTCTCAGTGTGAAGCCTTTCTAGGCTCGTGAACCATGTGAACTCCCTGACAGCAGTCTAGACACTGACCGCATTTGTCGCAGAAGTGATCTTCGGAGAAGAGCTCCCTCTGACACGTCGGACACTTTCTCCAAAGTTGCGCCGCGTTTCTTCGATGCAATTCCAACCCCGCATGGCTCTGGCCAATATGAAGATTCCACTCATGTCCGACGAGTCCAGTTGATCGAATCGAAAAGGATAAAGTTCCTCAGAACAGAGCTCAGACTAACTTTATTTCGGTGAAGTGCAAGTTGTCGTGGAATCTGGAGAACGACCCGTGGCTCGGAGCGTTACACCAATTTCCGACAGTGTTGAATGCGAGGGCTTCGTTTCTCTATGACATCAACCTAGACTCCTTGCAGAAAGCTATCATGTCGGCGCTGGGCTCGTTACAGAGGACGCCTAAGACAAGCGAAATCACGATAGCAGATCTAGCGGGATATTCAGAGGGACAAGTTGTCTTCAAGCTAGGAATCGGTAATGGGGATGGGTTCGATAGCCTTGATCTCAAGGAAGAGGAGAGAGTTCTACAGCGCCTAGAAAATCATGGACCTTTTGCAACGCTTGATCTTGCTTTTCATCTGCATTATATGATCGACGATGGAAGAAGACACCGGGTTCACGAAGATCATTATATTGTCAGGTTGGCATTTCAGCCGGGCAGGGTCGAAGTATTGGTTCACCATTTGAAGGGAGTAAAGAGGATACAGCCTGATGAGCTGGTTCATTTGGTGCTTCGTGAGCTTAATGTTGAACTGGGAAAAAACAGATACCCCCTTCTCGAGTTGGAGAGTCTGAACTCTACTTAGCGGCAAATTTTGCTAAGATGTCAGGCGAAATCTCCCTCGAACGACGTTCCACAAGTCAAGATGCACGCTTTCCGAAGGGACTGTTCCGTTTACGAGTTTCCAGTCCAACTTCTTTGCTAGAGATCGGTAATTTTGTCTGACTTTCAACATGAATCGCCTGTTCCTTTCATGGGCGTCTCTTCCATTCGACTTCCGAGCGAAGGAGGCGGGAACGGGCACGTCCAGAACCAGGACTAGGTCAGGTTCGGGAACGCCACGGTCAAGGTCCTGAAGCCATCGGAGGTCGAGTCCCTTTGATACTCCATATGCTAGGTTGGACGGCGTGTACCTGTCGGCGATGACAAAGTCGGAATGCTCCATGGTTTTCTTGATTAGATCTAGGTTCTCCCACCTATTGAGGGAGTATAGCATGTGGATTGCTTGCGGTGGATACGTCTGTTTTCCGTTGAGGAATGCGCGTATCTGGCGTCCTGAGGGCGATCTGTAAATTGGAAAGCTGATCGTGTTGACCTTGAAGCCTTTTTTTCGAAGATGCTGAGCGAGGAGCCGGGTTTGCGTTC
>Ga0209283_10000077_pt1 | contig 42685 bp, 45 predicted proteins | sample CZO8metaG_2_FD_188354 | JGI IMG/M metagenome (GOLD analysis project Ga0209283, IMG submission 188354) | Vadose zone soil microbial communities from the Eel River Critical Zone Observatory, Northern California, USA - CZOApr15con2H1.8 metaG... | ecosystem: Environmental > Terrestrial > Soil >...
CTCCCCCTGAAAAGCAAGGGAGACCCACGGTCGTTTCGTCCTCCGACGCGGAACGCGCGTCGATGCTCTTCGGAACCAGGCCGTCTCGCGCAGGACGAGAAGTGATTGATGGTGAGAATCCCGGGACGACCCCAGGTTTGGTCCAGAGGCAATCGTGCGCGGCGAGAATCGACGGGCCGAGGCGCCTGGCGGCGCCGGGCTACCGTGCCTTGCGCGTCCGCGCTGCCTTGCGGGCTGCCGCGCGGCGCCTGGCCGGGCCCTTGGTCCGGACCGCCTTCTTCGCCGCGGCGCTGCGCGCCCGCCGGCCGCGGCGCATGGCGGCGCGGTGCGCCTGCGCAGCAAGCGCCGAACGCGAAGCCGAGGAGCGAGGCTCGCGCCGCAATGCACCTCTCACCGCCCGCGACCGCCTCGGGGACGGCCGCCGCCGGCTGCGCCCGCGTGCGACGTCCCGCGCTGCCTTGCGCCTGGTCGCCGCCGAAGCCTTCCCTCGCCCCGGCGCTCCCAGCTTGACACCGGCGCGCCTGGCCTTCGACAGGCCGATTGCGATCGCCTGCTTGGGCGACCGGGCCCCGTGCTTGCCCTCCCGTATGTGGTGCATTTCTTCGCGCACGAACTCGGCCGCCCGGTCGCAGCAAGCTCCGCCGTCACGCCGCCGCCTTCTTCACGGTCTCCCAGGTCCGTGTCGTGACCTCCTTGCCGAACGCCTTCTCGATGAGCGTCATGAAGACCGGTCCTCGGGGACCCGGGACGTAGGCGCTGAAGACCTCGCTGCCCTTCATGCACAGGATGCGCGCGCCATCGCGCTCGATGGGCAGCTCGAGCTTCGCCCGGGGCGTGCCGCGCAGGAACGTGACGACCCGCTTCGCGTCGGGCGACAGCCGGAACGGTGCATACGGGTCGGAGTCGAGGATCCTGCGCAGCGCGTCCACCGAGCGCACGATGGTGAGGAACGGTTGGCCGAGGTGCTTCTTCATCGCGGCCTCGGCCTTGCGCTCGACTGACGCCTCGGACGATGCGCGCGCGCTGAAGACGACGTTGCCGCTGGAAAGGAGCGTCTTCACGTCGGTAAAGCCGGCCGCCTCGAAGCACTTCTTCAGCTCCGGCATTTTCGCGTTCATGGGACTGACCGCCCGGAGGAACGCCGCGTATCGTTGCATCGCCGCCATCTTCTAGCCCGCGTAGGGTTGGCCTTCTGGTGCGCGCAGGTCCCGCGCTAGGAGCACTGCAAGAACGAGGAGCAGCGGCGCCGTGGCCAGACCGGGCGTGTAGCCACGCTGGTAGAGCGACCACAGCGGATGGCCGACTCCGTTCACCAGCTCGATGCAGACCCAGATCCACGCCAGCGCAACCGCGGACGGCCACGACCGCCGCACCGGTCCGAGGAGGCAGAAGACGCCGAAGGCGACGAGCGCGACATTGAAGACGATGAAGCCGCGCCGCCGGTCTGAGGAGAGGAGGCCGCTCACGAAGGCGGCGGGCGGGAAGACGTCGTAGAGCCGCCCTGCGTACTCCTCGACCGAGTGCGCTGCCTGCGCCGCGACGAGCGCGAAGAAACGGCCCTGGCGCCGGTTCATCACGGACGCATCCCCTGCGACCTGCCCCGCGCGCACATCTGCGGTCCGTCGCGCGCGCACATCTGCGGTCCGCCGCGCGCGCACATCTGCGGTCCACCGTGCGCGCACATCTGCGGTGGCGAACGGATGAACGCAGCTCCCTCGACGCGCAGGGCGCCATCCGGCGGTGTCCGGTTCACGTGATGATGCTAGCAGGGCCCTCCGACACTCGTCGCCGGGGGTGCACGCCCAGATTGAGGTTTTTCTTTGGGGGGCTGAAAAAAGCCGAAGCGATTTCGATCGCTTGCGCGAGGGGGCTTTACGTCGGCCGTCGACGGTCGGAATGACATCCGAGAACGCCCCGAACGGGGGAAGATACCCCCAGACCTGACATGTACCAGCTGTACAGGGCCGCGGACCGGACCTCTCCCCCCGCGCCGGTGATTGCACAAGCGGGGCGCACGCGCGGCCTCAAACTGATCGTGCACCCGCGGCCGGTCGGCGATCAGCCGGAGCCCCTTCAGCCGCGCGGCAGCTCCTCGATGCGGTCGACCCGATTCGGGTAGAACGCGAGGTGCCCCTTGATCGCGGCGACGTCCGGATACGGATCCTCGTAGGACCAGACTGCGTTCTCGGCCGCGCTGCCACCCGTCCGGATCGTGTAGTAGGAGGCGTCGCTCTTGTACGGGCAGTGGGTCTTGTGGGTGGTCCGCTCCAGGAGCGACATGTCCGCGTCCTCGCGCGGGATGTACTGCACGGGGGGAAGGCCCGTCTCTTTCAAGGTGAGCGCCCGGGTGGTGTCGGCGACCACGCGTCCGTCGAACAGGACCCGGACGCGGTTGGGATTGGGCACGATGGTGATGGGATGGTCCGCTCGGCGTTGCATCTGGGGTCTCCCGATCATAATCCCTGCCCGCGCATGAGCAATCCAAAGGAACAAGAGATCGTCACCCTGCGGGCATGGAGCGAATCCGCCCCCTACTGGGACAAGTACGCCTCGGTGATCCGGGCGATGTTCGAGCCCCTCTCGGACGCCTTGATCGAGGACGCCGCCCTGGGGCCGGAAATGTCCGTGCTGGATGTCGCGGCAGGCACCGGGGAGCCGTCGCTCCGGATCGCCGAGGTGTGCGGGCCCTCGACCTCGGTCACCTGCACGGACCCGGTGGCGGACATGGTCGCCGTGGCGAAGCGAGAGGCGGGCCGGCGGAGCTTGCGCAACGTCACCTTCGCCCGATGCGCGGCCGGCGCGCTCCCGTTTCGAACCGGCCGCTTCGACGCGATCGTCTGCAGGCTGGGCGTCATGTTCTTCGCCGACCCGATCGCCTCGCTGCGCGAGATGCTCCGGGTGCTCGTGCCGGGTGGGCGCCTGGCCCTGGCGGTGTGGCACGGGAGCGAATCGAACCCATTCTTCCAGGTGCCGCTGCAGGTCGTGGCGCGCTACGTGCAACTCCCGCCCACGGCGCCGGATGCTCCCGGCGCGTTGCGCTACGCGGAGCCGGGCAAGCTGGCCAGGCTGGTCGCGCAGGCTGGCGCGGCTGGGGTCTCCGAGCGCGTCCTCGCCTTCCACATCGAGGCCCCCATCGGACGGAAGGACTTCTGGCCGCTCCGCGTCGAGCTGTCCGAGATGCTCCGGGCCGTCGTGCGACAGCTCTCGCCCGAGCAGCTCCGCAAAGCGAGTTCCGACGTGGAGGAGGCCATCCGTCCCTACTTCCCAGGCGACCGGATGAGCCTTCCTGCCCAGACGATCATGATCACCGCTCGGAAGTAAAATCGTCCCAGGGGGACCAAGATGCCCAGCAGGAGGGGCCGAGTGCGAGGAGCTGTTCGGCTAATGGCGCTGGTGCTGTCCTTGGTGACGGCGCTCGCCGCGGCGGCGGCAGAGCCGAGCGAAATCCGCGTCGCGGAACAATACGGGCTGGCCTTCCTGCCGCTGATGATCATGCGCGACCAGCGCCTGATCGAGCGCAGGGCAAAGCAGCTCGGGCTGGCGAAGCTCGAGGTGAAGTGGGCGAAGATCGGCGCAGTCAGCGCCATCAACGACGCCCTTCTCGCCGGCGAGCTCGATTTCGCCGCGGGCGGTGTGCCGTCGCTCGTCCTGCTGTGGTCGAAGACTCGCGGCACTCCCGACGCGGTCCGCGCCATCGGCGCCCTCGGTGACATCCCGAACGAGCTGGTGGTGAGCCGCCCGGAAGTGAAGTCGATCCGCGACCTCGGATCCCAGGACAAGATCGCCGTCACCGCGGTGAAGATCTCGAACCAGGCCCTGGCGCTCCAGATGGCGGCGGCACAGCAATTCGGGCAAGAGAACTACGAGAAGCTCGACCCGCTCACGGTCGGAATGGCGCACCCGGACGCGGCGGTGGCGCTCCTCTCGGGAAGCGGCGCGATCACTGCACACTTCTCCTCGCCCCCATTCCTGGAGCGCGAGCTTCGATCACCGCGACTGCACTCCATCCTCTCGACCTACGACGTGCTGGGTGGACCGGCTACGCTGAACGTGATCTGGACGGTGGCGAGGTTCCACGACGAGCATCCCAAGGCGTACCAGGTCTTCTTCGAATCGCTCGACGAGGCGATCGACCTCCTCAACCGCGACAAGCGGGCGGCCGCTGCCACCTACAAGCGGCTGACGAACGACTCCGAAAGCGTCGAGGCGATCGCGGCGATGTTGGAAGACCCTCGCCTCGCGTTCACGCTGACCCCTCATCGGGTGCTGCGCACCGCCGAGTTCATGTACCGCATCGGCCGGGTGAAGCACCGCCCGAGCAGTTGGAAGGAGCTCTTCTTCGACAACGTGCATGGACGCGACGGCAGCTGACGCCGAGCACATTGCCGCTTCACAGCGCCCGAGAATAGGACCAAACTGCCCGAGGAGGTTCCCATGGGCACCTCGATTCGACTCGGCCGCATCGCCGGCATTCCCATTCAGATCGACTTCACCTTCCTCCTGGCGCTGCCGTTCCTCGCTTACCTGTTCGCCCAGCAGTTCGTGGCGGCGGCCCGCATGGTGGGCATCCCGCAGGAGCGGATCGGCGGCGACCGGTACCTCTGGGGGTTGTTAGTCGCGCTGCTGCTCTTCGCGTCCGTGCTTCTGCACGAGCTGGCGCACTCGCTGTACGCCCTGAGGACTGGGTCGCGGGTGACCGCGATAACGCTGCTGATGATCGGGGGCGTGTCGCAGATCGAGGACACTCCGCGCCGGCCACGGGACGAGGCCCTGATGGCGTTCGTCGGCCCACTGACGAGCCTCGTCATCGCCGCGGTCCTGTACGTCGCGATGCTCGCGGTGCCGAAAAGCACAGGCCTTTGGGAGGTTCGGTTCGCTCTGGGCTTCACCTCCTATCTGAACCTCAGCCTCGGCATCTTCAATCTGCTTCCCGCCTTTCCGATGGACGGGGGGCGCGTGCTGCGCGCGCTCTTGGTCAAGCGCCTGGGGTTCCTGCGAGCCACCAGGACGGCCTCCTTGGTGGGCAAAGCGTTCGCGCTGATCTTCGTCGCGCTGGGCGCCGTGACGGGAAACCTGCTCCTCATCCTGGTCGCTTGGTTCGTCTACGCGGGTGCGCAGCACGAAAGACAGCAAGTGGAAGCCAAGGAGGCGCTCGGGTCGATGCGAGTCTCTGACTTGCTCCAGCCAGGTGTTCCCGCGATCGATGCGCACGCCACCCTCGCCGATGCCGTCGAGCAGCTCCTCCGCGCCCGGCGCCTCGCGCTGCCGGTGGTGGCGGACGGCTCGTTCGCGGGCATGTTGAGCGTAGACGACATCGAGCGGGTCGCGCCCGAGGTCCGCGCTCGATCCCCCGCGGCCAGGTTCGTCCGCAGGGTGCGGCCGCCGCCTCCCGACTCGCCGGCCTGGGAGGCGCTGCGAGCCATGTTGCACGCAGGGGCTCCCGAGATCGCCGTCGTCTCTCCCGAAGGCGCGCTCCTGGGGACGATCTCGCGAGCGGACATCGAACGAGCGCTCAGGCTGGCCGAGCTGCAGCGTTCGGCGACGGAGGGCCGCCCAAGCCTGCGCAAACGGATGGTCTGACTGTTCGCGGCCAGCGCAGGATCAGGAACGCCCCGGCGACGACGAAAAAGACGAAGCCGAGGTGGAGGACGAGCACGGCGTCCGCGAGCAAGCGGTACAGCACGCGTCCATGCTACAGGAGCGCGCGCAGATCTGCGGTCTCGAGCCGACGCCAGCGGGTTCTGTACACGTCGGGTCGGACTCCCCGGCCCGCGCTTCTGTACAGCTCGTACATGCCGAGCCGAGAGACTCGCCCGCTTTCTCGTAGGCCTCCTTGCTCTCCTTGGGCGATCGTCACCACGTCGAACGTGGTTGGTCCGTGGTCGGCGAAGCGCCCCAGGCTTTTCTCCGGTCAGGTCGATACTGGTGAGCTCCAGCTGAGCCTGCGCAAAAGTGTTAGGAGAAAGACGCCACACTGCAAAGGGGGATGAAAATGCTCCTACGTATACGACGCGATTTCCTGAAGCTGCTGGCAATCGGAGGCGCAAGCTTCGGTACCGGCGCGCTCTCCTGGAGAACCGCGGCTGCAGAGCAGGCGCAGGGCAAGCGCACAGCGCGAGGCGTTGCCGATTTCAAGGAGATCAAGGCCCTCGCCTTCGACGCGTACGGCACCTTGTTCGACGTGCATTCCGTCGTCGCACTCGGCGAGAGGCTCTTCCCCGGCCAGGGAACGGCCTTGAGCAATACCTGGCGCCTCAAGCAGCTGCAGTACACCTGGGGTCGCAGCCTGATGGGACGGTACGAGGACTTCTGGAAAGTGACCGAGGACGGCCTCGTCTTCGCGGCCAAGAGCCTGAAGCTCGACCTCGACCCCGCCAAGCGCCAGCAGCTCATGGATGCCTATCTGGCGCTGGCCGCATTCCCCGACGTGGCGATGGGCCTCCAGCAGCTCAAGGAGGCCGGCTACAAGCTGGCCATCCTGTCCAACGGGGCCCCGCGCATGCTGCAAGAGGCGGCGAAGAGCGCGAAGATCGATCAGTTCCTTTCGCGCATCATCAGCGTTGACGAGGTCAAGATCTACAAGCCGAGCCCGCGCGTGTACGAGCTGGCGCCGAAGAGGCTCGAGACCGCTCGCCAGACGATTGGCTTCGTGTCCTCCAATTCCTGGGACGTCGCAGGGGCCGCCTCATTCGGCCTCACGACCTTCTGGATCAACCGGGGCAAGCAGCCGATGGACGAGCTCGGGTTCCCGGCCGACAAGGAGGTCGAGAAGATCACCGATCTGCCCGCGCTTCTGAAAGCGGCCTGAGCCGGTCGGCACGACTCTGGGGGCGAGGGAGGACCTGGCCATGCAGCTCACGGTGGTCAAGGAGGACGGGACCTACAAGTGCTCGAAGTGCGGGCACATCATGCACGTCAAGAAGGGACAGCTCCTGCCGCCCTGCACGCGCTGCGGCGGGGCGATGGAGAAGCACGAGGGGCCCGAGCCCAAGGAACCAGCCTGCGAGTAGAGGCGGCTGTTCTGGACGCTGACCTACCCGGGTGTGTGGCACTTGCTCAGCTTCCCGTCAGGATGACCTTGCCTCCTCCGCCCGCCTGCTGGGCGACCCCGATCGCCGTCCGGAACTCCGAGAGCGGGTATCGCGCGGACACCGGCGCGCAGGCCGGATCGCGGCGCAGCACGTCCCACAGCACCGGGGTCGCCTCGGCGAGCGCGCCCGCCGGAAGCTCCCGGAGATAGCGATCGATGCCGAACCCGCGCCAGGTCAGGTTGCGGTAGAGCACCGTCGAGGCCCGGATGGGGAATGGGGCGTCGTCCAGGACGCCGTAGGACACGAGCTGGCCGCCGCGCGCGATGGCGCCGATCAGCGCGAGCGTGTTCGGGCCTCCCACCGCGTCGAGGCCGGCATCGAACGGCTTCTCGGCAGCCAGCGCTCCGAGGAGCTCCGAGAGCGAGGCGGGTGTGCGGCCGGGCTCCTCCTCGCCGACGACGGCGTATCCGCGGTCTCGGCGCGCCACGCGCACCAGCTGGATCCCGCGGCGCCGCGCCAATGCCGCGAGCAGCGCAGCGGTCACGGAGCGTCCCGCGGTTGCGAGCACGCGCACGCCGGAAGAGAGGGAGCAGACATCGAGCAGTCCCCAGGCCGTGAGCGGGTTGAGGGGGAACTGGCAGGCGACCTCGTCGGCAATGTCATCGGGCACAGCGTAGACGCGCTCGGCCGGCGCCACGGCCCGTTCGGCCCAGGCGCCCACGCTACGGAAGGCGACCCGCTGTCCCACCGAAAGGCCGCGCACCTCCCGGCCCAGCTCGAGGACCACGCCCGCGCCGTCGAATCCCGCCACCTGCGGGAAGACCGGCCGGACCCGATAGACCCCGCGCATGAAGAGGAAATCGGCCGGCTGGATCACCCGGGCGCGCACTTCGATGACCACTCCGTTGGGCTGGAGCACCGGCTCGGGCGCTTCACCCAGCCGCAGCACGGCGCCGGGATCGCCGGCTTTGTCGAACACGATCGCGCGCATCCTGACGCTCTGGATGCGCTCCGCGGAGGAAGGGTGCGGCGGTCTTCTTCGTGGCACATCGAGAAACGCCCGGAACCGGGGGAAGCTGGCTGAAGTCGTCTAGCGCGCCAAGGGAAGGCGCAGCGTGAACGTCGAGCCTTTTCCAAGCTCGGAGCGCGCAGCCAGGGTCCCGCCGTGCAGGCGCGCGAGCGCGGCCGCAATGAAGAGGCCCAGGCCGTGCCCGCGGCCATTGGTCGTGTCGGCGCGGTGGAATCGCTCGAAGATGGTCGGCAGCTTCGACGCAGCGATGCCCTCGCCCCAATCCTGCACCTCGACGAGCGCATGACTGGGCGACGAGGACAGCGTGACCTGCACCCGTGATGCGGGCCCACCGTATTTGACGGCGTTGGCGAGCAAGTTGTTCAGCACCTGGCGGAGGCGCTCCCCATCGAAGGACAGGTCGAGGCGGTCTTCGGTGCCCGCCAGCGTGAACGTCGCCTGCGGCTGGAGCTCGCACCAATCGCTGACGACCTCCCGCAGGAACGCGGACAGGTCGGCGCGCACCAGCTGCAACTCCATCTTTGCTTCGGATAGCCGGGCCGCATCGAGGATCGACGTGACGAGCGTCTGAATCCGGTCGAGTTGGTGCATGATCGTCGCGAAGAGCTTCTTCTCGGAATGGGACGTCTGCGCCTCGCCCAGCCGGCGCTCCAGGAGCTGGGCGCTCATCCGTGCCGCGCCCAGCGGCGTCTTGATCTCGTGCGCCAGCCAGTTGAGCATTTCTTCGCGAACAGCGTCGTTTCCGCGACGCTGATCCGTCCGGCGCCGATCCTCCTGCTGCGCCGCCTCCGGCGCCGGGCCCAGCATCTTCTCCACGGCCGCCTCGAAAGTGCTGACGTCCACCGGCTTGGGAAGGAAGGCGCTTGCCTCCTCCAGGCCTTTCGGGCGCGCGGCGCTGAGCAGCAGGAACGGGATCGCCGCCAGCCCCGGGTCGGAGCGGAGCGCGCGCAGGAGCTGCACCCCGGTCCGCCGCGGCATCATGTGATCGCTGATCACCAGATCGGGCCGCTCCGTCCGCGCGAGGAGCAGCGCCTCCTCTCCATCGTGCGCGCGCAGCGTCCGGTGCCCGAGCTCCTCGACGATGTCGGCGCAGATCTCGAGCATCGCCGCCTCGTCCTCAGCGATCAGCACGAGGCCCATCAGGAGTCCTCTTCGCCGACGGTCGATCCGATCGGGTGCGCCTGGCCGGTGAGCAGTCCTTCGACAGAACGGAGCGGAGCGAGAACGCGAATCCCCTGGTCGGTGATCTCGAACTCGCGCAGATCGGTCTTGTAGCTGCTGTCGCGCATCTTGAGCACCGACAGGATGCGGTGGATGCGGCCGCGCAGCTCGACGTAGCGGAGGAGAAGGAGGTTCGCTCCGAGGGTCGCGATCGGCGTGTCGCTGAAATCGAGCTCGGGGCCGGCGACCTTGGCCACCTGTTTGGTGAACACCGTCGTCACCCGCGCGAGCCGCAGGCGCATGCTCAGCGCGGCGAGGAGGTCGTGACGCCGATCCGCGTCGGAGATGGAGAGCTCCAGCGGACCGAGCCCGTCGATCACGAGGCGCCGGGCCCCCAGCCGCGCGATCTCGGCGAGGACCCGATCGATGAGGGTGTCTGCCTCCAACTCGAGGGGCGGCAGGTACAGGAACCGCAGCCCTCCGCTCGCGAGCGAGGGCTGGAGGTCGAGGCCGATGCGCTGCGCCCGGGCGGCGACCATCTCGAGCTCTTCGAAGAAGGAGACGAAGACCGCCTTCTCCCCCTTGCGCGCCCCTTCCAGCGCAAAGCAGGCGGAGAAGAGAGTCTTGCCGATACCCATGCTGCCGGCGAGCATGGTGCTGCTCCCGATCGGCAGGCCTGCATCCACCAGCGCCTCGAGCTCGGGCAGGCCGAAGGCGGCGCGCGCGCGGTCCGGGGCGAATTCCACATTCGGGGGGGGGAGCGCCTCGAGGCGGGGGATGATTCGAATCCCTTCACTGCCGATCTCGAAGAAATGATCACCGGTCAAGTGCGCGCGGCCGCGCAGCTTGACGACCTCGATCCTGCGCAGCCGCCGGACGCCGTGGCGCTTCATCGTCAGCGAGACGATTCCATCGACCGTGGTCGCCTCCGGCAGAGCCATCAGGGCGTCGACCGAGTACTCGGTCGTGAACAGCCCCACACAGTCCACCGCCGCGAGCCCCATACTCAGCTCGTACAGAAACTCGCGCAGCCTCGGCTCGTCCTGCCAGAGATCGCGGATCGCGCGCACGCCGTCGAGGAGGAGCAGCTTGGCGGAGCGCTCGTGCACGGTGTCGATGATCAGATCGCGCGCTTCCTTGGAACCCTTCTTCAGCGGCGCCCAGGCGCTGATGAGGAAGACTTGCTCCCCGAGAAGCTCGGGCCGGAAGAAGGTGAATCCGGACAGCGAGTCGAGCAGCTTGTCGTGCGGCTCCGAGGTCACCGTGGCGATGACCACCGAGACCCCGCGCGCGGCGGTGAGGAATGCGATCTCGCTGCCGAGAACGGTCTTCCCGCTGCCTGGATTTCCGGTGATGGTGAGCACCTGGCGTCGGGGAATGCCACCGCCCAGGAGCGTATCGAGGCTCGGGATACCGGTCGGGAACGGCTGTCTTGCGCCAGAGGCCATGGGGCCTTCCTAGGCGGCGGGGACGCCGGGGAATGGTGCTCGTGCCGCAAGCACGAGGAACGCCCCGCAGTCGGACTGCAGGCTAGCAGCTTTCGCGACCGCCCGCCCGGTCGGACGACAATCGGACGAAGCGCCGCTCAGGGTCATCGCCCGGAGGCGTCGTAGGGTGCCCGGATCTGCATGGCGGAAGCCGTCACGGGATTCGTGCGCCGGAATCGGATGGCGCGGCCGTCGTCGGGCCCGCGCCGCCCAGGGTCGCGCTCGCGGAGGTCGTCGGGATGGGAGGCAAGCTGCGTTCGCGCAGCGCCGCGTCCAGGGCTTTGACCTCCGTCGCGGCGAGCTGGTCGAAGTCGCGCTGGACGTCTTCCAGCTCGCGGCGCAGAGCGACGATGCGGGCCTCCTGGTACGCCGCCGGCTTGCCCTCGTACCGCAGCAGCGCTCCATACAGATGGTCGGTGTGCTCGCGGATGCGTTCCTCGCCCGTGATCGCTCCGCCTTCCTTGGTGGTGACGATCTTCCTCCTCACGTCTTCGAGCTTGTCGCGCAGCGCCGAAAGCCGCGCCGCCAGCGGGTCGCCCTTGGGGAGCTTGCCGGACCGCTCCGCTGTGCCCTTCTGCGCGGCGTCGATGCGGTCGACCAGCCCGCTCATGTCCCCGAACAGCGCCACCACCTTGAGCTGCGCCTCGTAGTTCTTGCGCCGGTCCTCGATCGAGTACGTCGCCCGCCGGTCGAGCACGAGCTCTACATGCGAGTCCAGCGCCTTGCCCGCCTTGCGCAGCCGCACCGTGTACGTCCCGGGCATGACGCGCGGCCCGCGCGAGCCCCAGCTCGTCACCGTCGCGGCGCGCGGGACACGCGGCGGCTTGTGCTGCATCGTCCAGGTCACCCGGTTGAGCCCGCGCCTCGTGCTCACCGGGATGGTGTCGATGAGCTTGCCCTGCGCGTCCAGCACGTCCATCTCGATGGGTCCGTAGAGGTGCCGCGCGCGCTGGTAGTAGGTGATGATCGCGCCGTTCGGCGGGTTCTCGCCGACGAAGGTCGCGTCGCCGTCGGACCACCCGCCCTGCGCCGACATGCGCTGCTGGGCCGGCCGCCCCGGAAGGAAGGCGACCTCCTTCGCGAGCACGTCGTCGGACAGCGCCCGCAGCGGCGACAGGTCGTCGACGATCCAGATGCCGCGGCCGTGCGTCGCCAGCACCAGGTCGCCGTCGCGCGGATGGATCTGCAGATCGCGCACCGCGACGCGCGGGAAGTCGCCGCCGCGGAACTCCGCCCAGCTCCGGCCGCCGTCGATGGAGATGAAGAGACCCAGTTCGGTCCCCAGGAAGAGCAGATCCTTCTTCACCGTGTCTTCCTTGATTACGTGCGCGTAGCCGCGCACGGCGCCGGAGGGGCCGGCGATGCGCGTCCAGCTCTTCCCGAAGTCCTGCGTCCGGTACACCCACGGGGTCATGTCGCCGAACGTGTGCCGGTCGAACGCCGCATAGGCGGTTCCCGGCTCGAACCGGCTGGCCTCGACCCAGGAGACCCAGCTCGCCTTGGGCAGCTCCGGCACGTTCCCGACCAGGTTGGACCAGTGCGCGCCGCCATCGCGGGTGAGCTGCACGTTGCCGTCGTCGGTGCCGACCCAGATCGTGTTGGCGTCGAGCGGCGACTCGCTGATCACCGTGCTGGTGGTGTGCGTCTCCGCAGAGGAGTTGTCCACGGTGATGCCGCCGGACTCCTCCTGGCGCTGCTTCTCGGGATCGTTGGTGGTCAGGTCCGGCGAGATGCGGTCCCACGTGTCGCCGCGGTCCTTCGAACGGAAGAGGAACTGCGCGCCGACGTACACGACTCCCTTGTTCGTCGGGCTCGCGGCGATGGGCGTGTTCCAGTTGAAGCGCAGCTTCTCCTTGTAGTCGGCCTTCGGCTGCACGTCGCGCGCCGACATGGTCCGGCGATCGACGCGGCCGATGAACCCGCCCTGCGACTCGACGTAGACCGCCTCGGGATCCGAGGTGTCTGGCACCGCCCAGAACCCGTCGCCCCCGTAGAGGTTTTCCCAGCGCCTGTTGCTGATGCCCCCGCCGTACGCCGAGTCGCCGACCCACGTGCTGTTGTCCTGCAGGCCGCCGTACACCTTGTACGGGTCCGCTCCGTCCACCGCCACGTGGTAGAACTGCGAGATCGGAAGGTTCTCCTGCATCCACCAGCGGTTTCCGCCGTCGTACGACTGCCAGAGCCCGCCGTCGTCGCCGCCGATGACGTGCTTGGGGTTCTGCGGGTCGATCCAGAGATCGTGCCAGTCGCCGTGCGCTCCGCCGCTGGTATCGGAGAAGCTGCGCCCTCCGTCCTCGCTGACGATGAGGTTCAGGTTGGTCTTGAAGAGCCGGTCGGGGTTCGTAGGGTCGACCACCAGCCGCGCGAAGTAGAAGGGACGCCAGACCATCGATTGGCTGCGATCGAGGGCGATCCACTTCTTGCCGCCGTCGTCGGAGCGGTAGAGCGCCGAGTGCTCCGACTCGATGACGGCGTAGACGCGCCTCGGCGCCGACGGCGCGATCACGACTTCGACGCGGCCCCAGGGGTGTGGCGGCAGCCCGTTGCCTTCGACCGTCTTCCAGGTCTTTCCGCCGTCGGCGCTGCGCAAGAGAGCGCTGCCGCTGGGCGCTTTCGGCCCGTCGCCGCCCGAGCGGAACGTCCAGCCCTTGCGGCGGAAGTCCCAGGTGCCGGCGAACAGCACGTCGGGATTCTTCGGATCCATCGTCAGGCTCGAGCAGCCCGTCGAGGCGTTGCCCGCGTAGCTCGAGATCAGGGACCAGGTCTTCCCGCCGTCGCTGGTGCGGTACACGCCGCGCTCCTTGCTGTCGCTCCAGAGCTTGCCGGTGACGCAGGCGTAGACGAGGTTGGAGTTCTTCGGATGCACGAGGATGCGGGCGATGCGCTCCGACTCGGGCAGTCCCATGTGGGTCCACGTCTCGCCTCCATCGGTGGACTTGTAGATGCCGTCGCCGATGGAGACGGAGTTGCGCGTCCAGGTCTCGCCGGTGCCAACCCAGACGGTCTTCGGATCGCGCGGGTCGATGGTGATCGCGCCGATCGACTGCACGGGCTGCTTGTCGAACACCGGCCTGAAGCGCGTGCCGCCGTCCTGGCTCTTCCAGACACCGCCGCTCGCGGCGCCGACGTAGATGAGCGTCTTGCCGTCCACGTTGGCGGCTGCGACGGCCGAGACGCGGCCGCTCATCGCGGCTGAGCCGATGTTGCGCGCGCCCATGCCGGAGATGACGCCTTCGTCGAACGAGACCTTGGCCGGCGCTGCGAGGGGCGGCGTTTCGAACGAGGGCGGACGAGCGTCGGGCCCGGCGACGATCTCGCGCGTGATGACGCCCTGCGGGTACTCGAAGATGCGCTCGTCGACCGCCACGTTGGCTTCGGCTTTCTCGACGATGAAGTGCGCCGTCCTCGACTCGCCTTTTCTGCCCTGGTTGATGGAGGTGGGAATCCAGACGCCCGCGACCTGACCGTACGCGCCCAGGTCGGCCTCCGTGACCTGTTCGGCGCCGCGCACCCGGCGCTCCTTCACGATCCGGATTTCGAGGAAGGCATCCGGGTCGAGGAAGACGTATTGCACGTCGCCGTCCTTGAGCGCGACGCGGAGCTTGTGCGCCGGCGTCCCGTCCACGTCCTCGACACCGAGGTACTCGACCCTGCTTCCCTTCTCGCGCCAGGAGATGAGCTGCCCCTCGATGTCGGCGTCCTGGGCGAGCGCGCGCGCGTCGTCCTGCGAGGCGCGCTCCGGCTCGCGGCGGCCGCGGAACGGCGAGAGCTTCCAGCCCTCCTTCCCGTTCCAGGCCTGCACCGCGGTGAGGCCCTGCCTCGTCACCTCCGACCGGATCTTCCCCGGCCGCTCCTGCACCTGCGCCCAAGCCACCTCCAACGTCGCTCCGCGCCGGCCGATGGCCGTGAAAACGGCTCGCCCGGTGAGACGCAACGTCTTCAGGTTCTGCACGTTCGCGGCGCCGCCGCGCGCCGCGAGGTTTTTCGCCAGAAGCTCATCGAGCGTAACGGCGCGAGCAGCGCCGGAGACGGCGAACAGCGCGAGCAGCAGCGTCCGCATGGGTCCCTCCCGCAGGGGGCCCGCAGAATGGACCAATCGAGCGGTTCCGCCAAGCGCTCGCGTGCATGACCGCGATCGCCGCCTCGACGTGATAGGCGCTCACCTCGACCTCTATCAGGTCAAGGGCGTTCGTGCGCCGCCAGCGCCTCGGGCGGGGCGAGGAACCTGCGCAGCCTGGGCAGGTCGTCGGTCCCGAGCATGTCGACGTCGGCGTCCAATAGTTCGGACCACAGCTTCTCGCTGTCTGGCGTCTCCCACAAACGCAGCATCCGACCGCCGGCGTGGATCTGCGCGACCAGCGCCCAGAGCAGCATCCGCTGGCGCCGCGGCATCTCACCCCGTCCGTCCCAGTCGAAATGGTCGCGCCAGCGCAGCGCGTACCACGGCCAGGAAGCGTCGCCCGGCGGGTCGGATCGGTTCACCTCGTTGCTGTCCCGGCAGGCGAACGGCTCGCGCGGATCCTTCATGTAGGCAGCCTTGGACTCCTCGTCGCCGGTGAGGATCGCGATGACCATCGGACTCGGCCCCCGGAGCATCGGGTAGTGGGAGAGCTGCTCCCGCAGCAGCGGCCGCAGGGCTGCCTCCCGCGACTTGATGTCGATCCACAGGTAGATGGGTAGACCGTCGCCGTACACCGAGCCCCGGCCATCGACGATCCGTTGCAACGGGTCGAGGTAGAGCGTCTGTAGCGTTCCCACGAAAGCGAGCAGGTCGTGCCCGACGATCAGCTCGCCGCCGTCGAGCCAGATGTCCGCTTCGACGCTGCGGAACCCGTTCTCGATGGCGTCGGCGAGGGGACGGGGCCGCAGGTAGTCGTTGTGGGAGTGGGTCCAGATCGGCCGCGTCCTGCGCAGGGCCCCGGCAAGCATGATCGCTGCCGCCTTGTGAGGCGACTCGTGCGTTCTCACCGTCAGCGCAGCGAGGAGGAGGACGGCGAAGGCGGCGATGCGGATGCTTCGTCGGATGCGCGTCTCCGGTCGAAACGACCGTACGCGAGCACGTTCCGCGCCGTGCGACAGTTCGTCAACTTTTCTCGCTCGAAAGCGGGGTCAGCGGGCACACCCGACCGGCCCATTCCACGAGGACGCCCCACAGCGCGGCCGGGAGCTGGACCCACGCCATTCGCGGCCAGCGCAGGATCAGGAACGCTCCGGCGACCACGAAAAGGACGAAGCCGAGGTGGAGAACGAGCACGACGTCCGCGAGGAAGCGGTACAACACGCGTCCATGCTACCGGAGCGCGCGCACATCTGCGGGTCTCAGCTGACCCCGGCAGATTCTGTACGCGTCCGGTCGGACTCCCGGCCTGCGCCTCTGTACAGCTCGTACATGCTGAGCCGAGGGACTCGCTCGCCTGTGGCGGTTGACCCCTCCTGGCCGGCCAGCAAACGGACCGGAGAGAAAGCGGTATTTGGGGACGGCTGACGCAACTGCGGATTTTCCCCGGCGCAACCGACGCGAGAAGCATTCGCGTCGCACGCCGGGGCCCGCAGCGGAGCTGCCGCGAAGCGCGCCGCATCCGCTGCCTCCGGGGAGGGGACGGAGACGGTGGCCGCGAGCGGCCGGTCCTCCGCTTTTTGGATCGCGAGTGGAAGTGCAGTGCAACGAGGAAGGAGGTGCGCAATGCGTGTCGACGTGTGTCTTCGGGAAAGGGTGCTGGTCCTGATCGACGGCAAGCCGCAGAAGTACATGGGTCCGGGCCGCTGGCGGATGCTGATCGCGCCGTGGCGCAAGGCGGAGGTGAAGCGCATCGACACCGATGCGCTCGTCGCCGACCTGCGCGCGGAGGAGCTGGCGCTGGTCCCGGCGGAGGACCTGCGGGTGGTCGCGCTCGGCCCGTACGAGCGCGCGTTGGTCACCCGGCGCGGCAAGCCGGCGCGCTGGCTGGGCGCTGGAGTCCAGCAGGTCTGGACCGTGGAGCGGCTCCGGGACGGCGCTCCGGCGGTCACCGTCGAGGTCATCGACGTCTCGGGCGTCGAGACGGCGCCGCTGCGCGACGAGGTGAAGGCGCTGGTGCCGGCGTCCGACTACGTCGAGGCCACGGCGGCCGAGGGCTACACCGTGGTCCGCTACGTGGACGGCGCGCTCGATGCCGTGCTGGGCACGGGCCGGTACGCGGCCTGGACGGCGCGGCGCAAGGTGCAGCTCGCCGTCATCGAGGTGCGTGAGCGGCTGCTCCAGGTGACCGGCCAGGAGGTTATGAGATAGCCCGCGTGACGACCGGCGACGCCTGAACCTCGCAGCCGTCTACCGGGTGGCGGACGCGCGCCGCCTGGCCACCGTGGCGCGGGCGCCGGACGAGGTGCTGTACCTCGCCGTGCAGCTCTCGGCTCGGGAGGCCGTGGCGACGCGCACCCTGGACGAGCTGCTCGGCGCGCGCGAGGAGCTCGGCCAGGCGCTGCGGCCGGGCGTGGCGGAGCGCGCTGCGACGGTGGGCCTCGAGCTGCTCGACCTGGGCCTCAAGGACCTCGTGCTGCCGGGTGAGATGAAGGTGCTGCTCAACCGGGTCATCGAGGCGCAGAAGGAGGCGGAGGCGAACGTCATCCTCCGCCGCGAGGAGACGGCCGCGACGCGCTCGATGGCGCAGACGGCGAAGGTCCTCGCGGAGAACCCGCTGCTCGTCCGCCTCAAGGAGCTGGAGGCGTACAAGGAGCTGGCGGGCAAGGTCGGGCAGGTGAACCTGGTGCTCGGCACCGGGGTGATCCCGCAGCTGCAGCTGAAGACGTAGGAAGGGTCCGCCCGCCGGCATGTCGCGGCGGGCGGACCCCGGATGTCCATGCTGTCGACCCGACTGCGTGACGCCCACGTCTGAGATCCCGCTGCCCGTAAACTAACAATACGTTAACTTGACATAAGTGTCATGACCGTGATGTGTAAAGAACCGTGCTCACCGACCGTCAGGCCGTCGAGTTCTTCCACCTGCAGTTCGTCCGCCTTCTCTGCGTGGGGCCGGACAAGGACCGCTTCGCCATCAAAGGCGGGTGCAACCTGCGCTTCTTCTTCGAGAGCGTCCGCTATTCCGACGACATCGACCTGGACGTGGCGCGGATGCCGGTGCACGCGCTCAAGGAGAAGGTCGGCAAGATCCTCAGCGCTCCCGCCCTGGCGCTTCCGCTGAGAAGCCGCGGCATCTCGGTGGCCGACGTGACGTCGCCGAAACAGACCGAAACGACTCAACGCTGGAAGGTGGGGCTTTCAGTGGAGGGTCGCTCGCTGGCGCTGCACACGAAGATCGAGTTTTCCCGGAGGCGCACGACGGAAGACGCCGTGATCGAACCCGTCGCCGGCGGTTTGCTCGCAGAGTATCGGCTCATGCCGCTCCTCGCGCCTCATTACGCGCTCGCCGCGGCGCTCCGGCAGAAGCTCGGAGCGCTGATCGGCCGGAGCAACGTCCAGGCCCGCGACGTGTTTGATCTCGCGGTGCTGCTTGCGCGGGCGGGAGGTCGGGTCGAGGCGCTCCTCCCCATGCGCGAAGAGATCCCCAAAGCGATCGAGCGAGCGATGGATGTCTCGTACGGCGATTTCAAGTCGCAGGTGGCGTCTTATCTGAAGCCCGAGCACCTCGACGAATACGGCACGCGCGAAGCGTGGGAGGCAATGCAGGCCCAGGTGGTCGAGGGGCTGGAGAAGGCGGCGGCATGAACGCGGCGGAGGCATTGCGGCGGCTCAAGCGGCTCCGGGTGCCGGCGGCCACGACCGCCGACGCCTCGGCGGTGCTCGGGATTTCGGGGCAGGCTGCCAGCCACACGATGCGCCGCCTCGCGCGAAGCGGGTTGGTGACGCCGGTCCGGAAGGGCGTCTGGGCGCTCGCAGAGGAGCCCGACGCGCTGGCGCTCGCCGAGTACGTGACGGCCCCGTACCCGAGCTACCTCTCCCTGCAGACCGCGCTCTATCGGCACGGGATGATCGAACAGATCCCGTCGATGATCTTCGCCGTGTCGCTCGCGCGCACTGCGCGTATCGGGACGCCGCTCGGGACGTTCAGCGTGCATCACGTTCAGCCCGCCTTCTTCGACGGCTTCGAGCTGGTGGCGGAATCCGGGATCAAGCTCGCGACGCCCGAGAAGGCGTTGGTCGACTTCCTGTACCTCTCTCCGACGCGCGGGAGGCTGTTCGCCTCCCTGCCCGAACTGGAATTGCCGCGCCGCTTCCGGCGAAGCGAGGCGCGGCGCTGGGCAGAGCGTATTCCCTCGAAACGACTGCGGACGATCGTCGCGCGCAAGCTTGATGAGCTGTTCGCGCGCTCCAGCAGGTGACTTCCCCGAAGAAAGAGATGACCGCTGCCCTTACCCCGCGGAAGCTTGGGGGAGGACCCCAGGACCCTCTGCCCGGCGCTTGATCGCGCGCAGCCACATCCTCCGGATGAATCCGCTCCCGGGACGGATGAGGGCCCAGTACCTGGTAAATCTGCGCCGCGCCGATGTGTCGGTCGCATGCACGCGCGTCTCCGTCGAGACGAGCCAGGTGCCCTGACCTTCCTCCTCGATCCGGAAGTTCATCACCGCCTTCGCTACGCCGGGAGCGGCGAGGTCCTTGAACTCTCGCGGCGTCACCGGCCTCTTCAGACCGCCTGGAGCGATCACGAGGGTCCCGAGGACGAGCTCGCTTTCCGGGTCGTCCGCGAGCAGCAAGAATCCGGTCCGAGTGGCGACTTCGAGGATCGGCTGATCGGCGGGAGGATTGAGGATGCTCTCGCGACCTGCCCTCCCGAAGCGCCGGATCCAGGTCAGCGCGCGAAACAGGGTGACCTCGCCTGCCGTCACTTCCTTGACGGAGCCGTAGATGCGGCTCCTCGGCGCCCGGATGCGGATCCGATGGACCTCGTTGAACTGGTACGCCGGAATGAACTCGTCGAGCTTGCTCATGCTTCGGCCGCTGGCATGCGCATCGGTAGCACGACAATATGCCAACCGGTTGCGCCCAGGAATCTCTCACGCATCGCCGCTACAGCTCCGCAGGCGTTTCTCGAAGAACCGGCGCTCCATGCCGTTCCTCGCGGCCCGGAGCGCCGCCTGGAAGTGCTTCCGCGCGACGGGACGATGACCGCGGCGCAGCTCGAGCTCGCCCAGCGCGGCGGGATAGAAGGGATAGTCGGACAGCCGATCGCGGTCGGCGATCGCGTAGAGCTCCTCGAGCCCCCGTTCGGCGCCGTCGGCCTGAGCGACGGCGATCGCGCGATTGAGCGCGACGACCGGCGACGGAGCCATGTCCATCAGCCTGTCGTAGAGGGAGACGATCGCCGGCCAGTCCGTCTCCTCGAGGCTCCGCGCGCCCGCGTGCACGACGGCGATTCCCGCCTCGATGTGGTAGGGGCTCACCTTTTCCCCGGCTGCGGAGAGCTCGAACAGCGCGAGCCCTTCCGAGAGGAGCCGGGCGTCCCAACGCGATCGGTCCTGATCCACCAGCGCGCTCAGCTCGCCGGCGGAGTCGGTGCGCGCCGGGAGCCGGGCCGCGTGGAGACACATCAGCGCGGCGAGCGCGTTCGTGGCCGGCGTCGCGGCAGCCGGGTGCCCGCGCAGGAGCGCCGTCAGGCGCATGGCCTCCGCGCACAGCTCGACGCGCACCGCGGATTTCGCAGAGGCTCCGTGATACCCCTCGTTGAACAGGAGATAGAGCGCGTGCCTGACGGTCGACAGGCGCGGCGCGAACTCGGCATCGGCCAGGTCGAACAATTTCTTCGAGCTGGCGAGGAGCTTCTTCCCGCGCGAGATCCGCTTCTCGATCGCCGTGCGACCGGTCAGGAGCGCGCTCGCGATCTCCTTGGCGCTGAAGCCGCACAGGATGCTGAGGATGAACGCGAGCTGCACCTCCTCCGGCAGACGAGGATGGCAGCAGGAGAACATCATCCGGAGCTGCTCGTCGCGGATCGTGTCCGCCGCGAACGCCTCGTCGATCAGGGCGGCGAGCGTCCACTCGGTCTCGAGGAGCCGGCCCATTTCGGGCGCGAAGGTGCGCGCCTTGCGCTCCCGCCGCACGACGTCAAGCGCGCGGTTCCTGGCCGTCGCCATCAGCCACGCGGACGGGTTCTCCGGAACGCCGCGAACCTTCCAGACCTCCAGCGCCCGGCAGAAGGCGTCCTGCAGGACGTCTTCCGCCAGCGCCAGGTTGTGCACTCCGAAGATCCGGGTGAGCGCGGCGACCAGCCGCCCCCATTCGCTCCGGAACAGATGTTCGTTCAGCTCCGGCACCCTTCCGCTACTCCGGAAGCGCGCCCCGCCAGCGCGCCGCGCGCTCGGGGTCGAGCTTCCGATTCAGACCCAGGACCGCTTCATCCACCGGGCGGACCTCCACGGATCCGCCGCCCTCGAGCATCGGGCAACCCTTCGCGAGCTCCGCCGCCTGGGCCAGGTCGCGCGCCTCGACGATGATGAAGCCCGCGACCAGGTCTTTGACCTCGATGTAGGGACCGTCGGTGACCGCCTTTTCCTTGCCGCGGACCACTTTTCCGGTGTGCCCGAGCGGCTGCCCCGGGTTCTTCAGGTGACCCTTCTCTTCCAGCCCGCGCATCCAAGCCAGCCACACTTGCATGCTCTGCTGCGCTCGCTCCGGATTTCCCATGAATTCGCGCTGCTGCGACTCGCTGCTCCGAAACAGATAAACGAACTCGCTCATCGTAGTCTCCTCACGTTGCGCCAGCCGCCGACCTCGGACCCGCTCCGCCCGGCCGCGGGCGCTTCGGCACTACGACGTCCGAGCGCACTGCCTTCGGACATTTTTCTGGCACGATCGCTTTGAAAGAATACCCCGCCGCGCTTCGTCAGGCGCGATCCCTGAGCTCCTTCACGCCGGAGACCTGGGCGCAATGGGCGCAGCAGAAGATGCGGCCCTCCTTCTCCACGCCGTGCCCGATGACGCGGCAGCGGCAATGGGCGCACACCGGCGCAAGGGCCTGGATGGCGCACTCGAAGCTGTCGAACGTGTGCGAGGCACCTCGCACCGTCACCTGGAACGCCTTGTCGTACTCGTTTCCGCACACCTCACAGGAAGCTGGCATTTGGGACCTCCTTCTAGTGCGGGCGGGCCTCGCGCTCGGTGACCTGCTTCATCGTCTGCGAGGCGCGCGAGGCGTCCTCGACCTGCGCGATGTCGGAGAGGCTGATCACGCCCACGAGCCGCCATTCCTCGTCGGCCACGATCATCCGCGACTTGTGTTTCTTCCCCATCAGCTCCTCGGCGCGCCTCACGTCATCGCCGGGAGCGCAGGCGACGACTTCGCGGGTCATCACGTCGCCGATGGCGGTGGTCGGCGGCCGGCCGTCCGCGACGATCCGCAGCGCGATGTCGCGGTCGGTGATCGCGCCGAGCACTTTCCTGCTCGAATCGCAGACGGGCAGGAAGCCGACGTTCGCCTCGCGCATGCGCTGGGCGGCCGCCTGGACCGGGTCCGTCGGCTGGACGCTCTGCACGTCGCGCTTCATGATCTCTTCGCAGCGCATGGGGTCCTCCGTTTCGTCCCCTCCCCGGTCGCCCTTCTGGCGCTATCGGAGGAGGACTTCAATACCGAGGCGTACGCAGTCGTCTGGCGCGCTGGGGTCGGGGTACCCGCTCTCGCCGTCTGGGACTAGCGCGCCTTGCGCGTCCGTGCCGCCTTGCGGGCTGCCGCGCGGCGCCTGGCCGGGCCCTTCGTCCTGACCGCCTTCTTCGCCGCAGCGCTGCGCGCCCGCCGGCCGCGGCGCATCGCCGCCCGGTGCGCCTGCCTAGCCAGCGCCTTGCGCGAAGCCGAAGAGCGTGGCTCGCGCCGCAACGCGCCCCTCACCGCCCGTGCTCGCCTGGCTGACGGACGCCGCCGGCTACGCCCCCGCCGGACGTCCCGCGCTGCCTTGCGCCTGGTCGCCGCCGAGGCCGTCCCTCGCTTCGGCGCCCCCAGCTTCACACCGGCGCGCCGGGCCTTCGAGAGGCCGATCGCGATCGCTTGCTTGGGCGACCGGGCCCCGTGCTTGCCCTCCCTGATGTGGTGCATCTCCTCGCGCACGAACTCGCCCGCCTGCGTCGACGCCGACTTGCCCTGCGCCGCATCCTGATGGGCACGTTCGATGGTTTCCTTGTCGGGCATGCCAGTACACCTCCGACGGCCAAGCTAGGGATTCGGCCGCCCGGTCGCATCCTGCAGATGCAGGCTACGCGTGCGCTCCGGTCTCCTCCGCGGGGCGTGCGCGCGACTTGCCTTCCTCGACTGCCGCCTTGAGCTCCTCTTCGGGGATGATCCGGACGTCGGGATCGGCAGCCTCCGGCCCCTGCGGGGTAAAGCGCAGCCGCTCCATGTACGGCGTGGGGTCCTTGCGCCGCCAGTCGAGGACCTCCTTGGCGTAATAGGCCCGCGCCTCTTCCGGGCTCTTCGCGCCGGTCACGATGTCGTGCATGAGGTTGAGCGCGAGCATGTTGGCCTGCTCGTCGTGGCAGCGCGCGGACGCTTCGCCAGACGTGCGCTCGGTGACCACGCTGCCGTCGAATCGGGCGATGGGCCCGAATTTCTCCACGGGAACCCGGTAATCGATGAACGACTCCACCGAGTCGGTATGGGGCATGGGGAAGTCGTGCCGGTGGAACGCCTTCGTTGCGACGATCCGCTTCCAGGGACCCGGATGGTCCCAGATGAGCTGCGATTCGGTTGCCTCGTCGGGCTCGCCGTACTGGTCGAGGACGAGCTGCGCGGCCTCCTTCGATTCCTCCGGCCAGCCCTGGACGATTCGCGATCCATTCTTTGCTGCCATGACGGCCTCCTCGCTGGTGCTCTTGCGACCGATCGGTCGCTCACGGTGCCTCACGGCACCCGCGGCGCAAGGTAATTCCGGCGAGGTGACCGATGCACGACAGAGACGTCGGCGACCCGATTCGCCTCCTGGCTCGACGAACTCGTCAGGCCCGACCGGCGCGAGAGGAACCCTTGCGCGATTATAACGTTGTCGTTATATTCGCTTCCACAGGACGGCCTCGGGCGCGAGCCCGGTCGAGAAATACCTCGCCGACCTGAACGCGAGGGAGCGCGCCGCGGTCCTCGCAAACCTCAAGGACCTGCAGGACAGCGGACTGCATGCCTCCGGCATTCTGACGCGGCAGGTCCGGGGCAAGCTCTGGGAGGTCAAGGTCTTGGCACATCGTGTGTTCTACGTAGTTGTCAGTGGACCGACGATGGTGCTCCTGCACGCCTACAAGAAGCAGGGACGGAAAGCACCACCGCGTGAAATCGCGGTTGCGGAGCAACGGATGCGGGAAGTCTTGGAGGGAAGCGGATAGCGGAGCAGCGCGCCCCTGAGGGGGCAACGGAGCGGTACATGGCAAGAAAGCGGCAGAAGAAGAGGAGCCGCCACATCGGGCGGTCGCTGAATGAATTCATTCGCGAGCAACGCAGGAAGGATCCTGAATTCGCAGCCGAATTCGATCGCTTTGAAGTGGCGCGACTCGTGCGCGAACTGCGTGAGCTGAAGAAGCTCAGCCAAGGGGAACTGGCTGCGCGCGTCGGTACGAAGCAGCCGGCGATTGCGCGGCTCGAGAGTGGCCGGGTTGTCCCGAAGCTGGATCTGCTAGACAAAGTGGCCCGCGCCTTGGGCACGCGCCTCGCGGTGCGGTTCGTCGAAGAGAAGGTGAAACGGGCCGGATGAGGCTGCGGCGCGGTCGGGGCATCTGAGCCCGAGAAGCCGGCCCCACAGCGGGCGCGCACGTGCGTCCGCAGCTCGCTCCTGCAATTGGTGCTCGGCCTCTCGCCGATGAAGGCAGGGCTGTGGTCGATGCCATTCGCAGTCGGGTTCGTCGTCGGGTCCATGTTGTCGCCGGTGATCGCGCGCCGTGTCCGGCCGGCCTTCCTGATGGGCGCCGGCCTCGTCATTGCGGCCGGCGGGTTCCTGGCGCTTGCTCAAGTCGACGGCACCTCCGGGCTCGCCACAATCGTCGCCAGCACGGTCGTCTTCTCCCTTGGTCTTTCTCCGGTGTTCACCCTGGCAAACGACCTGATCATCGGGGCTGCCCCGCCCGAGCGGGCCGGGGCGGCTTCGGCGATCTCGGAGACGTGCTCCGAGTTCGGCGGAGCGCTCGGCATCGCGATCCTCGGCAGCATCGGGACCGCCATCTACCGTCGAGCCATGGCCGGTTCCGTCGTCGACGGCGTTCCACGCGAAGCAGCCGCAGCAGAGCGGGACGCCGGCGCTTGACAGACCGGCGCGGTCGCGAGTACATCACCGATAGGTTATGCAACCATCCAGCTATAGACGAGCGACCCCCGACCGGCTGGACGCCACCTTCGCGGCGCTGGCCGACCCGACGCGGCGGGCGATCCTCGCCCGCCTGGCCACGGGCGAGGCGTCGGTGACGGAGCTGGCCGCCCCCTTCGACATGAGCCAGCCAGCGATCTCCAAGCACCTCAAGGTGCTGGAGCGCGCCGGCCTCGTCTCGCGCGGACGCGACGCCCAGCGGCGGCCGCGCCGGCTCGAGCCCAGGCCGCTCGCGGAAGCCACCGGATGGCTGGAGGCGTACCGCCGATGCTGGGAGGGCAACTTCGAGCGCCTCGACGCGGTGCTCGAGGAGCTGAAGGCCGGGAAGAAGCGCGGACGCAGCAAGCGATAGAGGAGAACCCACCATGAAGAGCACCGGAACCCTGAAATTGAGCGCGCGCGGCGACCGCGAGATCGTGATGACGCGCGTCTTCGATGCGCCGCGCAGCCTGGTCTTCGACGCCTACACCAAGCCCGAGCTGCTCAAGCGCTGGCTCGGGGTGTTCGGCGGCTGGACGATGCCGGTGTGCGAGGTCGACCTGCGGGTCGGCGGCACCTATCGCTGGGTATGGCGAGGCGCCGACGGACGCGAGATGGGAGTGCGGGGCGTCTACCGCGAGGTCGTCCCGCCCGAGCGGCTCGTGAACACCGAGAAGTTCGACGAGGCCTGGTACCCCGGTGAGTCGCTGATCACGACCACCTTCGTCGAGCAGGGCGGCAAGACCACGGTCACGGTCACGATGCGCTACGAATCGCGGGAGGCCCGCGACGTCGTCCTCAAGTCCCCGATGGAGGGCGGAGTCTCCCAGAGCTACGACAAGCTCGCCGAGCTGCTGGCGTCCGGAGAGGTCCGGAAATGACCCAGACGCCTCGTCCGCGCCGGACCGGTCGAAGCATCGGCGCAGTGCTCGCGGGCCTGGTGGCGATCTTCGCCGTGACGACCGCCACCGACGTGGTCCTGCACACGACCAGCATCTTTCCACCCTGGGGCCAGCCGATGTCCGACCGGCTCTTCCTGCTCGCGACGGCCTATCGCATCGTCTACGGCGTCGCGGGCAGCTACCTGACTGCGCGCCTCGCTCCCGACCGGCCCATGAAGCATGCCCTGGCGCTTGGTGTGGTGGGCCTCGTCTTCAGCACTGCCGCTACCGTAGCCACGTGGGGCCGCGGTCCCGAATTCGGCCCCAAGTGGTATGCCCTCGCGGTCGTCGCGATAGCGATCCCTTGCGCCTGGGCGGGCGGCAGACTCCGCGAGGTGCAGCTGCGCGCAAGCGCGGGCGGCGTAACGGGAGTGCGGACCTCATCCTGAACGGATAGATACCGTCGCCCTGGCAATGCGGCTCCGCTGGCGGGTTCGGGTGCCGCCGCGAAAGAGCATTCGCCCCACAGCGGGCGGCTCAGGATTCGGCGATTCGGGCCTTGATCAACCTGCGCACGAGCGTCGCCGGCAACGGCGCGGCAGGATCGAAGTGGAGCGAGGACTTGGTCTGCTCGTAGTCCTCCAGCTCATCGGCCAGGGTGCGGAGGGTTGAGCCGCTGAACGGGAAGTACGAGCAGCCCTTCTTGGTCGCGGTGAACCCGGCGACGATGGTTCCATCGAGGCGGAACGCCGGAATGCCGTAGCTGATGCACTCCTCGGCCTTGGGGACGATGGTTCGAATCGTCTTGCGGAGGCGATCGAGCGCGGCGCACCTCTCGCCTTTCACGGTTGCCAGATACTCGTCGATCGTCGTCGGCTTTCGGCATGGCCTGCGAAGTCTACCCCCGGAGGCGCCGGCGTCACGACCGGCGGGACGCGGTCGTGCGCGCGAAGACGAGCAGGTAGGCGACCAGGTTGACCGCCAGGACCGTCGCGCCGAGCAGGAGCTGGACGCTGCGCGTGAGGCTCGCCGGGTAGAGGACGGGAACGAGGTAGTGCTCGACGAATCCGCCCGCGTAGCCAGCCGCGCCTCCTTGCGCGCGCAGCCGGTTCTCCAGCGGGGTCAGCGGGCAGACCCAACCGGACCATTCCACGAGGACGCCCCACAGCGCGGCCGGGAGGTGAACCCAGACCGCTCGCGGCCAGCGCAGGATCAGGAGCGCCCCGGCGACGACGAAGAGGACGAAGCCGAGGTGGAGGACGAGCACGGCGTCCGCGAGGAAGCGATACAGCACGCGCCCATGCTACAGGAGCGCGCGCACATCTGCGGTCTTGAGGTGACGCCAGCAGATTCCGTGCACGTCCGGTCGGACTCCCCGGCCGCGCCTCTGTACAGCTCGTACATCCTCAGCCGAGGGACTCGCCCGCCAGTCGCTCGCCGGCTCGCGCGGCCCCAGAATCGGATAGCGCCCCGGTCGCCGGGCCGGCGCCATCCGCGGATCGGCCGGCACTACTCGGGCATCACCTGCTGCACCCACCGAGGCTCCTGGCCAAGCCACTCCGGGTGGATCGTAGTGGCGTCGAAGATCGACGTCGTCTTGAACAGCTCGAACCTTCCGCTCGTTGCCGCCTTGGCCGTCTTCTGCAGCAACGCCTTCTTCTCGACCTCGCTCAGGGGCCGGAAGGTACGGGCCGCCGTGAACGCCTGCTCGAGGATCTCCATGCTGTCGATGCCGGTGATGACGACCGACGTCGGCAGGTTGAGGGCGTAGTGGAGGCACTCGATCGCGGTGACGGTGTTCGACTTCAGGATGAGACCGTTCGCCATGCTCTTCATGCCGAGCACGCCGATGTCCTGCTTCACGAGCTCGGGGAGGACGAGATTCTCGAAGCTGCGGTAGTGCGCGTCCATCACGTTGAGCGGCATCTGGACCGTGTTGAACGTGAACCCGTGGTCCCGCGCGACCTCGAGCGTGTACAGATGGATGCGCGGGTCCTTGTGCCCGGTGAAGCCGATGTAGCGGAGCTTGCCGGCCTTGCGCGCCTCGACGAGCGCCGCGTTGGCGCCCTCCTCGTCGAAGATGCGATGCGGGTCCTCGTAGCGGAGGACCTCGTGGTGCTGGACCAGATCGATGCGATCTGTCTGGAGGCGGCGGAGGGACTCGTCCAACTGCCTCGCGGCCTCTTTCTTCGACCGGCCGTCGATCTTGGTCATCAGGAAGACCCTGTTCCGGTAGCCGTCGCGGAGCGCCTCGCCCATCCGGATCTCGCTGGCGCCGTCGTTGTAGTCCCAGGAGTTGTCCATGAAATTGATCCCGCGATCGACCGCTGTGCGGACGATGCGGATGCTCACCTGCTCGTCCAGCTTCTTGAAGCCGAGGTGCCAGCCTCCAAGGCCGATCGCGGATACCCGTTCTCCGGTGTTGCCGAGGACCCGGTACGGCATCTCGTCGTGCGCTGCGCTCGCTGCCATCGGTTCCGCCTCCTGGTCGGCCCGTTCCGGTCCTCCGCCAACCCTCTGCGACGTGACCGGTACCACCTCCGAGGAGAGATCGGCATCCGTGCGGGACGGGAGGCGATGACCGGCTCGAAAGGTTGCGCGGTCGTCTCGCCCGCCGAGCGCTACGGGCGCTTGCTGATCAGCCGCGACCCTTCCCCGAGCAGCGTCTCGATGTCGTTCAGCACCATCTGCGGCTGCAGGAAGGAGGTCGTATAGATTTCCCGGACCCAGCCGTACCGGTCGATGAGGAAGACCTTGAGCACGTGGGGAAGCGCTCCGGCCCCCGAGCCTTCGCCTGCCATCCACACGTCCTGGGCGAAGCCGTCGAGGAGCGGCCTCAAGTCGCGGCGCGAGCGCGTGGTGAGGAAATGCCAGGGGAGCCCGGTGTCGTCCGGTGCGTAGCCCCTCGCGTAGGCGCGCATGACCGCGGGCGTGTCGTGGTCAGGATCGAAGCTGAGGCTCACGAAGCGGAGCGAGTCGCTCCATCCGCGCCGCTGGTCGATGCGCCCCTTGAGCGACTTGAGCAGGTACGTCGCGAGCGGGCAGCCCTGCCCGTCGCCGCACCTGGTGTAGATGAGGCTCAGGACGGTGATCCTGCCGGTCGTGAATCGCGAAAGGCGCTTCGCTTCGCCGTCGCGGTCGAGGACCGTCCCTTCCGGCGCGCGGAGGATGTGCTGCAGCTGGTAGGTGCCCGGAGCCGGCGGCACGAAGTCGGGCTCCTGCGGCCGCGCGCCGGAGGGCGCGAGCAACAGGCCCGCCAGCACCAGGGCTTGCTTCCCCACGGCTTTCCTCAGCGCTGGGCCTCGTCGTTGAACGCCATCTTCAGCGACTTGGAGCCGAGCTTCATGTGATGGGCGCGCCCCAGCTTCTCCTTGAGGAAATCGACCTCGAACGCGGGCGTGAGCTCCTTGCCGTCCCAGTTGAAGGCGCGAACGAACTGCTCGTTGTCCGCCCCTTTCTTGTCCCAGTTGGCGAGCAGCGAGGACGAGATGTACACGCGCTTGCCGTCCCAGCTCTGCGAGATCATGTTGACCTGCTTCCCGGTGACCTTCTCGTAGGTCTGCACCGGCTTCGCGGGATCGGACAAGTCGAAGTACCGCGTCTTCCCGTCCATGAACGTGTTGACCCACAGGCCCTTGCCGTCGGCGGCGATGCTGATGTCGACCGGCAGCGGGATCTTCGCCGGATCGCCGATGTCCGCGACCGCCTGTCCCTGCCATTCGCCGCTCGCGTCCTGCTTGATCAGCCAGAGCTTCGAGGTGAGCGCGGTGGCCGTCACCGCCCAGTTGTCGCCCTGCTTGAGCGACCAGCGGATCTCCAGCGGCGCGCCCGGCACGCTTAGGATCTTGGTGGGCTTCATCGCCTTGAGGTCCCACACCATCATCGTGTTACCGAAGCGTTTCATGGCCTCCGGGTCGTTCACCATCTTTCCGAAGTCCATCATGTAGTTGTTCCAGCCGGTGAAGCTCGAGGTGAGCAGCACGTTCTTCCCCGGGTTCACCGCGACGTCGTACCCATAGCCGTCGCCGCCGCCTTCGGTGGGCATCGCGTACTTGGTCACCAGCCCGCCCTTGGTGTTGTAGACGGCCATCCCCGTCACCCCGCCGTGGTCCTTGGAGTTGGACAGCGCCTGGACCAGCATGCGGCCGGGCAGCGCGTAGAAGGTGTGCGGTCCCACGTAGCCGGTCTTCGCCGGCAGATCGGCGATGGTCTTGACCAGGCGCGGCCTGGCCGGGTTCTTCGCGATGTCGAAGACGTAGATCTTGCTGTCGTCCAGGCCGCCCGCCCAGAGGAACCTGCGATCGTCGGTCAGGCCCATGTGGTGCGCCTCGCCGCGCGAGCCGACCGAGACCTTGTGGATCACCTTCCCGTACTTCGCCGACCCCGATTTTGCGTCGATGGTGACGAGCTTGTCCGACCCGTCGCCCAGGCCCTTCTCTCCCAGCGCCCAAACGTACAGGTAGTCCTCTTGTCCCTTGACGAGGTTTCCGATGTACGGCGAGTTGCAGGTTTCGTCCGCCACCGCGACCGAGCTGGCGCAGAGCACGAGACCGCCGAGCCATGCTGCGGCCTGCGTCCTGGAAGTCATGGGGTCCCCCTCGTTGGTCCGGCGGCACCATAGCCCGTGGAGGCTTGCGGCTCAACGAGCGCGGGCCTGAGGGGGTCGGGCGCACGAGGCACGGCTCTGCGAAGGAGCGCGCTACTTGCGGGGGTTCCCCGAAGCGGGGCTCGACGTACGCGCCACTTCGGTGGTCCATCGAGCGATCTCGTCAAGCGATGCGAAGGGCGCGTCGAGATGGCTGGAGTCCGGCTCGTACATCCGGGTCAGCAGGTTCCTGGTTAGGGCGTCGAACATCTCCTCCAGGCCTCGAACGTAGCATCGACGAGCCGTCGGAACCGCTCGTCGAGCGGCGACATTTCCTGGGCCAGGTTGTTGAGAGGGCAACCCAGCTCGATCTCCTCCTCGACGCCACCTTTGCGGCGCTGGCCGACCCGACGCGGCGGGCGATCCTCGCCCGCCTGGCAACCGGCGAGGCGTCGGTGACGGAGCTGGCCGCCCCCTTCGACATGAGCCAGCCGGCCATCTCCAAGCACCTCAAGGTGCTGGAGCGCGTCGGCCTCGTCTCCCGCGGACGCGACGCCCAGCGGCGGCCGCGACGGCTCGAGCCCAGGCCGCTCGCGGAAGCCACCGGATGGCTGGAGGCATACCGCCGATTCTGGGAGGGCAACTTCCAGCGCCTTGACGCCCTCCTTGACGAGCTGAAGACCGAGAAGAAGCGTGGACGCAGCAAGCGATAGAGGAGAACCCACCATGAAGAGCACCGGAACCCTGAAATTGAGCGCGCGCGGCGACCGCGAGATCGTGATGACGCGCGTCTTCGATGCGCCGCGCAGCCTGGTCTTCGACGCCTACACCAAGCCCGAGCTGCTCAAGCGCTGGCTCGGGGTGTTCGGCGGCTGGACGATGCCGGTGTGCGAGGTCGACCTGCGGGTCGGCGGCACCTATCGCTGGGTATGGCGAGGCGCCGACGGACGCGAGATGGGAGTGCGGGGCGTCTACCGCGAGGTCGTCCCGCCCGAGCGGCTCGTGAACACCGAGAAGTTCGACGAGGCCTGGTACCCCGGTGAGTCGCTGATCACGACTACCTTCGTCGAGCAGGGCGGCAAGACCACGCTCACGGTCACCATGCGCTACGAGTCGCGGGAGGCCCGCGACGGCGTCTTCAAGTCCCCGATGGAGGGCGGAGTCTCCCAGAGCTACGACAAGCTCGCCGAGCTGCTGGCGTCCGGAGAGGTCCGGAAATGACCGAGACGCCTCGTCCGCGCCGCACCGGTCGAAGCATCGGCGCCGTGCTCGCGGGCCTGGTGGCGATCTTCGCCGTGACGACCGCCACCGACGTGGTCCTGCACGCGACCGGCATCTTCCCACCCTGGGGCCAGCCGATGTCCGACCGGCTCTTCCTGCTCGCGACGGCCTATCGCATCATCTACGGCGTCGCGGGCAGCTACCTGACTGCGCGCCTCGCTCCCGATCGGCCCATGCGGCACGCCCTGGCGCTTGGCGTAGTGGGCCTCGTCTTCAGCACTGCCGCTACCGTAGCCGCGTGGGGCCGCGCTCCCGAGTTCGGCCCCAAGTGGTATGCCCTCGCGGTCGTCGCCATGGCGATCCCTTGCGCCTGGGCGGGCGGCAGACTCCGCGAGGTGCAGCTGCGGGGAAGCGCCGGCGGCGTAACGGGAGTCCGAACCTCATCCTGAAAGGAATCTCGGACTGGTCACGTGACCTCCGTGGTTACTCCGCCACCTTCTTCACGGTCTCCCAGGTCCGCGTCGTGACCTCTCTGGCGAAGGTCTTCTCGATGAGCGTTATGAAGACCGGTCCTCTGGGCCCCGGGACGTAGGCGCTGAAAACCTCGCTGCCCTGCACGCTCAGGATGCGCGCGCCATCGAGCTCGATCGGCAGCTCGAGCTTCGCCCGGGGCCTGCTGCGCAGGAACGTGACCACGCGCTTCGCGCCGGGCGACAGCCGGAACGCTCCATAGGGGTCGGCGGCGAGGATCGCGCGAAGCACATCGAGCGGACGCACGATGGCGAGGAACGCACGGCCAAGCTGCTTCTTCATCGCGGTCTCGACTTTGCGCTCGAGCGACGCCTCGGACGACGCGCGGGCGCTGAAGACGACGTTGCCGCTCGAGAGGACCGTCTTCACGTCGCTGAAGCCGGCCGCCTCGAAGCACCTCTTCAGCTCCGGCATTTTCGCGTTCATCGGACTGACGCCCCGAAGGAACGCCGCGTAGCGTCGCATCCGCCATCAACCATTTCGGGAGGCTGGGGCCAGATCCAGCTCCAGGAGCGGCAAGAGGCGCCCAGCGGGATCGACGTAGAGGTGGATCAGCTCTCCCTCGGGTGGATCGCCAGCCAGGGTGAAGAAGCCGAGGATGCTGCCCTCTCGTTCCAGCACATGCGCCCGCAACGCCGCGAGCTGCTCGGAACGCACCTCCAGCTCGCCACGGCAGCGGTCGAGGAACTCCGCGTCGTATCCCCAGTACGCTTTGGACCGGAGCGCCAGCTGGGAGAGCCCCGATGCCTCGCCGGGTCGGGCAGGTCGTACGTGGGTGGGGGCAAGAGCGGTCGACGGCACAGCGTCCGCAACGTGGGGCCCGGCATGGCGCGCTGGCTCTACTCGTACCGGAGACGCTGAGGGCATCGCCTCGACCGGGAGGTCGCCGCAGCCGGGGACCGTGCGTGAGCAACCCGAAGGAACAAGGATCGCCACCCTGCGGGCACGGAGCGAGTTCGCTCCCTAGTGGGTCCGTGGCTCGCGCTCCAGATCGCCGAGCAAAGTACCCAGCACTTGCTCCTCGAAAACGGTACGGCCGATGCGGCGCAGCGCGACGGCAAGATCGCTGTCCCAGGAAGCTTCCACCGCGATACCGGCCAGCGCCGGCGCCTCGGACGTCGCAGCGGCAGTGCGCTCGTAGTCGGGCGCGGTGAATCGCCAGGAGGCCGCCTTCAGTTGCTCGCGGAGCAAGTTGCCAATCCGAATACCGGCCCAGTCGAAGTCAGCGTGGAACATGATTCGCGCGCCTCCGCGCTGAAGCGCCTGCAGCAGGGCGATCGCCGCCGTCGAGGGGACGCCTTCGAGGCATACCAGCGCCGCGCATCGGCTGCCGAGCTCATCCGCGGCAGCAGCAACGATGCTCGGGTTCTCGCAGACGAAGACGTCGCTCTCTGCCTCGACCCGCAGCGGTTCGCCCATGAGTTCGCGCAAGGTGATCCGGCGAGGCTCGCCGTCTGCAGAGGACTCGCGGAGGTGTCGAGCCAACCGGTGATCGCCCAGCGGTTCGAGCCCGAGCGTCAAGACCTGCGCCGAAAGCGGGTCGCACGCCACTCCGACGTCCGACCACAGCCTCCGGCGCTCCGCCGCAGAGACGGGGGCCTGCGACCACCCGGCGATCCGGGCGGCGGCTCGGAGCACGAGCCCCGCCAGCGGCTGCCCAGCGTCGAGGGCGTGTGAGTCGCCCGTGAGCTCGGTGGCAAGCACCGAGAGCGGCGTGCTGGCCGCCGGGAGCCGCCCCACCACCTCCAATGTCTGGTCCAGCAGCGTCTCCTCGGCAACTCCGCTCGACCGTGCCGCACGCGCAACGAGTCCCAACGCGCGCAGCTCGTGAAGCCACGCGCTGAGCGCCGGGCTGCCGGTGACAGCTGGGTGCTGCGCCGCACGCGACCACATCTGCTCGCATGCAGCGGCCGCCGAGGCGCGGGCCGCGCGCCGATCCGCCAGCGGCCCGCCGAGCGTCACGACGGCGTCGATGAGACCCACGCCGACCGCGCTCGAACGCAGCGCCGCATCCAGCTTCGCCAGCGAGATGCGCACACGCTGCCCGGGGACCTCGCGCGACCCGTGAAGATCGGCGATCGCCTGCCGTTCCGCCAGCGTGAGCCCACTGAGCGTCACTGTCCTGACGAGCTCGGGCACAGCGCCTTCCAGCCGCTCGCGGATCGCGGCGAACAGAGCGTGGTACTCGGGCCGCCCGAGCCGCGCACGGAGGGCCGCCGCCCGTTCGTCGTTTACCGATCCGGTGTTCATGCCGCGCCGACCGGGATCGCTTCGCGCCCGTTCCACACGAACCAGTCGGCGTACACGCCGCGCATGCCTTTCTCGCGGGCCAGGTGGTAAGTGGAGAGGCCGTCGAGCTGCGGATAGAAGCCCCATTCCTCGAACGAGGTCATCACGAAGTCGAGATCGAACTCGGCGAGCAACCCCATCAGCTGTCCGCGCGTTTCCCGGTCGATTCCAGCGAAGGCCTCGTCCAAGAGGATGAGCCGGGGGGCCGCCGCGGAGGCCGACTCGTAAAACGCCGCCGCCGCCGCAAAGAGCGGAAGGTGGAGCATCACCGCCTTCTGCCCGCCGGAGCCGGCGGCGTGCACCTTGCGCGTGAGCCGCTTCCACCCTTCCGGTCCCGACCGGCACTCCACATGGAAGGTGTGCCAGGCGCGGTAGTCCAGCACGGCCATCATCTGCTCCTGAAGAGGCCGCGCCCCCTCCTGCCGTCGCGCGTCATCGAGCCGCTGCCGCAGGAACGCGCTCAGTGCGGATCGGTCGGCGTCTGAAAGCAGGTGGCCCGAGCGCAAGAGCAGAGCCACGACCTCGCGCGTTCCGGGCGGCGTCTCCTCCGCCACCTCCCATCCGAGCCGCATCTGCATCCCCGACGAGGTTGGATGCGCCTCAAGCTGGCGGTTCATCCGCTTGACGAGGGCAAACGCATCTCGCAGCCGCGCGCGGAGGTGCTCGTGGGCCTCGCCGGTGAGGAAGGATTCGAACAGCTTCTGCTCCTCCTCGCCGAGCAGCCGGTCGCGGGAGGCGACTTCCGCTTCCAGCTCGGCGCGAAGCTCGAGGAGTGCCATCCCGCGCGCGTTGAAGGTTGCGCGGTACAGCATCAGCCCGGAGATCTGCTCGGCGACGACGCGGATCTCCGGTCGCACGCTCCGCATGAGATCGCCATGCTTCTCGCCGACCTTGTTCCACGCCCGGTCGCGCCCCTGTTGAGACGGATCGATCTTCGGCATCGCCTCATCCGCTCGGCGCGCAGTGAGCAGCGCGTCGGTAAAGCTCCACTGCGCCGGATCTGTCGTGCCCTCCACGCCCGCCAGAGCCAGCAAGCCGTGCACCGCCACCTCTCGGAAGCGGGCATCCGCCTCGCGCCGCTGGCCGTCCTGATCGGCGACCTTCTGCTGCGCGTCGTCCAGCTCGCGGCGCAGCGCGCCGACCTGCTGGTCTACGTCGGTCTTCTCCTTGCGGTCGTCCTCCAGCTCGCCGCGCACGGCCGCCCGGCGCTCCTCGGCAGACCGGATGGCTCCGAGCATCTCGTCGCGGGTGGAGCCGACCGCCTCGCGCAACGCGGCGGCCCGCGCCTCTGCCCTCGCCGCTGCGCCGTTAGCCTGCTCCGCTTCGCTCTCCGCCTCCGCGAGGCGCGTCTGGGCTTCTCCACGGGCCTGTTGCCGCTCGACCAGCAGCGCCCGCGCATCCTGCATGCGTCGCGCCGACGAGATCAGGTCCCGCGCCGCGCGGTCGTACTCCGCCGTCCGCGCGCGGAGCTCGTCCAAGCGATCGACCCAGCCGCGGAGCTCGAGCCTGGCCGCCTCGGCGTCGCGGGCGACGACCTCCTCCCGAAGCGCCGCCTTTTGTTCCTCGAAGAGCTGCGCGGCTTCTGCCCGGCAGGTCCGTGCTGCCGCCAGCTCCTCCGCGCGCGCCGCCGTGGCTGCCTGACGCTCGAGCAGCGCAGAGTGGTCCGGAAAGCGTTGCAGCTCGTCGGCGAGCAACTCCCGCCGCGCTTCGGCCGCCTGCAGCGCGCGTTGCCGCTCCGTGCGATCTGTCTCGAGAATGGCAATGCGCGCGTCCAGGTCCGCGATCCGACGAAGCCGCGCCTCCTCTCGCGCCGACGCGCCGATGAATGCCGGCGAGTCCTTCCCATTCGACCCGTGGAGCGGGCCCAAGCGGAACCGGCCGTCCGTCGAGACCCAGCACGCCTGCTCCGACGCCGTTCCGTCCTGGACGAGTCCGACGGAACGCAGGGCGGCGGCGATGGTCTCTTCCGGAACTGCTGCGCCCTGCGCCGGTCTCAGCACGTCCGCGAGCGTGGCGCCCTGCTGCGGCGCTGGAGCCAGCACGACGTCGGAGGTGGATGGATCGAGGAGCCGCCCCTCCGGCGTCACCCAGGCATCGAGGAGCCCTGACGCCTCCAGCGCCGCCTCGAGCCCAGCCTGCGCCCCGGCGGCGAGCCCGTCGCGAAACTCACACACGAGGTAGAACGGCGCCCCCGGCCGCTCGGCCGGGCGCCCCGCGCGCCAGGATGGGGCCGGCGGCGGCTGGTGCGCGCTCGCCAGCAGCGCGTCGCGGTCGCGGCGGACATCTTCCAGCTCCTGGTCGACGTTCGAGAGCGCGAGCGCGGCAGCGGAAACCTCGCCGTCCAGCTCGTGCCGCGCGGAGGTCGCCGCTGCCTCGATCCCTCCACGCATCTGCGCGGGAGGCACATCGAGGAGGGCCGCCGCATCCACGGAGAGAACGCGCAGACCTTCCGACCAGGCGGAAACATCCTGAAGGAATCGATCGCGGGCTGCGGCCTCTTCGGATTCCGCATGCGCGAGCTTCTCTGCCTCGCTACGTGCACGGTCGTCTGCGGCAGCGAACCGGTCGGCGGCGCGATCCAGGCGCGACGTCGCTTCGGAGATTCTCCGGGCGTGGGCGGCGACCGAGGCCACCGCCTCCTCGCGCATCCGGACGGCGGTGGCGAGCGTCCCGTGCGCCCCTCCGAAGTCACCGCGCTCGAGCGTCGCGGCCAGGGCCAGGTCGACCGGATCCAGCAACGCCTGTGCTGCGCGGTCCCGCGCGGCGACACGCGAGCGCTCCGCTTCCACGCTCGCCGACGCGGACGCGGTCTCCGCTTCCTGCACCTTGCGACCGGTGGCCTCCGCGCGGTCGCGCGCGGACGCTGCCGCGGCACGCAGCTTGATGGAAAACTGGCGGTCCCCTTGTGCCCGAGACACCGCCTCATCCAGGTCCCGTACCGCGCGGAACTCGTCCGATTCCCGGAGCGTCCGGATCCGCTCCTCCAGCGCATCGCCCTCGCGCTGCAGCTGGACGAGGGTCTCGGCCAGCTCGAGCTGCCGCCGCGCCGTCAATTGCTGCCGTTCCTCGACCTCCCGGACCGCCGCGCGCGACGCGTGGTAGGCGCTCTCGGCGCGCGTCAGATCGAGCGCGCGCGACTTCACGAAGGACGCGACGTACCCGCGGTACACGTCGAGGAAAGCGCGGAGCCCACTCAGCGTTCCGGCCAGCTCTTCGCGCTCGGCGCGATGGCGATCCAACCGCTCGAAACCCTCGGCCAGCGTGCCCACCACGCCCGTGTCGAGCGGCGGCAGGCTCGCGCTGAGGATCCGCGAGAGCTCCTCAGGGTCGAGCTGCTTGGAGAGCTGCGGGCGGCGGAGCTGCAGGAGCGCGTCGATGAGCGCGGAGTACTGCTCGTTGGGCATGCCGAACAGGAGGCCATTGACCGCCCGCCGGTAGTCGGAAGCGCGGTCGAAGAGCTGGCCCCTCCCCGCGAGCGCGTCGCCGAGCGCGGCGCGGGTGAGTGGGACGCGGTTCGCGTCGTAGAGGCGCAGGTCCACGTCCACGCGCTGCGAGGAGACGAAGTACCAGTTCTCGACGCCGGGCACGCTGCGCTTCGCCCTGAGACCGGCACCCACGGTGCAGAAGCGCGGGGTTCCCTCTTCGATGCGACCCAGCTCCAGCCACACGTAACCGATGGCGACGGACACGTCGGGGTTCGAGTCGTTGAGCAGGTTCCAACGCATCGGCCGCGCCGTCGAGCCGAACGGATCGAGCCGCTGCGGCTGGAGATCGGCGTCGAAGAGGAAGGGGAGCAGGACTTCCAGCGCCTTCGTCTTTCCCGACTCGTTCTGGCCGCGGAGGAGCAGCCGCCCGCGCTGGAACACAAAGCGCTGGTCGTCGTACTCCCAGATGTTCTGGATGCCCGCGCGCAGCAGCTGCCATCGCGACGTGCCGGGATCGGGGAGAGCTGTCGGAGCGTTCATCATCGCCTCATCTGTTCAGTGCCGCCACGCGGCGAACGGCGGGAGCGCCGGCGGCGAAGCGCGCGGTAGCCGGCCGGATGCGCCAGGCGGCGCCATCCTCGGTTCCCGAGACCAGCCCGAAGCCCTCCAGGAGCTCGAGCGCGTCGCCAGCAAGGCGGTGCGCGCCTGCCTCGTCGGCTGGATACTGCTTGCTCCAGTGACACAGCTCGCCGCAATCGCGCTGGAGCTGCTCCATCAGGCGCACGATGGCGTCCGGCTCGATGGCGCTCTCTCCGCGTCCATGCAGACGTCCGAGCTGCTCCGCAAGGAGGAGCGCGGCGTGCTGGACGGTCGAGCCGCCACCGGGGAACAGTGTGTCGGTCGTCTCGCCGCTCGGGTCCACGGCAGCGAGGCCCTCCTTGCGGCGCTCGACGGTGAATCCGGCGTCCTGCTGAAGGAGGCGGTAGACGAAGCCGCGGCTGTGATCGATCCATTCGAAGGCGCGCGGCTCCAGGTCCTCATAATAGAGGACGGGCTCGTCGAGCAGTCGCCGCAGGACGTGCTGGCGGGCGCGTTGGCGCTGGCCTTCTTCGGTATCCGGCCACGGCTCCTCGAGGAGCCGGTCAGGTTCGCAGGCGAAAGCGGGAGGGACCGGCGCGGAGATGAGCTGCGAGAGGAGCCGCTCGTTGACGTCAAAGAGGGCGTCCCCCTCACGGCTCTGCGCGTACCGCTCCTCGTCGCCGTCACGCAGCCGGAGCACGCCGAATGCAGCCAGGAGTCGGAGCGCGTCGACGAAGGCCCGGCGCTCGGCGGAGGACGTCGGGTCGAAGCCGGCGACGCCGTCCTCCTCTGCGCTGAGCTCCTCGACCAGGCGGGCCAGCGTGGCGAGCGTAGTTTGCGAGGGCACGTCGTCGAGGGCGGCGAGCGTCAGGCAGAACAGCGCGTAGCGCCGGCGGTCGAACGCCGGGCGTCCGGGAGCATGCGCCGGGCGCGTGGCGTCCGGTACGGCCGGGATCTTGTGGAGACGGGCGAATCCTGCGGCGGATTCGACGGAGAGCTTCCAGCCCGGATGCTCCGCGAGCCAGGTGGACAGCCACTCGCGGTGCCGGACGATCGACGCGAACGCCTCCGGCGCATCGACGGCGAGCACCAGCGGATGGGCGAGCAGGTGACGAAGGGCCGCGGTGCGCTGGGCGGTCCGCTCCGAGTCGAGGACCGATTGCAGCTCGCTCACGAAGCTCCTCCTGCGGCGGCGCGCGGCGCCGATGCCGCGAGCGCGTCCTTCACCTCGAGCCGATAATCGAGGCACCAGAGACGACCCGCGGGCGTGTCGATGGGCACCAGCTCGGTGTGGCCTGCGGGCGGAGGCTGGAGCGTGAGGAGAAAACGGCCGTCCGCGGTGCGAGCGGCGCGCGCGCCGTCGGGGCAGCGAGGCGCGCTGAGCGCTTCGTCGAGCAGCGCGAGCAACAAGTCGAACTCCGCGGCCTTGAGCAGGGCCAGTTCGCGGAACGAGAGCGGACCCTGCCCGGCGAAGCGGCGCACAGCATCCTGGAGTTGGGCGCGCTCGCGGCGGCGCTTCTGGGCGATCCACTGCCGGGTCAGCGAGTGGTCGGCGGCGGCGGCTGGGCGGCCGGCAGCGCTGATGCTTCCGCGGGTGCGTAGCCGGATCGGGACGTTCACCGGCGGCGCGTCCCACCAGGACGTGCCGGGAGCGACGAGGTCCGGATCGTCGTCCTGAAGATGGAAGTGGCGAGCGGGTGCGAGGCCGAAAGCCGCGTACCACAACTTGTGCGCGGCACGGTCGTCGGGGCAGGCGGTGAACCAGCGGGCAAGAGCGCGGAAGTCGGCGGCGCGATCGACGGGGCGCGTGCGACGGTCGTTGAGTCGTCCCAGCGTGCGCGTAAGGGACACGACGGCTTCGCGGGCAACCTCGGCGAGCCGCTCGACGGTCGGGACGGCGGAGGAATCTCCGACGAACCAGGCGCGGACGCCGGACCAGCGGGCACGCTGCTCGGCGATCCAGGCTGCGACCGGGTCCTCGGTGCCCAGCGCGGGCGGCAGATCCGGAGAGCGGGAGGCCAACTCGATGAGCCGATGGGCCCCCGCAAGCTCCACCGCTTCGATGCCGGCACGGATCTCGTCGGCGAGGCGCCGGAGCTGCTCGACGAACCGCGAGATGTAAGCGAGGAGGGCCTGCTTGTAGAGGACGAATCGTTCCTCCTCGATGCGGTCCGGAGCGGTGGAACGGTCCAGCTCTCCAATGAAGCGGTTGGCCTCCTCGGTGAGCGTGTCGAACGCGGTGTGCAGGTCGTGCAGCAGCCCGAGCACGTCGTCGGGCGGCGCCGGGGAATCGGCGGAGCACTCCGCGAGGGCGCGGAGGGCGTCGCGAATCTTGGCTAGCATGGTGGACTGCAGCGAGCCTGACCGACCGGCGGTGGCCTCGACGTCGAGGACGGCGCGGTGCGCAGCCTCGCCGACCGCGGTGAGGTGGTAGAGGAAGCGCTTCCGGTAGAAGTCCTCGAGGCGAGCGACCGCGCCCGGATCGTGCGCGGCAGCGAGATTCCCCCAGTCGACGAGCTGGGAGAGATGGTAGTCGAGGGCCTCGTCCGTGGGGATCTCGGCGAAGAGTCGCGAGGTGCGCAGACGATCGAGTACGTCGTTCGGGCGGAGCTCGATGACGTAGCTCTGCCGCGCATCGAAAAAGACCTGCATGACCGCGCGGTAGATCGGGGCGTTGTCTGCGGTGACGTACTTGAAGGCCGCGACTTGGTTGAGAGCGCGGACCATTCTGGGCACGGCCGACGGAGGCGGCGAAACAGGTCCGCCGGGCGCAAGCCCGAATCCGCTGGACGAGTCGAGTGTCACGCCGATCCCATCGTGTGGCGCGTCTCCGCCGAATGAGTGCAACGCTACGCGATGGGTCCGACATTCCGGCGTCCAGCCGGCGAGCAGGCGGGCATGCTGGCCTTAAAAAGGCCCTGGATTCCGGGGGGATGAGTGGTACACCGGAAAGGCTCCCTTCACAGGTACGCCCCGCTGCCGGCCCCGGGCCGGATGACCCGGCCTGCGAGCAGCGCCGCTCAGCTCGACGGAGCAAGCAAAGTGGCTAGTTCGGTTGACAGATCCCGAGAAGGTGGCTAGCCTGATAGCCACATGAAAGCCAAGGAGCTGCGCCAGCTCCTGAAAACGCTAGGTTGCGTGGAGCTCCGCCAGAGAGGCGCGCATCTGCGCGTCAGGTGCGGAACATGCTTGACCACCATCCCGGTGCATGCAGGGGAGGACCTGGGACCTGGCCTGCTCCGAAAAATTGAGCGCGACCTGGAGCCGTGCCTGGGCGCGCGTTGGCTTTCGGCGAGGCGCGGTCAACCTTGAGGAGGTGAAACCGATGTCGGCGAGGAGGAAGTCGCGGAGGACCTTCGCGATTGAACTGGAACTCGATGAAGCGGGGTGGTGGGTAGCAACCGCGAAGGGAGTCGAGGGAGTTCATACGCAGGGACGCAGCATCCAGCAGGTGCTGCGCCGGATCAGGAATGCTTTGGAGGCAGCCGGGGAACCGGGCAAGACCGCGCAGCTCGTGCCGGAGTTTCACCTGAGCGAGGAGCTGATCGCGCAGGTGCGAAAAGCCAAGGAGGCGCGTGAACGGGCCGATCACATTCAAGCTGAGGCCCAGGCGCTCCTGCGGGAGGCCGCGATGGCGCTGACCAAAAAACTCGGTGTGAGCATCCGGGACGCCGGCGCGCTTCTCGAACTCTCCCACCAACGTATCCAACAGTTGGTGCATTCGAGCCAGAACGCCTGGTAGTGCGCGATCCAATCGAGGAGCGGTCGCAGTCCCTTGGGCTCGACCCGGTAGCAGACGAGGCGACCATCACCCGCAGAGGCGCGCACGGCGGCGAGCACGAGGATGTCACGGCCGATCGCAGGCTCTCCCGGTAGGTGAGCCGGTAGCCCTCTGCAACCATGGTCGAATAATTATTCGACCACGATCTAGAATGAAGCTTCTCTCGGGCCAGCGACCCGGCGGCTTCGACTTCGGAGCCAGGCCGGCTATAGGCTGGCCTCGCCTTGGCACCTGCCACCGTCATCGAGGCCCGCGAGCTGACCAAACGGTACGGCCGCCGCCGCGGAATCGAGGGCGTCTCCTTCTCGGTGCAGGCCGGGGAGACCTTCGGCTTCCTCGGACCGAACGGCGCCGGCAAGACGACCACCATCCGCCTGCTGCTCGGCCTGCTCTGGCCGACCAGCGGCAGCGTCTCCGCCTTCGGGCTCCCGCCGGGACCG